>Ga0209059_1000658_pt1 | contig 15829 bp, 19 predicted proteins | sample GraSoiAngelo_151_FD_186165 | JGI IMG/M metagenome (GOLD analysis project Ga0209059, IMG submission 186165) | Grasslands soil microbial communities from the Angelo Coastal Reserve, California, USA - 14_1009_12_20cm (SPAdes) (version 2) | ecosystem: Environmental > Terrestrial > Soil > Grasslands ...
TACGCTAGGGCTGTTGGTCGGGGCCGCTCTCATTGACGTCGCGGACTTCGAGTGCGTCGACATGCGCGTCGGTCGGGTGCTCGAGGTTGAGGCGTTTCCTGAGGCGCGAAAGCCGGCCTACAAGCTGCGGATCGATTTTGGACCGCTCGGGATCCGTCGATCGAGCGCGCAGCTGACGGTGCACTATCCTCCCGAGCAGCTACGTGGCCGGCTGGTGATCGCGGTCACCAACTTTCCGCCGCGTCAGATCGGCCCGGTCCGCTCCGAGGTGCTGGTGCTCGGCGTGCCGGACGCCAACGGCGCGGTCGTCTTGCTCGAGCCCACTGAGGACGTCCCCCTCGGAGGTCGCGTCTTTTGAGCGGTGCTGCAACCGCGCCGTACCTCGTCAGCGAGTGGCACGATCACGCCAACGGCGCCCACGGCTGGTTCGTGATCGACCGGCTGGTCGAAGGCATGTGCTCGGGCGGCATCCGGATGCGGCCGGGCGTGACCGTCGATGAGGTGAGCGACCTGGCGCGCACCATGTCCCACAAGATGGCGGTGCTGGATATTCCCTATGGCGGCGCCAAGTCTGGAATCGACTATGACCCGGCATCGGCCCAAGCGCCGGCCGTCCTCCGTGGCTTCATCGAGGCGATCCGGCCCTTCATCGCCGAACGGTACGCGACCGGGGCGGACCTCGGCACCCGCGAAGACGACATCATCGCCGCCTGTCAGCTGGTCGGTTTGACGCATCCGCTGCAGGCCGGCTTCAAGGCGGATGGCGGCGCGGGCCTGCGCCGCGTCAAGCAGGCGCTTGCCCTGAACAGCGAGGGCGTCCCCATCACCGAATTGATGGCCGGCTACGGCGTCGCGGAATGCACGATGGAGGCCGCCGATGTGATCGGCCTGCCGCTACGCGGGGCGACCGTCGCCCTCCAGGGATTCGGCAACGTCGGGGGAGCGGCAGCTCGCTATCTCGACCGGGCGGGCGCCAGAATTACCGTCATCGCCGACATCGAGGGCGCCATCCTCGACCCCAGCGGCCTCGACGTGCCGCGGCTGCTTGCCATCCGTGACCGCTTTGGCCACATCGACCGCTCGCGCCTTCCTCCCGGCGCCCGCCGCGCCCCGGAGCCCGCCTGGATCGAACAACCGGTCGACATCATCATCCCGGCCGCGGTTGGCAACGCCATTCGCGCCGATAACCAGGCCGGCGTCCGGTGCCGCTTGTTGGTCGAGGCGGCGAACAACCCGCTGACGGATCAGGCCGAAGCCGAGCTGGAGCGGCGAGGGGTCACGGTCCTACCCGACTTCGTGGCCAACGCCGCCGCCGCCTTCCTCTTCTGCGGCCTGCTGGAAAAGCGGTTGGAGCCGAACCTCGAGTCCATCTTCACCGTGACCAGCCGCCAGCTCCGGGGCACAACCCGTGAGCTGCTGGAGCGCGCCCGTCGCGAGCGCCTCTCGAGCCGGCGCGCGGCGGAAGCGATCGCGGAGGCACGACTGCGAGCACGGCAGCGCTAGAAGTTAGTGCCGGCGGCGCTGCGCGTGGCGGCGCATCATGCAGTCGTCCATGACGACATCGAGTCCGGCTTTGCGCGCCCGCTCGGCCGCCAGCCGATCGATCACCCCGTCCTGCAACCAGACGGCATGGGCGCGCATGGCGATCGCGTCGTCGACGATTGGCCCGACGAACTCCGATCGACGAAAGACGTCCACCACGTCGACCGGGTCGGCGACATCTCGCAGCGACGGGTAGGCGCGCTCACCAAGCACCTCGTCGACCTTGGGGTTGATGGGAATGATGCGATAGCCGACTCGTTGCAGGTAGCGGGCCACCCCGTGGCTGGGCCGGCGCGGGTCGGGGCTCAGGCCAACCACCGCGATGGTTCTCGCCGACTCCAGGATTCGATCGGCGGCGTCAGAGGGCGGCTCCACCGCCTCAACCCTACAATTTCTCGGTGGCGCCGTCAGCTCGGCTCACCCCGATTCCGGCGGAGATCGTGGAGGCCTTCCGCGCCGTCGCCCCGGTCGTCGAAGAGTTCGCTCGTGAACATGGGCTGCTGATCGAACGCTACCGGCGAGGCAAGTCGGCTTGGGAGCTGCGCTTCGCGCGACGCGCGGGCGGCCAGGCGGTGCTGACCATCAGCTACCGCGAGCGAACCGGGCATGTGCTCGACATCAGCGTTACCTGGTGGGTCGACGACCCGGATCAACGGACGCGGCGGCTGCGCTCCGAGAAGGTTGCCGTCTTCGACCGGCGCGAGACGCCGGCGGTGTTGCGCCGTCAGCTGGAGGTCGGGCTGGACCTTCTCGACCGCTGGACCACCGCGGACCTCGGACCACCGCATGGTCCCTTTAAGGCGCCGATGGAGACGCCGGCTTCGACGCCGCTGCCGATGCGATGAGTCAACCGCCCGACGATCGCAGCGTGGAAGAGGAACTCCAGCTAGCCTTCGGTCGAGCGATCGGATTCACGCTCGTGGCGATCATCACGCTGGTGGGCGGCGGCGTCGCCGTGATCGCCCTGGCTGCGGTCTTCTTCAGCTTCCTCTACGGCCGCTAGCGCAGCCGGCGGGCGTCGCCCGCCGCCGGCGGATCGACGCCCTGGGGATGCAGGATGCTGGCGAGAATCTCGACGCTGTCCACCAGTCGCGGTCCGGGCCGGCTGAAGTACGCGTTGCCATCCACCACCCAGAGCTCAGCGCTTCCGGCCTGGTCGGCGAGGTCGACCCGTTCGATCTCGCGCAGGCTTCGCTCCAGCCCAAAGCCGCAGGCGATGACGACGATCACCTCCGGCTGAGCATCGACGAGATCTCTGTTTTCGATCGGTCGAGCCGGGCGGCCCGCTGTTCCCAGCAAATCCTTACCGCCCGCGAGCTGCACCAGACCAGGCGTCCAATGGCCGCAGTTGTAGAGGGGATCGACCCACTCGAGACACACCGTCCGCCGCGGCGGCCGGCTGCCGATCCGATCCTGGACCATTCGGATGCGACCGGCCAGCTCGTCGAGCAATGCCGGCGCCCGGCCCGCCCGGTTCGTGAGGGCGGCGACCGTGGCGATGTTCTGGTAGACGTCATCGAGACTCTCGGGCTCCAGCGAGACGAGCTGCGTGTCCGCGTCCAGCCGGCGAACAGCGCGCTCGACGATGGGGTAGGAGACCGCGCAAACCTCGCACAGCTCTTGGGTCAGGATCAGGTCAGGCCGCAGCGCCCGCAGTCGCTCCGCATCCAGCGCGTAGATGCTGCTTCCCTCGTGAACCAGCCGGCGGATGTGCCGGTCGATCTGGGCAGTCGTGCCATCGCTCCCCAGGACGCTGCTGGTGATCGCGGGTTTGGCGCGGACGGATGCGGGATGGTCGCACTCGTGCGTCACGGCCACCAGCTCCTCCTCCAGCCCAAGCGCGCACACGATCTCGGTCGCACTTGGCAGCAGCGAGACGATCCGCACGATCAGCTCGCGGGGACAAAGGGATTGAGCAGCTTTTCTTCCTCGATGGTCGTGCGCGATCCGTGCCCGGGATAGACCACCGTCTTCGGCGGCAGGGCGTAGAGCACGTTCCGAATCGAGAACACGATCTTGCGCATGTCCCCGCCGGGCAGATCGGTCCGTCCGATGCCGCGCTGGAACAGGGTATCGCCCGCGTAGCAGTCCAGCCCGAGCAGGAGGCACACCGAGCCCTCGGTATGACCGGGTGTGTGCAGCACCCGAAGGCTGACGTCCTGAAACGGGATCGTCACCTGGTCGGCGAGCGCCGTGTCGATCGAGAAGGGTGCGAAGCCGGCCGGGGTAAACGGCAGTTGCGCGAACTGGTCCCAGTCGATGATGGCGAGATCCTCCGGGTGCATGGCGATCGGCGCGCCGGTCTCGAGATGGAGACTCGAAACGCCGGCGATGTGATCGATGTGCCCATGCGTGATCAGGATCCGATCGATCTCGAGGTGGTCGGCGCGGACCTGCTGCTTGACCCGTTCGACCTGCAACCCGGGGTCAACTACGAGCGCCGACGGGGTATCGCGCCGCCGGATCAGGAAGCAGTTTTCGCCAAACAGCTCATCGGCGAAGACGGAGACGTCGAGCTTCTCCCGCAAGGCCTCGGCCGGCGTCATTCAATCGATACCTCGCGCGAGGCGGGCGTCAGCACCTCCGGCTCGTTCTCGGTGACCAGCACCATTTCCTCCAGGCGGACGCCACCCCACCCAGGTCGGTAGATGCCGGGCTCGTTGGTGATCACCATGCCCGCCTGCAGCGGCGTCTGGTCACTGGGTGAGAGAAACGGCCGCTCGTGCACCAGCAGGCCGATCCCGTGGCCCAACCCGTGCTGGAACGCGTAGGCGTCGCCGTCCAGCGACTCGCGAGCGCGACGGTCGATCACATCCGCGGCCACCCCCGGTTTCATCAGCGCCATCGATTCTGTCTGTGCCCTCCGCACCGCGTCGATCACCTGGCGCTGCTCCGGCGTCGCCTTACCCACCACGATGGTGCGCGTGCAGTCGCTGTGGTAGCCGCCGGCGCTCGCCCCGAAGTCGACCACGATCATGTCGCCTCGCTCCAGCACGCGATCCGACGCCCTCCCGTGCGGCAGCGCGCCGCGTTCTCCTGCCGCGACGATGGTGTCGAACGCCGGTCCATCCGCACCGAGCTCCCGGAACGTCTGCTCCAGGAGGAATGCGACATCGCGCTCGCGCAAGCCCGGCCGGATCGCCGGCTGTACCCGATCGAAGGCGCGACCCGCGATCTGGGCGACGCGGCGAAGGAGTTCGACTTCGTCCGTGGATTTGAGCATCCGCAAGCCTTCAACCAGGCCCGCCGTCGCGGTCAGCCGGATCTCGACCGGCAGGGCTGCGGTAAGGCGCTGATGCTGCTCGACCGTGAGGTGCTGGGACTCGAAGCCGGCGCGCTGCAATCCGAGTCTTTTCACCCGTTCCGCCACGAGTGGCCACAGGCCATGCGACGGTCCCGACCGCACCAGCGCGAAGCCCGGCGCCTCCGCCTCCATCTGTAGCCAGTAGCGGCTGTCCCCGAGGATTTCCGCCGCCTGCAGGCTGATCACCAGGTACGCCAGGCTGCCGCTGAACCCGGACAGATAGCGAATGTTCTCCGGGGCCGTCACCAGCAGACCGTCGAGCTCGAGGTCCGCCAAACGCCGGCGCAGCGCCGCGATCCGGCGCGCCGACTCCTCAGCTCGCATCGCCGCTCATGATACGGAGGACCGACTGGCGCCCGGGGTTACCTGATCCCTTCCGGCCGCCCCGATGCCAGCGAGCTCAGCGGCTCTGTCGCCAGCTCGGCCAGCTGGCCGAGAAGATCAATCGACTCGAGCCCGGCTACGGCGCGATACACGACGATCGCCCCCCAGATGGCGCCCCGCTGGGCCATCGGCGTGGCCGCCACCGCGCCGGCCGGTGGATCAGCGCCGTGCAGCAAGTGTCGGGACCAGCGGCTGCGCCGGAGGTCTTCGATGGCGACCGGCTTCTCCGTGTAGAGCGTCCACTCGAGCAGCGCCTCCAGCACCGGGGCCAGCTCCTCGATCCGGTCCGGTCGGCCTGGCAGCGTGAAACTGTCCCGGTTCCACCGGCCCTCGGCATCCCAGAAGACCACCATGCCGCCGGCACCATCGAGCGCCTGCAGGGCCCGGCCCAACAAGAGGTTGGCGGCCATCTCGCGGACGTGCGTCGTCTGAAGCCCGTCCGGCCGGGCTGGCGCGGGCAGCGAATCCACGCTGTGTGCTTCCCTCCTTCGTCAAGCCTATATCGAACCGGGTCGGCGAGCGCGGCGCAACTCCAGCAGCAGCGCCAGGATGAACATCACGACGCCGATCCGAATGGCGGCATCAGCCAGGTTGAAATTCGTCGGCCAGAGATGGATTTCGATGAAGTCCGTGACGCCGCCGAACCGGACCCTGTCCAGCAGATTGCTGCTTCCACCGCCGGCGATGGCTCCCAGGGCCCCGACACCCAGCGGATCGACGGGGTTACGTCGAAGCACGAGAATGACGACCGCCAGGACGACGACGAAGGAAAACGCGATGAACAGCCAGTTGTGACCGCTGAGCAGGCCGAAGGTCGCGCCCGTGTTGCGCTCCAACCGGAACCAGAGCCAGCCGCTGATGACCGAAATTTCATGGCCCGGGTGGAGGGCGCTTCGAGCCCAGGCCTTACTGGCCTGATCGAGGACCGCGACGACGAGCGCGACCGCGAGAGCCAGCCCGGCGGCGGTGTGGCGCGGCATTCCCGGCCATCCTACCGGGCAACGGTCGGTGACGCACTCAGCTAAGGCTTCGGCGTCGGATGCGGCGAGGCCGGCCCGCTTCCCTGGCCCTTGCCGTTCGGATTCGGGTTGCCGCTGGTGCCGGCCGCCTTCGCGGCCTGCGCCGTCTGCGCGGCGCGGTTCCGAGCCTGGCTGATGGCGTTCTGCGCGACCGGGTTGGTGACCTGGCCCTGCAGCCCCGCCAGTTGACGATCGTGCGTCGCGATCGCCTGCACGAGGCGGTTCTCCAGATCAGTGGCCAGCGCCGGGTCGCTGCCCTTCTCGCTCTCGACCAGCGCGGCGGCAGCGTTGAGCTGGTCGTTCATGGCATTCAGCGCCTCGCCAGCCAGGTCCACCCGGTGACGGGCGATCATCGCCTCCGCCTCGGTCAGGCGCGTGCGGGCCAGGTCGAGGCGGTAGGTCAGCCGGTCCGCCGGCGTGAACGCGAACGCGGCGCGCGCCTGCTCCACGACTCCCTTGAGCGGGTAGAGCGCCGAGTCAGGCAGGCTGTCGGCCGAGGCCGCCACCGCGCCAGCCACCAGCAGGACCGCCGCGGCGACGGCGGCCAGTATCAGCCGCTTGACGGAGTGGTGACGCGAATGAACCGTCGCCGACTGCTGGACGGCGGCGGAGACCAGGTTCCAGCCGCGGATCTTCGCCGCGGGCGACGGCATCATCGGATCGATACCGCGCAGCCGTTCCGCGAGCGCCTCGAGGCGTTGCCCTTCAGACGTCAATTGGCGGCCCTCCCCTGCAGGCTACGTTCCAGCGAACCCAGGGCCCGATGCTGCAGCGCTTGCACCGCGCCCACCGATTTGCCCATGATGCCGGCAACCTGGGCGGCGGTCAGGTCCTGGAAGAAGCGCAGGATCAGTACCTGCTGCTGCTCGTCGGTCAGATCGCGCAACGCCCGGCGGAGGTCCTCGTTCGAGAGCTGTTGGAGCGCCAGATCCGACGGATCGGCTGATTGGGGCAGGGTGGCATCGTCGAGCGGCACGAGCGTCACCTTGCCGTGGCGGCGATAGTGATCGATGGTGGCGTTGTGCGCAATCCGGTAGACCCAGGAAGAAAAGGCGACCCCTTGGTCCTGGAACAGATCGAGCCGCGTCAGGCTCCGGGTCATCGTGTCGATGGCCAGGTCCTCCGCGTCCTCAGCCCGTCCCAACCGGGCATACACATAGTTGTAGATGCGATCGAAATAGCGCTCAAAGAGGGTACGGGCCGCGTCCTGATCGCCTCGACGCACCCGTTCAATGAGTGGGCGGTCGTCATCAGACGCCGCCTTGCCCAGCGCGCGCACTGGGTGACATTATCAGCGCTGCTGGAATCGGCAAGCGTACTTCCGTTACGGTCACGCTCACGCATGGTCACCTTCTAATACGCGCAATCGAGGCTTCGCCATATGCGGACGCCAGATTTGCCGCCACCCGACTGTTGCCGCGCCGTGATCGAACTGTTACCTGACCGCCCGAATCAGGCGACCGTGATCTCCCCCGGCGAACCGGGCGTCAATTCTCCGATGAGGTGACCGGCGACCCCTCGCCGGGTCAAGTTGTCCAGCAGCCGGTCCGCCTCGTTAGGCTCCACTGCGATCAGCAGCCCGCCCGACGTCTGGGCATCACTGAGCACCGTCTGACGGGCAGCCGTAAGCGAGCGCGGCCAGCGAACTCGCGCGGCCAGAAACCGCTCGTTGGCGCGAGTTCCGCCCGGCACCTCTCCGGCGTCAGCCAGCGCCTCAGCGCCGGGTAGCATCGGGACCGCCGCGGCATCGACCCGGGCCCCGAGTCCGGACGCCCGCGCCAGGTAATGGAGATGCCCCAGCAGACCGAAGCCGGTGACATCGGTCGCTGCGTGCACCTCAACGGACGCCATCGCCTCGGCGGCGTCGCGGTTCAGCCGCAGCATCCCCTGGATGGCCGCCGCCTCCGAATCTGGGGCGGCGACCTGGTGCTTGATCGCCGTCGTGATGATGCCGGTGCCGAGCGCCTTGGTCAACACCAGCCGGTCGCCCGGCCGGCCGCCCCGGTTGCGGATCACGCGGTCCGGATGGACCGTCCCCGTGACGGCGAGCCCGTATTTCGGCTCGTGGTCGTCGATGCTATGCCCACCCAGGACGTCGATGCCGGCTTCGCGGACCTTGTCCAGGCCGCCGCGAAGGATCTCGGTCAGAACCGATGCCGGTAACTCTTTGATCGGGAACGCCACCAGATTGACCGCCATCAGCGGCGTGCCACCCATCGCATAGACGTCACTCAGGGCGTTGGCGGCGGCGATCGCGCCGAATGTGTAGGCATCGTCCACCACCGGGGTGAAGAAGTCCGTGGTCACCACCAGGGCCAGGTCGGGCCGTAGCCGGTAGACCGCCGCATCGTCGCCGGTCTCCAGCCCAACGAGGACGTCGGGATTGTCAAGCGGGATGGGCAAGTGGCTCAAGACCTGAGCCAGGTCCTCAGGACCGATCTTGCAGGCTCAACCAGCTCCGTGCGACCACTGCGTGAGCCGCACTTTCTCGACGGTACTCATGGGTGCACTCTACTGCGCACCTGTTAGCGTCACATCGGTGGAGATCACCTTCCTGGGCACCGGCGCGGCCTTTTCGCCCGATGCCTACAACGCCAGCATCCTGGTCGACGGCATCATCCTGCTGGACGCCGGCGCGCCGCTGACCGTTCACCTTCCCCGGGCGGGTGTCTCACTCGATGCCCCGCGTTGCGTGCTGCTCAGCCATTTTCACGCCGACCACACCTTCGGTCTCGCGGCCTTGATGCTCGGACGGGCCTTGCACAACGAGCAAACGCCGCCGCTCACCGTGTACGGCCCGGTCGGGACCACCGCCTACATCCGGCAGCTGCTCGACCTGGCCTGGGGCGAGGACATGCGCCGGCTCAGCTGGGAGCGGCTGCATCTGACGGTCCAGGAGCTGACCGGGGGGACCGCGTTCGAGGCCGATGGAAGCCGTGCCACGGCCTTCACCATGCAACACTCGCGCCGAATGAATTGCCTTGGCTTTACGGTCGAGCGCGACGGGGTGCGCCTCGGCTACACCGGTGACGCGGAGATGTCACCGCAACTCGAAGCGCTCGTGTCAGCCTCCGATCACGTCATCACCGAGATGACCTACGACGCCAAGCCCGGGGAGATGCACCTGAGCCGGCGCGAGGTAGAGGGACTGATGGAACGGCATCAGTCGACACGGTTCATCATCACCCACCGCGGCAGCGACGCGCCGGTCAGCGGCGCCGTGATGGCTCGGGATTTCTTGACGCTGCATCTTCCGCTGCGCTGACCACCCGGCCGTTCCGGAGCGCCTCCCGCCAGGCCCTGGCAACAAGCACCGGATAACGGCCGCGGACTCGGGTCCAGGCGCGGCGCGCTTCAGCGAGCTCAGCCGGCGTCAGCCCTCCACGCCGGAAGCTTCCCCGGGTGTATAGCCTCGCCAGCTGGCGCACTTCCGCATCGAGCGGCGGAGCGGAGCCTGCCAGCCGGTCGCCGAATTCCTCGGCGGTGTCGCCGGGATGGCGGGGGACCTGCAGCCGATCACCGAGGAACAGCAGCCGTCGCCAGATACGGGGTACGTCCCGGACCGCCATCAGCCAGCCGAGCGCCAGCAGGCCAACAATGAGCAGCAGCAAGAGCAGCGCCGCGCCGGCGACCAGGAGCGGACGCCAGATGTCGGGGAAGGCCCCACCCGAGACCGAGGTGTCGGGCTGGTTTCTCGCCACCAGCGGGTTGGACCGCGGCCGGCTGGAGGCCGCCGCACTGGCTGGGGCCGAGGCGCTGAGGGCGTCCTTGGTGAGCGGCCGGTTGACCGGCGCGTTGGTTCCATCCGGTGTCGGCTCGAACGGAATCCAGCCATAACCCGGAAAGAACACTTCGACCCAGCTATGGGCATCGAGCGCGTTGACGCTCCACTGGCGAGTCTTGTCGTCGAAGACACCGAGGCCGAATCCGCTCATCTGCCGGCTGGGAATGCCCAGCGTCCGCAGCATGACGTTCATGGCGGTCGAAAAATCCTGGCAGAAGCCCCTGCGGGTGTTGAACAGAAAGTCATCCAGCGGCCGGACGCCGACCGGCGCCGGCGGCGGCAGGAGCGTATAGGTAAATCGGTTCGCCTTGTCCAGGAACCAGGCTTCGATCGCCTTCGCCTGATCGTAGGGCGTGGTCGCGCCAGCGGCCTTGACGATCGAGCGGGCCAGCGCCGCGATCTCGGCGTCCCGCGCGGTTGAGTACCCCTGAGCGGTTCGCTCCCCGTCGTAGAGACTGATGTACGGCTGCAGCCAGCCCGGGTAGTCAGTGGAGGCGCTTTGCAGGTCGGCGACGTCCACGTTCGGAATCGCCTCTGTAATGGCGTAGCTGTAGGGCTGCTGGAGCCGGCGGACGAAGTGGACCCGATCGATGGTGTCGAAGGTCACGGGCGCGGTTCGATCGCCGGACACGTTGACCAGGGCCGGCACCGGCCCGGCCAGCGGGGCGGGGACGGAGGTCATGATCCCCCGAATGGTGGTCGGCTGATTGACGGCGATGAGCTCGCCGGCGCTGAAGACCGTGCCGACCGTCTGCTCAAACGGAACGATCATCCGGAAGGTGTTGTGCAGCAGCTGGATGCGCTGCGGATCCGGCGGAAGGTCGTCCCGGGGAATGTTGGCCCCGGCCGCGACCACGGGTTGCTGGCGGACGGGCACCTCCCGGGTGCTGGGCAGCTCGTACCAGGCGATCCCGTCCCACCCGGCGAGCGCGATGCCGCGCCAGTAGGGGTAATAGGTCGGGCTGTCGCCGCTCACGAGCATCACCGTCTGCGACTTGGCTTTCAGCTGTGAGCCGGGGCGAACCAGCTCGCTGTAACCAATCGAGCCGGGCGTGCCAGGTTGTGAGCCGCTGCCGAAGCCGAACGGATGGAAGGAATCGGCGTGCACCACGCCGGGGATGAGCAGACCGCTGATGTCCGTACTGCTCAGTGGCGGAATCAGCAAAAAGGCGATGGCGAGGATGGCCGCCGTGGCCTCGATTCCCACTTCGCCGAAGTTCCACCCGGTGTCCGCCGCATGCGGAAGCCGGCGCCGGCGCCAGCTTTCCTTGAGCGAGACGAAGTTCAGCCGGAGGAGCACCGAGGCCGCGGTGGCGAACCAGATCAGGGTCAGGACAGCGAGACCGGGACTGGTGTCGTTGATGATCTCCACCGCGATGATGGTGCCGGTCGGCAGCAGCGCGACCAACCCGTTTCGTCTGGCAAAAACCCACCAGCTGGTCCACAACCCGGTGGTCGCGAACATCACCAGCAGGCCCATCAACATCAGCAGGTTGGATTGACTCGGGAGTTCCAGCACCCACTTGCGGATCGCGATCAGGCTTCCCCCGCTGGTGAGCGGCGAGGGCGTCAGCAGCGCCAGGCAGATGACCACGACCGGCAACGATGCCACGAGATAGGCCGCGCGGGAAAACCGAGCCGTTGCCATCAGCCATCCGAGCACCGTGGCGAGCGCCAGGGCGGGGACCAGCCGACCGTCGGTGTCCGGAACCCAGGCGGAGTGCTCCACCGCCGCCGACACCGCCCAACCCATGAGGAGGGCCAGCACCAGCAGCAGCCAGGTGTCACGGAGTTCGAACGCCACTGCCTCCCGACCCGACTTGAAAAGCCGCAGGCTGAGCCGGCCGTTCTCGACCTGCGGCCGCCACAGGCCTGCCGCCCAGGCGCCGACGACGGCAACCACCAGCAGTAGCACGACCGTGCCGGCGTTAAACTGCGGCAAGCCGGCGCTCCGTCGCAGCTTCCGCATTGTCCGGCCCGCTGACGATCCACCAGTTCACGGCCTGCCGCCAGCGCCCGGCGGTGGCGAGCGAAGCCTGGGTCCCGCCAAAACCGCGAGGATCGAGGTAGATCACCAAGCTGCGGTGTCCACGCACTCCGAGGTCGAGCAGCGCCTCGAGCCAGCGCTCATCGGCGGAGGGCGTGATCACGATCAACCCACCGCGGTGTTGCCACTGCTGCCGTTGCGACGTCAGGAGGCTGGCCAGGGACACGCTGCCATCGGCCTGCGCCAGGGTGAAGTGCTCGAAAAGCCTCTTGCGCTGCTGGTCCCCACGGGCCGCCTCGATCACGCTCAGCTGGCTGTCGTTGCTGACCAGGCCGATGGCGCTCCCCCGGCGCAGGGCGCCGTCGGTCAATGAGGCCGCCATGCTCATCGCATATTCGAGGGTCGAATCGGGCGCCTCGCCCGCGTGGACGGAGGCCTGCAGGTCGAGAACGATCCAGGCATCGCCACCCTCGCGAGTCTCGAAGCTGCGGCTCATCAGCCTCCCCAGGCGGGCGGATGAGGCCCAATGGATGCGTTTGACGCTATCCGTCGGGACGTACTCACGAATCGTCGTGGCGTTGGGCGGGATGTCCATCACGCGCCCCCTCGGTTGCTCGTCGCCCGCAGAGCTGGGGGCCAGCGCGTCCAGCGCCCCGATGGGGCGGATCACCGGATATACCACCACGGATCGGCTGCCGGCCACCCGCATCGTGCGAGCAAAGAGCCCGAACGGGTCGCCGTATCGCAGCTCGACGGGACCGAAGGTGAACAGCCCGCGCTGCTTGAACTGACCGCGTGACGTCCAGCGGCGGGTGCGGCGCCCCTTCAGGTTGAAGACGCGTCCGGGATTGTAGCCGGGCAGATTCGAGAAGTCGGTCAGCTCGATCAGTGGTACCGGGATCCAGGACCGGTTCTGGACGGTGAACTTTTCTTCGAACCGATCGCCGACCTGGTACTGCCCCTCCGGGCTCGACCGAACGACCTCGAGGTTGTCAGCCGAGAGGCGGCTCCAAAGATAGCTGACCACGAACAGCAGCACGAGTGCGTAGAGCAGGCTGTAGGCCAGCCGGATGCCCGTGATGTAGGCAAAGAAAAACAGGAGCGCGAGCGCCGTGACCAGGGGCAAGCGCGGCAGTCGCATCGAGGGGCTCCGCTAGCTCGCCGCCCGACGTCCGAAGCGCGACACCACGTTGGGCGGCGGGACGGGTTCGGTCTCCAGGATCTGGCTCAAGACCTTTGCCGGGGTCAGGCCGCGGAGTTCGGCGTTGGCTTTCAGCGTCAGCCGATGGGCGAGCACGGTCTGGACCAGCGCCTTGACGTCGTCAGGAGTGACGAAGTCACGCCCCTCGATGGCGGCACGGGCCTGTGCCGTCCGGAACAGACCCAGCGAACCACGCGAGCTGGCTCCCAATCCGATGTCGGTGTGCGACCGGGTGCGATGGGTGACCCGTGCGATGTACTCCTTGAGCTGCTCATCGACGTAGATCTCCTGGACGGCCCGCTGCCCCGCCAGCACCTCCTCGGCGGAGGCGACCGGCTCGAGCTGCTCGATCGGCGAGTCGCGCTGGAACCGATCGAGCACCTTGACCTCGTGCGCGATGTCGAGGTAGCCAAGGTTGACCCGCATCAGGAAGCGGTCCACCTGCGCCTCGGGGAGGGGGAACGTCCCGGCAAACTCCACCGGGTTCTGGGTGGCCAGCACCTGGAACGGCAGGGAGAGCGGGTAGGTGGTGCCGTCCACGGTCACCTGTCGCTCTTCCATCGCCTCCAGCAGTGCCGACTGGGTCTTGGGGGTGGCCCGGTTGATCTCGTCGGCCAGCAAGATCTGAGTGAAGATGGGCCCCTGGCGAAACTCGAACTGCTGGGTCGATGGGCTGTAGATGTTGACCCCGGTGACGTCCGAGGGCAGCAGGTCGGGCGTGAACTGCAACCGCTCGAAGGAGCAGCCCAGCGAGCGGGCGAGTGATTTCGCCAGCATGGTCTTGCCAACGCCGGGAACGTCCTCGATCAGGATGTGCCCTCGGCTCAGCAGGGCGATCACACAGAGCTCGATCTCCGCTTCCTTGCCGACGAGCACCCGACTGACGTTCTCGACGATCCGCGAGCCAAGCGCCTCGACCGATCCGTTCTCCATCTGCATCTGTGTTACTTCCTTTTCGATGATCCGGTTCCGATGATCAGCGTTCGCGGGTGGCCCGCCGTCGGACGGCGGCCGCCGCCACCCCGCCGATCGTGCCGCCACTCAGGACAAGGACATCATCAACGACCAGCCCCAATGTGTCCAATCCGGCGGACCCCAGCGGACCCACCGGTCCCAGCGCCCCGGCCAGCTCCTCGACGACGATGAAGCCGACGGCCACGATGACGCCATTCCAGACGGCGCCGGCCACCGGGCCGATGAGGCCGGCCAGCGAGCCGCCCGCCAGCAACGCGGCGAAGGTCAGCAGGCCTTGCGACACCAGCGCGGTGCGATGGCCGCCGAAGAGCACCGTGCCGCCCACCAACTGGATCACGACCGCCAGCACGAGTCCGAGTCCGGCGGCGAACCAATCCACCTTCCGTCCGTCGCCCGCCTGAGACCTCGCCATGGACGCCGACTAAGTCTATCCGTCACAGCAGACCGACGGCGTGCAGGACCCCTGCCAGGAGGGGTGCGACGAGCAGCGCCGGCAGGAAGTTGGCGACCTTGATCACCTTCACCTCCAGCAGCCCGAGCGCGATGCCAAGTACCGCGATCCCGCCCGCCGCGGTCAGCTCGCCCGTCTGCAGATCCGAAAGGCCCGCATGGATCAGGAACGCGACCAGCGTCAGGCTCCCCTGCACCAGCAGGACGCTCGCGGCGGAGAGGAACACGCCCCAGCCCAGCGTGGCCGCAAAGACGATCGAGGTGACCCCGTCGAGCGTCGATTTGATGGCCAGCAGCGTGATGTCGCCCCTGGTGCCGTCGAGGAACGACCCGAGCACCGTCAACGGCCCGACGCAGAAGATCAGGCTGGTGGTGATGAACGCCAGGCTGACCCGGCCGGGCTGTCCGCCGCGACGCAGGCGCCGTTCCGCCCAGGCGCCGATCGCCTGCACCCCGTCATCCAGCCGAAGCAGCTCGCCGATCACCACGCCGACCAGCACGCTCAGCAGCAAGACCAGGGGGTTGCGCGTCTTCAGGGCCATCTGGATGCCGATCACCGCCACGAACAAGCCGATCGCCACCCGAATCGTGCGCTGCAGGCTTTCCGGGATCACGCGGCCGAGCGTCAGGCCGACTGCCGCGCCGGCGATCACGGTCCCGGTGTTGAGCACCGTGCCGAGACCTGGAATCACGGTCGTGGTTGCCGGGCGACGCTAGAGCTTTTCGAAGCGGTCGACGTTCATGATGAAGACGGTCGCGCCTCCCACCTGGACCTCGACCGGATAGGGAACGAAGAAGTCGCCGGGCTCGACCAGCGGCGGCATCGGATTCATGAACTCACTGCGGGTCCGGCAATTCTCTTTGATCAGACCGAGGACCTCCTCGATGCGGTCGTCGTCGATCCCGGACATCAGCGTCACGTTCTTGTGTTGAAGAAAACCGCCGGAGCTGGCGAAGCGGGTGACGGAGATGCCGCGATCATTGAGCGCATCCATCGTCGATGAGGCATCCTCACTGTGGACCACGGCGATCAGCAGCTTCATGCGGAGCGCCGTTGGATCGGTCGGATGCCGGCCTGCTGCAGCGCGTCGCCCACCAGCTCGAGGATCCGCTGCGCCACCTGCTCCTCGCCGACGGCCGCATTCACCTCGTGCCAGCGCCCCGGATCCGCGGCCGCCATCTC
>Ga0209059_1000659_pt1 | contig 15828 bp, 14 predicted proteins | sample GraSoiAngelo_151_FD_186165 | JGI IMG/M metagenome (GOLD analysis project Ga0209059, IMG submission 186165) | Grasslands soil microbial communities from the Angelo Coastal Reserve, California, USA - 14_1009_12_20cm (SPAdes) (version 2) | ecosystem: Environmental > Terrestrial > Soil > Grasslands ...
CCAGCACGTCGATGAACGATGACCCGACGACGGGATCGCCGCCGATGCCGGCGATCGTCGAGTTCCCTAACCCGAGCTGCGTCAGCTCGTGCCCGATCTGGTACGTGAGCGTGCCGGAGCGGCTGACGAGGCCGACGCCGCCCTCGCGGAAGATCTCGGCCGGGATGATCCCGACGTTCGCCTTCCCCGGCGAGAGCGCGCCCGGGCAGTTCGGGCCGAGCATCGTGATCCCGAGCGTGCGGATGTAGTTGTAGACGCCGAGCATCTCGTGCGCCGGCAGGCCTTCGGCGATGCAGATGACGGTGCCGATGCCCGCGTCGACCGCCTCGTAGATCGCGTCGGTGGCGAAGCGCGCCGGCACGAAGACCATCGTCGTGTTCGCGCCCATCTCGGCCACCGCGTCGGCGACGGTGTCGAAGACGGGGACGCCCTCGACGTCCTGGCCGCCCTTGCCGGGCGTGACCCCGGCGACGACCTGCGTGCCGTGGCCCCGGTTGCGGAGGCCGTGGAACCGCCCCTCGCGCCCGGTCAGGCCCTGGACGACGAGCCGCGTCTCGTTGTCGACGACGATCGCCATCAGGACTGAGACTTCCTGCCCTGGAGGACGACGAGCGGCATGCGGACGGTCTCGCCGTCGGAGGCATCCCCGTGCAGCTCCAGGATTCGGGGCCGATCATCCGCCGGAACCTCGACGCGGTCGAGCCAGGACTCGAGCGCGAGGCGCCGGCCTCCGAGCACCTCGACCTGCTCGACCTCGAAGCCGTTCGTACCCAGGAGCTCCCGCCACTCGTCCTCGGTGTAGCTGCGGACGTGTGTCGGGTCGCGCAACCGGTGGGCCTCCTCGACGCCTTCGCCGTCGAACAGCAGGTCGTCGACCACGAGCAGCCTCTGCGAGACGCGCGCCATCTCCTCGACGGCGGCGGCGATGTCCGGGAAGTGGTGCGCGGCGATCCGGCAGACGACGACGTCGAAGCTCCCGTCCGCGAACGGGAGGCTCTCGGCGCGGCCGACGACGTCCGGCTGCATCCCGGGCGCGGGGTCGACCGTCACGACTTCGCAGCCCGCCTCGCGCAGCCTCCGCGCGACGTGGCCGCCGCCGGTCGCGACGTCGAGCGCCTTGACGCCCTCTGCCGGCTCGCACCACTCGACGGCGAGGTCGAGGTCGTCGCCCTCGCGATGCGGCTCGCTCGCGCGGAAGGCCTCCGCGCGGGCCGACCAGACGTCGCTCACGCCGCCAGCTCCACGGCCCGCCGTGCCGCCTCGAGCATCGTCGGCTCGACGTGGAGGTTGGCCGGGGCCGCCTCGGCCAGGATCCTGCGGCCCTCCTCCGCGTTCGTCCCGTCCAGGCGCACGACGATCGGATGCGAGATCGACATCTGGCCGAGCGCCTGCAGGATGCCGCGCGCGACCTCGTCGCCGCGCGTGATCCCGCCGAAGATGTTGAAGAGGATCGAGCGCACCTGCGGGTCGGCGGTGATCACCTCGAGCGCGTCGACGACGCCCTGCGCCTGGCCGCCGCCGCCGAGGTCGCAGAAGTTCGCGGGCCGCCCGCCGGCGAGCGCGACCACGTCCAGCGTGGACATGACGAGCCCGGCGCCGTTGCCGAGGATCCCGACCTCGCCGTCGAGCTTCACGTACGTCACGCCCTTCTCGCGCGCGGCGCGCTCCTCGGGCGGTACGGCGTCGAGGTCCTGCATCTCGGCGATGTCGGGATGCTCGAAGAGCGCGTTGTCGTCGACCGTGACCTTGGCGTCGAGCGCGCGCACCTCGCCTTCGGGGGTCACGATGAGCGGGTTGATCTCGCAGAGCATCGCGTCCGAGCCGGTGAAGCACTCGTAGAGCCGGGTCACGATCGGCAGGATCTGGCGCTGCTCGTCCGGGTCGTCGATCCCGGCCGCGTAGATCAGCCGCCTCGCCGCGAACGGGTGGAAGCCGGCGAGCGGGTCGACGTGGAGCCGGGCGAGCGCGTCGGGGCTCTCGGCTGCGACCTGCTCGATCTCGACGCCGCCCTCCTTCGTCAGCATGAGGAGCGGCTTCTTCGCGCCCCGGTCGAACGTGACCGAGAGGTAGTACTCCTTCGCGATGTCCGACGCGCGCTCGATCCAGAGCTTGCGCACGACGTGGCCGCGGATGTCGAGGCCGAGGATCTCGCGCGCGCGCGCGTCTGCCTCGTCCGGACCGTCGGCGAGCTTCACGCCCCCGGCCTTGCCGCGCCCGCCGGTGAGGACCTGCGCCTTCACGACGACCTGGCCCCCGAGCTCCTGCGCCGCGCTTCGCGCCTCGTCCGGGGTCGTCGCGAGGCGGCCGTCCGAGACCGGGATGCCGTGGCGGCGGAAGAGCTCCTTGCCCTGGTACTCGTAGAGATCCACGGCGGCGGACTCTAACTAGACTCGCGCGCGTGGCCGCCGCGGACGCGATCGTCGCAGAGGGGCTCGAGAAGCGCTATGGACCGGTACGGGCGCTTGCCGGTGTCACCTTCTCCGTGCGCGCGGGCGAGGTCTTCGGACTGCTCGGGCCGAACGGTGCGGGGAAGTCCACGACGGTGCGGGTCCTCACGACGTTGACGAGGCCGGATGCCGGTCGTGCGTTCGTCGCCGGCCACGACGTCGTCTGCGAGCCGAACCGCGTGCGCAGGTCGATCGGCTACGTCCCGCAGGAGTCGGGCGTCGACCGCGAGGCGACCGGGCGGGAGAACCTCCTGCTCCAGGGCCGCATCCAAGGAGTCCCGGGGGACGAGCTCCGCCGCCGGGTCGACGAGCTTCTCGACCTCGTTGGGATCGCGGACGCGGCCGACCGGGTCGTCCGCGGGTACTCGGGCGGGATGAAGCGGCGGCTCGACATCGCGCTGGGGCTCGTCCACCGGCCGAGCGTGCTCTTCCTCGACGAGCCGACGACGGGGCTCGACCCCGAGGCGCGGGCCGCGATGTGGGTCGAGGTCGAGCGCCTGGCCGAGCAGGAGCGGCTGACCATCCTCCTGACCACGCACTACCTCGAGGAGGCCGACCGACTCGCAGAGCGGGTTGCGATCGTGAGCCGCGGCGAGATCGTCGTCGAGGGCCCGCCGGAAGCGCTCAAGCGCGACCTGCGCGGCGAGGCCGTGACGGTCGAGCTCGGCGACGGGCAGGGCGCCGAGGCCGCCGGGATCGTCGACGCCCTCGACGGGGCGACGGAGACGACGGTCGACGGCCGGTTGTTGCGCACGCGCGTCCCGAACGGCGCGCAGGCGGTGCCGGCGATCCTGTCCGCGCTCGAGGGCAGCGGGGTGCGGGTGGAGTCGGTGACGACGCACCGGCCCTCGCTCGACGACGTCTACCTCCACTACACCGGGCGGGAGTTCGCCGCCGAGGACGTCGCGGTCGACGGCAAGGCGGCGCCCTGAAGGTCGCCGCGCACACCTGGTGGATGGTCGGGCGCCAGCTCCGCAACCTCATGCGCGAGCCGATCTGGATCGCGCTCCTGCTCATCCAGCCGATGATCTGGCTCCTCCTCTACGGCCAGCTCTTCTCGCGCGTCCCGTCGCTCCGCGGCGGGGCCGGCTCGTACATCGAGTTCCTCCTGCCGGGAATCGTCGTCATGAACGCCTTCTTCGGCGGCACATGGGCAGGGATGGCGATGGTCACCGACCTCGACCGCCACGTCGTCGACCGCTTCCTCGCAACGCCGGCGAGCCGCCTCTCGATCGTCCTCTCGCAGGTCGTCCGCTCGGGGCTGATCGCGTTCATCCAGGCGATCGTCATCCTCGTCGTCGGCTTCGCGCTCGGCGTCCGTGTCCACGGTGGCGTGGCGGGCGTGGTGGTTCTGTTGGTGGCCGCCGCGCTCGTCTCGATGGTCTTCTCGGGCGTCTCGCACGGCATCGCCCTGCTCGTGCGGCGCGAGGCGACGATGATCGCCGCCTCGAACTTCGTCGGGCTGCCGCTCATGTTCCTCTCGTCGATCCTGATCACCCAGCGCGTCATGCCGCACTGGATGCAGGAGCTCGCCCGCTTCAACCCCGTGAACTGGGGAGTGCGCGCGGCGCGCGACGCGGTCGTCTACGACCGGAACTAGGACGGCGTCGGCATCGACCTGCTGCTCCTCGTCGCGGCGACGGCCGTCACCTCGGCCTTCGCGACCTGGACGTTTCGCGCGTACCAGCGGACGCTGTAGGTCGGGGCGGCGGCTCGGCGCCGTCGGCGCCCGTCAGCCGGCGCCGTCGGCGGCGACGACGCAGATGACCTGGCCGGTCGTGACGGCCTGGCCCACGGCGACCGTGAGCTCCCGGACGATGCCGTCACGCGGGGCGTGCACCTCGTTCTCCATCTTCATCGCCTCGACGATGCAGAGGACCTGACCGGCGCGGACCTCTTCGCCCTCCGCGACCTCGATCGCGAGGACCGTGCCCTGCATGGGGCTGACGACCGCGTCGCGGCCGGCGCCGTGGCCGCCTCGCGCGCTGGACCGGTCGGCGCGCCTCCGGGCGAGCTCCGACCAGGGCGGCTCCGGGACGAGCCGCGTCACCTCGAACCTGCGACCGTCCAGCTCCACTCTCGTCACGTATTCGCGTAGGAATCCGTCCGGCTGCGCCGCTACCGTTGTCTCATGCGACAACTGCTCTGCACGTTGGGCCAGAAGCTCCGACTCGACGATGCCGTGACACGTCTCCGCAGCCGCGAAGCAGGGATGGTCGAGCAGCGCGCGGTGGAAGCCGATCAGCGTCGTGACGCCGCCGATCTCGAGCTCTCCGAGCGCACGCAGCATCCTCCGGCGCGCGTGCTCGCGGTCGCCGCCGTGGACGACGAGCTTCGCGACGAGCGGGTCGTAGAGGCCGGAGACCTCCGACCCCGCGGTTACCCCCGAGTCGACGCGAACCCCAGGACCCGCCGGCTCGCGGTAGGCCGTGATCCGCCCCGGGCTCGGCAGGAAGCCGTTGGACGGGTCCTCGGCGTTGATCCGGCACTCGATCGCGTGGCCGGTCAGTCGAACGTCCTCCTGGCGCAGCCATAGCGGCTCCGAAGCCGCAATGAGAACCTGCTCGCGAACGAGATCCAGGCCGGTCACGAGCTCCGTGACGGTGTGCTCGACCTGAATGCGGGTGTTCATCTCGAGGAAGTAGTAGTTGCCCTCGCGGTCGAGCAGGCCCTCGATCGTCCCGGCGCTCTGGTAGCCGACGGCACGAGCGGCATCCACCGCGATCTGGCCAATCCGGGCCCGCAGCTCCGCGTCGACCGCCGGAGACGGAGTCTCTTCGACCAGCTTCTGGTGACGCCGCTGGATCGTGCAGTCGCGCTCGCCGAGGTGGATCACGTTGCCGTGGGCGTCCGCGAGGATCTGGACCTCGACGTGCCGCGGGTCCTCGAGGAAGCGCTCGACGTAGACGGCGGAGTTGGAGAAGTACGCCTCGCCCTCCCGCCGAGCGGAGTCGAATGCGCGCTCCACCTCGTCCGCGCTCCGAACGACCTTGAGGCCCTTCCCGCCGCCACCGGCTGAGGCCTTGATCGCGAGCGGGAATCCGAGCTCGGCGCCGAGCCGGCGCACTTCGGACGCGGATGCCACCGGTTCCGTGGTCCCGGGGATCACCGGCACCCCCGCGGCGGCCATGCGGGCTCGGGCGGCGACTTTCGAGCCCATGGCCTCGATTGCGTCCGGGGGCGGCCCGATCCAGACGAGGCCGGCGGCGGTGCAGGCGCGGGCGAAGGTCGCGTTCTCCGCGAGGAACCCGTAACCGGGGTGCACCGCTTCGGCGCCGGAGCGGGCCGCGACCTCGAGGATCCGCTCCTGGTCGAGGTAGCTCTCTGCGGGCGGGCCGGGGCCGATGAGGTAGGCCTCGTCGGCAACGGCGGCGTGGAGGGCCGAGCGGTCGGCCTCGGAGTAGACAGCCACGGTTGCGATCCCGAGCTCGCGCAGCGTCCGGAAGACGCGGATCGCGATCTCGCCGCGGTTCGCCACGAGCACCTTCGTGAACGGGGCCATCGGGCCTATTCTCTCCGCAGCATGGACCTTCCGGATCAGCTCACCGTGGCGCGGGCGGCCGCGGTGCCGGTGGTGGTGGTCCTCTTCGCGTGGCCGTTCGAGGGGCATGCGTACTGGGCCACGACCGCGTTCGTCGTCGCGATGGCGACCGACTGGTTCGACGGGCGGATCGCGCGCAGTCGCGGGCGCACGTCGTCCCTCGGCTCCCTCCTCGACCCGATGGCGGACAAGGTCCTGGTGCTCGCCGTCCTGGTGATGCTCGTCGACGCCGGCGTCGTCCCGGGCTGGATGGTGGCGGCGATCGTCGCCCGCGAGCTCCTCGTCTCCGGCCTGCGGCTCGCGGCGCTCGAGCGGGGCGTCGTGCTCGAGGCCCGCGATCTGGGGAAGCTGAAGACGTGGTCGCAGGCGATCGCTGGTGCGCTCGGCGGCTACGCGGCGGCGGGCGCGTGGAGCGACCGCGTCGGCTGGTGGGGCCTGTTCGTCGCCGTCGTCCTGACGCTCGTGTCCGGGCTCGACTACGCCCGCCTCGCCCCGCGCGTCTTCCGGTCCGGCGCCGTCGCCTGACCGAGGGATCGGACGGCTTCGGGCCGTTGCCGATGCCAAACAGTGCCGCCGATTGGCTGCGCCGCCGTGATCGACACCGCTTCAGCCTCGCAGCCGCCAGTTTGGCCTTCGGTGGGCGCTCTGCTCGTCTCCGGCTGGGCCGGCGGAATGGTCGCGACGATGCTGTGGGCGCCGCTTCTCGGCGCCGCCCGCTTCGGAAGCGCCTTCGAGCCGGCACGCTCACCGTGACCTCGCTCGCGCCGACGCTCGCCGGCGCGCTCGTGGCGTCGGTGCTCCTGCCGCTGCTCCTGCGGGCGTTCTGCGAGTTCGAGCTCAGCCTCGGGGCGGCCTTCGTCGTCACGCTCGGCCGCAGCCTCGCGGGCTTCGCCGCCTCGGCGGTCATCACCGCGACCTTCCATACGGCGGTCGTGCCGACGGCCGCGACGTTCTTCCTCTTGCCCGGGCTCCTGTCGCTCGTCGTCGGCTACCGGCTCTTGAAGCACCTGGCCCAGCCGGTTCCGAGACTCGCCCGCAGCAGTCTCGCGCAGGCCTGGCTCGAGCCGGAGTTGGCCGCGCCCCATGCTGCGGCCGGTGAGTGGAATCGCCTCCTCCCCTCCGTCCGGATGGGGGTGGCCCAGCTGCTGGCGACCCTCGAGCAGTCGGAGCGGGTCAACGTTCCCGGCGCGGTCGCCGAGGGGCTTCCCGGTCTCGAGGCTCTCGCCGACCGCGTCGAGGAGGCGCCGCCGCCGAGCCCGTCCGGACGCGTGGCTCAGCTCGACCTCGTCGCAGGAATCCGGAGCCTCCAGGGCGCTCTCGTCGACTTGGCGGAGACCGCATGGCGGGGCGACCACCGGCGCGAGCTCGAGCACCTGCGCGGTCTCGACGAGATCCACCGCGCGCTGGCGCGGCTCGAATCAGCTCGCTAGGAAGCCGTCGTCCGGCCCGTCCGCGCGGTCGCCCGATGCGCCCTCTTCGAGCGCGGCCTCGCGCCAGCGGCTCTCGTAGGCGGCCGGCCTGCGTGGCTCGGCCTCCGCGAGGGCGGCGAGGATCGCGCGGCGCTCGTCCTCGCTCGGCTCCGGCCGGATCAGCGGCTCCATCGCCGGCAGCCTAAAGCGCACGGCGCCTTCCGACGATAGCTACCGAGGGATGAGCCGCCGCATCTTCGTCACCGCCTGCGCCGCCGCGCTCCTCGCCGCCCCTCCGGCGACCGGCTCGACCCCGACGCCGCCCGGACAGGGAACGCCCGCCCCCAAGCCGGCTCCGAAGCCTGCGCCGAAGCGCCGATCCTGGGCCGACGCCCAGATTCGGCTCGTCGTCTCCCACGGCCTGATGGCCCGCGACGTCACGAGCTTCAGGCCGGACGACCCTCTGACGCAGGGCGCGCTCGCCGACCTCGTGGCAGGCTTGACCGACCGCGCGCCGGCGCCGGTCGTCAACCCCAGCGCGCCGGTCACCATCGCCGGCCTCGACACGAAGCTCGTGCGCGGCCTCGGCCTCGCCACCACGGCAGGCGACTTCGTCCGCGCCGCGCGGGCAGCGGGCCTGAGCCCGCCGGGCCGCTTCGGGACCGAGGTGACGGCCCGCCTGCTCGGCCTTCGGTACAACCACCCCGCAGCCGAGGACGACCTCGAGCTCCGTCCCTCCGATACCGCGACGAGGGCCGAGGCTGCCTACTCCGCGGCGCGCATCCTCCGTTTCGGCGGCGGCGAGGTTCCGGCCGTCGAGGCGGCGGCCTCGTCGTTCGTCCTCCCCACGCTCACGACGTGGCAGCACCGCATCCTCACCACCGCCTTCTCCTTCATCGGCTACCCGTACGTCTGGGGCGGCACGAGCGAGCGCGCCGAGGCACCGTTCGGCGTCCAGGCGCGGGGCGGCTTCGACTGCTCCGGCTTCGTCTGGCGCGTGTACAAGCTCCAGCGCTACGACGGCGAGGGCACGCTCGCCGACGTCCTGCGCGGACGGACGACCTACGCCATGAGCGGCGAGGTCATGCCCGCCAAGCGCATCTCCTTCGCGAAGCTCCAGCCCGCCGACGTCGTGTTCTTCGGCCTCGACGGCCCGCGCTCGCGGCCGCCGCAGGTCGACCATGCCGGGATCTACGTGGGCGGCGGCTGGTTCGTCCACTCCTCGAGCGGCGGCGTCACGCTGACGCAGCTCCAGGGCTGGTACCGCGACCGTTTCGCATGGGCCCGTCGGCCGCTCGCGGAGGCCGGCCTGATCTCCGCGGCCGCCTAGCGCGACGTTCACCCGATCGGGTGATGCCCCGGCCGGGCGGCGGCGGGAGAATCGCCGAGTCTGGCTTTTTCGTAGGGGGGAGGCTCGGATGCCGCAGTGGAGAACGCGATTCGTCGCGCCCGCGACGACGCAGCTCTTGGTTGCCGTCTTGATCGGCGGCGGCTGGTTGGAGGCCTTCCACCGCTTCTATCTGGACTGGTAGGGACGGCTCGGTGACGACGAGGCGACATCCGCGACGGCTCGCGGCCGTCGTCGCCGTCGTCTGCGCCGCGGGCGTCGCCGCCTTCGCCGCCGCGCTGGCTTCGCTCGGTGGCTCGCACCTCGGGGCGGAGACCGCGGTCGGTCTGTGTCTCTTCGCCGCGGCGATGATCCTCGCCGACCGCTTCCCGGTGCCGCTCGAGGGCCTCGACGCGGCCGGCGTCTCGCTCTCGTTCGTGTTCGGCGTGGCGGCGGTGGTGGTCTTCGGCTGGGCCGCCGGCCTCGTCGCCGTCGTGGTCGCTCCGGCCGTCGGGCAGCTGCTCGACCGTCGTCCACCGGTGCGGGTCGCCTACAACACCGCCGTGCACGGGCTCGCCGCCGGCGCGGGAGGCCTCGTGATCGCGCCGCTCCGCGGGGGCGATGTCGGCCGGCTCGTCGCCCAGGTTGCGCTGTGCGCCGCCGCCCAGCACCTCGTGAACACGGTGCTCGTCAGCGCCGCGATCAGCGCGTCGTCCGGCCGCCGTCTCCCGAGCCTCCTCCTCGCGAGCGTGCGCGCGACCGCCCTGCCGTTCGCGCTCATGGCGTCGGCCGCGCTGACGCTCGTCGTGCTGTGGCAGCGCTCGCCCGGACTGTCCGCAGCGCTCGCCGGCCCGCTCCTCGCGATCGGGCTCTACCAGCGCTCGACGCACCGCGCGCTGCGTGCGATGCGCCTCGCGCTCACCGACCCCCTCACCGGCCTCGGCAACCACCGGCACTTCCACGAGCGGCTCCGCGAGGAGCTGCAGGACGCGCGCCGGAATCGCCGGCGGCTCGCGCTTTGTCTCGCCGACATCGACGACTTCAAGCTCGTGAACGACCGGTTCGGCCATCCGGCCGGCGACCGCGTTCTCGCCGAGATCGCGGCGCGACTGCGCCAGGGCGGCGAGTCGTTCCGGCTCGGCGGCGACGAGTTCGCGCTCCTCCTTCCCCGAGCCTCCGAGGAGTCGGCGCGTCGAACAGCTGCCTCGGTCGTCGAGCGGATCGGCGCGCTCGAGCTCGAGGTCGTGGGCTCGGTGACGGTGAGCGTCGGTCTTGCGATCGCCGACCCGTCACGAGGCGACCAAGGCGATCTGATCCGTCGTGCGGACGGGGCGCTCTACGCCGCGAAGCAGAACGGCAAGAACTCGACCGAGGTCGCCTTGCCGGGACTGGGGCTCGGAGCGCGGTCGGCGGCCTAGCCCCTAGCCGGACCGCGGGCGAGGGGTTTCGACTCGCGCCGATCGGCGACAACGGCTCCTGGTGAGAGATGGCGCGTAAGAAGCGAGAGCGAGGATCCGCGGAGCGGCCGGCTCCGCCGCGCAAGGTCTCGCCGCGGGACGACCTAGACGGTGCGGGCAGCGTGCCGGACGCCCTCGACGTACGCGCGAAGAGCTCGGGTCACCGCAAGAAGACTGCGGATAAGTGGAACCAGTGACGGCCAGCGCCTTTCGACGCCGTTTCGGCACAGACACGTGCGCTTTTCTTCGATAGCGTAGAAAGCGGGGCGGGGGCTCTTCCCCTGTTCACGCGCGCGCCTACCTGATAAGGCCCGGCAGGCGGAGGCCGGTCAGAGCGGGATGTTCCCGTGCTTGCGCCGGGGCCGGGGCTCGCGCTTCGTCAGGGAGGTCTCGAGCGCGTCGATGAGCATGGGCCGCGTGCGCCGGGGCTCGATCACCTCGTCCACGTACCCGCGCTCTGCGGCCGTGTAGGGATTGGCGAAGCGCTCGCGGTAGTCGGCGATCCGCTCGGCGCGGCGGGCGTCGGCGTCGTCGGCGACCTCGAGCTCCTTGCGGAAGACGATGTTCACTGCGCCCTCCGGGCCCATCACCGCGACCTCGGCGGTTGGCCACGCGAAGTTGAAGTCGGCGCGGATGTGCTTCGAGCTCATCACGGCATAGGCGCCGCCGTAGGCTTTCCGCGTGATCACCGCGAGCTTCGGCACCGTCGCCTCCGCATACGCGTAGAGGAGCTTCGCGCCGTGCCGGATGATCCCGCCCCACTCCTGCGCGGTTCCGGGCAGGAAGCCCGGCACGTCGATGAACGTGACGAGCGGGATGTTGAACGCGTCGCAGGTGCGGACGAAGCGACCGGCCTTCACCGCGGAGTCGATGTCGAGCACGCCGGCCAGCGAGCGCGGCTGGTTCCCGACGACGCCGACCGAGTGGCCTCCGAGCCGAGCGAAGCCGCACACGACGTTCTCGGCGAACCGCTCGTGCACCTCGAGGAACTGCCCGTCGTCCACGACGCGCTCGATCACGGCCTTCATGTCGTACGGCTTGTTGGGGCTGTCGGGGATGAACGTGTCGAGCTCGACGTCCTCGCGGTCGCGCGGGTCGGCCGGCTCGGCGTAGGGCGGCGCGTCGAGGTTGTTCTGCGGCAGGAACGAGAGCAGGTAACGCGCGTCCTCGAGGCAGGCGTCGTCGTCGGGGGAGATGAAGTGCGCGACGCCGGAGCGCGAGGCGTGCGTCGCCGCGCCGCCGAGCTCCTCGAACGTCATCTCCTCCCCCGTCACCGTCTTCACGACGTCGGGGCCGGTGATGAACATGTACGAGCTTCCCTCGACCATGAGCACGAAGTCGGTGATCGCGGGCGAGTAGACGGCTCCGCCCGCGCAGGGGCCCATGACGAGGCTGATCTGCGGCACGACGCCCGAGGCCTGCACGTTCCGCCAGAAGATCTCGGAGTAGCCGGCGAGCGAGACGACGCCCTCCTGGATCCGCGCGCCGCCCGAGTCGTTGATCCCGATCACCGGACAGCCGTACTTCACGGCCATGTCCATGACCTTGCAGATCTTCTCGGCGAAGACCTCGGAGAGGCTCCCGCCGAAGACGGTGAAGTCCTGCGAGAAGACGAAGACCTTGCGCCCGAAGATCTCGCCGTAGCCCGTGACGACGGCGTCGCCCCACGGCCGCCGCTCCATCATCCCGAAGTTCGACTCGCGGTGGCGGACGTAGCGGTCGAGCTCGACGAAGGAGCCCGGGTCGCAGAGGCGCTCGGCGCGCTCGCGGGCGAGGAGCTTTCCCTGCGAGCGCTGCCGCTCGACCGCCTTCGCGCTCCCGGCGTGGCGCGCCTCGTCGCGGAGCGCCTGCATGCGCTCGAGCTTGCCCTGCGTCGACTCGGTACTCGCGCGCTCTTCGTCTGTCGCCGCCACCGCTGGAGCGTACCCCGGCGGCGGTTTGGACGCGCTACGGCTGGGCTTGGCTCCAGGTCGGCTGCATCGACACGATCGCGCTGGCAGCGTGCTCGATCGGGATGTCGTTGAAGCCGCTCGTCAGCTTGATCACCTCGCGGGTCGCCGGGGGAAGCGTCGCGAACGCGTAGCCGGTACCGCCGCCGAGGACGTTGCCCGCCTCGTCGAGGATGACCGCCGAGAGCTGGCAGTTCTGGAGCACGAGCGCGGGCTGGCTGTTCAAGAGCTCGCCTTCGACGGAGCCGACCCACGCCGGGTCGTACAGATCCGGCATCACGTGGATGTTCGCGGGCGCGGGGAGGCGAAGCTCAGGCCGCGAGTGGCCGCCGACTTGGACGACGACCTCGAGCCTCTGGATCGGCGCGGCTCCGGGGAAGGTGAGCTCGCCGCCGAGGGCGTACGTGCCGCCGGACTGGATGGCGTTGATCGACGTCGTGACCGTGCCGAGCGCGTGGTTGTCGGCCATGACGAAGTTGATGAGCACGTAGATCTTCGTCGCGTCGAACTGCTGCGAGTCGTTCTGGAGCAGCAGCCCGTAGCTGACGCCGGTGCCGCCGTACGGCTTCGCGCGGATCGAGAAGCCCTTCTTCACGACCTCGATCCGCGGCGGGATTAGCTGGCCGATGACCATGAAACGGCGGGTGACCTTCCCGGCGCGGCCGCACGAGACGGTTGCGCGGGCGCGGCCGACGGCGGTGCCGAGGCCGACCTGCCACTGCCAGGACGCGCGGCCGTTCGTCGCCGTCTGCGCCGCGAGACCCTTTTGGCGGGCGCCGTTCGCGTAGCGCACGGCGAGCGCGCAGCGCACGCCGGCCGGGCTGACGAGGACGCTGATGTTGGCGTCGTTGCCCTGGACAACGCGCTGCGAGGCGAAGCCGACGCGGACGCCTTCGGCGCGATCGGTGCGGGCCGCGGCGGGGGCCGCGCCGGCGAGGGCGAGGAGAGCGCCGAGAGCGGCGAGGCGGATCAGGGATGCAGGGGCGCTGACGGACACGTCGATAGACCTCCGGTTAGTCGCAAGCGTCGCCGCGTCCGCCTGCCTTGCACGTCGTCTCAATGGTCGGAGCGCGCAGAAGCACCTCCGATCCCTCGGTTGAGTGACCGTTACACCTGCCATGGCTCGCAGGGCCAGGTCTGGGGTCTGACCCCGGCCCCGGACGAAGCGGCCATGTACCTGCGGATGGTGCACGCGTACGATGCGGCTCGTGAAGCCAGGCACGAGGCTCGTGCGTCCCGCCGGCCCGGGAGCCTCGCCGCCGCTCGACCGCTCCACCACTTTCGCCTACCGCGAGCCGCGCCGCGCCTACTACCAGCGACACGGGCACCCGGTCGGCGAGGAGGCCGAGCGGCTGCTCGGCGAGCTCGACGGCGGCCATGCGCTCCTCTTCTCCTCCGGGGCGGGAGCGACGACGGCGCTCGTCCTGTCGCTCCTCCGCTCCGGGAGCACGATCGGCCTCGCGGACGGCGCGTACTACGGCACCGGCGAGACCTTCCGCGCGCTCGAGCCCTGGGGGCTTCGCTTCGTCGAGTTCGACCAGACGGGCCCGCCGCCGGAGGACGTCGACCTCGTCTGGGTCGAGGCGCCCTCCAACCCGTTCCTCACCTTCCCCGACCTCCAGGCCGCGGCCGCCCACCCCGCGCCGCTCGTCGTCGACGCAACCGCCTCGACGCCGATCCTCCTGCGCCCACTCGAGCACGGCGCCGACTTCGTGCTCCACAGCGCGACGAAGTTCCTGGCGGGCCACTCAGACACGTTGCTCGGCGCCGTCGTGTGCCGAGACGAGGGCGACGCCGAGCCGCTGCGCGAGCTCCGCACACGCACGGGGATCGTCGCGGCGCCGGACCCGACCTGGCTCCTCCTTCGCGGCCTGCAGACGCTCCCGCTCCGCGTCGAGCGCCAGTCCGCGAGCGCACTGGCGCTGGCGCGACGGCTCGCCGAGCACCCGCGCGTCGAGCGCGTCCGCTATCCCGGCCTCGGCGACGCGCTCGCGGCGCGCTGGATGGAGGGCGGCTTCGGCGGCCTGCTCTCCTTCGACGTCGCCGGCGACGCGCGCGCGGTCGAACAGGCGACGCAGGTGATCACGAACGCGACCTCGCTCGGCGGCGTCCACTCCCTCCTCGAGACGCGCGCCCGCTGGGAGGGCGACCGCGTGCCGCCGAACCTCCTCCGTCTCTCCGTCGGCCTCGAGGACGTCGACGACCTCTGGGCCGACCTCACGCAGGCGCTCGAACGCGCATGATTCTGTCTACGGACACCGAACCCCAACACGCCCAGATCAGCATCGACTCGAAGGAGCACCGTGGCCGCCAGAGCTGAAGCGACGCGATCTCGAACGACGACGCGAAACGGAGACGGCGAGCTCTCCGGACGCGACCTCGACAACCTCCTGCGCGCTCTCCAGGCGGCGCGGGACGGCGACTTCTCAGTCCGCCTGCCGCGGCGTCGAGCGGGTGTCGCCGGCGAGGTTTGCGACGCGTTCAACAAGCTCGTCGCGCAGCAGGAACAGCTCACGCGCGAGCTCGCGCGCGTGTCGCGCACCATCGGCCGCGAGGGACGGATGACCGAGCGGGCGACACTCCCCCGCGGGCGGGCGGGCTGGAGCGCCAGCGTCGAGGCGGTCAACTCGATGATCGACGACCTCGTGCGCCCCACGACGGAGGTCGCGCGCGTGCTCGGAGCCGTGGCCGAAGGCGACCTGTCTCAGAAGATGCCGCTCTCGATCGAGGGCCGTCCGGTGAAGGGCGAGTTCCTGCGCATCGGGACGACCGTGAACGCGATGGTCGACCAGCTCTCGTCGTTCGCGGCCGAGGTCACCCGCGTCGCGCGGGAGGTCGGCACCGAGGGCAAGCTCGGCGGCCAGGCGCGCGTGAAGGGCGTCTCGGGCGTGTGGAAGGACCTGACGGACAGCGTGAACACGCTGGCGGGGAACCTCACGAGCCAGGTTCGCAACATCGCGCTCGTCACGACGGCCGTGGCCAACGGCGACCTGTCCAAGAAGATCACGGTCGACGTCCGCGGCGAGATCGCCGAGCTGAAGACGACCGTGAACACGATGGTCGACCAGCTCCGCTCCTTCGCCGCCGAGGTCACGCGCGTCGCGCGCGAGGTCGGCACCGAGGGCCGCCTCGGCGGTCAGGCCACGGTCGAGGGCGTCTCCGGGGTCTGGAAGGACCTGACGGACAACGTGAACACGCTGGCCGGGAACCTCACGAGCCAGGTCCGCAACATCGCGCTCGTCACGACGGCCGTGGCCCGCGGCGACCTCTCCCGGAAGATCACCGTGGACGCGAGCGGCGAGATCCTCGAGCTGAAGGAGACGATCAACACGATGGTCGACCAGCTCGGCGCGTTCGCCGACGAGGTGACGCGCGTCGCGCGCGAGGTCGGCACCGAGGGCGAGCTCGGCGGGCAGGCCGAGGTGCCCGGTGTCGCGGGGACGTGGAAGGCGCTCACGGACAACGTCAACTCGATGGCGTCCAACCTCACCGGCCAGGTCCGGAACATCGCCCAGGTCACGACGGCCGTGGCCAACGGTGACCTGTCCCAGAAGATCACCGTCGACGTCAAGGGCGAGATCCTCGAGCTCAAGAACACCATCAACACGATGGTCGACCAGCTGCGCTCGTTCGCCGACGAGGTCACCCGCGTCGCCCGGGAGGTCGGCACCGAGGGCCGCCTCGGCGGCCAGGCCGAC
>Ga0209059_1000661_pt1 | contig 15793 bp, 18 predicted proteins | sample GraSoiAngelo_151_FD_186165 | JGI IMG/M metagenome (GOLD analysis project Ga0209059, IMG submission 186165) | Grasslands soil microbial communities from the Angelo Coastal Reserve, California, USA - 14_1009_12_20cm (SPAdes) (version 2) | ecosystem: Environmental > Terrestrial > Soil > Grasslands ...
TTACCGAGAACGCGGCAGTCCCAGCACCCTTTCGGCGAGGATGTTGCGCAGCACTTCGGACGTTCCGGCTTCGATTGTGTTGGCGCGCGACCGCAAGAACTGGTACTTCCATCCATCGCCGTCGGCAACCTGCGAGGCAGGCCCGGCGATGTCCATGGCCGTCTCGGTCATGCGCTGGTTGAGCTCCGACCACATCAGCTTGAGGATCGATCCTTCAGGGCCCGGAATCCCACTGCGCTTGACGGCAGTCACCGCTCGGTAGCCGTTCAGCTGCAGTGCCCGTGCCTCGATGGCGTGCTGCGCGATCTTCTGGCGGACCAGCCGGTCTGAGCCGCGACCGAGCTTGCGCGCGCGCTCGGCGAGCGCGGAGGCGGTGATCTGCGCGCGCGTCGCCAGGGCAAGCCCGAGCGTGCCGCGCTCGTGAAGGAGCGTCGTCATCGCGACGGCCCATCCACCACCTGCTTCACCCAGGATCTGCGACTTGGGCACCTTCACGTCGTTGAAGAAGATCTCGTTGAACTCCGCGTCGCCTGTGATCTGGACCAGGGGCCGAACGTCGATGCCGGGACTCTGCATGTCGACCAAGAGGTACGTCAAGCCATCCCGCGGGTTGGCTTCCTTGTGTTCGCGGGCGAGCAGCATGCACCACTTCGCGACGTGAGCGAGAGTCGTCCAGACCTTCTGCCCGTTCACCAGGTAGTGATCGCCCTTGTCCTCAGCGCGGGTCTGCAGCCCTGAAAGGTCGCTCCCGGCGTTGGGTTCGCTGAAGCCCTGGCACCAGATCTCCTCTGCCGACAGAAGCGGAGGCAGGTATCGTCTTTTCTGCTCGTCGCTTCCATGCGAGATGACCACGGGGCCACCCATGCCGAGGCCGATGACGTTGATCGGATCCGGGGCCTGGGCCAGGATCATCTCGTCGTTGAAGATCAGCTGGTCCATGAAGCTCCGACCCTGGCCTCCGTATTCCTGCGGCCACGTCATGCCCACGTAGCCCGCGTCGTAGAGCCTCTTCTGCCACGCGCGGCGGTTGTCGATGAACGCATTCATGTCCGACCCGCTGTCCTCGCGCGGCGCGTTGGTCTTCAGCCAGGCCCGGACTTCGTCGCGAAACGCTCTCTCGGTTTCGCTCAGATCGAAATCCATGCCCATACCTTACCCTCGGCTCATGCAGCAGCAGCAGCAAGCGGGCCATGTGTCGCCGGATGGTTACTGGTTGTGGGACGGGACCCAGTGGGTCCCCAACCCCAATCGTCCGGCTGTGGCGTCCGGCTGGGCGCCGCCATTCGAGACAGCGCGATTCCGAGCCGCGATGACGACGGTCTTTCTCATCGCGAATGCGATAGCGCTCGGGCTCGGAATTCTCTGGACGGTGTTGAACATCGCCTATATCCAGACGACCGCCCCGGACACGTCCTTCACTGTCGTGTGGGGCGTGGTGGCTGTCGCCTACGTCGTGCTTCTCATCGGCACGGCCATTCCGGCTGCCGTCTTCTTCTCGATGTGGGTGCACCGCGTTGTGCGGAACATGCCGGCGCTTGGCTCTCCCGACTGGCGGCGTTCGCCAGGCTGGTCGGTTGGCTCGAGCTTCATCCCGATCCTCAGCCTGTTTTATCCGTATTGGGCGGTGCTCGATGCCTGGCGGGCGTCCGACCCTCGTTGGCGTTGGCTCAACCGGCCGGCCCGAAAAGCGTTGGGCGTGCCTCCGCTTCCCGCCGCATGGTGGGCCCTCTACCTGGCTGCCCTCGTGACGAGCCGTGTCGCCTCGGTGATGGACAGGTCGCAGGATCTGGGCACCAGGGTCGCAGGGTCCGCCGTGGACATCGCTGCTTCGGTCGTCTTGATCGGTGCCGCGGCGCTGGCCATCTTCGTGGTGCGAGATCTGACGGCACGGCAGGAGCACAAGAACGAGCTGATCGCGAGCGGACAGCTCGTCTGAGCCATCGGCGTCATGCGACGGCCGGGATCACCTCTTTTGCGATGAGCTCCAACGCATCGCGGTCGTCGAGCAGGAAGTGCTGCAGCATGAAAAGGTGAATTCCCAGGCGTCCGAACTCGCGCATTCGCTCCGCTACCTGTTCCGGAGCACCAACAAACCAGGCCTCCTTGCGGTTCTCGAGAACGTCCTCGGGGCTCATCCCGTTCAGGTCGTCGACGACCCCACTCACCTTCGCGGCCCGCTCGAGCAGCTCTGTCCGATTGCGGCCGATGATGAAGCTCGTCATCACCGAGTGCCGAATGCTCGCGGGATCGCGGCCGAGGTGGCGACAGCGCTGCTCGAGCAGATCGCGTCGTTCGCGGTAGCCGTCGGCGTCGAGCTTCGAATAGTTCCATTCCGAAGCTTCTCGCGCAACAAGAGGCAGGGTTCGTCTCAAGCCTTTGCCGCCGAGTAGGAGGGGAATGGGATTGCGCGCCGGTTTGGGGTTGGATTTGGTCCACGTTTCACGAATCGTCTTGATGCCGGTTTCCAGCATGTCGAAGCGCTGCTTCTCCGTGTAGAACGGAATGTCGAACTCTCTGTGCTCGTGCTCGTTCCAGCCCGCCCCGACGCCCAGGATCAGGCGGCCGCCGGCGAGAACGTCGACGGCCGCGGCCATTCGCGCCAGCAGTGCGGGCGGGCGGAACGTCATCGGGCTGACCATCGGCCCGATCTCGATGTTCTTCGTCCACTCCGCCGCAAGCGCGAGCGAGATCCAGCATTCGATGCAGTCCTGGTCCGGGTGCCCATTGAGCGAGACGAAGTGGTCACTTCGCCTGAGAGAGGCGAAACCGAGGCGGTCGGTGTCCTCGCAGATCTTGCGCCAGCGATCCCAGCTGAGACCCTCCTGGCCCTCGATCATGATCCCGACCTGCGCCATCAGCGAGTCATCGTAAGTTCATCCAGAGGTCGGAAGTTCAGGATCCGATCTCGCGGAATCCCTGCCCGGCGGGCCATCCACAACGCCATCGGAACGTAGGCGAACTCAGCCGGCGCGTGCGCGTCGGCATCGATGGCGAAGCTGCACCCGAACTCGTAGGCCAGCCGGGCCATCTCGGGCGAAAGGTCCATGCGTGCCGGATCGCAGTCGATCTCCAGCGCGACGCCGCGTTTGGCGGCTTCCCGGAAGACCAGCTCGAAGTCGTACGAAGCGCCCTCCCGAGACCCGGGGCGGCGCCCCGTCGGATGGCCGATCACGTCGACGTGCGGGTGGGAGACCGCGCGCATCATGCGCTCCGTCATCGCGGCAGGTTCCTGCCGCAGCTTCACGTGGGGCGAGGCGATGACGATGTCGAGAATCTCGAGCACGGCATCGGGCAGGTCCAAAGACCCATCCTCGAGGATGTCGACCTCGATGCCTTGCAGGAGCGTCACGCCGTCGACCTGCCTCTGCACCTCGGCCATCTCATGAGACTGCGCCACCAATCGCTCGGCGTTGAGGCCGTGCACGACGGTGATGCGAGGTGAGTGGTCGGTGATGCCGAGATAGCTGTAGCCGAGAGCCTTCGCTCCTCGAGCCATCTCCAGCATCGTCGCCCGCCCGTCGCTCCAGTTGGTGTGCGAATGGATATCGCCCTGGTAGTCGCTCAGGTCGAGGTCGGACTCGTCGTCGCGTGCCGGCTGCTTGAACTGTTCTCGCAACCGGTTGAGATAGCGGCTCTGTCCGGTCTGGATCAAGTCGGACAGGACCCTGGCGATTCCCTCCCCGACACCTTCGATCGAGGTCAGATTCTCGGCGCGGTGAAGGTCGACCAGGTTGGGCCGCCGCAGGGCGAGCGACCAGGCCGCGGCAGAGAACGCCTTGGCGCGGAACCGCTCCTCGGGATCCTGGCGAAGCAGGTAGCCGATCTCGGACACGGCCTGCGCCGCTTGAATGGCATCCAACCCGTAAATTGTGTGAGCAACCATGGCTGCCCCGAAGCCGAAACCCGGTGACCCGATCGCCGACCTGGTCGAATCGCTGCTGGTCGAGCTCGGCGAGGACCCGGACCGGCAGGGCCTCAAAGCCACGCCTGACCGCGTGGCGCGGGCGATGCGCGAGCTCACCAACGGCTACGGGGTCAGGCCCGAAGAGGTGGTCGCGGACGCCGTCTTCGACCAGGACTACGACGAGATGGTCGTCGTCAGGGACATCGCCTTCTACAGCCTCTGCGAGCATCACATGCTGCCCTTCTTCGGGCATGTCCATGTCGGCTACCTGCCCAAGGGCAAGGTGGTCGGGCTGAGCAAGATCCCGCGCCTTGTCGAAGCCTTCTCGCACCGGCTGCAGATCCAGGAGAAGCTCACCAACGAGATCGCCGAGGCGCTGAACCAGGCGGTTGCCCCCCGAGGCGTCGGCGTGGTCGTCGAAGCCCGGCATCTCTGCCTGGAGATGCGCGGGATCGAGACGCCGGGCGGCCGGATGATCACGTCCTCCATGCTCGGCACCTTCCGGCGCGACCCGCGCACGCGGGCGGAGTTTTTGGACCTCGTTAAAGCGAAGTAGGCCAGGGGACGCAAATTTGGAGGCCCGCGGAGGCTCAGCCCAGGCGCCACGCCCCTTCATACATAAACAAGCCTTTATGCTTTAGACTGGCTTATAAAGCAACCTTTATGTTTCTCCAGAACCCGCGCAACGAGCTGTCTGATCATTTTCTGGCCTTTGCCAACCCGACGCGCCTGCGCATCCTAGAGCGCCTGGCGCAGCTGGGCGAGGTGAACGTCAACGACCTCGCCGCCCACTTGCGGATGAGCCAGCCGCGCATCTCCTGGCACCTGCGAATGCTTCGCCTGGGTGGGGTGATCAGGACCCGCCGCGAGGGCCGGCAGGTGTACTGCTCCCTGGACGTGGAGAACATCAAGCGCGAGCGGGAACGCCTGAACCAGATGCTCGGGATGACACAGAAACTGAAAGTTCGGGAGGAGGTGGGCGCATGAGCGCCAATCAAAGGAACGGACATCGCAACGCGAAGGTCCGGGTAGCCATCGTTGGCGTCGGCAACTGTGCCTCTTCGCTGGTGCAGGGAGTGCATTACTACCGAGACGCATCCCCGAAGGACTCGGTGCCGGGGCTGATGCATGTGGACCTCGGTGGCTATCACATACGCGACATCGAGTTCGTGGCCGCATTCGACATCGACAAGAACAAGGTCGGGCTCGACCTGTCCGAGGCCATTTTCACGAAACCCAACAACACGGTGACGTTCGCAGACGTGCCGCGCGCCGGCGTGAAGGTCCAACGCGGCATGACCCATGACGGGATCGGCAAGTACCTCTCCGAAGTGGTGCAGAAGGCATCTGGCGAGACCTCGGACGTCGTGGGCATCCTGAAGAAGACGAAGGCCGACGTGCTGGTCAGCTACCTGCCGGTCGGCTCCGAAGAGGCGACCAAGTGGTACGTCGAGCAGGCGTTGACCGCGGGCGTGGGATTCGTCAACTGCATCCCGGTGTTCATCGCGCGCGAGCCGTACTGGCAGAAGCGCTTCCTCGACAAGAACCTGCCGATCATCGGCGACGACATCAAGTCGCAGGTCGGCGCCACGATCATCCATCGGGTGCTGACTCGCCTGTTTCGCGATCGGGGGGTCAAGCTCGAGCGCACCTACCAGCTCAACTTCGGAGGCAACACCGACTTCTTGAACATGCTCGAGCGCGAGCGCCTGATGTCGAAGAAGATCTCCAAGACTCGGTCCGTCACTTCGCAGCTCGACTACGACATCGGCAAGGACAACGTGCACATCGGTCCGTCCGACTACGTGCCCTGGCTGAACGACCGCAAGTGGGCCTACATCCGGCTGGAAGGCCGCTCGTTCGGCGACGTGCCGCTGAACGTCGAGCTCAAGCTCGAGGTGGTGGACTCGCCAAACTCGGCGGGGATCGTCATCGACGCCGTGCGGTGCGCCAAGCTGGCGCTCGACCGCGGCATCGGTGGAGCGCTCGAAGGACCAAGCTCCTACTTCATGAAGTCGCCGCCCGTGCAGTACAGCGACAACGACGCCAGACGACTGGTGGAGGAGTTCATCGAAGGTGATAAGGCGGGAGTCAATGGGCGCAACGGTCGGGACCGCCGCGCGCCCCGCGCCAAGCCGGCGACCGCGACTGCTCGCCGCTAGTTACAGGGCAGGCGCGCGAGCGCTGCGGGTGCTGCCGGCCGGACTACGGCACGCGGTGGCTGCGCCCGGTGGCACGGCGTGGTTCTGGCTGAGCCCGGCGCAGCGGAGCGCCGCGCTCGATAACTACGCAGCCGCGTTGGGCCGCGACCGGTCGGATCCGGAGGTGGCGCGCGTGGCCAGGCGAGCTTTCCAGAACTACGGCCGGATGCTGATGGACTTTCTGCTCCTCGGCAGCCTCACGCCCGAGGAGCTCATCGGCAGGATGTCGGTCGACGGTCGCGAGCACCTCGACGCCGTGCTCGCGCGAGGCCGTGGCGCGATCATGGCCGTGCCCCACATGGGTTCCTGGGATATGGCCGGCTCTTATGCCGGCGCACTCGGCTACCGGATCTCAGCAGTGGCTGAGCGCTTTCCCGGCTCTCTCAACGATGCCGTCGTGGAAACACGCGAGCGTTTCGGTCTGAACGTCATCACCCTTGGGCGAGCCGCCGTCAGAGGAATCAACGATGCGCTGGCAGCCAACCATGTCGTCGCTTTGTTGTGCGACCTGGAACAGGGGCCAGGCCTGTCCGTTAATTTTTTCGGCCGCCGCGCGACGGTGCCCGGCGGGCCTGCAGCCTTCGCCCTCAAAACGGGCGCGGCGCTCCTCCCCGCGTGCCAGTACGCGACCGCGGCGGGTCGATACCACGTCCACCTCGATCCTCCGCTGGTGGCGCGCGAAGGCGACACAAAAGAGAGCCTCATGCAGCAGGTGATCGACCGATTCGAGCATTTCATCAAGGAGCGTCCCGACCAGTGGTACGCATTTCGGCCGATGCACAGCCGCTGAGGGATGGGCGAATGGACATGGCGAGGGTTCAAAGCCGTCCAGTCGCTGGTGGAGCGCTTGCCCAGGTCGTGGGCGTACGCGCTGGCGGACGTGGCGGCGCGTGTGGCGTGGTGGTTTTCTCCACTGGCGCGGCCGCGCCTCGAGTACAACCTCAAGATCGCGTGCCCGGAACTGCGAGACGACACCGTGGCGCTGCGGCATCTATCGAAGGTGAACTTTCGGAATCACGCCAAGGCCTATGCCGACCTGATGCAGCTTCCCGGCGCGCGGATCGAGGCCATGCGACCGCTGCTGAAGGTGAAAGGTTTGGAACATCTCGAAGCGGCCCGCAGCCTGGGCAAGGGCGTGCTGGCCGTGTCTTGCCATATGGGCTCTTACGAGGTCGTGGCCGCGATCTGGTCCGCGACCTTGGCGCCGGTGAGCTTCTTCGCCGAGGAGGTCGAACCGCGCGCGCTCTTCGAGTGGTACCGCGACACGCGGGCGCGACTTGGGATCAGCGTACTGACCCTCGACATGGGAGGCATCCGGAAGGTGCTCCAGGCTCTGCGCGAGCAGGAGATGGTCATCACGGCGATCGACCGCGACATCACCGAAACCGGTTACCTGATGCCGTTCTTCGGCAAGCTGGCACCGATCCCGTTAGGACCGGCGTCGATCGCGCTCCGGCTAGGCACGCCGCTCCTCCCTGTGTGCGTTTACCGATTGCCGGACGATACGTACATGGCCGAGGCCGCGCCGCACATTTTCGCGAAGTCGACAGGCAACCCGCGCGCCGACCAGGTGCGCGCCACGCAGCAGCTATTGCGACAAATAGAGCGCTTCATCCAGCAGCATCCGGAGCAGTGGCACGTCCCGCATCGCATCTGGGCGGGCGCACAGTGAGATTCGCGCAATGAAAGTCGGGCTCGTCTCCCCATACGACTTCGCGTCACCTGGTGGCGTGAACGACCATGTCCGCCATCTTGCCGTCCGGCTGCGTCAGCTCGGCCACGAAGCCCGCATCTTCGCGCCGTCCAGCCGCGCCGACGTTGACTTCGACAGCGCACGCTTTTACAGGATCGGGACGCCGATTGCGATCCCGGTCAACGATTCGGTCGCGCGTATCACGCTCAGCTTTCACCTCGCCAACCAGGTCGCGGCCATCATCGCCGACGAGGGTTTCGACGTCCTTCATTTCCACGAACCCCTCATGCCTGCCCTGCCGATCACGATGCTCCGGATGTCGACCACGGCCAACGTCGGAACGTTTCATGCGTTCGCTCGTTCGAACGTCGGCTACTTCTACGGCAGGCCGTTGCTGCAGCCTTACCTCGCACGCTTGCACCGCGGAATGGCGGTCAGCGAACCGGCGCGCGCGTTCGTGCAGCGCTACTTTCCCGACTTCCCGCTGCGCGTGATCCCCAACGGCGTCGACCTCAACGTCTACCGGCCGGGCCTCGCGCCGATCCGGCACCTGCGGGACGACAACCTCAACGTCTTGTTCGTCGGACGGCTCGAGAAGCGAAAAGGCCTGGGCGATCTGCTGAGGGCCTATCGCGCCATGAGCATGCGCGTCCCGCAAACGCGACTCATCATCGTCGGCGACGGGCCGCTTCGCGGAAGGGTCGAGTCGTACGTGTCGCGCAACCGACTGGCGAACGTAGTGCTTGCGGGTTATGTGCCCGACAGCGTGAAGCCGCGCTACTACAACAGCGCCGACATCTTCTGCGCGCCTGCGACCGGCGCCGAGAGCTTCGGCATCGTGTTGCTCGAGGCCCTTGCCTCAGGCCTGCCCGTCGTGGCGACCGAGGTGCCGGGCTACATGTCCGTCCTCGAGACCGGCAAGGACAGCGTCACCGTGCAGCCGAGCAACTGGCGCGAGCTTGCTGCCTCACTAGTCATCCTCGCGCGCGATGCCGACATGCGCCGCAGGCTTTCCGACTACGCGCTGCAAAAGGCGCGTCGCTACTCCTGGGACCTCGTTGCGTCCGAGGTCGTCGAGGTCTACGAAGAGGCGCGGCGCGCGCTCGCCACCCAGCCGACGAAGACAATGGAGGTGACAGGTGTTCACCACGCGGTTTGAGGCGTGGGTGCGCAGGCACGCGGAGGCTTTGATCACCGCGCTCGGCCGCACTCCCCTGACCCCGAACCAGGTCACCGTGGTGGGACTCGGGCTCACGTTTCTGGCGGCCGGGCTCGCCGCATTCGGGCAGCTTCGCTGGGCCGGCATCGTCCTGATCTTCGCGGGCACCTGCGATATCCTCGATGGAGCCTTGGCTCGCTCGACCAACGCGAGCTATCCGTACGGCGCCTTCCTCGATTCAACCCTCGACCGGTATTCCGAAGGTGCCGTGTACATCGGGCTCGCGGCTTACTTCGTCACGATCGATCCACCGCTTCAGGAGTGGCTCGTCCTGGCCACGCTGGCCGCGCTTGCGGGTTCGTTCCTCGTCAGCTATGTACGTGCACGCGCGCAAAGCCTTGGCTTCGTTTGCAAGACGGGTCTGTTCCAGCGACCCGAACGTGTCGTCGTGACAGTGATCGGACTGCTGGTCGGCGGGTATGTGCTGTACGGCGTCGTGTTTCTGCTTGCGATCGTCACCAACATCACGGCCCTGCAGCGCATTCGCGAGGTTTGGCTCCAGGGCCGGGCCCAGCGCCTCGAGCGCGAGCGTGAGATGAAGGCGCGCCGCGCCGCTCCGCATCAAGCTCAGTGACCAATCCGTTCGACGGCGTCGCCGGCCACGCGCAGGCTCTCGACCAGCTGCGCGCGCAGGTCAAGTTGGACCGCCTCGCACACGCCTACCTGTTCGTCGGCGAGTCGGGCCTCGGCAAGTCGACGACGGCGCGCTTGCTCGCCTCCGCGCTCTTGCCCCAGGCGCCCCTGACCCGCCACCCCGATTACTGGGAAGACGACCGGATCAAGCCGCTCTCGATCAATGAGATCCGTCTGCTGCCGGACAAGCCCCCCGAGTTCCATGAGCTATCGCTCCAGGCATTTCTGAATCTCAAGCCCGCGGTCGGTTCGCGACGGGTCGCGTTGGTGGTCAACGTGGGCCGCCTCCGCGACCAGGACCAGGGCGTCCTGCTCAAGACGCTCGAGGAGCCGCACCCCCATCGCGTCATCGTCTTGACGACGCCCAGCCTCAACCCGTTCGTCGTGCTGCCCACGGTCGTTTCGCGCTGCCAGCGAGTGTTTTTCCATCCGGTGCCGGCCCCGGAGATCGAGAAGCTGCTCGCGGCCGGAGGAGTCGAAGCCCGGCGGGCCAAGCTCCTCTCCGAGCTTTCGGGTGGGCGGCCCGGTTGGGCGGCGCGCAGGGCCAGCGACGAAAGGGTGATCGAGCTGCATCACGCATGGACCAGGCGGCTGGAAGAGATCTTCGGCGCGCCGGCCGACGTTCCCCTCCGCGTCGCGGCGCAGCTCGACTCGGAGCAGATGGGGTGGCGGCGCAGCGAGGGCGATGAAGAAGACCCGGCGCTGTTCGCCATCGCCAGCTGGCAGATCGAGCTCCGCCGCCGCATGCTGGCCAGCCGCGGCCGCGAGCAGGGTCGGTGGGCGCGCCTGCTCGAGCTCTCGTATGACACGCTCGGCTACCTCGAGCAAAACGTGAGCCCGCGACTTGCCCTGGAAACGTTCTTGCTCGAATGCCGAAAAGCGTCGTAAGGAAAGCCCTCGAGGGCTTCCAGCCATACACCCCGGGTGAACAGCCGCCCGACGGCGAGGGTTGGGTCAAGCTCAACACCAACGAGTCGCCTCTGCCGCCATCGCCGAAAGTCCTGCAGGCGATCAAGGCGGCCACCGATGAATCGCTCCGGCTCTATCCGAGCCCGACGGCCGCCCCAGCGCGCCGAGCTATCGCGCGGCATTTTGGCATGGATCCAACCCACGTCACGGTTGGAAACGGCGGCGACGAGATGATCGAGCTTTGCTTCCGGGCGTTTGCCGGGGCCGGCGACACGGTGGCCTATCCCACCCCGACGTATCCGCTCTTCGACCCCCTGTGCCGAATCCACGAGGTCAGCCCGTCCCGCCATCCCACCGAGCTGCACTGGGAGCTTCCACCCAGCCTGGGCCCGGATCCGTCGCCGCTCAAGTTCGTGGTCAATCCGAACTCGCCGACCGGAGCGCTGTTTGACAAGGGTGCCGTGACGGAAGTGGTCGCCGCGTCGACTGGCATCGTGGTGATCGACGAGGCCTATGTGGACTTCGCTCCACTGTCCTGCCTGGACCTGCTCAAGTCACACGAGAACCTTCTGATCCTCCGCACCTTCTCCAAGTCGTATGCTCTGGCCGGACTGCGCGTCGGCTTTGCCTTGGGAGCACCGGAGCTGATCGAGTCGCTCGACGCGGTCAAAGACTCTTACAACCTCGACCGATTGGCCATCGTGGGCGCGGTCGCGGCGATTGAAGACGAGGCCCACCACCGAAAGCTTGTTGAGGCGGTGGTGGAGAATCGCGAGGATCTCACCCGCGACCTGGGGCGGCTCGGGTTCGACGTCGTTCCCTCGGCGACTAACTTCGTCTTTGCCAAACCGCCCAAGCCGGCGGCCGGCGTAGTTGCGGCGCTGCGTGAGCGCAAGATCCTGGTCCGCCATTACGATCGTGAGCCGATCGCGGGTTGGATTCGGACCACGATTGGCACACGCGACCAACACGACAAGCTGCTGGCCGCCTTGAAGGAGATTCTCATTTGACCGCACCGACACGCGACGAAGCATGGGAGCTCGTCACCTCTATGACCAAGTCGGAACAGCTGCGCCGCCACATGCGCAGCGTCGAGGCCGCCATGCGCGCCTACGCCCGCCGTTTCGGCGAGGACGAAGAGCGCTGGGCTGTGCTCGGCCTCATCCACGACTGGGACTACGAGTCGGGGCCGACCGCTGAGCTGCATCCCATGCGCGGCATCCAGATGCTGCGCGACAAGGGTTGGCCCGAGGACATCCTGGACGATATCGCCTCGCACGCCGACTACCTCGACGTTCCTCGGAACACGAATGCACGCAAGGCGCTCAACGCGGTGGACGAGATGTGCGGATTCATCATCGCGTGCGCGCTTGTCAAGCCCGACAGATCGCTGAGCTCGGTCGAGGCGAGCACCGTGCGCAAGAAGATGAAAGACAAGGCCTTTGCGCGGGGCGTGCATCGAGAGGAGCTCGTGGCGGGCGCCGAGGCCCTCGGTATACCCTTCGACGAGCACGTGGAGTTCGTCCGCGATGCCCTGAAGCCGATTGCACAGGAGCTTGGACTGAACCCATGAGCACAGGCGCTCGGCCGCGAGTTCTGCTGATGCATCCGATTCTCGACCCAGGTCCGGCGATCCTGGCCGAGGCGGCTGAGGTCCTGCCCTATCCGCCCGACCGAACGCTCGACGAGGCCAACATCCGCCAGGCGGCCGAGGGATGTGTGGGCATCGTCAGCCAGCTGATGGACCCGATTCGCGAAGCGGTGCTTTCGACGCCCGGGCTGAGGTGCGTCAGCAATGTGGCGGTTGGCTTTGACAACATCGACGTCGCGGCGGCCACGGCGCACAAGGTCATGATCACCAACACGCCGGGCGTGCTCGACGACGCGACCGCCGACTTTGCCTTCACCCTGCTCATGTCCACTGCTCGACGCATCGTCGAGGCCGACAGCTTCACCCGTTCGGGGCGTTTCCGCGGCTGGGCGATCGACATGATGCTCGGCCAGGACATTTTTGGCGCGACGCTTGGCGTCGTCGGCGTCGGACGCATCGGTCGGGGCGTGGCGCACCGGGCCAAAGGCTTCAACATGCGCATCCTCTACTACGACCCGCAGCCTTTGCCCCGGGAGGCCGAGGAACAGCTCGGCGCGACGCGCGTCGACCTCAACCGTCTCATCGCGGAGTCCGACTTCATCTCCGTCCATGTGCCGCTGACCAACGAGACCCACCACCTCTTCAGCACCGCTCAGTTCAACGCGATGAAGCGGAACGCGATCCTCGTCAACACCTCGCGGGGACCAGTGGTGGACGAGGCCGCGCTGGTCGGGGCGCTGACCGCAAAGAAGCTTGCGGGCGCAGGGCTCGACGTATACGAGCGCGAACCGGCGGTCCACCCGGGCCTGATCTCAATGCCCAACGTCGTCCTCGCGCCACACATCGCGAGCGCCACCGTGCGGACTCGATCGGAGATGTCGGCGATGGCCGCACGCAACATGGCCACGGCGGTGCGGGGCGGACGGCCGCCGAACCTCGTGAACCCAGAGGTCAAGAAATAGCGATAACGACTCGCTATCGCCTTCTGGCGCTGGACCTGGACGGGACGATTCTCGACCTGCAGCTGCGGCTCGACCCGCGCGACCTCGAAGCCCTCCGCCGCATCCTCGCCGCGGGCGTCGCCGTGGTGGCCTGCACCGGCCGCCCGTTCCCTGGCGCGCTCCCATGGGTGAAGCGACTCGGGCTGGCGGGGCCGATCGTCTGCTATCAGGGCGCGGAGGTGAGGACCCTCGACGGGGGCGTTCTGCTTGACCACGGGGTGCCGCATGACATCGCGATGGAGGTCATCCGCTTTGCGCGGGAGCGTGATCTGCATGTGCAGGCTTATCGCGACGACCGGCTCATCGTCGAGCGCGACCGGCCCGAAGCGCATCGGTATGCGGAACATGCGGGGATGGAGATCTACGTCGTCGGCGATCTCGACCAGGCCATGGGTCCGACCACGCCCAAGCTTGTGATCGTCTCCGAGCCTGCGATGCTCGAGGAGCTTCTGCCGGACGTCAGGCGCCGGTGGGCCGGAAGGCTCAACGCCGCGACTTCGACGCCCGACTACCTCGAGTTCACGAGCGTGGAAAGCGACAAGGCATCTGCGCTCGGCTTCGTTTCGGAACGTCTGGGGATCTCGCGGATGGAAGTGGTCGCGGTGGGCGATGGACGCAACGACGCCACGATGATCGCCTGGGCTGGGCTGGGTGTCGCAGTGGACGGGTCGCCGTCGGAGGTGATCGCCGCCGCCGACCGCACGATCCCCCGTCCAGGTCACGGTGGAATCCAGCAGCTCGCCGACCTATTCCTGTATTAGATGGCAACCCTGCTGCTCGTGCACGCTCATCCGGACGACGAGGCAATCTCGACGGGCGGGGTGATGTTGAAAGCGAAGGCGCACGGCCATCGCGTCGTCCTCATCACGGCCACCCGCGGCGAGGTGGGCGAGATCTACAACATGGACGAGGCGTCGTCCCGGCCGCGCCTGGGCGAGATCCGGACCCAGGAGCTGAAAGCCGCGGCGGAAATCCTCGAAGTCGACAGGCTGGAGTTCCTCGGCTATCGAGACTCTGGAATGGTCGACACCGCGGACAACAAGGACCCACGCTCGTTCCATCAGGCCAAGCTCGAGGACGCGGCGGCGAAGCTCGCGGTATTCATCCGCGAGGAGCGCCCGGACGTCGTCGTCACGTATGCGGAGGACGGCGTTTACGGACACCCCGATCACATCAAGGCTAACTTCGTGACGAATGCCGCGCTCGATATCGTCGAGCGTGACGGATCGCCGGTGAGAAAGCTGTACTACACCGCGATTCCGCGCACGATGATGGAGTCCTTCGTGCAGCAGATGCCGGAGGACGCCCAGCGCGCGATGGGCGGCAACATGCGGATCGCGGGGACGCCCGATGAGCTCGTCACCACCCACGTCGACGTGCACGAGTATGTCGACCGCAAGCGTGACGCGTTCCGCGCCCACGTGAGCCAGAACGACCCGAACTCTTGGTTCACGACGATGGCGAGTCAGGTCTACGAGCTCGCGTTCGGCACCGAGCACTACCAGCTGGCCAGGGGCAAGCCGGGCGCTTCGCTCCCTGAAGACGATCTGTTCGCGGGGATCAGCTAGGCAAACAGACCGTCGCAACGGCCATGGCGGTGCAGACCATCTCACGTAGACTCGAAGCGCGATGCAGGTTCTCAAGATCACACCGCGCGGCTACTGCCACGGCGTGGTGGACGCGTTCCGCATCGCCAAGCGGGTGCGCGAAGAGACCCAGGGACCCGTCCATATGCTCGGCATGCTGGTCCACAACACCCACGCCACGGACGACCTGCAGCGCCAAGGCGTCGCGCTCATCGACCAACCGAACAGGCTGGAAGGACTCGAACACATCAAAGAAGGCACTGTGATCTTCACCGCGCACGGCGTCTCGCCTCAGGTCAAGCAGCGCGCGGTGGAGCTCGGGCTGACGCCCGTGGACGCGACGTGCTCCGACGTGGTGCGCACCCACGAGCTGGTTGCGGACCTCGCGCGTAAGGGCTACGAGGTCGTGTACATCGGGCGAAAGGGACACCCTGAGCCGGAGGGGGTGATGGGCGAAGCGCCCGAGAACGTGCACCTTGTCCAGGAACCCGACGACATCGACGCGCTGGAGCTCGACGGCGACCGCATCGCCGTCACGTGCCAGACGACGCTGTCGGTCTGGGACACCGAAGACCTGATCGGCCGCGTGAAGGCGCGCTACCCGCAGGCCGAGGTCTACAACGAGATCTGCCGGGCGACCCAGGAGCGCCAGGAGGCGGCGGTCGAGGCGGCGAAGGAAGTCGACCTCGTCATCGTGGTGGGCAGCACCCGCTCGTCCAACTCGCTGCGTCTGGTCGAGGTGGTCAAGAAGCTGGGCCACAAACCGGCCTACCTGGTCGACGACCTCAAGGAACTCGACCTGGCGTGGTTCAACGGGGCGAAGAAGGTCGGCGTGACCAGCGGCGCCTCCACCCCGACCCAGCTCACGCGAAGGGTCATCGAGTACCTGGAGGCGCTGGAGCCCCCGGCCTAGGTGCCTCGCAGGCGGCGCAGGACGCCGCCGATCCCTCTCCTGCCGGCGGTGCGCGAAGGCGTGGCGGGCTCGGATGTGCCCGACGCCGCCTCAGGAGGGGCATCGGTTTCGGGGGTGTGAGCGGCTCTCGGCTCGTGCTCCTC
>Ga0209059_1000664_pt1 | contig 15764 bp, 17 predicted proteins | sample GraSoiAngelo_151_FD_186165 | JGI IMG/M metagenome (GOLD analysis project Ga0209059, IMG submission 186165) | Grasslands soil microbial communities from the Angelo Coastal Reserve, California, USA - 14_1009_12_20cm (SPAdes) (version 2) | ecosystem: Environmental > Terrestrial > Soil > Grasslands ...
CCAACAATAGAATTTCGCTCGACGACCCAAGAGCGTCCGAAGAGGGCGATTCTCTAGACCGTTACTGACGGGACCAATGTAATCAAGCCAACGACAACGATTGCACAGACCGTCGTGGCGCAAGTCGACGTTCCCTAGACGTTGCCCTGCAGACATCTGCTTATATTTCGCCCCCGACTAGGAATGCTGCTTCGCCTCCAGCAGGCATCTGTGTTAGGATAAATCTCGCATGAGCGCACGAATTCTTATTAGCGGTTTATTGGCGGTTTTGGCAGGGACAGATGCTACCGTATGCACCGCAAGCGAACAGTGCGCTGTATGCGAAACTTGCAAAGGCCTTATTTCTTAAGGCTTTACGCTAAGTTGTTGATTCCACGGCTGGGGACGTAGTTCAGTTGGTTAGAACGCTGCCCTGTCGTTGGTTAGAGTCCCACACTGTCACGGCCGAGCCACAGAATCAGCTCCCTCACCGCACTTCAATCACTTTGAATAGGAGCTCCTGCCTGTCACGCAGGAGGTCGCAGTATCATAGCGCTGCTCGCGTCCTTGACCTCTACAGAATCACAGCTGCTTCCTCAAAATTCAGCCGAGGATTGCGTGGGTGGAGCTTACTTGGGTCTCCATAGCCGCGTCGAAACCGGACATCGGTCCGCAGTCTAGTCCCAAAGCGCGCGCGGCCGGGATGAAGTATGCGGCTTGCAGTGAACTGTTGCGGAAGGCGTTCTCCTCAATTAGAGGTTTATTCCCGACAAGGTGGGAGCGGACATCAGCGTGTGGAAAGAGCCTGGGAAGGTTCTCGTGAAATTCCGTGTCCCAGGCGACGATGACTGTGACAGCAGCGGCCATGGTTTTGTCGACATTGCCGGGCGCAAGAACTGGCTTGAGGAGCCCCTTGGCGCTTGGAGTGGTTAGAAAAACGAACCTTGCAGGTGAGCGTTGGCGCTGGTCGGCCCAAGACGCGCCAATTCGTAAGCCTTGTGGAGGAGTTCCACTGGCACGGGTTCGGGAAGCCACGTGGAGTGGGTCCGCGCTTCGCGAAAAAGCTGATCGAGAGCCTCCTGTGAGATCGGGGATTTAATGACAGTAAGACTCGGTGATTCAGATGGATTGTGCATTTTGGTTCCCTCCTCTCAGGCGAGTTCAGCGCGACCGCCGGGCATCCAGACTGAACGGTCCTGCTCCGAACTGAGAAATTAGCAAGGCGCCGCCGAGCATGGAGACATTTTTCATGAATAGAATCATTTGGATCTGCGCCATCATCGGGTCCTGAACCGCCCAGAACTTGTGCAACATCAAGGTGACCGGAATCAGGAACAGCACGATGAGCCAGGCGCCAAGTTTTGCGCGGTAACCCAGCAAAATGCTGAGGCCGCCGGCGATGGCCAGCACGCCAGAAAGCGGAACCGCAATCGAAGCCAAAGGCACGCCTTGAGAAGCCGAAAAGGCAATGGTTTGCCTGGTAAAGTGATTAGGGGCTGCGATCAGGAAAATCAGCGCGAAGAAAAACCGCCCCAAAACGACCACCGCGCCCTGGGACATGCTCCCTGTGTCCGTACTGCTGGAAATTGCTACTGAATTCGTTGCCATGTGTTCCTCCTTTACAGTTTTATTGATGTCAAGCCTATTTATATAGATACATTGTTGTAGACATTGGTTACACAGAAGCATCAAAATTGTGGTTATGAAAAAGAACTCTGCAGACCCAGTGCACTGTTGGGTTGTGTGGATGAAGGCGTTCCAAGCGGCCGCGAAATATCTGTATGCGGGACTTGAGGAGACGGGACTCGACGATACGGACTTCCGGATACTGGAGGCCCTTCTGAACAAAGGACCTTTGCCCGTGAATACGATTGGGCCGAAGGTGAACCTTACGCCTGGATCGATCAGTGTGGCCGTCGACCGGCTGTTGGATAGGGGCCTGGTAAGTCGGGTCGAGAGTCACGAAGACCGGCGTGTCCGGGTCGTATCGCTCACACCAAAAGGCAAAGAATTGATTGCGCCGGTGTTTCGCAAACACGCTGTCGAGATTCGAAAAATGTTTGCCGATGCGAGCCCGAAAGAAGTGCGAAGTCTGGAAACGATACTGAAAAAGATTGGTAAGCGCGCCGAGAGACTCGAGACACGAGAAAAGACTTAAATGCAGATTGGAATCGACAGTTTCGCAGCAGCCATATCCGACCCGGCCACGGGTCTGACGCTCAGCCCGGTGGAACGCATGCACCATCTACTGGAAGAAATTGAGCTCGCCGATCGGATCGGCCTAGACGTCTTCGGCATTGGCGAACATCACCGGGCGGAATTCCTCGATTCGGCTCCCGTTGTGATCCTCTCCGCTGCTGCCGCGCGCACGCAAAATATCCGCCTCACCAGCGCCGTCACGGTTCTCAGTGCCTCGGACCCCGTCCGCGTTTTTCAGGAGTTCGCGACTCTTGACCTCATCTCCAGGGGCCGCGCCGAAATCGTCGCCGGACGCGGTTCCTTCATCGAGTCCTACCCCCTCTTCGGCCTGCGTCTTGAAGACTACGATTCGCTCTTTGCAGAAAAACTCGATCTTCTCCTGAAGATCCGGGCAAGCACCGAACTGCACTGGTCCGGCAAACACCGCGCAGCTCTTACCGGCCAAGCAATCTACCCTCGCCCGCTGCAGGACACGCTGCCCATCTGGGTGGGTGTCGGCGGCACTCCCGAATCTTTCGTTCGTGCAGGCGTGCTCGGACTTCCTCTCATGGTGGCCATAATCGGCGGTGAGCCAAGACGCTTCCGCCCACTTATAGACCTCTACCGCGAGGCTGGGCGCCGCGCCGGTCATTCGCCCGAGCGACTGACCGTAGGTCTTCATTCCATTGGCTTTCTCGCGGACACCACGGACGAAGCCGCGGAAATATTCTATCCAGGTTATGCGCACACGTTTACCGAAATTGGCAAGGAACGTGGCTGGCCACCCGCCACACGCGCTCAATTCGACGCCCTGCGCGGACCAACCGGTGCGCTGCTGATCGGCGACGCTAAAACAGTCGCGAAAAAGATCCTTTATGTGAATGAAGCTCTCGGCGGCATCTCCCGGATCACATTCCAAATGGGTGTCTCGACGCTTCCGCACCAGAAAATGTTGGACGCCATAGAGATCCTTGGCACCGTCGTGGCACCTATTGTCCGGAACGAGCTGCGTGTCACTCCTGTACGCGCCTGATGAATCGAGCTCTTCAAATTGAGCGAGGTCCGTTTTCCATCATTTTCCAATTACTAGGAATGCTTATTTTAGTTAAGTACCGCCAGCTCAGCGAGTTAAGGACCGCTAGAGGAAGCTCGGGAAGCGTCTGTTCTGTCCGGAACTACGCCCGCTGGTTCTGACTGATTGTGCTCAGGAATTGATTTTCCATACGATGGTTTGAGTGATTCTGGAAGCAGGTCGGCCCACCGACCCTGGAGCGCAGAGGCCATTCTTCACGGCCTTGTCCCCTTGCCCTCGGTTTCCACACGCGAGACAGGCGCTCGCACACTGTCAGACGCTCAGCACAGGACAAGGGGCTTCACGGGCTATGGCATAGCTGAGATCCCGCAGGCGGCCCAACGCGCCGGACTGCGGGCTTCTTCCGATCATGAGCACATCAGCCCGCAATCGGCGCGCCTGCTCGGTCAGCACTTGTTTAATCGAGCCGCTGGCGATGTTGACTAGAGCGCGCGAACCAGCGGCGGCTTGCAACTCCTCGATGCGGCGGCCGGCTGCTTCCCTTTGCTTGAGAAAGAACCCCCGACATGCAGTCCTTGATGTTGTTTATCAGGCACTCGCATAGGTCGCGAACGTGCGGCCGAACATTGGCTGACCACTCTTTGATTGTTCTTGTGTGACCTCGTCTTGGATCACATCCCAATGCTCCACGAGAACGCCATCCTCAATGCGAACGATGTCCGCCGCAATCCAGTTCACGGGGAGGCCGAAGCCCGAAAATCGCCCGTGCACGATGACGGAATTCCCTTCCGCCACAATCGTTCCGGGCTCATATTTGAGAGTCGGCGGAAGGCTCTTGATGAGATCAAACAGGCCCTCACGACCGGGAGCAATGTGCGCGCTGTGTTGGATGTGGTGAGGTGACCAAAACTTCTCGGCAGCGGCGTAGTCACGCTTGTTGAACAACGTATCGAACGCTTCCAGGACCAGCGCTTTGTTTTTCGACTCAACTGTACGATTCATTGCTACGTCAGCCTCCTCCTAAAGCTTTGATCCCCCGTCCACAGGGATACTGGCACCGGTGATCCAGCGCGCCTTGTTCGAAGCCAAGAACGCGACTACATCCGCCACGTCCTCCGGCTTTCCGATTCGCTTTAGATTAGTGCTTGCATCCCAAGGGTGGCCTCGCGACCTGCTTCAGTCTTAGTGAAGGTCGACATGTCGGTCTCGATCACGCCCGGCGCTACCGCGTTCACGCGAATCCCGCGGGGACCTAGAATCGCGGCCCAGTTCTTGACTAGAGTTTCGATCGCATCTTTGGTCGACGCGTAAAGAAGAATTTAACTGTTCTCCAGATCAGGTTTGCCAACAACAGCTCGCGCTGCCAGAGAAGAGATCAACACAATGTTTGAGCCTTGCCCGAGAATCGGCAGGAGTTGTTGCACCAGGAAGAACGGACTTCGTACGTTCGTTGAAAAGAGATTGTCGAAGTCCTCGATCGTGTGATGTTTGATGGTGGCACTCTTGCTCGCACCGGCATTGGCGACGAGTATGTCCAATCGGTCGCCAACGATTGAGCGTACTTCTTTGCCCAGCGAAGTTGCTCCTTCTAGTGGTGGCCGTAGGGACGCTGTCGCCAATAACGGCGACACGCTTGCGCGACTTTGCCGCGGCGATAGCACGTTTCTGCCTGCTGGGTCCACTGCCGATTACAACAAGGTCGTACTCTGCTGCAGTCACTTTGAGAGCCTCAAATTCAACCTCCGGTTCCATGGCAGACTCAGAGAATCAAAGACGAGATGTTCGACTAACGAAATCAGTCATCCGGATCACTTCCGGTATCCGCTTGAAGAGGATTCGCAGGATTGATCACGTACTGTTGATGATCTACGGTGAATATCCGTCGTCCGTAGATCTTCACTTCAACAGACGTCTCATCGCGGTAAGGAAGCCAAAAACCATCAATCCGTTGGTATTGCCGTACAAAATCGGCTCGATTGATCCAGAAGGATGGTTTCTTGGCAGGGTGCCCCGCGATTTTCACAACCGCGAAGTCGACCGCATCGACCCATATTTTCCCCTCGAACAGATACTTGTCTTTGCGTTTCGGAGTGGCTTCGAGAACGAAGCAATGATACGGGCCAACTTCCTCCTCCCCTGCCAACACGAACGTGTAGTTCGCTGCCGTGATTGCGCTGTTGTGGTGCTCCCGGCCGGCGGATGTCTCGCCCTCGCTCTGAATCAAGCGGTCGAACACCAGGTGACGCACGATCCCCGATCCCTTTTCGGAGGTCTTGTTGAATGTTTTCTTGTCGGGCGCCTCGTAGTCAACGCGTACCACTGCCTGGGCCGCCAACTTCCCTTCAAGGTTTCTGATCACGTACGTCCGCACGGCCGAATACCGCAGCAACTGCTCGTTTCGCAAGCGGTTGCGTTCAAGCATTTTTCCGATGATGTCGTCGCCCGTCAAACCCATTGGAGCTTTGTAGCCCGCTGGGGCTGCTTCCTCCGCTGCGCGGCTGGCGAAGTCCTGGCTCTGCGCAAACAACGACCCTTGAGTCGCTCTCAAGACAAGAGCGATCGCGGCCAATCTCCCGCATCGTCCAACCTGAATTGCCATAGCCTGCGACCTCCCCTTTCTTTTCTATGCCCTCTTCCCGGATCCGTACCATGCTTTCAATCAGCGAAGTTAAGAATGAAACCATCCATGCGGCGCTGAAAGCCAGTGAACCTGCCAAAGAATGGCGAAGTCACGTTGCTGTACACCTCTCGAAAATTTCCGTGGTTCGTGAGATTGATCGAATACAGCCCCACGCGAACCTTGTGCCGGCTCCCGTGCTCCATCAAAGGCAGGCGCAGATGAAAATCTCGATAAACCTGCGCATCGACGGAAAAGAAAGTTGGGAAGCGCGGGCCATTCGGCAACCCTGCGTAGTTCTGGAGCACGTCGACGTTAGAATAGGGAAAGCCCGTGTGCACGTCTACAACAGGGCTCACGGTAAGCGACCACGGAAGATGGAACACTCCCCAACTAACCACTCGATGCGGCACGTCCAAGGGCAGGATGCCGGAAACATTGGGGCGAATCACAGGTTGCTCGAAGGGAAGGAAAATGCTGGATACGGTATTCAGGTCACCGCGCGCCCGGCTCCAAATGTACGCGACATTCAGGTCAGCGTCATGAACAGGTTGAAAATGGAGCGCGGCTTCGAACTCGTGGTAGTTCGCCTGGCCTGTGGCGAAGAGACCTAGCAGGCTAGCGCTTCCGAAAACACCCGGAATGGGATTTACGACGAACAGATCCCGAGTCCGGCTGTAGATGTAGCTGATGCGAAGGACCGCGTTGTCCCACAGTTGGCGGTCAACTTCGATGTTGCTGACGAAACTTCGAGGACTAGTGTCGGGCTTGGACCGTATGCGTGAGAGAAGGGTGCCGACGCCGTTTCCGACGAACCCGTTGAGATACGGGGTAGGCGATCCGATGAGTTGGCCCGTTTGCTCAAAGAAGCTCAGGGTCCTCTGCGGATTGTGAACGAAGTCTGCTTCCAGCAAGGAAACGCGGTCATAAAACAGTCCTGCTCCGGCACGAAAAACAGTTTTCTGGTTTTTTCCAGGCGAATAGGCGAACCCAACACGCGGTCCGAAGGCCGCGGCCCGCCCTACGGTTTCAGTGGTTAGCCGGCCTCCTACATCGATCGAAAGATGGTCGTTCACCATCCACTGGTCCTGGATGAACTCTTCCACATCCGTGGCTGAAGCGTTTAGCGGTCCGTTGCTCGTGAAACTGATCTGCTCCGCAAGCGTGCCGTCTTGCCTCAACAGTTGAATGGGGTGCGACAGGCTAGTGCCGTCAAAAGACCGATGCGTCACATCCGCGCCAATTTTCAGCTCATGGCGGCCAAACCCCTCTTTGGGCGCAAACTGAAATGTGGGATACGCTTCAAACTGATTGGCGGTCCTGGTCCAAGAGTTAAAGAAATTGCCGTCGCAGCCTTCGGGATTGACCAGCATGTCCGCCGCTCCCTGACCGTGGGCGTTGCTTTCAAACCGTGTGTAGCGCAATGCGATCCTCAGCAAGGCTCCTGAGCGAAAGCTGTGAAGGTCAGAAATCCCTGCCGAAACGCCTTTTTGGTCGTAATCCGAGGACGCCGTCTGCGGCACAAGCGCCGTGATATTCGCGAACTCCGTGCGCATCGGGAAGACATTCACGTCTGCGTTGAATAGGTGTTGCCGAGACAGGATCGCCTGAATGCGAGTAAACGAATTGAAACCCTGAGATTTGATTTCGTTCTTAGGCCAGGCTAGGCCACGCACCGGATCTCTTCTGACGTCGTACTCGAACACTTCAGAGAAGTTCATTCTGCCCTCGCGAATGGGCCCTCCAAACGAGACCCGGGGTGTCGCTTGCGAAATCCCCACGAAGTGACCGGTTTTGCCACGCAGGCTGACGTTGAAGTCTTTCACTTTGTAGAACCAGTCAGTCGGAGGCGGTGTGGTTTCGATTGCCGTCAGCCCACCGGAGAAACCTCCGTTCTCAGCGCTGAAGGGAGTCTTATTAACATTGACCGTCTGAATCGCATCGATGGGCACTGGGATTGAGAACGCTCCCGTCACGGGATCAACCGTCTTTGCCGAATCCACTTGCAGCATTCCTTGATTCTCGGAAGCGCCCCTGACACTCAGTTTTCCGTCTAAGGTACGAATGACACCCAGCACGAGAGGCAGTGCATCTCGGAACTTCTGCTGTGCCAGCGGCAGCGTTTCCAGTTGTGCGTTATTGATGGTTGAAGCCGGAGAAGAATTTTCTGTCGAGGCGTTCACGGCCTGCTCCTTGACCTCGACTTTTTCTACGACCGTGTCGAGGGCGAGCGCAATGCCGACGACAGAGGTCTCATTTGCGTTTAGAGAAACCGTTTCGGCAAACGGCTTGAAGCCTTGTTGGTTCACACGAAGGGTATACGTGCCTGCGGGCAACTGCGTAAATTCGTAATGTCCCGCGGAGTCCGTAAGGGTCGCAAGAGGCTGAGAATCCTGAGAGCTCCCCCGCAGCTCCACACGGATGCCTTCGAGGGGACTTGGTTCTTTCTCCTGGTCGAGTACCGTCGCCATGCCTTGGATCGTTCCGTTCGGGGATTGTGGAAGTTCTGCCCGCGTTGACCGTGTATGCGCCGCACCTACAGCAACGCTCAGGGCAAGAGTCAGCAAGACGCTGAACACGCGTTTGGGAGCTCGCCGCGCCCTGAGCAGTTCTAAGCGGCACATACAACCAACTCCCTTTCAGCGCCCTTTATCCGAGCGAAAACTCGGCGTTCGTTTCGGCACGAAGTACAACTCTCCACGGATCGCGTTATCGAGTCACCGAGTTCCTCCGTTCGTAAAGCGTCTGATGTTTGGGAAAAGCAGGACGACACAAAAAATCAAAGAGCTCACAATTTGAATTTGCTGGGCGAGAGCCTACGAGCGGATCCCCAGAGGGAAATCGTTTCCCTGCAAACACGACATTTGTCCACACCACGAGCAGCCGGAAGTACTCTCGGGTCTCAGCAACGAGTCCCTGCCATTGTTCGAAAAGCACGCCGGGTCATTGCCGCGACATTCTTGCGACGAGTGCCGGCACCGCGCGGCGCGGAATCAAACGCTGCGCAAAAATGCTGAGTTTATTTACAAAACCGGGGATCCCCCCACCGTTCGCCAACGATTTCAAGGCGTCTCGTACGACGTCCCCGGGCGATTGGTAAGTGAAGCCAAACCTTCGATGGCCGTTTCTCGCTTCCCCGTTGCGGCCTTCAGCAAGAATCCGGCCGGGGCAGAGCGTGACCGCGCTCATTCTGCTCGATCGGAGTTCTTCCTGCAGCCCCAACGAGAAACTTGTTAGAAAGGATTTCGTCGCCGCATAGAGGCTCGCGCAGGCAATCGGCTGAAAGCCCGCCGTAGATGACACGTTGATGATTCCCGCGTAAGGATGTTCCATCAACGAGGGCGAGAGCCAATACGTGAGTTCGACCACGGCGGCATTATTCAATTGCAGCATTTCCGTCTGGCGTGCGATAGGAAGATTAAGAAATTCTCCGCCAACTCCGAAGCCAGCATTGTTAACAAGCAGGTTTACTCGAAAATACTGATCGCACAGCAACTGAACGAGGCGTGAGCCGGTGGATTGAGAGGTAAGGTCAAATACTAGCACCTCGGCGAGAATTGAGTAGGATCGCTTAAGCTCGCCTGCCAGACTTTCCAGCTTGTCCTTTGATCTGGCAACGAGAATTACATTCTGTTTCCGTGCTGCAAGCGCCCGAGCGAATACTCTTCCCAACCCTTGGGAAGCTCCCGTCACGAGGGCAAAACTTGGATTCTCCATTTCGGCACAACCTGGACAATTGCGGTTGTCCGGCCCACGTGAAGTTAGGCGGTCACGCGGCGCGAGCATAACTGCTCGCACTAAATCCAACGTAGTTTAGATAGCCGAGCGAAACTGAAGGATACAAGTTTTCTCCCGGCATTCTTTTCAAAAGTTCTTGTGTCTGTTGGCCATCAACAAGAATCAAAGAGCACGTAGTCGAAATTCAAAATTGCTCTGTCGACCGTCCGGCACGCGAGCCGTAGGGTCTGGAAGAATCAGAGGTGGTATGTCTCAATTGCAGCAGTTTCCCACTTTGCCCAATCAGCCGTTCCGGCTCGATGTCCCTCTACACGAACTCCTGCAGCAACCTTCGCACGACCCGTCGCCGCACCGGCCAGAGTTGAGGAAAGCCGAGTCCTTGCCTGCGCCCGTGTTTCCCCAATATCCGGAATTGTTTCACGATCTCGATGAGCAGGATATTGCCGCGCACGAAAGGGTTGTTCGCACGGGCAGGCGCCAATGGCCTGCTTCCAAGATCCTGAAGACGATGAAAGGCTGGATGTTTCCTTACTTCAAGTCCCGAGTGCTTCCAGGGGACTTTCAGCCGATCATCGCTTACTTGTTTACGGAGTGGAAATGCAACCTCGATTGCCACTACTGCTGGTCTTATGACAATCGCGTCAAAGGTATGACCGAAGACACGGCGCGTCGCGCAATCGACTGGCTGCACACGACGCCTTGCCGTGTGATTGCGCCTACGGGCGGAGAGCCGCTGTTGCGTACCGATTTCGTCCACAAGGTCGTGTAGTACGCAGCAAAGAAAGATTTCTGGGTTTACCTTGCCACGAACGCGCGACTTCTGCGCCCGGAAGTAACGGACCGCTTGGCCGACGCTGGAATCGCCACCATCAATTTCGCCGTGGACACGATCAAGGAAAAGCCAGGCTTGCCCAAAGCGTTGGAGTACGTCCGTTCTTATTTCGACTATCTCGTCAAACGCCAATACCGCTACGGCTATACCATGTTTTTCAACACCAACATCTGCCGCACAAACATCGAGGACGTGAAAGAGCTGGCCAAAATCGCGCACGACAACGGCATCTCCATCACCTTCCACATCAACGAGGCGCCGATGATGGAGCAGGATCACTTCAAGCATTTGCACGAAAACGACACATACATTCGCCCGCAGGATTTCCCGGTCGTCGACGATCTCCTGGACTGGCTCATCGACAAACAACGCCAGGGTTGGAAGATGGTCGATTCCATCCCGCGTCTGCAGAACATGAAAGGCTTCATGCGCGGTATCGGCGAACACTGGGGCTGCCGCGCCGGCCAGAACTGGTTGATCATCCGCACCGATGGAACTCTTGCCCCGTGCTTCCCCATGTACAACGCCAAGTACGACTGGGGCACCGTCGGCAATCAGAAGTTCGATGTCCGACAACTTTCGGAAATGAAAAACGGCTGCGAGCCGAATTGCTTTTCGACACTGGGTTATAACGTCGCCTATTGCTACAGCGCGGCTCGCGTCATGAAGTGGCTCTGGAAACAGGCGATGCACGGCTTCCAGGGCGTGACCGGCAGTTTCGAATAAGCCGGAACCCAACACCCGAAGTACCGCAAGGAGTGGCTTCGCCCCCAGGAGGTGATTTGTGTCCACAGGATTGGCGCCAGCCTTAACAGGTTATCGCCCGAACGAAGGCTCGTTCACGGTCTACAAACGCGAACAATCCCGCATCGCCCGGCGGCGACTCTATCCGCTGACGGCTTTCTACACAACGTACTCACTGATCGTGACGCTACTCGGCTTGCGCAGCGGGCACCCGTGGATTGGGATGGCTTTTTATCTGGCGGGCATCCCAGTGTGGAGCCTGGTGGAATACCTCTTTCATCGTTACGTCCTTCACGGCCGCTTTCCTCCAGGCCAAGGCCTGATTCGCCGCTTTCTCCATGAGCGGCTCGACCCTCTTCATTGGGAACACCATGAGAGACCTTTTGACGGCTGGCACATCAGCGGCGAGTTGAAAGATATCTTGCCGCTCTTTGCGGTGGCCGCGCCCTTGAGTTTCCTGTTCCCCGTATATACCCTGCCCGCCCTGCTTGCGGGAGTCGTCCAAAGCTATGTCGGTGAAGAGTGGCTCCATTATTTCCTGCACTTCGGAAAGTTTCGTAATCGCTACTTCCGCCATCTCAAGCAGTACCATCCGTATCACCACAGCCCCCGCGGAATGGAAACGGGCTACGGGATCACCAGCGGGGTTTGGGACTTTGTATTCCATACGGGGTATCCAAAGCCAGTTCGCAAATCACTCTTCGAAAGCGGCGGTAACAGTATTCGCGTCAGGAAAATGACGCGGTCCGAGGCTTCGAGACTTTTCCGTGAGAGATTCAAGAAACGCTGACTCGCAGCTTAGGCTTGTTGCTCATGCGTCGAAAGTCCTGCTGTAACGCTCGACCCAGGGGCGGTATCGATATTCGAACCGTCGGGAGGGTGAGAGAAGTGCCATGCCTAGGAACCCAGACCCAAGTGGATGCGTCGGCTCGCCTGCGAGAGGTTGCGCTGAACGACAGGGAGTCCGAAGAACTCGACTGTTCATGATAAGACGACCCAGAAAAAACCGGGACCCAATAAGTCCGTCCCTGGCCTCATCGATACCAGCGATGTCTGCTTTCCGCTGGATGCAGCGAAGGCTTGGTTGAGAAATCCCAACGCCACAGACACGTTTGAGATTGGGGGAGTGAAAGGATGTTTTTCAACGATGGCAATTCATCGCAATGGTCGGCCCGTTATTCTCACATGTAAGGAATTCAAAACTCTCACGTATTTCATCAAAAACCCCAGAAGAGTGATCTCACGGGACGAATTGCTCAATGAAGTGTGGGGATACGAGAACTATCCTCGCACAAGAACTGTCGATAACCACATTCTGAGGTTGCGCCAAAAATTAGAAACAGAGCCGGCCCATCCCAAGCACTTTCCTACGGTCCATAGTGCCGGTTACAAGTTCCTGCCCTAAGTCTCTATATTCAATTTTGCACGAGGAGAAACTAAAGAGATGTCTCAGTCCTTCTTCATCGTTTTATTGCTGTTGACCTGTGGAGCGCTCTCAGCGCAAAAACAAGAGCATCGCATTCGGAATATTGTTCTGGTCCACGGCGCGTGGGCCGATGGCTCCGGCTGGAAAGGCGTTTACGACATTCTCGTCAAGGACGGCTACAACGTCAGCATCGTCCAAGAGCCGGAAACTTCCTTTAAAGACGACGTGGCTACCACCAAGCGCGCTCTCGCTCTACAAGATGGACCGTGCATCCTTGTCGGTCATAGCTACGGGGGAGCCGTAATTACCGAAGCGGGCTCGGACTCATCCGTCGCTGGTTTGGTGTACATCGCGGCCCACATGCCCGATGCTGGAGAGAACGAAGCTGACGACGGAAAGCGCTTCCCAAGTGATCTCAGCAAATCTGGTGCGATAAAGAAGACCGCCGACGGTTTCACGTACCTCGATCCAGTGCAGTTTCATGTGTACTTCGCAACTGACCTGTCCGCGGAGCAGGCCGCCTTCATGGCGCAATCCCAGGTGCTCAACTTCGCTGACAATTTCAAAGCAGTCATCACCACGGCTGCGTGGGAGAAGCAAGCCGAGCTGGGCGTTGGTAGCCGCAGCAGATAGAACCATCAACCCCGACCTCGAGCGGTGGTATGCCACACGAGCCAACAGTCACAGGGTCGAAGTCTCGGATGCCAGCCACGCGGTCTACGTCTCCAGGCCAAAGGAGGTTGCAGCTCTGATCGAAGAAGCCGCAGCCCACGCTCGGTAGGCGAACCTGCAATGGCACTCGGCTCGCGGATTACTTCTGAGTTTCGCATGAGCCTACGGCGCACTCGTTGGTATGCGAAAGCTTAATGCGCTTTTTTCGAGACACGAGCGACCAACTCGTCCAATCTCGAAAGCAAAAGCTTCAGGATGGGAGACTGGTTCGACTTTTTGTAGCCGCGGACCAGATCGACAGTCGGCGTATCTCCCTTGAGAGGACGGCTCGTTACAGACCGAGGGAGAAAGTTCTGGGCGTAAGCAGGTAGCTCCTCGGCCTTGTAAACAACACTCATACCGCCGCCGCCAAGCTTTTGCACGATGCGATAGTGCGTGATGGTCTGCCCAATGAGTGAGTGGGAATTGGCCATTCCGCGCACATCTTAGGTCGTGGTCTGAGGTAAGTTAACGAACGGAAATCAAATCCGCAGTCGCCATAACCCATCCCGGTAATGACGGTGAAACTCTGTTCGTTTGCACCTCGGTCGACCCTAGATGCTCGAATGGTTAGGATGCGATGCGCTCCAGAGGATGTCGCTTCTGGAGGCAGCGAAACAGAAATGGATTGACGCCTTAACCCTCTCATTATGCAGCGGTCATCCAAGTACCTGTGCCCGTTTTCTGGCCGCTCAATCGGTGTAGGAAACCTCTAGGCCGTTAGCACGAACCACTGTGCGGCAGTCTTCTGTCTTGATTGAAATTGTGGTTCCACAGTTCGAAACTTGGCAGTCTCGCACTACGCCTGGGGCGCGTGTACGCGAGTTGACCTTATCCTGCATCTAACTAAGTGCGATGAGCAAAAAGGAGTCGCTTAAAATGAATAAGAAACTGCAGTTCCAAGGAGCTCTGCTGTTGGCCGGAATGGCTGTAGCCGCTTTGACCCCCATGGCGGCAAGGAGCGCTCCGCCGGTGCCGAGCGCCGTCACCGTTACAGTGACCGCCGTGGGCAAGAAAGACGCTCCCCCTCGCGCAGTTAAGACAGACGATGTGCAGCCGTATCAAGGCAAAGAACGCAAGCAAGTCGCTAACTGGAGGCGCGGCGAAACGCTCTTCCTAGCGGTGCTGATCGACGATTCACTGAGAAGCAGCATCGCCAACCAATGGAATGATCTGAGAGCGTTTCTTATGGCTCAGCCGCCCACCACTTACATTGCCGTGGCGTATGCACGCAACGGAACGGCTATGGTGGCGCAGGATTTCACTACGGATCATGCGCTCGCAGCAAAGGCTCTTCGCCTGCCATTAGGCAGTGGCGGTGCCTTCACCAGTCCCTACTTCGCCCTCCAGGACTGGATGAAGCGCTGGCCGGAGTCCCGGGAACGCAAGTCGATTCTCCTCTTTTCCTCGGGCATTAACTATTTTCGCGGAGGCTCCGGTATCGCGGATCCTGACTTGGATTCGACCATTGAGCGCGCCCAGAAAGAAAACATCAATATCTGGACAATCTATGCCCGCGATGCCGGGCGTGGTGGACGCGGTTCGTTCCGCGCTTTCAATGCCCAATCCAACTTGACGCGGCTTTCGGAAGAAACCGGCGCCAAGTCTTACTACCTCGGTTTCGGCGAACCCGTTAATCTCAAGCCATACTTTGACGAAATCCAGATGCATCTCAACAACCAGTATCTCCTGACGTTCGACGGCGGCAACGGCAGCGGGAAAAGCAAAGGCCGGTTCGATCGCTTCCATGTGGCGACCGAGCTTCCAAACACAAAGTTCCTCACGCCGTCGGCAGTGTTCCTCCCCGCGAGGAGGAGCTGAAGGGCCGACTTAAGCGCGCGCTATTCGACGAGCTGCTTTGTGTTTCCAAGGATACATGTGAGGATGCAGATTGAAATCTCGTCACTTTGCGGGCGGGGATGGTTCCCGCCTTTGACGAAGATGTAGATGAGCACGGGAACCGGGATGACCTCATAGCCTATGGCACAGTGGAACGGTCACCTTGGCGGCTGCGATGCAATGATTCGCGGTGGGCTCTGAGGATTCACCGAAACGGTGTAAGCATGTAATACCAAAACGGCACCTCCGGCACCCATCGCAATTCATCAGTCCGCTCGATTGCATTTCGGAAGAAATGCTTTGCTCTTCAGGTGAGCAATGACTGGCGAAGGACCACCCTCCGTGTGGGTTTGGAGGGGAATTTGAGACGATTCCAGTATATTGCCACTGACTCAGTGCCTTCCATCTGATAAACGCGGACATCAACCGAACGTCGGTGGCAAAGCTGGCAGGCCGATTAGGCATTGGCGCGCCGTTGCTAAGGGCGAGCCCGATGCTCAGTAACGGGCATAACGGGCATTTGCGGCTCCTCTTTACCGCTTTGGCGGACCCTTCTGAAGCCCCTGTCCCTGTGAGTAGGCTTAGAGCTTGGTCAGGCTGCAAGACGCCATGCCCGTAACGTAATGGGGGGCTCGCCAGTTATAGGCTTGCAAGACTGCAGAATGGC
>Ga0209059_1000665_pt1 | contig 15764 bp, 12 predicted proteins | sample GraSoiAngelo_151_FD_186165 | JGI IMG/M metagenome (GOLD analysis project Ga0209059, IMG submission 186165) | Grasslands soil microbial communities from the Angelo Coastal Reserve, California, USA - 14_1009_12_20cm (SPAdes) (version 2) | ecosystem: Environmental > Terrestrial > Soil > Grasslands ...
AATGAGCGCGAATGGCAGGGTCTGCCGGAGAGCGAGACCGGCCAGCGGCTGGCGGCGTATCGTGCCTATACCGAGGCGCTGATGAAGGCGGGAGCGCTGGTCGCCGGCGATCGCCTGCAACACTCGCATACGGCGACGACCGTGCGGGTCGAGGGCGGCAAAACCAATGTGCTGAACGGACCCTATGCCGAAAGCCGCGAACAGCTCGGCGGCTATTACCTGATCGAGGCACCCGATCTCGATGCGGCGCTGTCCTGGGCGGCGCGCTGCCCGGGCGCGAGCTACGGCGCGATCGAGGTACGACCGATCTGGGCAATGTGAGCTGGGACGCGGCTCACCTCATGCTGCGGGAAGGCCACCGGGATGCCCGCGATGCCGCCGAGCGAACCGCGCGGCAAAGCTATGGCAAGCTGGTCGCCTTTCTCGCACACCGGTTGCGCGATGTCGCCGCCGCCGAGGATGCGCTCGCCGAGGCATTCGCGGCGGCGCTCGCCGACTGGCCCAGGAACGGCGTCCCCGACAGGCCCGAGGCGTGGCTGCTGACCGTGGCGCGTCGGAAGGCGGTCGACAGCGACAGACGCCGACGGCACCGCGAAGAGGCCACCAGCGATCTTCAGCTCCTGACCGAGGAGCTGACCGACAGCGCCAACGCGAACGAAGCGGCTATCCCCGACCACCGGCTGGCGCTGATCTTTGCCTGTGCCCATCCCGCGATCGATGAGCGCATCCGCGCGCCGGTCATGTTGCAGGCCGTGCTCGGTTTCGACGCGGCGACGATCGCCTCGGCCTTTCTCGTCGCGCCTGCGGCAATGGCGCAGCGCCTCGTGCGCGCCAAGGCGAAGATCCGCGAGGCCGGCATTCCGTTCCGGGTGCCCGAGCGGACCGAGATGCGCGACCGCTTGGCGCCAGTGCTGGAGGCGATCTACGCCGTGTTCTCGGAGGGCTGGTCGGACCCGGCCGGCACCGAGACCCGCCGCCGCAACCTCGCCGACGAAGCGATCTGGCTCGGGCGGCTCGTCGGCTCGCTCCTGCCGCAGGAGCCGGAAGCGCTCGGCCTATTGGCGCTGATGCTGTTCGCCGAGGCGCGACGGGGCGCAAGACGCAATGCGGCCGGTGATTATATCCCGCTCGCCGAGCAAGACCCGGCGCAATGGGATGCGCGGCTGATCGATAAAGCCGAGACCCTTTTGTTGCGCGCCAGTCGGATGGGCGCGCTCGGCCGCTATCAGCTGGAAGCGGCGGTGCAATCGGCGCATGTCGTGCGGGCGCGCACCGGCACCGCGGACTGGGCGGCCATCGCGCGACTCTACGGCGCGCTGATGGAGCTGACGGGCTCGCCGGTGGTCGCAATCAACCGGGCCATCGCGACGGCCGAGGCGAAAGGTCCGGCCGCCGGTCTCGCCCTGCTCGACGTAACGGCTGCGGATGCCCGGCTCCAGGAATATCAGCCCTATTGGGCGGCGCGCGCCGAGCTGCTGGCCCGAACGGGCGATGTGGCGGGCGCTGTGGAGGCGTATCAGCTGGCGATCGGACTCGAAGCCGATCCCGCCGTCCGCCGCTTCCTGCAGCAGCGCCGCAATGCACTCGGTTCAGGGGGTTAGGGGCAGATCTCGATCGCGGAAAAGAAGAAGGCGATCTCCTGCGCGGCATTCTCGGCCGAATCCGAGCCGTGCACCGAATTGGCCTCGATCGACTCGGCGAAATCCTTGCGGATCGTGCCGGCGGCGGCCTTCGCGGGATCGGTCGCGCCCATCACATCGCGGTTTTTCTGCACCGCGTTGTCGCCTTCGAGCACCTGCACGACGACCGGCCCCGAAATCATGAAATCGACCAGGCTGCGGTAGAACGGCCGCTCAGCGTGCACGGCGTAAAAGCGCTCCGCCGTATCCTGCGACAGGCGCAACCGCTTCTGCGCGACGATGCGCAAGCCGGCCTTTTCAAAGCGGTTGTTGATCGCGCCCGTCAAGTTGCGGCGGGTCGCATCGGGCTTGATGATCGACAGCGTGCGTTCGATGGCCATGTGGAATACTCAGATTCGGGAAGGCGCGGGTTATAGCGGGCGGCCTCGCCGGCGGCAATGCGACGGGCTGAAGCGTCAGGTCTTCTTTTCCCAGCCGGAGGCGGTCTGCTGCCAATAAGTCAGCGCGTGGCCGGCGGCCTGGGCGCGGCGCCAACGGCCGCGCGCCGCCTCGACCGCGGCCTCGTCGTTGCCGTCGAACATGTCGATGCAGCGGGCGAACTCGGCCATGTCCTCGGCTTCGACGCCATCGACGAGGAACAGGATTGTCGCGCCGTTGGGGTTCTCAGCCCGGTCACCGAGCCAGATTGGCTGCGCCGCCGGGTTGCCGTCGCGCCCGGAGCCGTGCGGCAGAAAGCTCGCGTCGTCATAGGTCCAGAGCAGCGCGTTCAGATGCTCGACGCGCTCCGGCGACGCGGCGCGGATCACGATGCGGTGGCCCTGGCCGGAGGCGCGCTCCAACAGGCGCGGCAGGGCGCGTTCGAGCGGCGTCGTCAGCAGATGATAGAAGCCGATCTCCGCCATGAGTTGCCGGTCGGCCTTATTTGTCGGCCGGCGTGCCGTGACGGCCGATGCCGGCAGCGAAGCGGCGCGCGCCGGCTTCGGTCTCGCCGCTCGCCACGGTTGCGATGCCGAGACGAAACTCGTTCAGCGCCGCCGCATCCCAGCCGAGCCCCCATTGCTCGATCGCCGACAGCCGGTCGGTGCGCAAGGCTGCCTGCGGCAACCGCGCCAACTCATGCGCCAGCTTTGTCGCGGCGGCGAGCGCGTCGCCCGGCGCGACGAGGCGGTTAACGAGGCCGATGCGCTCGGCCTCCTCGCCCGAGATGCCGCGGCCGGTCAGGATCAGATCCATCGCCCGGCTGTGGCCAATGAGGCGCGGCAGCCGGATCGTGCCCAGATCGAGCAGAGGCACGCCGAAGCGGCGGCAATAGACGCCGAAAACCGCATCGCGCGCCGCCACCCGGAGATCGCACCACAAGGCCAGTTCGAGGCCGCCGGCAACCGCGGGACCCTCGACCGCAGCGATAACCGGCTTCGACAATTTGAGGCGGGTCGGCCCCATCGGACCGTCGCCGCTCTCGACGCGGTGAGCACGGCCGCCGCCGGCGACCTCCTTCAGATCATAGCCGGCGCAGAAATACCCGCCGCTTCCGGTCAGGATCGCGACCGAGAGCGCCGCGTCGGCGTCGAAGCGGCGAAAGGCGGCGGCCAATGCCTGAGCGGTCGCGCGATTGACGGCGTTGCGCGCCGCCGGCCGCTCGATCGTGACGATCGCGACCGGACCATCCGTTTCGTACGATACGCTCGGGGCTTCGCTCATTTGCGTCAGTCGCTCTCGTAATAATCGGCGACGAAGCGATCGAGCAGGCGAACGCCAAACGCGGTGGCGCCTTTCGGCACGGTCGGCGCGTCCTTTTTCGACCAGGCAACGCCGGCGATGTCGAGATGCGCCCAGGGCACGTTGTTGACAAAGCGCTGCACGAACTGGGCGCCGATGATGCTGCCGGCGGCGCGGTCGCCGGCGATGTTCTTGACATCGGCGGCGTCGCTGTCGATCGCACGGTCATAGCTTTCGGCCAGCGGCAGGCGCCAAACCGGCTCGCCGACCGCCTTGCCGGCGGTGACCAGGCGCTCGGCGAGCTCATCATTGTTGGCGAAGAGACCGGCATTCTCATGCCCGAGCGCGACGATGACGGCGCCGGTCAAAGTCGCGAGATCGATCATCGCTGTCGGCTTGAAGCGGTCCTGGCAGTACCACAGCACATCGGCGAGAACGAGACGGCCTTCGGCGTCGGTGTTCAACACCTCGATCGTCTGGCCGGACATCGAGCGGACGATGTCGCCGGGGCGCTGCGCGGCGCCGGACGGCATGTTCTCGACGAGGCCAACAAGACCGACCGCGTTGACCCGCGCCCGGCGGGCGGCGAGAAGGCGCATCAGCCCGATGACGACGCCGGCGCCGGCCATGTCCCATTTCATGTCCCACATGCCGCCGGCCGGCTTGATCGAGATGCCGCCGGTGTCGAAGGTGACGCCCTTGCCGATAAAGGCGAGCGGAGCGACATCCGCGGCGACGCCGCGATACTGCATGACCACAACCCGCGGCGGACGGACGCTGCCCTGCGCGACGCCGAGAAGCGCGCCCATGCCGAGTTCGTTGAGCCGGTTTTCGTCGAGCACTTCGACTGTGAGGCCCGGGAGATCGGGGCCGGCGAGCGCGGCGGCGCGTTCGGCCATGCTCTCGGGGTAGAGCTCGTTGGCCGGTTCGGAGACGAGATCGCGGGTGAAGGCGACCGCCTCCGCGGCGGCGCCGAGCGCCTGGTAGGCCTGCTTGGCCTCGCCGGGCGAGGCGGCCGAGACCGTGATCGAGCTCAGCGAGGGTTTCTGCTCGGGCTTCTGCTTGGTGCGGTATTTGTCGAAACGATAGGAGCGGAGCGCCGCGCCGTAGGCCAAGCGGGCGGCAGCCTCGGCGGGCTTGACCGGCGCGCCGTCGCCGAGATCGACCGCAAAGGTCGCCTCGCTCTCGCCGGCCGAGTTCAGATGCGCGGCAAGCGTGCCGCCGAGATCTTCGAGCAGCCGCGCATCGATGGCCTTGGGCTTACCGAGACCGACGAGCACGATCCGCGATACCGGCAGGCCGGGCGGACCGATGACGGGCACGAGCTCGTTCTTCTTGCCGTGAAAGCGAGGCGCGGCGGCAACGGCGCGCGCGACCGCGCCCTGTGTCGCCTCGTCTAGGCGGCGGGCCGGCCCGGTCAGCGCCCGGTCTTCCCAGACGCCGACCACGACGGCGCCCGATTGCGGCAGCGAAAACTCGGCGAAACGGATGTCCATTGGGGCTCCTTGGCGGGATTCCTTGGCGGAAACGCTTTTGCCTCGGCCCGATAGACGACAGCCCCCGATGTCAAGTCAATGCCGCCGAACGGCAGGGCAGCAATACGGGCTGGGCAAGCACCGACGGCGGCATCAATCGGGGGATCGATCCGCCTTCTCCAATTCGTCGGCCCGCTTGTCCAGCTCATCGGCCATCCGGCGCAGCTGGCTTGAAAGAGGCGTAGGATGGGTGCCGGCGATCTCGCGCAATCGCTCGGCGCGCTGTCGCAAGAAACGGGCTTCCTGGCGAGAGATCATATGCTCGCTCAACGAACTGCGATGCAGGAACAGGGGCGCTCTGCAACAAGTTCTGCCTGAGCGCCGGATGCGCGGCGAATGGCGGCGCAATGCTGTGGCCGGGGCGGGCGGCGAGCCCTATGATCCGGCGCTCATGACCCCGCTCCCGCAGCTCACCACCCTCGACCGCTTCCGTCTGAGCAGCCTCGACCGCTACATCCTGCGGCAATGCCTCAGCGTGACGCTGTTCGTCACGGCAGCGCTGAGCGCGGCGGTGTGGCTTGCGCAATCGCTGCGGCTGGTCGACCTGATCGTGAACCGCGGCCTGGCGGCCGAGGTGTTCCTCTATCTCGCGATGCTGATCCTGCCGCGCTTTATCGACATCGTGTTGCCGATCGGGGCGTTCATCGCCGTCCTCTTCGTCTTCAACAAGCTGACCTCAGAGAGCGAGCTAGTCGTCATGCGCGCCTCGGGGCTGAGCCCGCTGGCGCTGGCGAAGCCGGTCATGATCCTCGCCGGGATCGGCTTTGTCGGGCTGATGAGCCTCTCGGCCTATTTCCTGCCGGCCTCAAACCGCGAGTTCAAGGACCTGCAGTTCGAGATCCGCAACCGCTTTGTGTCGAGCCTCTTACAGGAAGGGACCTTCACGACGATCTCGGACAAGCTGACGATCTATATCGGCAGCCGCAACGAGCGGGGCGAGATCAGCGGCGTTCTGATCAATGACGAGCGCGATCCGCAGCAGCCGGTCACGATCTTCGCCGAGCGCGGCGCCTTCGCCGACACGACGGAGGGCTCGCGCATCATCCTGGTCAACGGCAACCGGCAGCGCTATGAGCGGGCGAGCGGCAAATTGTCGGTCCTGACCTTCGAGCGCTATACGCTCGACTTGGCGATGCTGCGCGATGCGCCGGTCGTGCGGTTTCGTGAGGCGCAGGAGCGCTTTCTCGGCGAATTGTTCTTCCCGCCCGGGGATCTCGACGCGACGAACTACCGCAATTTCCTCGTCGAGGGCCACCAGCGGCTTGCGGTGCCGCTGTCGATCTTCAGCTTTGTCATCATCCCCTTGGCCTGCCTGTTGCCGGGCGAATTCAACCGGCGCGGCCAGCTGAAGCGAGTCCTGCTGGCGGTGGTTTTCGCGCTCGTCTTCCAGTCGACCGACCTTGGCATCAAGAATCTGGCGGCGAGCCATTACGCCGCGATCCCCTTGATGTATGTCATCGACCTCTTGCCGTTGGCGCTGGGGTTTGGAATGCTGCTGTTCGGTGGCATCCGGTTCGGGTTCTGGCGGCCCGCGGCCGCTGTTGCAGAGCCGGCCTGACCGCCGGAGGGCGCCGCCGAGGCGGCAGGGGACAGGGGGAGTGTCGGTGCAGGTCGCGCGGATCCTGTCTGCCTATATCGCGCGCCAGTTCTTTACATGGTTCGCGGGGGTGTTCGGCACGATGGTCGCCGTCACCTTTCTGCTCGACTATCTCGAACTGCTGCGCCGCGCCGGCGGGCGGGCGCAGGCGGGCTGGGGCATCCTCCTGGAGATGGCGGCCTTGAAGATGCCGCACACCGCGCAGGAGGTCATGCCCTTCGCGATCCTGTTCGGGACGATGCTCGCCTTTTGGCGGCTGACCCGCAGCAACGAGCTGATCGTAGCGCGCGCCTCCGGGGTCTCGGTATGGCAGTTCCTGACGCCGGCGGTGCTCGTCGCGCTGGTCGTCGGGGTGGCCGCGGTCACCGTGTTCAACCCGATCGCATCGGCGATGGAGGGGCGCTACGAGAAGCTCGACAACCGCATCCTGCGGCAGGCTGGCGATCCGATGGCCCTATCGCGGGGCGGGCTGTGGCTGCGGCAGAGCGACGCCGCGGACGGACAGATCCTGATGCATGGCGAAAAACACACGGCGTCCGACCTGCTGCTGCTCAATGGGGTCACGGTGTTCTTTATCGACCGGCTGATGACGTTCACCTCGCGCATCGAGGCGAAATCGGCGCGGCTCGAAAATGGTTTCTGGGTTCTCGAGGACGGGCAGCGCTTCCAGCCAGACGAGACGCCGGAGCGCTTTGACCTGTTGCGGCTGCCGACCAAGCTGACGACGGCCAAGATCGAAGAAAGCCTCGCCTCGCCCGACACGATGTCGTTCTGGGATTTGCCGGGCTTTATCGGACTGCTGGAGCAATCCGGGTTTTCCGCCGATCGGCACCGGCTGCATTTCAATGTGCTGCTGGCGCGCCCTTTCCTGTTCTGCGCGATGGTGCTCGTGGCGGCGACCTTCAGCCTCAGGATGCAGCGGCGTGGCGGCGCGACGATGATGATCGTCAGCGGCGTCGCAGCCGGGTTTCTCCTCTATTTCCTGTCCGATGTCGTCTTTGCGCTCGGGCTGTCGGCGAAAATCCCGGTCCTGCTCGCCGCCTGGACACCGACCGCCGTCAGCCTGACATTCGGCGCCTCGATGCTGCTGCACCTCGAGGACGGATGACCGCGCCCGCCGCCATAACGCTATCGTTTGACACCGCGACCCAAGGACATTCCTCGATAGGTTCAGGCACGTTTTAAGCAAATCTCAAGCGAACTTCACCGAGGGCTGAACGCGACGGATGACAGGTTCCCCCAAACCTGCAGGACGCCCGATGCGGATAGGGCGCGCCAGCCTGTTGCTGGCGGGCGCGGTCGTCGCATGGCTCTGCGGCGCCGCCCCTGCGGCTGCCCAGTTTTCGGCCGGCGGTCACCGGGAGCGTGGCGCGCCGGTCTTGTTCCAGGCCGACGAGGTGCAATACGACGACCAGCTCGGCCTCACAATCGCCAAGGGCCATGTCGAGATCTCGCAAGGCGGAGAAGTCCTGCTGGCCGACCAGGTCGGCTATAACCAGCGCACCGACACAATCACCGCCTCGGGGCATGTCAGCCTGCTGAGCCCGACCGGCGAGATCGTCTTCTCCGATTTCATCGAGCTGCGCGACTCGATGAACAACGCCTTCGCGCAGAACGTGCGGATGCTGCTCGCCGACCGGTCGCGGCTCGCGGCCAACACCGCGCGGCGGATCGCCGGCAACCGCACCGAACTCCGGCGCGGCATCTACTCACCCTGCGACCTCTGTCGCGACAATCCGTCGGCGCCGCCGGCCTGGCAATTGAAGGCGCGGGAGATCAGCGACGACAAGGAATACAAGCTGTTGGAGTTCCGCGATGTTGTCATGGAGATCGACGGCTGGCCGGTCTTCTACGCGCCCTATATGTCGCAACCCGAGCCGGGGGTGAAACGCGCCAGCGGCTTTCTGATGCCGAGCTTCGGCAATTCGAACACCAACGGGTTTCATTTCGGCCTGCCGTATTTCTGGGCCATCGATGTCGACAAGGATTTGACATTGGGGCCGCGGTTCTACAGCCGGGCGGGCCCGCTGCTCGCCGCCGAATACCGCCAGCGTTTTGGCAATGGCGTCCTCGATGCGCTCGGCAGCCTCAACTACAGCAATGTCGGCGCGAATGGCGACACCAGCATCGACCATCAGTTGCGCGGCCACGTCAACGCATCCGGTGTCTGGGATCTCGACCCGACCTATCGGACCGGCTTCCAGGTGCAGCGAGTCTCCGACCAGACCTACCTCCTGCGCTTCGGCTTCGGGGTGCCGCTGCTCAACGCGATGATCAGCCGCGCCTATCTCGAAGGCTTTCAGCCGAACGCGATGACCGACGTCAACGGCTATATGTTCCAGCCGCTGACGCCGGGGCTCGGCGACTCGACACAGCCGATCGTCATGCCGGTCGCCAACCGTTACTGGGTCAGCGAGCCCGATAGCTGGGGCGGAAGGTGGCGGCTCAACGCCAACCTCCTGAACATCGTCCGGGAGGTCGGCACGCAGACCCGGCGGCTGTCACTCGGCAGCGTCTACGACAAGAGCTTCCGCGACGGCATCGGCGGGCAGTACCGGTTTACCGCGAGCCTGCGTGGCGACGCCTATTCGGTCAACGATCTGAGCAACAAATCGAACCCCGAGCTGCCGAGCAGCTTCTTCTCGCAGACCGGCATGCCGCCGCTCAGCCCGATCAGCTACAACTTCCTGACCGGGCGCGCCTTCCCGCAGCTCGGCATGACCTGGAGCTATCCGCTCGTTCATCGCAGCGACGACATCACCGCGACGATCGAGCCGATGACCGGCGTCTTCGCCGGGCCGGCGGGCGGCAACCAGCGCCGCATCCCAAACGAGGACAGCCTCGGGTTCGAGTTCCGGGACTCAGACCTGTTCCGCCCCGACCGGCTCGCCGGGTATGACGTGCTGGATACCGGGCAGCGGGTCGATTACGGGCTGAAGCTCGGCGTCTATCACAAGGACACCGGCAATTACCGGGTCCTGATCGGGCAGAGCTATCGCGCCCAGGTCAACCCGTTTCTGCCGCCGGGCTCCGGCGCGGAGACGCGGCTGTCGGATGTCGTGGGACGCGTCGTGATGTCGCCGAGCTCTTACCTCGATCTGGTCTACCGCTTCCGGTTGTCCAAAAGCGATTTGAGCAACAAAGCCAGCGAGGTCGGCATCAATGTGGGGCCGCAGAGCCTGCGGGTCGGGGCCAATTTCCTGCTGCTCGCGCCGCAGCAGCAGAGCGAACTGGTGACCAACCCGATCGGGCAGAGCATCCTGTTCGGCAAGCGCGAGCAGATCACGTTCAGTACGGTGGCGAAGCTGACCCGCTACTGGTCCCTGACCGGCAGCGAGACCTTGAACCTGTCGAACTCGACAAATTTCATCAACGGCATCCCGACCCCGCAATCGAACAATACGAGCCTTTATGCGACGGTGGCCGGGATATATCAGGACGAATGCATGGCCTTCATCGCCTCGGTGACGCAGTCGGGGATCCGCAGCGGCGATGTGACACCCGGCATCTCGGTCATGTTCAGCATCGTCTTCAAGAATCTCGGCGAGATCGGCGGAACCGTGCTGTCGACGCAAGGCAGCCTGTTGTAGCGGTCCCAATCACCTGAAGGCGAGCCGCGAGCGCACCGAGCGGGCGGCCATCGCAGCAAGGCGCGAGCGGCTGGCTCGGCGCTCGGCCATTGCGGCTTCGGTCATCCCGGCAGAGGCGGTCCGCGCCGGACGCGGCCGCGGATGAACGCTGCGGCGGCGGGCGAGGCGCGGCGGGATCACGGTTGCGGCAGGGTCAACGCCGCGGCGATCATTACTGCGAGAAAGATAACCAGCGGAACCGAGATCAAGAACCAATCGTCCTTCGGCATCAGAATCCCCCCAAACCGAAAGTCGAACATGTGAAGGCTATTGGTTAATACTTGGCTAAACTCGCGGTGGAAAGAAAGCGCGCAGTTTTCGAGGCACTCCGCCGACGCGTAGGCAGCAGGGCACTGACACCAAAAAGCGAAGGGTGTAGGGTGCCACGCGGGGGTCGCCGAAGGGGGTGGTTGTCGATGGTCTTGCGTTCGCTCTGCGCCTTACTGATCGCGCTGGTCATTGGTGCCGGAAATGCTTGGCCCGCGCAGGTTTCCGGGCATCGCGCGGCAGCGGCGAACGCCGCCGGACAAGCCGCTCCGGGGCAGCCGCAACCCAGCGCGCCGGCGCCCAGCATTGCGGCGGTCGTCAACGACGATGTGATCTCGTTTTACGATCTCGCCTCGCGGGCGCGGATGGTGCTGATTTCGTCGAATATTCCTGACACGCCGGAGAATCGTCAGCGAATCGTTCCGCAGGTGTTGCGCTCGCTGATCGACGAGAAACTGGAGTTGCAGGAGGCCAAGCGGCAGAACGTGACAGTCACCGAAGAGGAGATGAAGAAGGGGATCGAGCAGCTCGAAAAGCAGAACAACATGCGGCCCGGGCAGCTTGACGAGTTCCTGAAAGTGCGCGGCATCGAGCGCGCCGCCATCGTCGATCAGCTGACGGCCTCTCTCCTCTGGGCGAAGCTGGTGAAGCGGCAGGCGGCGCAGGGGCTGACGATTTCCGACGACGAGATCGACGACGCGCTGAAGCGGCTCAAGGAGCACGCCGGCGAGCCGCAAAGCCGGGTGGGCGAGATCTTCCTTGCGATTGACAACCCGGCGCAGGAAGATCAAGTGCGCCAACTCGCCGACCGGCTCACCGCGCAGATGAAGCAGGGCGCGCGATTCTCGGCTGTGGCGCGGCAGTTCTCGCAAGCGGCCTCGGCAGCGGTCGGCGGCGATATTGGCTATATGCGGCCCGACCAGCTGCCGCCCGAGCTTGGCAAGGTGGTAGCGACGCTGAAACCCGGCGAATTGTCGTCGCCGATCCGAAGCGGCGGCGGCTATTACCTGCTGCTCGTGCTCGACCGCAAACTCGGCGCCGGCAGCTCCGAGCAGGAGCCGATTTACGACATCGTGCAGGTCGTGTTCGCGTTTCCACCGAAGGCGAACGAGGCGGCGAAGCACGCCGCACTGGCCGAGGCGGCGTCGGTGCGCGGCCAAGCCAAGGACTGCCCGTCGATGCTGAAAATCGGCCAGGAGAAGGCGCCGCAATTGTCGAGCCAGGGCAAATTGGCGGCGAGCCAGATCGCGCCGGAGATGCGCAAGGTTATCGAGGCGATGCCGACCGGACAGGTGTCGCAGCCGATCGTCCAGAAGAACGGCGTCGGCGTTATCATGATCTGCGACAAGTCGACCGGCAAGAGCCCGACCGGGGTGACCCGCGAGGAGGTCGCCGATACGCTGCTGCGCCAGCGCCTCGACACGATGTCGCGCCGCTATATGCGCGACCTCCGGCGCACCGCCTATGTCGATGTGAGGGCGGGCGGCGCATGACCCTGCCGCTCGCCCTGACGATGGGCGAGCCGGCCGGGATCGGCGGCGAGATCGCGCTGCAGGCCTGGCTCCGGCGCGGTGACGGCGTACCGCTGTTTTATGTGATCGACGATCCGGACCGGCTCGCGGGATTGGCGGCGCGGCTCGGTTGGACGGTGCCGATAAAGCCGATCGCGACGTCCGGGCACGCGGCCAAGGTATTTCCCAACGCGCTGCCGGTTCTGCCGGTCGGCGGCAAATGCCTGGCCGAGCCGGGGCGACCAAACCCGGCCGATGCACGGCTCGTCATAGACGCCATCGACCGCGCTGTCGCCGAGGCGAAGGCGGGCCGAGCGGCGGCGGTCGTCACGAACCCGATCAACAAGGAGGCGCTGTACGGCGCCGGCTTCCGTCACCCCGGCCATACGGAATATCTGGGCGAGCTGGCCGGGCGGCTCTACGGCATGACCGACGTGACGCCGGTCATGATGCTGGCGTCGCGCGAGTTGCGCGTCGTACCGGTGACGATCCATTTGGCATTGCGCGAAGCGATCGCGGCGCTGACCACCGCGGCGATCGTGACGGCCGGGCATATCACGCATCGGGCGCTGCAGCGCGATTTCAGCATTGCCACCCCGCGGCTCGCGGTCGCCGGGCTCAACCCGCATGCGGGCGAGGGCGGCGCGCTCGGGAGCGAGGATCGCGACATCGTCATGCCGGCCATCGCCGAGCTGCGCGCGGCAGGCATCGATGCGACGGGGCCCTTGGCGGCCGACACGATGTTCCATCCGGCGGCGCGGCGCGGTTATGACGCGGCGCTCTGCATGTATCACGACCAGGCGCTGATCCCGATCAAGACGCTCGATTTCGACGGCGCGGTGAATGTGACGCTGGGGCTGCCCTTCATCCGCACCTCGCCCGATCACGGCACCGCGTTCGATATCGCCGGCAACGGCGTCGCGCGGCCGGACAGCCTGATCGCCGCGCTGGAGCTCGCCGCCGAGATGGCCGCGCGCCGCGCCGGCTGATCGGATTCCACTGCGCCGGCGCCCCGCGTCCTTCGAGACGGCCGCTGCGCGGCCTCCTCAGGATGAGGAATCTCTTTGATGGCATCAAAAACCCTGCCTCATCCTGAGCGCGAGCGAAGCGAGCCGTCGAAGGACGCAAAAGCGCCAATCCATTCCCAGCAAAAGGAACTTCGATCCTTGCCGCCGCTGCGCGAGGTCATCGCGCGGCATGGGCTCATGGCGAGGAGGAGCCTCGGGCAGAATTTCATCCTCGATCTGAATGTGACGCGGCGCATCGCGCGCGCCGCCGCGGACGATGAGAGCAGGCCGTTCGGCGGCGTGAACGTCATCGAGGTCGGTCCAGGGCCGGGCGGGCTGACGCGCGCGCTGCTCGAAACGGACGCCCGCCGCATCGTCGCGATCGAGCGCGACCGGCGCGCGCTTGCCGCGCTCCAAGAACTGGCGGCGGTCTATCCCGGACGGCTTGCCTTGGTCGAAGGCGACGCGCTCGAACTCGACCCGGCAGCCCTCACCGACGCACCGCGGACGATCGTCGCGAACCTGCCGTACAACATCGCGACCGCGCTCTTGCTGCGCTGGCTCGACAATATGGGCGCGTATCAGAGTCTGACGCTGATGTTTCAGCGCGAAGTCGCCGAGCGGCTCGTCGCGCCGCCGCGCAGCCCGGCTTACGGCAGGCTGTCGGTCATCGTGCAGTGGCTCGCCGAGCCGAAGATCCTGTTCGACTTGCCGCCGCGCGCCTTTGTGCCGCCGCCGAAAGTGACATCGAGCCTCGTATCGCTGCGGCCGCGCGCGGAGCCGCTCGCGCCGGCCTCGAAAGCGGCGCTCGAACGCGTCACGGCCGCGGCGTTCGGGCAACGCCGCAAGATGCTGCGCGCCAGCCTGCGCACGCTCGGCATCGCGCCTGAGCCGTTGCTCGAAGCCGCCGGCGTCACGCCGACGGCGCGCGCCGAAGAACTCTCCGTCGCCGAATTCTGCGCGCTGGCGTGCGCGCTGAACATTCGCTTTTAGGCTTGGCACCAACTTCGGCCGCATCGCGGGAACCGGTATTCGGCCTCTCTCACCCGAAGGAGTCGCAAACCCAAGCCCTATGATCCCAACCCGCAGTCGTGTTCGGTGGTAGCGTATTCGCCGAAAACGGTAGGCACGATCAAACAAGGGAGGGGATGCATGATCCGCTTATTGGGAGGCTCACTGTGGGCGTCGAAGGCCGTTCGACTTGCGCTGTTCTGTGCAAGCGTTTCGCTGGGAGTGGCCGCGCTGTCTCCAATTGCGCAGGCACAGCCTATTCTAATTCTGTGCTCGGATGACCTTGCGCCACAAAATTTCTCCTGCGGCACCGCCGCGTCGTCAAATGGCGGTTCCTCAACGGCGGTAGGCGATGCCGCTGCCGGGTTCGGGACGGGCACCTCCGCGTTCGGAACGAACGCGGGAGCGCTTTTCGATTTCGGGACAGCAATTGGCAACAACGCCACCGCTGGCGGCCTTGCCGGGAACGCCTCGACGGCCATCGGCGCTTCCTCCGCCGCGGGCGTTTTTTTGCAATCCGGTACGTTCCATTTTAGTGCCGGCGCAACAGCGGTTGGCGCGAATGCCCACGCGGGAGCGGCCGCTGACGGCCAAACCAATGCGACGGCCGTGGGCGGGAATGCCTTTGCCAACGCTCTAAACGCCACCGCGGTGGGTGCCGAGGCGCAGGCGAACTTCAGCAACGCAACAGCGCTCGCCCAAGCCGCGCAAGCTAATGCTGTCAACGCGACGGCGGTCGGCCAAGGCGCGCTGGCCAATCACGGCAACGCCACCGCGATCGGCCAGGGTGCGCAGGTCGGCGGCAGCAATTCGACCGCGGTCGGCCAGGGCGCTACGGCCAATAATATAAATGCCGTGGCGCTCGGCCAGAACACGCACGCCGATTTCGATGACGCCAGCGCGCTCGGTCAACGCTCGAACGCGACCAACGTGGGTGCAACCGTCGTGGGCGCGGCCTCGCTGGCGAGCGGCCAATTCTCGACCACGGTCGGCTCGTTTGCGAATGCCGGCGGCGCCGCCGCCAACGACGGCACGACTGCGATCGGCGGGCATGCGCAGGCCGGGACCGGAACAGGCCAGACCAACGCCACCGCGCTCGGCGACAGTGCACACGCCAATGCCGCCGGCGGCACCGCGGTCGGGCAGAATGCACAAGCAAACGGCGGCAGCGCCACCGCGGTCGGCCAGAATGCGCGGGCCAATGCCAGCGGCGCCAGCGCGTTTGGCCAAGGTGCGGTGGCGGCCGGGCAGTTCTCGACCGCGAGCGGATTTGGCTCGCAGGCGGGCGGGTTCGGCTCGACTGCTGTCGGCGTGTCGGCCAATGCCGGCGGCCCGTTTGCTAACGGTGCCACGACCGCGCTCGGTTTCGGCGCCCAGGCCGGCACACTTGCAACCGGCCAAGCTAACGCTACAGCGCTCGGCAATGGCGCGCATGCCAATGCGGCCAGTGCGACGGCGATCGGTCAGGCTGCGACAGCGAGCGCCAGCGGCGCGACCGCGGTCGGTCAGAGCGCCAATGCCGGCAACACCGGCGCCAGCGCCTTTGGGCAATTCAGCACGGCGACCGGGGTCAGCGCGACCGCGATCGGCTTTGCCTCATCGGCCGCGGGCGGCAGCGGCACCGCGCTCGGCGCCGGCGCAACCGCGAGCGGCGGCAATTCGACCGCGTTCGGCGCCGGCACCGTCGCCAGCGGCACCCAAGCGACCGCGCTCGGCCAGAACGCGCAGGCCACCGCGCAGAACGCCGTCGCGTTGGGACGGGGCTCGATCGCCGACCAGGCCAACACCGTCTCGGTCGGCACCCCGACCGCATTGCGGCGCATCGTCAATGTCGCGCCGGGTACCGCG
>Ga0209059_1000666_pt1 | contig 15763 bp, 11 predicted proteins | sample GraSoiAngelo_151_FD_186165 | JGI IMG/M metagenome (GOLD analysis project Ga0209059, IMG submission 186165) | Grasslands soil microbial communities from the Angelo Coastal Reserve, California, USA - 14_1009_12_20cm (SPAdes) (version 2) | ecosystem: Environmental > Terrestrial > Soil > Grasslands ...
CGTAGTCGGCCACGATGCCGGCGAGTCGACGTGCACCGACTTCGTCGAAGCGAAAAAACCCCACCGACTCGCCGATAGTGTCGTACCGTAGATCGTCGGCAACCTGCTTGCGCAACTCAATGGCAACGCCGCCCCGCACGCACAGCTTGACCGGCTCGTCCCCGGCTTCGAACTCCCGATCCATCAGCATGCGGTTGACCGGCCGGTGGCCTGCAGCCAGTGCAGCCATGATGCGTTCATGATACAGCACGTCGGCATCCATCAGCAGAACATCGCCACCGCGCGTCATCGCGGCTGCGACCGTGTGAACGGTCAGGACGCTACCCAGCTCAAATCCGGGGTTCAGCACTATTTCGGGCCGAGGCTGCCAGCGCAGACTGTCCAGCTCCGCCTCGACCTGTTGGTGAGAAAAGCCAAGCGCCAGGACAACTTCTTCCACACCGGCGCCTCTCAGCAACTGCAGGTGCCGCTCGAGCAGGCTTCGGCCTCCGAATCGCAGCAGGCACTTGGGCAGCTCCGTGTCCTGCGGTTGTTGCATTCGTAACCCTCGGCCGGCGGCGAGCAGGATGGCGCGCATGAAGACCCCATGGAAGTGAGAAGGTGTGAATAGTACAAAATGGCGTACCCATGGTGTCGCCTCAAGCCGGCGCACCTAGGCCACAAGGCCTGGCGGAGATCTTTAGTCGCGCCGGCGCGTGCCCGCCTGGCAGGGGGAGTCATTCAACAGCAGGAGCACGGCTCGCACGGCGCCGCAGCGCCTGTTCGGATACGTGCAGACAGACCAGACCCGGTGCCGCCAATAGCAGTTCGCGCGCGCGCTTCGCCAGCGACAACGCCAGCGCCACGTCGGGACGCAGGCTCGCCAGAGGCGCCAATAGCAGATAGCCGGCCTCCTGCACGCCAAGCGACCCCGGTACCGCGAACGCCGCCCCGCGAATGGCCTGACCCAGGCTTTCCAGCACCAGTGCGTCGCTCCAGCTGACTCTGGAACCCACCAGCCAAAGGACCAACCACACCTCACCAGTGCCGGCGACCCAGCCGAGCAGACTCAGTCCGAAACTCGCCGTCACCTGCATGCTTTGGGCGTGCAGGCTCTTCACCGCGCCGTCGATCGCGTCTGCGTGGCCCGGCATCAGCGACCAGTCTCGGTTGCCTGCGAAACGCAGCGCCAACCGCATCATCTTCCCGAACAGACCACGACGCTGCAGCAGATAAAAGGCCGCGATCAGCAACGCGAGGACACCGCTACCGACCAGCACCGGCGTCGCTGCAGCGCTGCCTTGAAAGGAATGCCTCGCCCGCTCCCCCAGCAGCGCCACGCCCATCAGGCCGAACACAATCTGTGCGAAAGTCTGGAAAGTGGTACTGACGGTGATTGCGGCCGCCGCGTCCGGGGCGGGCGTACCACGCTGACTCAATTGGCGGATCATCAGCAGTGGCCCGCCGATCTGGCCAGCGGGCATCAGGCTGCTGACGGACTCGCCGACCCAGCGTGCCAGCAGTGCATCGACCATCGGGGCGCGCCGCGCGCCGCTGGCGAGCAATACGCGAATCGCAGCGGCATCGAGCACGAGTGGCAGCAGGTGGAACAGGGCGACTGCTATCAGACCCCAACCGGCAAGCGCCAGGGTCGCGAGCACTGCCGTGACTCCCTGCGACACGAGCACGCCGATGAACAGGCACACGCCCGCCGCAGTGAGCCAGATCGCCGCGCGCGTCATGTTCTGCCAGGTCCATCAGCTGGACCGAATTGTCGGCGCCGCGCGCGGCGCCGGAATACCTGGCGAAATCCGAAGTAGGCAAGCGAATCCTTCATATTTGACACGAAGCGCCACCAGCCGTGCATGCGCGGGTCGGTGAGGTACTCAAAAGTCAGCGACACGCGCGTCTCGCCTTCGCCAAGCGCAGTGATACGGTGACGCAGCGCATCGCCGTCGAAAAACACCAGCCCTCCCGGGGGAATCTGCACCGAGCCCGAAACTGCGTTCCTCCCCCGGTTGCGGGTGTGCAATTGGTAGTCCAGGAGGCACGAGGATTCCTCGATTACCCCAAGCAGCAGCGTATAGCGACGCCCGGCATAATAGGAAGTGTCATAGTGCCAGCCGATGTGGTCGCCGGCTCGCGTGTAGAAGTACAGCGCATAAGCGTGAGGATCGTCGTCCGGCGACATATGCAGTCGCTCTCCCGCCAGCTGTCCCAGCCACTCGATCAGCGCGGGCGAGCGGTACAGGTTGGCGATGACGGGCGCCAGCTCGTCGATCGCATGGCGGCTGACACTGCCTCCCTGCTTGTGACCGGGAAGATAGTTACGGTTGACCGATCGCCCGACAGTGGCCACCGCGGCGACCAGCTGTGCGGTCAGCTCAGGGGGCAGGAAGTCCGGGAGAATCACAAAGGCTCCCTGGGACAGGAACTCGCGCCGCAGCTCCGTCGCATCGAAGCCGCCCAGGCGGGCAGCCATCGGGTCCGTCATCGGGTGTACCCGCGCCGCACACGTCGATAGTCGAACACCACCCAGACGGCAAACAGCGGCGCGCCGATCGCGGCCGCTACCAGAAACGGCGTGACACCGTTGCACAACGTCACGAGCGGCAGGAGATACAGCACGTCCTCCGTCTCGAAGCCACCCATCGAGGCCTGTTTGCTTGCGGCTCTGCCCGCCATCTCCTCGATGTGCGCGCGCAGGAAGAAGATCAGTACGATCGCAATACCGGCGATGGTCCCGAGCGCGAGCGGCGGGACCTGCAGCACGCGGGCGGACCTCGTGCCCACTCCCACGCCGATGGCCGTGAAAAGCAGGATGGTAACCACGGCGTCACTGGCGAGGTCGTACCAATGCCCCACCCGGCTGGTCTTGCCGCTGATGCGCGCCAGCTCACCGTCGGTGTGGTCCAGAAAATTCGACACGGCTAGCAGCACAGCGCCGAGATTCATCCACGCGTAGCTGCCCCGCATGAACGCGCCTGCTGCGGCAATTCCGAACGCCAGGCGCACGGTAGTCAGATGATTGGGCGTAATCGGGCTGCACCGCAGCGGCCTCACCAGAGCGCGAGCCAGACGAGCGTCCCATGGAGGCGTAGCTGCGCGGGCGGCGGGGAGCTCGGACGGTTCGGGCATGGCAGAGGAAGTGAATGCGGCCGGCCCAATGGCGAATTGCCGGCATCTTACCCGTGTCCTTGCCACGCCACCAAGATGAAATGCCCTGAGCGGATCGCCGTCCAGGAACAGCGAGAGTACGCCGGTTGGTGTCGATTTTACGAATCTCGCCCTCGGCGCACCGGCCTTGCATGCTCGCGGCGGATTCACCAGCGAGCGTTGGTTTCTGCCTGCCTGCTCGCGCAGCCAGAGCACCGCGTCCTCGAACGCCTTGGCCGGAGCTCGCCAGCTATAGCCCAGCTCGCGCACCGCTTCTCGGCCACTTGTTCCGCCACAAACTTCGAGGACACCCCGATGAAAGACTCAAGTGACATTCCGACGATCGTATCGGCTCAGAATCCATAACGCGGCCGGCAATGCGGTGAAATCGGCAAGCAACGCGAGGACGAAGGCCGATGAAGAAACGATGCCGAACTCGCGCATCGGCGGCAGGTCGGAGAGCGCGAGCATCAAAAAACCGCTGACGTTAATGAAAGTCGCGAATACGATCGGGCGGCCAGCTATCAGCAATGCATGACGCAGAGCGCCGCTGGTCGTGCCAGTCCAGCGGCCTTCTTGAAAATGGTAGAAGAAATGAATCTGGTCGTTCTCGGTCGCACCCAGGATGGTCGAGCCGATGAGGATCGTTGCAATATTGAGCGGAATGCTCGTGCAGCGCATCACTAGAAACACGCACAGGATCGCGAACAGCGATGGAATCATCGTTATCAACGTGGCCGAGGGACTGCGAAACACCAGCAGGAATGCGAGAAAAATGACGCTGCCCGTAAGTACGAAGCTCTCGGCGAGAGTGGGAAGAAGACGCTGCGTGATTTCCGTGGCGAGGACTCCCTGGCCCGCCACTCTGCCGCGCGCCGAGCGCAGTGCAGACTCTGCAGCCTGGGCCGCGGCCCAATTTCGCTCCACGAACGTGCGCATGGCACCGATCGGGCCGAAAAGCTTCGCGCGTCCGCGGATGGTGAGCCGCACATTGGCGAGCTCTGCCACATCGGTATAGGCGCGCGCTCCGGGCTCAGTCAGCATGATCTGTTCGAGATCCGAAGCGAGCTTCAGCCACGCGGAGGCCGACGTCGGCAGTTGATCCGATCTGGTTTCAACATAGCGCGCCCACCGCAGCACCGACGTTGGGCCGTCGACGGCGCTGATGCGTGGGTCGCTCTCAAGTTGCCGGGTCAATTGCTCCAGCGCGCGCAGGAACTCCGGGTCCAATGCGTGGCCGGGTGGCGTTTGCAGCCAGAGCTCAACGGTATCGAGCGCATTCGACTCCTCGAAATAGCGAGTATCTTGGGCCACGCGCTCGCCCGGATTGACGTAGGTCAACGCGTCAGTCTCGAGAGCGAGGGGTGCGATCACGTGCGGAATGCCGAACAAAACAGCCGCTCCGCACAGCATTAACACAAGGGCGCCACCGACCAACGGCCAGCGGTAGCGATCACTCGCCGCGACCAGCGCGTCGGCGAAGCTGGGAAACCGCTTGGCGACTGAAGCTTTTTCAGAGCGCATTGGCGTCCGCAGCAGCGACTGCAGGGCTGGAAACAACGTAAAGCATCCTATCCACGACACGATGAGCCCGCCCGCGGTCCACAGGCCCATGTCCCGCACGGGACGAATATCCGAGATCGCAAGCGCGCCAAAACCGACCGCGGTCGCGAATATCGAAGCGGTGCACGGCAGAAATTTGTTCGCGAGCGCACGTGCGTGGTGCTCGAGGAGAGTCGGCGAATCGTCCGGCTCGATATACCGTGAATGAACATACACGAGCGTGGCGGTGGTCGTGACCATCACGGTCAGCGGGACGAGGGTAGAGACTACCGTCTGCGTCCAGCCGAAAAGGTAAGCCAGCCCCATCGCAATCGCGATGACGGCGCCGAGCGTGAGAATAATGGCTCCCAACGCGCGCCAGGAGCGGTAAATGATCAGCACCAGTGTTATCGGAAAGATGCCGAACAGGGGCATGAAGCGCGCCGTCGCTGCGCCGGTTTGTCGCTCGAGCCAGGCGTTGAGCCACGGCGATCCGACGCGCCGAACCCTCGTGATTGTTCCGCCGGGAGCCTCGACCGGCAGAACCAGTGAGTCGATTGCCTTCAGTGCACGGTCGCGCTCGGCCCGTGATTTCACGCGCAGTTCGAGCGCAATGCCGAAATAGTGGTCGCCCAGAAATCCCGCACGGCGGAATAGCGGCGTGCCGGTCGCGAACGCGCGCACACGCCCGGCTTCGAGGCGAGTGATTTCCCCGGTTGAGACGGCGCGACGGTAGAGGTCCAGAAGGCTATGGGCCTCGACCTGCGGGATCCTCGCAAGTTCCTGCTCGAGTCGGTCGGCGGCGCGCAGCGCGGTGAGGCCTAAAGGCTCCGGGGTTTCGAGCATGATGAGCGCCTGCACGCCCTCGGGAAATATACGATCGAAATCGCGCGTGGCGAGCGCGACGGGGTCGCTGGCTACGATCAGTCGCTCGGTCGAAGGATCATTGGGCACCTGCAAAGCGCCGTATATTCCCGCTGCGGCGAGGACTACGAACGCGCCGGCAATCCAGCCTCGCGCTCTCAGTACATGGAGGAAGATTTGAACGGCCTTGGGCGCTGCGGGAACACGCATGGATGAAAGCGCGCTCCTTCCGACGGGGAGACCCGCAGCGCCGGAGAATGATAGCCTAAACACATGAGTACACTGTTAACAGCAACGCTTGCGACCCTGGTGTTCTGTGCCCCGGGATATCCCGGCGGAGCCGGGGATGCGCAGCCGCTCATAGATCAATTCACAAACGCCGCAGTGGCAATCTCCGGCTGGCCGGCGGGAAGTCTTGTGGCCGTCTACGATCCGACGGAGGAGGGCGGCCTCGCGAAACTCGGCAGCGCCGATGCCGTGCTCGCCTTCGTGCCGTATCCATTTTTTGCGGAGCACGCGGCTCAACTGCATCTGACGCCGCTCGTGCAGGCAGACGTGGCGGATGTTGGCCCGCAGCAGCGGTGGACGTTGGTTGCAAAATCTGGCCACGTCACCGGGCCGGCGTCAATGTCGGGGTACACCATACTCAGCGTCGCGGGCTACGCCCCCAACTTCGTGCGGCACATCGCCCTTGAGGGCTGGGCGCTGCCGTCGGACGTTAAGATCGAGTCGACGGGGCAAATACTCAGCGCCTTGAGGAGGGTCGCCGCCGGCGAACAGGCCGCGGTATTGCTCGATCAGACTCAGGCGGCGGCACTTCCGAGCCTGCCGTTCGCAAGCGAGCTCAAGGTCGTGAGACAGTCTCCGGAGCTGCCCGTTGCTATCATTGCGGTGGTTGACTCGCGCGTGACCGCGGGCCGGGCACGGGCCCTGCAGGCGGGGCTGCTTAAGATCGGTCGCGTATCTGGGAGCGCCGACTCTTTGGCACCGCTACGTCTGCACGGCTTCGTGCAGACCAAGCTGCCGCCCCAAGCGGCAGCGCGGTGATCAGGCAGTTCTGGTGCGGGTTGTTGATAGTCGCAGTCGCCGCATGTGTGACGCGACGATCGGCCCCCCCGGTACCGGGCGCGGCGTCCTCTTCGGTCGCCGCGCTGGCCGCGGCGATCGAGCTGGAAGCGCAGCGGAGCGATCATGAGTCTGACTCGAAGATTCGCGACGAGCTAGCGGCAGAGGCCAGCCGCGATGCGGAGGCATGTCTCTTGCTTGAGCCGCAAGCGTCAGCCTGTCTATACGGACGCGCGGTTGCGCTCGGACTGAACGCGCGGGCACACCCCACGCGCTTGGGCGAGTTCTTAAGCGACATGCTCGCTACGTTGACGCGTGTCGAATCAGCGGATCCCAACTACGACGAGGCAGGGCCGGCGCGCGTGCAGGCTCTGGTGTTGATCCGAGCGCCGGGCTGGCCGTTGGGGCCCGGCGACGCCGAGGCGGGACTGGCTGCCGCGCGGCGCGCAGTAGCGCTCCGGCCGCTTTACCCACCGAACCTGCTTGCGCTGGCGGAGGCGTTGGCGAAAACGGGAGACTCGCGCGGTGCCCTAGAAAACTACCTGCGCGCTCGCGACGCGGCGCTGGCGCTGCCCGCCGCGCCCGATCGGGATGAATGGCTGCGTGAAGCGGACCAGGAGCTACAGCGCAAATAGGCTTTCCTTGAGATGAACTACGTGGCCGCCTTCTTGGGCGCTTCGTGAAGCTCAATTGGATTTCCGTCAGGGTCCTCGATCTGGATCGGCCTACCACCTGGTCCAACCTCAACTTCGTTTCGAAAGCGGGCGCCGCTTGCTTGAGGGTGGAAACCACCGCGTCGAGATTCTCGACGTAAAGCACTATCCGGTTCCAGCCCCCGGGCTCCTGGCGGCGTCCATCCGGCATCGGGCGCGAGCCTGAGCTCCCGGGCCCGCTTAGAAGTAGGTGAAGCTGGCCACGTGAGACGGTCGCGAAGACGGCGCCCGCGCGCTGTTCCACGTGAAATCCAAGGTGCTCGGTGTAGAACGCGATGGCCCGGTCGACGTCGAGCACCTGGTAGCGAGCAACAGCCGCTGTCGTGTCCCGCGCGAGAGGCGGCGATGGCGTACGGACGGAATAACGGGGGCCGTGTCCGTCTCGGAACTGCGACTGTGATCGGCATTGGCAGCATGCTGGTTCTGATTGCCCTGGGATCGCGTCAGGAGATCATTGGCTTGGTGACTCTTGTGAGTCTCAGCATCTTCGTTTATCTCGTCCAGACCAGGGCTTCTCTCGCCAGACAGTAAGCCGTGGGTGATTAGCGTTCTTCAACGAAGGGACACTCCTAAGGGGATCCCGGCGCATTGAGGTTTGCCCCCTAAAGGCTCAGTGTGCAATTTTCGACCGCCAGGAATGCGCAATTTTCGGCTGCCGTTGACAAGGACCTGACGAAAATCCGGTTGTCGACTGCGCGGGGGTCATTGGCGTCTGATCGCGGCCGAAAGCGTGATATCGAGTTCTAGTAACGCGAGAGTACTCTGTCAACCTGAAGCCAACCTAAACGCCCCGAGACTCTTGCGAGCCCGCATGCGCACGACACTCGCTACGCGCGAGCACACTCGCTAAGCTCGTCCTGCGAGCCGCGCCGGGCGTCCTTCGGATCCGGGTACCTCGCCAGGGGGAATGCCAGATGCTGTCGCCAGCCGAGCGCAGACAAAAAATCAGAACCGTGTTCCGCGTTGCCAGCGGCAACTTCCTGGAAATGTACGACTTCATGATTTTCGGTTATTTCAGCGCGGCGATCGGGCGTGCCTACTTTCCCGCGCAAAGCGCCTTTGCCTCCTTGATGTTTTCCCTGGCGACGTTCGCCGTGGGTTTCATGGTCAGGCCGCTGGGGGCCCTGTTTCTCGGCGCCTACATCGACCATATCGGCCGGCGCAAGGGGCTGCTCGTGACGTTGGGCCTGATGTCGGTCGGCACGCTGACGATCGCTCTGGTGCCGGGATACGAGGCGATCGGATTGTTCGCGCCCATCGTGGTGGTCCTGGGCCGCTTGTGCCAGGGCTTTTCGGCTGGCGTCGAGCTCGGCGGCGTGTCGGTCTATCTGGCGGAAATCGCCACGCCCGGACACAAGGGATTTTATGTGTCCTGGCAGTCGGGCAGCCAACAGGTCGCCGTCGTCTTTGCCGGCATACTCGGCTACGCCCTGTCGAATCTCCTGGCTCCCGAGCAGCTGGATACATGGGGGTGGCGCATCCCGCTCCTCATCGGCTGCCTGATCATCCCCTTCATCTTCATGATCCGGCGAACCCTGCAGGAAACCGCGGAGTTCACCTCCCGCCGCCATCATCCGACGCCGTCCGAAGTGTATGCGGGCGTGCTGGCTCACTCGCGGATCATCGTGAGGGGCGTGGCGATGGTGTTGATGACCAGCGTATCTTTCTACACCATCACGGCCTACACGCCCACGTTCGGCAAAGAGATTCTCCGGCTCACGCAGAGCGATGCGCTCCTGGTAACACTGTGCGTTGGGTTGTCGAACCTGTTGTGGCTGCCCGTCATGGGCTCGGTGTCGGATCGGATCGGACGCCGTCCGGTGCTGATTGCCTTCGCGACCATGGCAGTGCTGACCGCCTACCCGGCGATGTTGTGGCTGGTGACGGCGCCCAGCTTCAACAAACTGCTCTGCGTCGAGCTATGGCTCTCCATTCTCTTCGCCGGCTATAACGGCGCCATGGTCGTCTACCTCACCGAGATCGTGCCGGTTGCGGTCCGCACGGCCGGATTTTCAGTGGCCTACAGTCTCGCGACGACCATAGGTGGGTCGACGCCCGCTATAGTCACATTCCTGATCCATGCCACCGGCAACCGTGCCGCGCCCGGCGCCTGGTTGTCGGTCGCCGCCGCGGTGGCATTGCTGGCCATCCTGATCGGCGGCGAGCAGGTGCGCGCCGGAACGCGCGCATAACGCTGTTCACACCGGCATCTGCAGCAGATTCAACAAGGTCGACGACAAGAGACTGCCGAGCACCGTCAGCGCCGTGCGTCCCGTCGAGGTAAGGAGCTCGCGCGACTGACGGGCCTAGGACCGCGGGCTGGCGGCGTGTGCGGTGGTGCCGCCGCGAGCGAACTCGAACCCCAATAGCCACTCTCGAGAATCTTGTTCGTCTACTGGAGCGAACTTCCATTTTCTAGCGACTTCTGTTGCCAGGCGGGCGAAATACCAGCTTGGTCTGGCCGTCTGAAGAGGGGCGCAGTTCATGGGGTGATCGGTCCACGCTCGAACGAACGATACCGTTCCTCGATCGCTTGCCCAGTGGGGTCCCCGTGTCGCGCCGATCGTCTCGAGTTCCGCTTCGGCCACCATCGGCGTGAACGAGGTGTTGCGTATTCGCGAACCAGCCATGCAGATTCTCCACAGTCTCCCGCAGCCCCGGATTGCCCGGCGCGCTGCTTCAGAACGTGGCTTTCAGGTTGATGAAGTACGCGCGCCCGATGATGTCGTACGTCGCCGGATCCGTATTGAGCGGTGCGCCGCTCACGGCGGGCGGTTCCCTGTCCGAGAGATTCGTCACGCCGACCCCGAGCTCCAGGTTGCGGAAGTTGTAGCGCGCATCCACGTCGAAGTAGTTGTAGGCGGGCACCCCTGGCGTCACGCTGGTCGGGTCCAGCACGGTGGACTGATGCACCATCGCGCCGATGTAGCGCCAATGCACTCCGGCCTTCAGCCCGGCGCGCGCATAGCTCAGACCGGTGACGGCCTTCCAGTGCGGGTGGGCGATTTCGGGACTGACCGAGTCGTTACCGATGCTGCCCGCGAAATTCAGGACGGGCGATTCCGGAAGGGAGGCCACGTCGAAGCTGCGCGTATAGGAGACGACGGAATTCAGTCGCAGCGCGCCCAGGCTGTCGGACAGCCCGACGGCGCCCAGGCCGAACCCCCAGTCGAACTGCAGATCGACGCCGGCGGTCCGGTAGGTCGCCAGGTTGAGCAGCAGTTGCCGGCCCAGCGCGACGTTGCCGCTCGAGGAGTCACGCGTCAGCAGCTTGCAATAGACGTTGTTGTTGGAGTATGCGGGATTGCTGACTCCGTCCGCGTTAAAGCAGCGCTGCAGGATGTCGGTCAGGGCGATCGAGCCGATCGCCTCCCTGATCTTGATGTTGTAGTAATCGATCGACAGGTCGAAATTCCTCACCAGATCACTCTCGAGCGGCGGATTCCATACCGCGCCGATGGAATACGTGTCGGCGGTCTCCTGCTGCAGGTCCGGATTGCCTCCCGACACGCCGAACATGGATTCCGAGCCGTAGGTGTAGGTGGGAATCAGCGAGGCCGGCACGCCCTGAGCTTCGCAGAGCGCGATCACCTGCGCGGCGTTCGGGCCGTTGCGGTAAGCGCTGTTCACGTCGCAGGGATCCCCGGTCAGGCGGTGACTCGTCGGCGAGGAAGGCGTGCCGCTCGGCAGGGTCTGAGCGATGAGCGGCGCGAACAGCTCGCCGAGACTCGGCGCACGGATTGCGCGCTGATAGCCGCCGCGCACGCGCAATGTGGTCACCGGCTTCCAGCTCAGATCGGCCTTGTAGGCGTTGACGCCGCCAAAGCGGGCATAGCGCGAGTAGCGATAGCCGAGGTCGAACGACAGCTCCTCCACCAGCGGCTTTTTCCCGAGCACCGGGATCAGCAGCTCGCCAAAGACTTCCCTGACGCTCGTGTTGCCCCCGCTAGGGAGCACCGACCCGTAGGCGAAGCCGTCCCCGACGACCATGCTGGAGTCCGGGACGTAGTTGAAGCGGTCGCCGCGATAGTCCGCTCCGAGCGCGAAGCGCAGGTCGCCGTAGGGCAGCGTCGCAAGCTTGCCTTGGGAGCTGGCCTCGATGTTGCTCGAGGCGATGTTGTTGGTGTTGTGATTATTACGGCGTGCGAACTCCAGGCATCCGGGCGACAGCGGGTGGACACCGAAGGGATTGTAATTGCCGTAGCCGATGCAGGTGGCGCCCGACTGGCTGGTGTAATTGGCCGTGCCGTTCAGCATCTGAGCATAGGCGGCCTTGCTGCCGTCGTTGTACTGCACGTTGTCGAAGATGTCCTGTCCGTAGGAGCCGAACAACTCCCAGGTCATGTCATGGCCGGGGACATCGCCGTCGAAGCCGAACGTGGCCTGGAACACGTCGTATTCGTAGCTCTCGATGCGGTTGCCGAGCTCGGCCAGCTGCTTGGCGTAGGTGATCGGGGTGGCCGGATTCGGCCGCGAGTTGAGGATCGTGGCGAAGTCAGGGGAAATGAACGGACTGTTCGTCGGAATGGTGAGGAATTTGCCGGGCGAGGTCGCGTTCGCCGGTGAGGTTTCGTCGCGTGCCGTGTAGCGCAGATAGTTCAGCTGGCCGAATGCGGACACAGCGTCATTCAGCTTGAACGAGCCACGCGAGAAGAGGTTGTACTTCTGCAAGGGCACCTGCAGGTCAAAAAACTGCGCCAGCACCGTCTTGACCTGATTGTTGTCGATGATCACGAGCGGCGCGCCCTGGCCGCGATAGTTCTGCACCGGACTCAGCGGATACTTGTCGGTGAAGATCGTGCCGTCGGTGTTGACGCCGATCGAGCCGGGGAAGGAGCCCGTGCCGGCGACGGGGGAGGTGCCCGGATAACCGGCCAGCACCTGGTTCACGGCCGTGATTGTCGGGGCGTTGCTGCCGCTCGGCTGCAGGATGCCTTCCTGCGGGAAGGCGAACGCCCGCACGCGTGAGAAGAACGGCCGCGCGCCGCCGTGGACAACGGAGCGCTCCGAGTAGTCCAACGCCAGCACAGCGCTGCCCTTGTCCGCGGCGAAATTGCCGCCGACCAGCATCCCGAGCCGCTCGTTCTGCCCATCACCGTGGGTGGTGGCGCCGTGCTGGATGTTGAGCTCCAGGCCCTGGAATTTACGGCGCAGCTTGAAGTTCACCACGCCGGCCATCGCGTCGGAGCCGTAGGCGGCCGAAGCGCCGCCGGTGATCACCTCGACGTTCTCGATGAGGCCGAGCGGCAGCGTGTTCAGGTCGACGGAGCCGTCGGGATTGGAGATCTGCATGCGGCGCCCGTCCAACAGGACCAGCATGCGGTTGGGGCCCAGGCCGCGCAGATCGCCGTACGCCTGGCCGCCGTTGAAGCCGGTGTTGGCCTGTGCGTCGCCCACTTCGGTCAGGCCCTGGGCTGCCGCGAACTGCGGCATCTGCCCAAGGGCGCGATCGACGGTGACCTGGCCGGTGGCCGAGATCGCATCCTGGCCGAGGGTGACGACCGGGCTTTCCGCCGCGTAGTCCCGGCGCGCGATGCGGGTGCCGGTGACGACGACTTCTGCCACTTTCTCGTTGGCGGCGGGTTCGGATCGCTCCGCGGATACGCCTTGCGGGGCACCGCTCGGCGGGCTGCTCGGCTGCGCCTGCGCGAGCGGCAGCTCGGTGCCCGCGTAAGCGACTCTCTCGAGGCTCAGCGGCGCTGGGTTCGTGGTGGAGACCTCGGCACGTTGCCGCCGGCGAATCATGAGCGCGCCCGAAGGCGAGTGCTCGGCGACGAGACCGGTGCCCTGAAGCAGCCGGTTGAGCGCCTCCTGCGCCGTGTACTCGCCCTGCAGCGATGCAGCATCGACGCCGGCGACGACGTCCTCGGTGAAGATGACATCCAGTCCGCAGATCTGTCCGTAGCTGCGCAGCGCCTGCGACAGGGACTGATGACTGATCTCGAAGTGAAAGGTGCGCTCGTGGGCCACGGCGGCCATCGCGAGCAGACCAAGCGCCACGAGACTCGAGACCGTGCGTATCAACCGCCGATGGATCAACATGCGCTCCCCCTGCTGTGCGTGTGTTGACGGCCCCGTCAGCTTGCGGGGTTCATATACCTACAGACGCGGGCGCCGCGAAAATCCTCCTCCGGGTGCCGAACAAGAGCTGCCCGAACCTTAGCGCGCGTTCAGAATCCTCCGTCACCGCCTCACAGGGCGCTCGCGGCGTCCCGGGAGGTGAGGCGGGTCGAGCCGTCGGCGGCCTGCCGCGCGCGCAGCGGAAGATAGCTCACGATCGTGGCCACGAATCCCTGGGCGTCGCCCGTGTGAAACACGCCGCTGATGCGCATGCCGGCCGTCGTATCGTCGCCTATGATGATTGGATGCGCCGCGTAGCGGCTGACGCGCACAACGACGTCGGATAGGGGCTCATTGTCGAACACCAGCTCGCCGTTCTCCCACGCCGTCGCCCGGTCCACGTTGACATGCAGGATGTTGGGCGGCGCGGTCGGCGAGAGCACCAGCTGCTCGCCGGCATCGAGCACAATGCGGGACAGGGAACCGGGCCCGCGCCCCTTGTCCGCCGGGGTGACGGGCAGCCCGGTGACCTGCGCAGACGCGCCGGGAGCGGCCGGTCCGACGAATCGGGTACCGGCGCCCTGGGGTAACACGACCACATGACCCTCGATCAGCGTGACCAGAAGGCTGGAGCCCAGCAGATCCACGTTGAAGGCGGTTCCCGTGGCGATGACTTTGTGTCCGTCGGCCGCGACCGAAAAAGGCCGCTCGACGTCGTGGAACACATCGAAGCGGGCCTGGCCCTTTGTGAGGGTGAGCTCGCGCGCGTGTGCGCTGTAGCGGAGCTTGACTTCGCTCTGCGAATCCAGGGCGACCTGCGAGCCATCGGCGAGAGTGACCACGCGCCGCTCCCCCGCCCGGGTACGGTAGACCTCAGAGCGCTGCGTCTGCCAAACGAGGAGCGTAACTATCGTAACCGTGAGGATGCCGGCCGCGGCGGCCAGCGCGCCGGAAAGGCTGAAGCGCCACATACGCAGCCAGCGGCTGCGCCCCACATCGTGTGCATGAGCGAGAGCCGCGCGACGCAGGCGAATGAGCTCCGGCGCCGTGGCCTGCTCTCCTAGCAACGCCCACGGAGTCTGCACCCGTCGCCACGCGGCCCGGTTGCGCGGATCCTCGGCCAGCCAGACTGCCAGCTCCTCGCTGCCGTCGGCCGATGCTTCGGCCAGACGGGTGTGCCAGACCGCGGCCTCTACCAGGCGATGCGGCTCGATCTCGCTGCTCATGTTCGTCCGCACCTCGTAGCCAGATGAAGCACGGCCTTCATGACGTGCTTCTCCACGGTGCTCTGTGAAATTCCGTACAGCGCGGCGATGTCCTTTTGCTTCATGCTCTCGAGACGAAACAGGATGAAGATGTTGCGCGTGAGCTCGCCGAGCTCCTTGAGAGCCGCGAGCACTTCGCCGAGCGCGTCCTCACTGAGTAAGACGCGCTCCGGCGAGCGACCCTCCACCAATTCGCTCTGCAGCTCGCCGTCCAGCGCATCCTCGATCGACAGGAAGTGGGGTGTGCCGTGCCGCAGCGCGCGCCGTCGTTGGTCCTTGAGCAGATTCACGGCGGTCTTGAATACGTAACCGTCGGCATTCTCGATCGCATCCCCGCCGCAGGCGCGGAGGACCCGCAGGAGCACCTCCTGGGTCAGGTCCTCCGCCTGCGACCGGTCCTTCAGCCGCCGGAGAAAGAAGCTCATCAGCGGTGCGGAGAAGCGCGCGCCAAGCTCGCTGCGCAGCTGAACGGTGGGGACCTTGTTGACGGCGGGGCGCATTGGTGTTACTCGGAGCCCTGCTTACCGTATCACGAAGAGTTGGAAAGCGCGAAGCGCGGAACCGCAGCCGGCCGGCTGCGCGACGCCGCGGACGCGCCGCCGGGCGAGCCCGCACGACCCGCTGGAGGATTCCGTGAACGTCGGCGTCTTAGTCTACTAATGCCCCTGCGGATACTCGTTCTGCCGGGTGACGGCATCGGGCCGGAAATCACCCGCGCCACACTCCAGGTGCTGCGCAGCGCCGATGCGGCGTTCGCGCTTGGGCGAATACGACAAGGAGGTTTCAGGCCGAGTTAGTTTGGCGAGTGTCTTTTCAAACTTCATTGCCGCGGTGAAGATGAATGTTGATAAATGGAAGCAATAGTTCTATAGCCCGCGACAGCCCAAGCTCACTCCAACTTCGGAGTCGCTAGATGGACAGTCTTAGAGTCCGCTCGAGCTAGTAAACGATCTGCTGGCAAGAACAAGGGGGTGCTATGAATATCCGGACTCCCTGGGAACAACACGCGTATCACCAGAGGCGAGCTGATCTGGTCTATCCGTCGCTGGTGTTCAGGCTGCTGCCGGCGGGGCTGCTGGGACTCGTGGCTGCGAGCTTTGCGGCGGCGACCATGGCCTC
>Ga0209059_1000668_pt1 | contig 15742 bp, 12 predicted proteins | sample GraSoiAngelo_151_FD_186165 | JGI IMG/M metagenome (GOLD analysis project Ga0209059, IMG submission 186165) | Grasslands soil microbial communities from the Angelo Coastal Reserve, California, USA - 14_1009_12_20cm (SPAdes) (version 2) | ecosystem: Environmental > Terrestrial > Soil > Grasslands ...
AATGGGGACGAATCCCTGGTACAATTCTAGTACAAATGTCGTCAGATCACGAATCTCGCTATCCAGATGTACCGACGTCTGGTGCGCCATTGTGCTAGATTTTGTGCTAGAATGACGATGTTTCTACTCGTCCGTCGTAAAGATTCGCCTTCAACCGAAAACAGCATTTCCCCCTCGTAATCGCTTGTTTTTGAAACGAAAAGGAACGTTGTGAAATCGACGATTTCGGAATCCTAAGTCTGGCGCATCTCCCGGAGTTGCCATCCTGCCCAATTAGCTCTTTCGATAGTGCCGCGGTTCTCGGATGATTTGGCTACCGGCGAATTTTTTGTCGAGTTCGTGAAAATGCTGTTTCGATGCACAACAGCTTTTGCCATCTTCCCTCGTATCAGGGCCCTTCTTGTGGAGCACTGAGCGAACACTTCGGCTAGAAAACGACGACAGGTGAACCAACCCCGCCGTGGCTTGTGGGTGGTTGGAAGGACCCGCCCGTTTGGAACTATTTTGGAACTTCCAAGTGAGGGGATCGGCTCGATTACCTATGAAAGCGATGCGCTGCCTCGCTAGGATTCGAACCTAGACAGAGAGATTCAGAGTCTCTAGTGCTACCATTACACCACGAGGCAAAAGCAGCGAAAGCAAATCCGAAATTTGAGGTCTCCCGGCGATCACGCGAATTAACGCGAATCAGCTGATGATTTCCAATTGCTTTTTATTTGGGGCTATTCGTGTGGTCCGCGGGGAGTAATATTTCTTCGCCTTCGCGTGCGGCGTCCACTTCAAGATCTTTTCCGCTTTCGCGGATTAGCCGTCGCGCATCGTGCACCATGGCATCGATCATTGCGTCATCGTGACTTGGATCATGATGAAAAAGCAGAAGCCTGCGGACTTCCGCATCGAGCGCCAGCGAAACCGCGCTGGAAACCGAACCGTGTCCCCATCCAACGTGACTGTCGTACTCAGTGTCGGTGTATTGCGCGTCGAGAATCAGAATATCGCTGCCGCGAAGAAACTCGACGAGGGCGATTCGCTCCTCTGCCGCAGTCTTTTCCGCCTGTTCCGGACTCATGCCGTTGGCCCGTGCTGAATGCAGAAATCGATAGGGCTCATGGTCCGGCAGGAAAGCGATTGAGCCGGCGCTGGTGAACAGGCGATAACCGGCACAAATGCCAGGATGATTTACGAATCTGGCGCGGACTTGTACTTTTCCCACGCAGAACTCCATCTCCGTTAGTTTTTTAATGTCGACCTTGGCGGAAAGTTCGCGCATCGCGATGGGGAAAAATGGCGCCTTCATCGGTTCAGCCATAATTTCAGCAAAACTCATTTCGACGCCGTCGTAGCCCCGTACACGGATTTCATTTTTCTTGTCGTATGCTGGGGCGAAGAAGGGCAATCCCTGGATATGGTCCCAATGAGCGTGTGTGATCAATAACGAGAGCCTGATCGGTTCCGACTGGAATTCTTTTTCCAAAGCTATTCCAAGGCAGCGAATCCCGGAACCCGCGTCGAGCGCGATAATCTCATCATCTGCGCGCACCTCGACGCACGTGGTGTTGCCTCCGTAATGCAGTATGCCAGGCTCCGGCACGGAAATGGAACCGCGCGTCCCCCAAAACCTGAGTAGTGTGGTCAATGCTGGAACGCTAGGCATGAGGCGAGAGCGCCCGACTTTGCCACGCGTTTTTGACGAAACCAAGCGTTTTTAGCCCACAATAGCAGGGCACTCGCGCCGGCCACGCTTTAAAAGAAAATCGGGATTATCAAGATCGCCAGAATATTGACGACTTTAATCATGGGATTTATCGCAGGACCGGCGGTGTCTTTGTACGGATCGCCCACAGTATCGCCTGTCACGGATGCGGCGTGAGCGAACGACCCTTTGCCGCCGAGATTTCCTTCTTCGATAAATTTTTTCGCATTATCCCAAGCACCGCCGCTGCTGGTCATGGCGATGGCAACAAATAGTCCGGTGACAATCGTTCCCACCAGCAATCCTCCGAGAACGACCGGACCTAACTGCGGAATCACCGCCACAGCCACCACAAAGATCAGTGGCAGCAGCGCCGGTACGATCATCTCGCGCAATGCCGCTTTGGTCACGATGTCCACGCACGTGCCGTACTCAGGCGTGTCCTGGCCAGTCATGATACCGGGATGCACCTGCAGTTGCCGCCGCACTTCGCGTACGACAGCGCCGGCGGCTTTACCTACCGCATCCATGCTGAAGGCGGTGAAGACGAACGGAAGCAATCCGCCAAGGAACAAGCCGATGATCACCTTCGGGTCAGTCAGGGAAAACTCGAACACGAACGGCTCGCCGTTGCGTGTCACGTGTTCCTTAAGCTCCTGCACATACGAGCCGAACAAAACAAGGGCGGCCAAACCGGCTGAAGCAATCGCGTAGCCTTTGGTCACCGCTTTCATCGTGTTGCCCACAGCGTCGAGTTGATCGGTGACGTTGCGTACCTCTTTCGGCAGATTGCTCATTACCGCTATGCCGCCGGCATTGTCGGTAATCGGACCGAACGAATCGAGCGAGATGATGATGCCGGCCATGGACAACATCGCCATCACGGCTATGGCGATTCCGTAAAGACCACCAAAGTGAAAACTCAGCAAAATAGCGATTGCGATAAAGCCAACAGGCAACGCGGTGGCGTGCTGACCAACCGCGAGTCCGGCGATAATATTTGTCGCATGGCCCGTCTCTGAGGCGCGGGCAATTTTTTGCACGGGCCGGTAATGCATCGATGTGTAGTAGTTGGTGATCACGACAACGACGGCGGTCATGATCAGCCCGACCACCGACGCCCAGTACAATTGCGTTGGTGAACGCATCTGTCCGCTCACCATTATGCCAGTCGGGAACAGGTAGTGCGTGGCCGGCCAGAAGAGAACGGCCGAAATGATTGCACTGGTGACCACTCCGCCCATAAGGACGTTGGCCGGTCTGCCGCTGGCGAAGTTTACGAACAGAACGCCGAGAATTGCGCCCAACACGGAGATTCCGCCGAGTACGAATGGATAAACTACCGCCGCCGGATTTCCCGGCAACGTGAGCGCGCCAACCAGTATGGCGCCGATCAAGCTCACCGCGTAGGTCTCGAAGACGTCGGCGGCCATGCCTGCGCAATCCCCGACGTTGTCGCCGACGTTGTCTGCAATCGTGGCGGGATTACGCGGATCATCTTCTTCAAGGCCCTTCTCGATCTTGCCAACGAGATCCGCGCCGACATCGGCGGCCTTGGTGTAAATGCCGCCGCCAAGTCTTGCGAACACGCTGATGAGACTAGCCCCAAGGGCAAGACCTACCAGGCTACTAACCGCCATCTGCGGTCCGACAATATGTGAGACCGCAGTGTAGAAGATCGATACCGACAGAAGTGCGAGCCCCACGACGAGCAGACCCGTCACAGCACCGCCGTTGAATGCCAATCGCAGAGCCTTGGTTATCGACACGCTGGCAGCTTGAGTCGTGCGCACATTAGCCACAACCGCGATGCGCATCCCAATGTAACCCGCCGAAAGCGAACAAAACGCACCGATCAAAAACCCGATCGCCGTGGCGCGATCTTTGAAAATAAAGAGCAAAATAAAAATGATTACTGCGATGGAACTGATGGTGATCACCTGGCGATTCAGATACGCCTTCGCCCCCTCCTGAACCGCACCGGAGATATGCCGCATCCGCTCATTACCTGCGGGCGAACGAATCACTATGGCAATCAAAATGAATGCGGCCAAGAGTCCGATAAGTGCGCACACCATAGACAATGGCACGCCTGAGTTGAGAATCGTTAGGCCAAATAAAATGCTCATGAACGTTCCGGCTGAAAGTTCGGGACTTTAGTGGGTTTTCATCGACTGGCAATTCGTTATTTGCGAGTCCGTGAAGCAACTTTCGGCGTGAGGCATAGGCATCTTGGCTGTAGCACCGGCGGGGATCTTGCCTGCCGGCTCCTAAACTAGCAGGCAGGGACGTCTGCTTGCCCCACAGGCTTGGAAGCCTGTGTTACAGCTCGAAAAATGTCCGCAAACGGTGCAGGAACGTTGCTTTATATTCGCGCTCTTTTCTCTCGTTCTGGCTATGGGAAGCCGCCTCTTTCAGTAAACCTTCAGTTTCCATTTTCCGTTGGGCGAGCAGTTCGCTGAGCCGCTCCAGGCAATCGGGCGAAGCGCGGAGCAACTCTGCCATTACTGGCTTGCCAATTTCCATGACCTGGCAATCGGTCTCCGCGCGGACCGTCGCGGTTCGACGTTCGCCGGTGAGAAGAGACATTTCGCCGAAACAATCGGGTGCCTTCAAGGTGGCTACGGGAATCGAAGTACCATTTTTCGAAATCGAAACTTCTGCTGATCCCCTCAACAAAACGAACATGGATTCCCCCTCTGCGCCTTCCCGGATAACGCGCTCGCCGCGTCCGAAATGACTGACCCGGGATTGCTGCACGAGGTTGTCAATTTGCTGATCTGACAAGCACTCAAACAAAGCTTCGTCGCGCAAGATGGCGCGTGCCTCCTGGTGTTCTTCATGCATTGACGCGACCCCTTTGCGCTCCACGTGCAGTGTTCGAATTGGGAAGGGGATGGTGATCCCCTGCCGTTTGAGCTCATACCAGACATTCGTGCGCACCGCATCGTTGACTTCGTTAATTCTGGCGTGATTGCCCATATAGAATTTGACCTCGTAGATCACAGCGGATTCGGCAAAATCGACCAGAAAGATCTTCGTCTTTGGTTCAGCCAGAACGCCTTCCGCCGTCGAGGCCGCTCGGAACAGGGCATCCTTCACGCGGCTGGGCGGGTTTTTATACTCAACTCCAACGCGAATCCGCATGGCATGGACAACAGTTGGATAGTGGAGGTTAACGATGGTGTGGCTCACCATCTCATTGTTCGGGATGTCGAGGTAAATGGCGTCGTTGGTGCGCAATCGCGTCGAACGCCAGTTGATCTCCATCACTTCGGCAAAGCGCTCGCCGACCTGTAACCAGTCGCCGACTTTGTAAGGACGATTAATCTGAATCGCTACGCCGCCGATAATCCCCGCAAAGAAACCTTGGCCGGCAAAACCAAGTATGATTGCAATAACGCCCGAGCCGGCCAGCAGTCCTTTCAATTGTGTTTCGGCGTGATAGCCGTAGCTCAGGACAAAGAGTAGTACGATTAAAAAAATGATTCCGCCGACAACCTCGCGGAGGAAATGAGGAATCGGGGTCTGCCGTTTCTTTTCGAAATAAAAATCCCAAACGTACCGATTTACCAGAGCGACTACCAGCGCCGTGCTCAACAAGATCGCCGCTGCGCCGACATGGTTTCGCCAGGAGGCGTGGATGCCGTAAACGGCAATAGCGGCGTAGAACGCCAGAATCAGGCAGAAAAGGCGAAACAGCAGGCCAAGGCGCACTCCCGCGCGGCGTTTCAAGAACCGGCCCACGCCGAACGCGACAAAAAACGTTCCGACGAATACGACCGCTGTGATCGTATCTCGCTCTGCCTCCGACAGTGCGTTAAACATCGAGCCGGTAGTATATCAGAAGGGGACCCCTGGAACAGCATTCTTGTATCAAACGGCAAGGATGGATCGGCTTCTCCCTTGGCACGCCGTAGCTTTACGCGAAGGAGGCTGAAGACGATGCCAGAAGTCAGATGTGCTGAGGGTATTAATTGTTAACGCGTTGAGGACGACGCGTTCCACCTTTGCAATTCAACTTGGCCTACGCTCGCGGCGCGATCACCAGCCACGCCCAGCCTGCAAGAAAACAAAGACCGCCGACGGGCGTAATTGCTCCGAGCCAGCGAAGATTTGTTAGTGCCATCACGTACAAACTGCCGCTGAAAATGAAAATACCAGCAAAGAGTAACCACCATGCGCCGCGATTCGCGACACCATAAAGCGCAAGGATCAGCAGCGCGATCGCGTGAATGAAATGATAAAGCACAGCCTTGTTCCAGACATCGAGCATTCCTTGTCTCTCGAGAGTTTGCTTGAGGCCGTGTGCTCCGAAGGCGCCGAGCCCGACGGCTAGGAAACAAAGCGCAGCTGCAATCCGAAAAAGTGAAATCGACATTGCCGCTAATATGTCATTCCGAGCGAAATCGTCATGTCTTATCAGCTAAGCGCGGGTTCGAACTTCCGTTCTGACCGTTTGGCACGCTTCCCCGCCGGTTCTCCTTCGCGTTGCAGCCAGGCATAAAGAACGGGTAAAACGATCAAGGTCAGAAACGTCGAGCTGAGGATGCCGCCAATGACAACGGTGGCAAGTGGCCGTTGCACCTCGGCGCCGGTTCCAGTGGCGATGGCCATCGGCACAAAACCGAAGCTGGCCACGAGCGCTGTCATAAGCACTGGCCGAAGTCGCGTCAGTGAGCCCTCGATCACGGCCTCGCGAACGCTGCGGCCTTGCTCGCGAAGTTGATTGAAATAGCTGATCAGGACCAATCCATTGAGCGCGGCGACACCGCTCAGCGCGATAAATCCAATCGCGGCGCTAATGCTGAATGGCATTCCGCGCAACCAAAGTGAGAGCACACCGCCAGTCACCGCGAGCGGAATTCCGGTGTAAACCAGGAACGCTTGTCGGATGCTGCCGAAGGCGAGAAAGATCAGAATGAAAATCAAGGCCAGCGCCGCCGGCACCACGACCATCAAACGCGCCCGCGCTTGTTCCAGGTTTTTATATTGGCCACCGAATTCTACCAGATAACCCTCCGGCATTTTCACCTCTTGTTTGATTCGTTCCTCAGCCTGGTGGACGAATCCTTCCACGTCGCTCGTATTTAAGTTGACCAATATCGCGGCGCGGCGATGCCCTTCATCGCGGAAAATCGGTTCGACAACTTCGACCGTCTTAAGATCGACAACTTCTCCCATCTTAACCAATCCGTGATCACCCACCCGCAATGGTAACTGCCGAATCTTTTCATTGTCCGCGCGAATTTCCTCCGGCATGCGCACAACAATGTCATAGCGCTTCTCTCCATCGATTGCGGTGCCGACGACTTTGCCGGCCAACGCCGCGGAGACTGCCTTATTCACTTCGCTCGCGGACAAGCTATAGCGTTGCAGTTCGTCGTGTCTTGCTTCTATCAGAAGCTGTGGTCTGCGTCCCTCGGTTTCGTGTTCAACTTCCTCGGCCCCGGGCGTTTTCTCGAGAATGCCTTTGATCTGATCGCCGAGTTTCTCGAGCACATCATAATCATCTCCGAAAATTTTGACGGCCAGCTCCGCCTTGGTGCCTTCAAGCATTTCGTTAAACCGTTCCTCGATTGGTTGTGCGAAAAGAATTTTGTAATTCGGATCCAGCTTCTTCAGGGTGGCATCGATCTGGGAGTTGAGCTCGGCTTTGTTCCGCGGGCGGCCCGGAGTTTTGGGCCATTGGTCGAGCGGTTTGTAGAAAATGTAAACGTCGCATTCGTTCGGCGGCATCGGATCAGTTGCGATGTCGCTCGTTCCGATGCGGGTGAAGATGCGGGTGATTTCCGGGAACTTACGAAGCAACGTCTTTTCCAGTTCGAGATCGGTCCGCACCGATTCATCCAAACTCATCCCGACCGGTTTGTAGAGCATCGACGTGATCGACCCTTCGTCGAGCTTTGGCACAAACTCGGCGCCAAGATGAGTGAATAACCAGAGCGAGCCGGCGAATACCGCGATCGCGACGATCACGACGAGCCAGCGCGCGGCGAGCACGACGCGCAAGAGCGGCTCGTAAATGTTCTTGGCTGCGCGGATGACGAAGTTGTCGCCTTCGCCGATCCGGCCGCGCAGCAGAAAGGAGCAAAGCACCGGCATCAGCGTTAACGCGAGAACGAGCGCACCGGTGAGCGCCAACATCACTGTCACCGCCATCGGGTGAAACATTTTTCCTTCAATGCCGGTGAGGGCGAGAATCGGGATGTAAACGATCGTGATAATGACAACGCCGAAAAACATCGGGTGCGCGACCTGTTTACTGGCCGCGAGCACAATCTGAGATCGCTCCTCGCTGGTGAGCCTTCGTCCTAGCTCGTGCTGGCGAATCCCGAGCTGCCGCACCACGTTTTCGACGATCACCACCGCGCCGTCGATCAGCAGACCGAAATCCACCGCGCCGAGGCTCATCAAGTTACCCGACACGCCGAGCTTGACCATTCCGGTCAACGCGAACAGGAATGAAAGCGGTATCGCCATCGTGACGATGAGCGCACCGCGCCAATTGCCCAGCAGCGCAAAAAGCAATGCAGTTACCAGAATGGCGCCTTCAAAAAGATTGGTGCTCACGGTGTGAATGGTCTTGTTGATCAAAATCGAGCGATCGTACTGAGGCTGAACTTGCACATTGTCCGGCAGCTTCTCCTGAATCTCGGCCAAACGTGCTTTAACTCGTTCGGCGACTTCGCGGCTATTTTCGCCGGCCAGCATCATTGCTGCGCCGATGACTGTTTCCTCTCCGTCGATCGTCGCTGCGCCGGTACGAATGCGTGAGCCGTAACTCACATCGGCGAGATCTTTGACCAGCAATGGCTTGACGCCGGCCGCAAATTTCACCGGCAGATTCGCGATATCTTGGAGAGTGTTCGCGCGCGTCACCGCACGGATGCTTAATTGATTGCCGCCGCGGCTGATAATGCCGCCGCCCGCGTTCTCGACATTCGCCGCGATGATATCGGCCAGCTCGCTGAAAGTCATGCCGCTTCGCTCCAAGTCTTCCGGCCGCGGCTGGATCACAAGCTGCCGTTCGTATCCGCCGCTTTCGTTAACCTCGGCGACACCGGGCACGGTCCGCAGCAGCGGCTTGATGGTGTAGTCATGAAGTTCGCGCAACTGGAACAACTGTTCCCGGAGCAGTTCCGGTCTTTTTGCGTTCGGCTTGTAGGAAACGTTGTAGTAGAAAATTTCACCCAATCCGGTGCTGATCGGTGCGAGCTTCGGCGCGACGTCGTGTGGCAAACGCTCCACCGCGGCTTGCAAGCGCTCGGTCACGAGCTGGCGCGCGCGATAAACATCTGTGTTGTCGGAAAACTGGAGAGTGACTTGCGACAAGCCGAACTTTGTCAGCGAACGCATCTCTTCGATGCCCGGCAATCCGGCCATCTCAATTTCGATGGGCCGGGTCACCAATTTTTCCGATTCCTCCGCGGCCAGGGCCGGGACTTCCGTATTTATCTGGACCTGCACACCGGTGATGTCGGGAACGGCGTCAATCGGCAGCCGAGTTGCCGCCCAGAGACCGACTGCAACTAGCGCGAGTGCGGCGAGCAAGATAAAAGCGCGCTGTCGCAGCGATAGTTCGAGGATCTTGTCGATCATCGACTCTCCTTTGTGTCCAATCGAGTGGCGGTGAGCTGTTCCAATTGCTGGCGGGCCTCGATTGCCGCCGCTTGTGCCGCGGTGAACGCATCAATCGAATCGAGATATTGCTTTTGCAATTCCGTGTAGGTGGAAAGCGGAACCGCGCCATCTCTGTAGTTGCGGTCGCTCGTTTCCGCGGCTTCACGCATCTGCGGCAGAACCGACTTCTGCAAGTCGTCCGCCTCTTCACGCCGCGAGCGGTAAACGAATTCCGCGTCCGCAACTTTGCGTTCGACCTCGCGCACGAGCGCCGTCAGCTCGGCTTCGACCTTGGCGGCGCGAGCTTTTTCAGATTCAATCTTGCCCGTGTTCATGTTCCAGAGCGGCAATGGCAGCGACGCGGTGATTCCAAACAGGTATTCATTGGTGTCGGCCCGCTCATTGTGCGCAAATGGACCAACCCGCACAGCCGGCCAGCGTTCATTGAGGGCGAGCCTGATTTTGTAGCCCTGCTGCTCAAACTCGACCACCCGCGTGCGAATGTCGTAATTCCGCTCGCGCGCCGTGAACAGCAAGGCGGCAACCTGCGGAAGCGGTCGAAGCGCTAGATCGACATCCGGAGGCGCGAGCGGCGAATTGACGCTTGCGCCGCGCAATTGGTTGAGCTCGTGAATCGCGCTTTGCATTTCGCGTTGTGCCTCCAGTGGTCTGCGTTTCAGTGAAATCGCGCTGGCTTCAATGATTCGCACATCGGCCTGTTGCGCGACACCGGCCGCGGGACGTTGCTGCAACACCGTTGCAAGATCGTCGAACCGTTTTGCAATCTCATCCGCGGCGCCTGCTTTCGCTTTGCCCAACGCCGCGCGAAATGCCGCCGCCCGTACTCGCGCCGCCAACGCCGACCGAAATCCTTCCAGTCCCAGATCCGCCAGCGCGATCTGGCGATTAGCAATTGCTTTGCGCAGAGTGACGCGCCCCGGATATTCGAAAGTTTGCGTTGCTCCTAGCGTCCACAGAATACCGTTACCGAGAGTATTGCCGTGATAATCACGAACGATTTTTGCGCCGGACTCGGTTGAGGCTTCCGGATTTTGCCATTCGCCCGCGGTGCGCCGTTCGCCTTTGGCGGCCGCGATCTCGGCGCTATAAACATTTACTTCCGGATTCCGCGCCAGAGCTTCTGCGACCAACTGGTCCAAAGAGATCGCATCGACGGCGCTGCAAACCGTCGGCGCCAGCATTATCGCGAAGCTAATTATTAATAAGGGCTTTCCCAAATTTAGCCGCCCCCTTCAGCACGCGAAGAAGCTCCGCAATCAGCGATGAGCCGTCAATCGGCAAAGCATGATCCTGCGCTTCGTTCCATTGCGCCATTGGAAGTCTGAAATCGCAGCCGTTTTATTTACGGATCAATTTGAGAATGCGACCCTGGGCCGGATCTATTAAGTACGCCGTTTCATCGTTGCCAGCGACAACGCTGCGCGCGCCTTTCGCAGCCGGCACCGTCGCCTTCAGACGGAATTTTCCGTCGTCCCCGACTTCAGCAATCGTCAACGTCGCGGTTTGCGAAGCAGCGGCGTATAGAATTTTTTTCTCCGCTGAATAGTCGATATTATCCAGGCCGGCGCCGGTTTGAATTGAATCGAGAATTTTTCCATCGTGGGCGGCGTCGAGATTCACGACATGATCGCCGCAAGCAACGAAGAGAAATCCTCGGGCAGAGTCCAGAGCGAGGCCGCCAACATCCGCGCTGCCAGGGTTCCATTTCGAAATCACTTTTTTGGTTCGCATATCAATTGCGATGGTCGATCCGGGCCCTTCGACGTTGGTGTAAAAAAGTCCGCGTCCATTATCGACGGCATAGCCTTCGCCCAAACCATCCAACGGAATTTTCGTTTTCCATTTCAAATGACGCGGATCGGAAGCGTCGAAAACTTGGAGAGCTTTTGCCGCCTCAGCATTGCTGCTCGAAACCGGTCGCGCTGTGATCCAAACCTCTTTCGTTGCCGGTACGTAAAGCACACCGTCCGGTGTGATGCTGTGATCGGTCGAAACTGGCACACATTCGCCGCGATTCAGACTGCTCTCGTCGATCCAACAAAGCGTCGCGTCGCCGCGATTGCCGATGTAAACAACGCCGGCGCCGATACTGGCTGCGGTTGGGCCGAGCGTGACTTTGCGTCCGCGTCGCTCAATTTCGCCAGTCTTGAATCCCGCGACCTGCGACACTGCGTCCGTTTTTTCATCGATCACCACCACGCTCCCGAGATTGCTGGCTGGCACCCACACTTTTCCAGTCGCAGGGTCGTAAGCGAAATAATCGAGCGCGACTGCTCCGTTGGCGCTCGGAAGCGCGATTGGTTTGAGGTCGTAACTCGAAGCAGACGTGTCGGCCGCGACTAGTGTGGCGAGAGGTAAGAAAATACTGAATGACGTTATGATTCGGAGGTTCATTGAAGTTGTGGCAGCGGTCCTTTACTTCGCCGCCGATGTACTTACGCCGGACAAGCCGGAAGCCAGGATCGCACCTTGAATTGCTTCCGCCAGTTTTTTGGCCGGACCTCTGCCCCAATAGTGGAAAAACAGAATGCGCGGCTGTTCGTGCGTCATATGCGAGTGAATCGCGACGATATTAATCCCGCCAACGCGAATCGCTTTTAACGCGGGTTGGAGTTCATCTTCCGTGACTGCAAAATCTCCATCGACCACGGCGTTGTCATCGTTGCCGGCAAACGCCATCCACGTGTTCACTCCCATCGCGTTGTCGATCTTGACCCCATGCATCGTCGCCGGGTGGCCGATCGAAAATTTCACCATGCCGCTATTCACTTCGCCGCTCATTCCAAAAATCTTGTTAAGTGGCTCAGCGGTAATCGAATTCTTGTTAGGCAGTAACCCTTTCTCGATGTCATGCTGACCAAACGTGCTCCCCGGTTTCGCGTTCGGACCGCGAATGGCTTTGGTCGTGTCATAAACCTTCTTCACGGCTGCAGCCAATTTCTCGACATTGCCTTCGCCGCTAATGTGCATGAAGTAGACTTTGGGCTGGTCGAAAAGGAAGTGGTTGTGCAGCGCTGTCACTTGAAGACCATTGTCGAGTGCGGCGGACAACGCATCGTTGACTTCGTCTTCAAACAAAACGGTATCTCCCATCATCATCGCTTTGTCATCGCTGCCTTGGAATGCCGCCCAAGTTCCGAGTCCCATGAAGGGCGGCATCTCCCATCCGGTCACCGTAACTTTCACGTCACCGCGCGGGAAGGTGACTTTATAGACACCTTCTTTCTCGTTCATCTTTCCTTTGAGCCCGGTTAACTCATCAATGCGCGCCGTATTGAGATCAGCCGCTAAAGACGCGTGAGCCAAGCTGATCAGGATTAATCCTATATTTAAAATATGTTTCATGATCGTGTTGTGAGGGAGCGTATCGCTGCCGGCGATGCCAGCAGCGATAGCCATCTCTTGCGTTAGTATTTCTCGCCTTTTTCTTTGTGCTCTTTGCTCTCGTCGTGTTTGCTCACGACTTTGCCGTCAGGGCTGACTTCGACGCCTGTTTGTTTGCCGCTCTTTTCAATCACGGCTTCGTAGTTGCTGCCCTCTTTTTCCCAGCGGACGATTGTTCCGCCTTTGGCCTCGGCTTCAACAGCCTTTTGCACCGCTGCCGGTACATCGGAAGTGCTGATACTTTCCTCTTTTTCTTCCTCGGCCGAAAGCGGTGCCCAACTGCCGAGCGTCAAGACCGCGGCCACTGCTATTGCTGGAATGATGTGTTTCATTTGTTTTCTGTCTTCCTATTAGTTTAGAGGCGCGTGGACGCCTCGGCTTTTTTGTTCGCGCGAAGAGCCGCATTCACTCGAATGCGGATTCGGCAGCGAAATTGTAAAAGTTTTCTCAGTTTTAACGCTCATTGCTTGCCTCCGAAAATGAAGTCATCAAAAAAAGTAACGCTGTCTGCCTTCGTCCAAACGCCGACGCCGCCGGCATCCGTAAACGTTTCGTCCTCGACTTCGAACAGCTTGTCGCCATTGAAGAACACCGTGAATAGTTTGCTGGAAAATTCGACACGCAGCTTGCTCCACTTGCGGCTCGGAACCTTCGCGTCGACTCCGTAGCCAAACATTCGGCCCTTTACCTGAAGCGACGAACGTTTTCCCTCGACTGTTTTGTAAAGCACGACATTGCCTTCCAGGGCGTTCGCTCGAACGATGTAGTAATTGTTAGCGTCCTTTACCCGCCAGATGATGCCGCCAGCCTGGTCTTCGTGGCCGCCAATCGGATTGATCTTCACTTCGACAAAGCCGTCCTTGATCGCGACATCCATCTTCGCAGCCCACGCGAAGGTGGCTTCACCGGACTGGCGCAACACGTTTGGTTTGCTCGGCGCGGACTGCTCGGGGATTACTTCCCACTTCGCGCGGCCTTGTCCGGTGATGCCGCTTTGCCAGCCTTGCGGCAGCTGAGTTGATTGATCGAACGTCTCGCGACTTTCCGCTGCAAGGACACAGTTCGACGTCGCGAGCGCGAAGTAGAGCAAACGGATTGGGTGCACGTTTCAATAGACAAGTGATCCCGTCGCAGGGGCACTTAAGAAATCCTGAAGTTTTCTTCAGGTTGTCGCCCGACTGCCTGCAAGATCACTCGACCACGGCAGTTCGATCCGGAATACACTTCCGCGATTCGAATCGCTGTCGACAATAATTTGGCCGCCGTTCCGCTCGACTGCTCGCTTGGCAATGGCAAGACCCAGGCCGACACCGCCGCCGCCGGAACGCGATCGCGCTTTGTCGACACGGAAAAAAGGCTCGAAGATTTTCTCGTGGTACTCGGGCGCTATGCCATGACCGCTGTCGCTTACCGAAATGTCGACGCCGCTCGCACGGCGCAGTGCCGCGAGTGAGATCTTCGAGTTGGAGGGGCTGTGCTGAATTGCGTTGTGGACAAGATTCACCAGGGCCAGACGCAACAACGTACGATCTGTCTGCACCGCGATATTGTGATCGCTCGTAACGGCAAGCGTTTGGCCTTTTTCGGCAGCGAGCACTTCGAACTGATCGCGGATTTCCTCAAGCAACGCGGCAATGTTCACGTGTTCGCGCGTGGTGTCTGCCTTTGTCGCGTCCATGCGAGCGAGCGTTAGCAAGGCATCGACTAAATCTGTGAGACGTTCTGCTTCCTCAAGCATGCTCGCGATTGTTTCGCGGAGCATTGCCGGATCGTTGCCGTCACGCAGTGCCACTTCGCCAACCGCGCGCAACGCAGTAAGCGGCGAACGCAACTCGTGGGATGCATCCGCAGTAAAGCGCTGCAATTCGGCGAACGATCCTTCCAGTCGCGTCAGTGTCTCGTTGAATACTGTGGCGAGACGGCCGAGTTCGTCGTTCGGGTTGAGGTTTGGCAAACGTTTCGAAAGCGATTCCGATGTAATCCGGCGCGCCTGCTGGGCCATGGCATCCAGCGGGGCCAACGAGCGTGTCGCAACGACATAGCCGCCAATCGCCGCGAGCGCTCCAGCGAGCGGAAAACCAAGCAGAGATACCTCGATGATTTCGCGAAGCGTGCGGCGCATTTCTGTTTCATCGCGAAAGACACGAATGATCACACTGCGACCTAGCACACGTCCGGGTCGTTCCATCACGCGCAGGAACAATCCGCGTTCAAGCTCGATGGTCGCAAAGCGCAGCGTGGAGGTTTGCGGTGGCGGGAGCGCGTCTTTGCTGTTCGCTTCCGGAACGGGCCAATGGCGGAGAAGCAACTCTTTGTTCTCCGACCAAACCTCGAACCAGGCCGACATGCGAGCGAACCCTTCGTCGCCATGAGATCCGCGCACATTCCACTGCATGCGCCCCTGCGTATCAACGCTGAGCTGCGCCTCGACCAAATCAAAGTCAATCCGTAGCTGGCGGTCGACCTCGGCTGCGAGACGATGCTCGATCACCTCATACACGAACCACGCGAACGCAATCAGGACCAACGCCGTTGCCGCCGCGTACCACAATGCCAGACGCAAACGAACCGAACGCCGTAACCACCAGCTCTTCACGCGTCCGTCTCCGCGCGTAAGACGAAACCCACGCCGCGCACAGTTTGGATCAGCTTCATGGTCTCGCCGTCGTCGACCTTTCGACGCAAATGCGCGAGGTGCACATCAATCACATTGTCGAGCGGCGTGGCCCGGTTCGGCTCGCGCCACACTTCGCGTGCGATCATCTGCCGCGTCACCGTTTGGTCATGGTACTGCGCAAGAAACATAAGCAGGTCGAATTCGCGCGGTGTCAGGGCAATTTCCCGTGACCCACGCGCGACACGACGCGTCTGCATATTGAGCGTAAGATCACCGATTTGCTGCCGCAGCGCGCTTCCGGAATCGACCCGCCGCAGTAGAGCACGAACCCGCGCGAGCAGCTCAGCGAAGGCAAAGGGTTTTACCAGATAATCATCCGCTCCGGCGTTCAGGCCGAGCACGCG
>Ga0209059_1000670_pt1 | contig 15725 bp, 14 predicted proteins | sample GraSoiAngelo_151_FD_186165 | JGI IMG/M metagenome (GOLD analysis project Ga0209059, IMG submission 186165) | Grasslands soil microbial communities from the Angelo Coastal Reserve, California, USA - 14_1009_12_20cm (SPAdes) (version 2) | ecosystem: Environmental > Terrestrial > Soil > Grasslands ...
CCCTGCTGCAAGACGGCCCGCTTGGAAAAGCGGTCATGCGCTTTCGCGGCCATGAATTTCATTACGCGGCGACACTCTCCGCGTGTGGCGACGCGCTGTTCGCGGCAAAGGATTCATCTGGCGTCGATCTCGGCCAAACCGGGTTGCGGCGCGGCTCGGTCGCCGGCTCGTTTATGCACCTGATCGACCGCGCCGAGGATTAGAGCCGGCGGCCCGTCTCCGGGTCGAACAGATGGATGCGCTCGGGGCGGATCGCGAAGCGCGCGATGTCGCCGAGCGGCGGCGCGAAATGGCCCGGCGTACGCGCGGTCATGCGCACCCCGTCGGAGAGCCGGCCGTGCAGGATCGTGTCGGCGCCGAGCCGCTCCAACAATTCGATGCGCAGCGCGAGCGGACCGTCGGATGCAAGATCGAGATGCTCGGGCCGCAGCCCGACGAGGACGCGCCGGTCTTGTGCGCCATTTGGCACAGCGAGCGGCAAGACCGCATCGGCTGTCGCGATGCTGTTCCTGTCAAGCCGGCCCGGCACCAGGTTCATCGCCGGCGAGCCGATAAACCCGGCGACAAAAGCGGTCGCGGGCTGCTCGTATAGATCGAGGGGGCGGCCGATCTGATCGACATTGCCGGCGTTCATGACGATGAGTCGATCGGCCAATGTCATCGCCTCGACCTGGTCGTGCGTCACATAAAGCGAGGTGGTGCCGAGCTCCTGCTGCAAACGCTTGATCTCGACGCGCATCTGCACGCGCAGCTGGGCGTCGAGGTTGGACAACGGCTCGTCGAACAGAAACACCTTGGGGTCGCGCACGATGGCGCGTCCCATCGCGACCCGCTGGCGCTGTCCGCCCGACAATTGCCGCGGCTTGCGCTGTAACAGCCCATCGAGCTGCAGGATCTCGGCGGCGCGCGCGACGCGGCTCTTGATCTCGGCCCGGCTCATGCGGCGCATGCGCAGACCGTACGCCATGTTGTCGTAGACCGACATATGCGGGTAGAGCGCGTAATTCTGGAAAACCATTGCGATGTCGCGATCCTTCGGCTCGACGCCGTTCACCACGCGGCCGTCGATCGCAACGCTGCCGGCGCTGACCGCTTCGAGCCCAGCGACCATGCGCAACAGGGTCGATTTTCCGCAACCCGACGGGCCGACAACGACAACGAGCTCGCCATCGCCGACCGCGCAGCTGACGCCATGCACGACCTCGCGGTCGCCAAAGGATTTGCGCACGCTGTCGAGGGTTACCGTGGCCATTTACTGCCGCTCGCTGGGCGCCATACCGGGGGTCCAGCGAAAGCGCTGCTCGCCGCCGGGTGAGCCGATGTTATCCAAACCGAGCCTTTCGAGGAGGGAGGCGGCGCCCAATTGATTTGCCGGGCTCACGGTCGCGACAACCGGCACCAGGCGAGCGAGCACGCGTTCGACAAGTCCGGTGAAGACCCCGCGGCGGCGATGCGTTTTTACAACCCCGGCGTATCGCAATTCGAGGATCTCGTGCTCGCCATAGTGACGCCGCGCCTGATCGGGTTCGGCGAGCAGGAAGCCGACGATCCGGCCGGTCTCGTCGATCGCGACCCAGGACTCGCCCGAGCGCGCGCAATTCCGGATCAGCGCGTAGAGCGCCTCCTCGCGTTCGAGCGGCTCGGTCTGCACCGGGATCTCGGGCGCAACCTCGATCAACACCGCGAGGATATCGGCGGCCTCGTCGAGCTTGGCTTGGCGATACGAAATCTCGGCCACGTTATTTCTCTGCCTCGACGAGGCCTTTGACAAACCAGCGCTGCATCAACAGCACAACGAGGACCGGCGGCAATACCGCCAGCAAGGTCGTCGCCATGACGATCTGCCATTCCGTCTGCGTGTCACCATTGCCGATCATCTGACGAATGCCGATGACGATGGTCGTCATCGACGGGCTGTTCGTGACCAGGAGCGGCCACAAATACTGGTTCCAGCCGTAGATGAAGAGGATTACGAACAGCGCGGCGATGTTGGTGCGCGACAAAGGGATGACGGTGTCGATCAGAAATCGCCACGGGCCGGCGCCGTCGATCTTCGCCGCCTCCACGAGCTCGTCGGGGATCGTCAGGAAGAACTGGCGGAACAGCAGGGTCGCGGTGGCCGAGGCGACGAGCGGCAATGTCAGCCCGCCATAGCTGTCGATCAGCGACAGATCGGCGGCAATCTTGTAAGTCGGAATGATACGCACCTCGACGGGCAGCATCAGCGTCACAAAGATCGCCCAGAAGCACAGCCGGCGCAGCGGAAAGCGGAAGAACACGACGGCGTAGGCCGACGGCAGCGAGATCAGGATTTTCCCGGCGGCGATGACGAGCGCCATGACGAGGCTGTTCAACAGCATCGCCGCGACCGGCTCGCCGCTGGTCTTGACCGTGCCGGCGCCGAGCGCGCGCGCGAAATTCTCGATCAGGTGAGATCCCGGCACGAGGGTCATCGGCGCATCGAGAATATCGCTCGCGGTCAGGGTCGAGCCGACAAACGCGACGTAGACCGGAAACAGCACCAGCACGAGCCCGGTGACCAGCACCGCATGCGGAACCCAGGCGCTGCTGCGCGCGGTCACCATCATGCGTAATGGCCCCTAGGCATAATGAACTCGGCGCTCGAGAAAGCGGAACTGGATCGCGGTCAGCCCGATGACGATCGCCATCAATATGACGGATTGCGCCGCCGAGCTGCCGAGATCGAGCCCGACCATGCCGTCGTACCAGACCTTGTAGACAAGGATTTCGGTCGCCTTGGCGGGGCCGCCTTGCGTCACGTTATGGATGATCCCGAACGTGTCGAAGAACGCGTAGACGATATTGACGACGAGCAGGAAGAAGCTCGTGGGCGCCAACAGGGGAAAGACGATCGTCCAGAAGCGGCGGCGCGGGCTGGCGCCGTCGATCGCCGAGGCTTCGAGCAACGATGGCGGGATTGATTGCAGGCCGGCGAGGAAGAACAGGAAATTGTAGCTGATCTGCTTCCAGGTGGCGGCAAGCACGACCAGCAGCATCGCTTGCGGCGCGTCGAGCAGGTAATTCCAGTCGATACCGAGGCGGCGCAGCGCGACCGCGACGATCCCGATGCTCGGGTTGAACAGGAACAGCCACAAGACGCCGGCGATTGCCGGGGCGACGGCATAGGGCAGCAGCAAGACGGTCTTGTATATCGCGGCGCCGCGCACGACACGGTCGGCCATGACCGCGAACAGCAAGCCCGACGCCAATGCCAATCCGGCGACGGCGATGCTGAACAGCACGGTGATCTCGGCCGAGGCGAGGTAGAACGGGTCGCCCAGAACCGCGGTGAAATTCTCGGCCGCGACAAACCTAGTCGAGAGCCCGAACGCGTCTTCGCGCCGCACCGATTGCAGGATCGCTTGCGCCGCCGGCCAGAAGAAGAAGACGACGGTCACCGCCAGCTGCGGCAACAGCAGAAGCACCGGAAAGAGCCAACCGGAAAAGACGACGCGGCGCTCCATGCGTCAGCGCCCGGCCGCTATATCTACTGAATATTTTTCTGGAATTGGCGCAGGATCGCGTTGCCGCGCGCGGCCGCATCGTCGAGCGCGGCGTTGGGTTCGCTCTTCCCCGCGAAAACGCCTTCGAGATCTTCGGCGATGACGTCGCGGATCTGCACCAGATTGCCGAGCCGCAAGCCGCGCGAATTCTCGGTCGGCGATTTGCCGGCCAATTGTAGGAGCGGGATCTCGCGCCCCGGGTTCTTTTCGTAAAACCCGGCGGCCTTCGTCGCCTCATAGGCGGCTTTGGTGATCGGCAGATACCCCGTTACCTCATGCATCTCGCGCTGCACATCGGTACGCGACAGATAGCTGAAGAACTTGGCGATGCCCTTGTATTCCTCGGGCTTCTTGCCGCCCATGATCCAGAGGCTGGCGCCGCCGATGATCGAGTTCTGCGGCGCGCCCGCAATATCGGGGTAGTACGGCAGTTCGGTCATGCCGAAGGCGAATTTGGCGTTAGTTTTGACGTTGCCGTAGAAGCCCGAAGAGGTCTGGATCATTGCGCAATCGCCGCTGATGAACCGGCCTTCCGCCTCGTTGGTGCGCCCGCCGTAATCGAAGCTCTTGTCCTTGATCGCCTCAGCGAGGGCGGCGATGTGCTTGGTCATGATGGGCGTGTTGAATTTGAGTTCGGTGTCGACGCCGTCGAGCCCGTTTGCCTTGGTCGCCAACGGCAGATTGTGCCAGGCGTCGAACTGCTCAATCTGCGTCCAGGTGATCCATGCCGGCACGACCCCGCAATTGGCGCCGCCGGCCTTCAATTTCTTCGCGATGGCGAAGGTCTCCGGCCAGGTCTTCGGCGGCTTTTCCGGGTCGAGCCCCGCCTTGGTAAAGGCGTCCTTGTTCCAGTAGACGATCGCCGTCGAGCTGTTGAACGGCAATGACAGCATCTTCCCGTCGGCGGTGCTGTAATAGCCGGTGACGGTCGGCAGATAGTTCTGCGGGTCGAATGGCTCGCCGGCATCCGCCATCAGCTGATAGACCGGCTTCACCGCCCCCTTGGCCGCCATCATTGTCGCGGTGCCGGCTTCGAAGACCTGAACGATATGCGGCGGGGTACCGGCCCGGAAGGCGGCGATCGCCGCTGTCATGGTCTCGGGATAGGAACCCTTATAGACCGGCGTCACCTTGTATTCGGTCTGCAGCGCGTTGAAATCGGCGGCGAGCTTGTTGACGCGCTCGAGATTGATCGCGGTCATCGCGTGCCACCACTGCAATTCGGTTGGCTCGGCGAAGGCGGGGCCGGCAATCGCGGCAAGCACGGCCGCGGCGGCGGCAAGCATTCTTAGCGGCATTGTTCTCCCCTGGCCGCCTCTCGCGGCGATTTTTGAATTATCGGGCGGCAGCTTGCCAAATCGCGACAGGGGCGGGAAGCTTTTGTGACGATCGTCGAAGGATCGGGGGAAAGTGTTTGTGACGCAGCGTCAAAGCGCCAGGAATTCAGCCGCTGCCGTCGAGGATGTCCGCCGGCGGGCCATCGCGCTCGACCTCGGCGCGCCCCTGCTGATTCGGGTCAATCCGCGGGCGCGCCGCCTGCTGCTCAGGGTCGATGCGGCCGACCGTGCGGTCGAGCTGGTGCTGCCGCGAGGCGTCTCCGCCGAAAGCGGATTGCGTTTTCTGCGGGCGCAGCGAGTCTGGATTGCGACCCGGCTCGCGGCGTTGCCGCGCCCGGTGCCGTTTGTTGAAGGCGCGATCGTGCCGGTGCTCGGGACGCCGCACCGCATCCGGCGGGAGAGTGACCCGCAGGCGCCGCCGGTCACGCGCATGGATGGCGAGATCCGGGTCCGAGGCGACCCCGCTCATCTCAGCCGGCGGGTCCGCGACTATCTGATCGGCGTGGCGCGCCAGGAGATGACGCGCCGGGCGCGCCTGCTGGCGGCGCGGATCGGCCGGCCGATCACCCGGGTTACCGTGCGCGACACGACGAGCCGCTGGGGCAGCTGCTCGGCGAATGGGTGTCTTTCGTTCAGCTGGCGGCTCATTTTGGCGCCCGAAAGCGTCCTCGATTATGTCGTGGCGCACGAGGTCGCGCATCTCGCGGAGATGAATCACGGGCCGCGCTTCTGGCGACTGGTGCAGAGCCTGACGCCGGATCACGATGGACCGCGCGCCTGGCTCAATCGCCACCGCAGCCGGCTCTGGTCCTACGGTTGAAACTGCCCTCCGGTGTCCGCATTTCTTTAGGCCAGCTTCCCTTTTTCCCGGACATATGAGCAGTTTCTGGCGATCGTGTCGTCGGGAGTCGGCTGTTGAGAGGCTCCGTGCCGGGTGGCGCATTCTCCTTTCTCCAGGACCAGGTGAAGACGTTCGCGGACATCGTCGTCCATCCGACGCAGGAGATGCTGCGTCATCCCGCGGGCGCGTTCTTCCGCGGCGGTCCAAAATGGCCGCATTTCGGGACGCAGGTTTATGCACGGCATTGCTGGTACCTCATCCCGAAGCCGGTCGATTCCCGCCCGCTGCCTTGCGACGGACCGGTCGATATCGTGGATCGAGGCATCTGGTGCGGGCCCATCAGCTACCATTTCGGCCATATGGTCGCCGATTTCGGGATGCGCATCGCGGCATCGAGCTTGCTTGATGAAACAACGCCGCTCGTCTTCAGTATTTGGGGCGACCCAAAGGCCGAAGCGCCGCCATTTTTCTGGCAAATCATCGATCATCTCGCGATCGATCGGAGTCGGGTTCTGTTTGTGCGCGAGCCGATACGGTTCGGGCGATTGTTGGTGCTGCCGCAGGCTGAAAGGCGCTTCGGCAGTGGACCGAGTCGGCCCCATTTGCGGCTCATGGATGCGATCACCGCACCACCGTTCCGAGCTGACCAGGATCTTGAATACGTTTTCGTCTCGCGGGCCCGCTGGCCGAAGGGGCGGTTCGCAGGCGAATCCTATCTTGACGACGCGCTGGCCGCCGCCGGGGTGACGGTATTTCACCCCGAGAGCGCCGATCTGCACACCCAGTTGCGGCTGTACAGGCGTGCGCGCTGCTTGATCTTCTCCGAAGGCTCGGCTCTGCACGCGTTGCAGTTGCTGGGGCGCGTCGATGCGGAGATCGTCATTCTGGCGCGCCGGCCCTGGGCGCGGATGACCGCCGTCGCGCTCCGGCCGCGCGTGCGCCGCCTCAGGCATATTCGTGCGGCGCGCGGGTTCATCTACGGATTGCTGCCCTCCGGGCACCGTCAGGAGCCGGCCGGGATCAGCGTGCTCGACGAGCGCCGATGCATTTCGGGCTTCCGCGCGCTCGGCATCGACATCGCGCCGTTCTGGGACCCGAGGGTCTATGCTGAACATCGGGACGGCGATATCAGCGCCTGGATCGGACACCGCCTCGCCTTCGCCACCCACCCGCGAGAGCGCCACACGATCGAGAGGCGCCTTCGCGCTTTGTCGCTACGGCACGTGATGCCGGCGATCTCAGCGGTCGGAGGGGCCTAACGAAGCGGGCGCGGCGGCGGGTCTTATGCCGGAGCCACCGGAACTCCGATCGGCCGCCGCATCAGCCACAGAAGCAACAGCAGCGCCGGCGCGCAGAACAGCGTGCAAACGACAAAGAACGGTATCCACCCCAGCGCCTCGGCCAAGGCGCCGCCGGACGCCGCCAGCACGTTGAGCCCGACCGTCGCCAGCGACGACAGCAGCGCATATTGCGTCGCCGTAAACTCGCGGCTGCACAAATTCGACAGATAGGCGACAAACGCCGCAGAGGCCATGCCGCCCGTCACATTCTCGGCGGCGATCGTGACGGTCAATACCGCAACGTCATGACCGGCCCAGAACTGCACCGCGTACATCAGATTCGATAAGGCCTGCAGCCCGCCGCCGATCAGCAGCGCGCGAAACACGCCGATCCGCGCCGCCAGCAAACCGCCGGCCGCGACCCCAACGAGCGTCGCGATGACCCCATAGACCTTCGAGATCGTCGCGACCTCCACCTTGGTGAATTCGAGCGCGACATAGAGCGGGTTCGACATCGAGGCAGCCAGCGCGTCGCCGAACTTGAACAGCACGATAAAGACCGCGATCGCGGCCAGCTGCAGGCCGCCGGCGCGTTCGTACATCTCATAGAATGGCGAGACGACGGCGCGGCCGAGCCATGCCTGGATGCGCGCCCACGCCGTCGGCCCCGGCAATGCCTCCGGCGGACGAATGCCGCCCGGCTCCGGGGTCAGGCACACGGTCACCATGCCGACCAGCATCAACGCCGCCATCAAGGCGTAGGCGAAGGTCCATCCGCCATAGCTCGCGGCATAAAGCGCGCCCGCGCCCGAGGCCAACAAGCCAAAGCGGTAGCCCCATTGCGTTGCCGCGGCGCCAGCGCCTTGCTCGTCGGGGCGCAACAATTCGATGCGATAGGCGTCGATGACGATGTCCTGACTCGCCGACAGGAACGCGACCACCACCGCCGCGAGCGCCGTTGCGACGGCATCGACGCGCGGATCGGTCATCCCGAGCGCCAGGATCGCCAAGGCCAGTAGGAACTGGATCACGAGCGCCCAGCTGCGCCGCCGCCCGAGCCGCGCGGTCAGAAACGGGATCGGCATCCGGTCGATCAGCGGCGACCACAGAAATTTGAGGCTATAAGAGGTCCGCACCAAGCCGAACAGACCGATCGCGGTCAACGATACGCCGATCTCGGCAAGCCAGTAGGACAAGGTGCCAAAGGTCAGCGCCAGCGGCAGCCCGCTCGAAAAACCCATGAACAGGATCGCGATGAGCCGCGGCTGGCGATAAACCCGGAGCGCATCGGCCCAGCCCCGCACGGACCATCGCCTTGATGCGGCGCGGTCCGGCTTTCCGGCGGTTTCGGCGACGCGGCTCTGCTCGGATACCGTCATTCCCAGGCCCCCCTCCCGGGTGTCATCTCGGGGGAAGAAAGCCCGGAATCGATCAACATAAGATTACCGCGAAGAAAGATGGCCGAGCCGCCGCTTATTTCGCCTTCTCGGCATCGGCGGCGACCTGCATCTTCACGATCTTGTCCGGGTTTGTGACGCTGCCGTTGCGGGCCGGGTCGCCCTTTTTGATCTGATCGATGTACTCCATGCCCGAGCTCACCTTGCCCCAGATCGTGTACTGGCCGTCGAGCGAGGGCGCCGGCCCGAACATAATAAAGAACTGACTGTCGGCGCTGTTCGGATCGCTAGCGCGCGCCATCGAGAGGATGCCGCGCACATGCTTTTCATTCGAGAACTCGGCCTTCAGCTTGTGGCCGGAGCCGCCCGCGCCGGTGCCGGTCGGGTCACCCGTCTGCGCCATAAAGCCGTCGATGACGCGGTGGAAGGGCACACCGTCGTAGAAGCCACGCCGCGCCAGCGCCTTGATCTGCGCGACATGCTCCGGCGCCAGATCGGGGCGCATTTCGATGACGACGCGGCCGGCCGGCACGTCGAAGTAAAGGGTGTTTTCGAGATCCGCTGCCATGGCCGTGCCTCCCAATGCCAGGGCCGCGATCAGCCCAAAGAGCCCGCGCAAAAATGCTTTCATCGATGAGAACCCCACTCGCCCAGAACTTATCCAAACCCGCGCTGCGGCGACAGTGGCTAATCCGCACGGGTCATCGGCATGCGCTGGCGCTCGTACCAGCCGCCACGGCGGAAACGGTCGAGATAAGTCGGCAGAATGGCCTCGACCGTGGTCGGCGCGATGCCGAGGGTCGCGAGCGTCAGCGCGCCCGAGGAGACGATATTATCACGCTTCAACATCTCGACCTGGTCGGCGGTCAGCGGCGGGTTCGGCAGAATCGCCATGAGCCGCGCCTGCAGCGAGGCAATGCCGAACGGGACATCGATCAGGAGGCGCTTTCGGCGAAGCTCCTCGAGCAAGAGCTCCATCAGCGCGCGCAAGGTATAAACCTTGGGGCCGCCCAGCTCGTAGGTGCGGCCGGCGCTGGCGGGATCGTCGAGGCAGCGCACCGCAGCGTCCGCGACATCGCCGACATAGACCGGCTGAAACCGGCTCAAGCCGCCGCCGATCAGCGGCAATGCCGGTGAGACCATTGCCAGCCCTGCAAAGCGGTTGAAGAACTGATCCTCCGGGCCAAACACGATCGAGGGCCGCAGGATCGTCGCTGTCGGAAAAGCGTCGCGGACCGCCTGCTCGCCGGCCGCTTTGCTGCGGGCATAGGCCGACGTGGCGCGCGGATCGGCGCCGATTGCCGAGAAATGGATAAAGCGCTCCGCTCCCGCCTCACGCGCCAGACGGGCGAGCCGCGCCGGCGCGGTATGGTGCAGCCGGTCGAAGCGCTGCGAGCCGCTCTCGCGCAGAATCCCGACGCAATTGATGACCGTGTCGTTGCCGGCGAGGAAGGCGGGCAGCAATCGCTCGTCTTCGACCGCGATATTGAGCAGCCCGACCTGCCCGACATCGCCCTTCAGCTTGAGGAACTTGGCCGCGGCGGCGTGGCGGCCGCCGACCGCCAGCACGTCGCCGCGCTCGGCCAGCCGCTTGACGATATAGCGCCCGATAAACCCCGGCCCGCCGAGGATCGCCACCCGGTGATTCATGCCCGCTCCTTGAAGGCGAGGCGCGCCTTAGCAAAACCGCCGCGCCCGGGCAATCCTGGCGTGGGCTGCTCCTTGCGGACGAACGACCAGAGAGTGTTCTAGGCCTTTTTCACCGACAGCATGTAGTTGTCGAAAGGCTGTTCCACCACCCGAAACCACTGGTGCTCGTCATCCAGGAATTTTCTCCAGGGCTCGTAGATTGCCTTCCATTTCGGGTTGTTCGCGGAGTACTCGGCATAGACCTCCTGGGTCGCCTTGTAGCAGGCGTCGAGGATCTCTTTGGAGAATGACCGCAGTTGCGCGCCGCCGGCGATCAGGCGGCGCATCGCGGCGACGTTATCGGTATCGTATTTGCCGATCATCCACCCTTCGGCGTCGGCGCAGGCTGCGGTCAAGATCGCCTGATAGCTCTTTGGCAGCTTCTGCCACTCCCCAAGGTTGATATAGGCCGATAGCTGCGCCTGGCCCTCCCACCAGCCGGGCGTGTAGTAGTATTTGGCGACCTTGTAGAAGCCGAGCTTCTCGTCGTCATAAGGACCGACCCATTCCGCGGCATCGATCGTGCCCTTTTCGAGCGCAGGGTATATGTCGCCGCCCGGGATCGTTTGCGGCACGACGCCGAGCTTCGCCAAGATCGCCCCCGCGGTTCCGCTACCGATGCGGAACTTGATGCCCTTGAGGTCGTCGACGGTCTTGATCTCCTTCCGCCACCAGCCGCCCATCTGGGCCCCGGTGTCGCCCGCCGGCACGTTGTAGACGTTGTAGTCCTTGAAGAAATTGCGCAGCAGATCGAGCCCGCCGCCGTGCGTCATCCAGGCGTTCTGCTGACGCGCATTCATACCGAACGGGATCGTACAGTCGATGCCGAAGGTCGGATCCTTGCCGACGAAGTAATAGCTGGCCGTGTGACCCATTTCGACCGTGTTGTTCTGGACCGCGTCGAGTACCTGAAGCGCCGGGACGATCTCGCCGCCGGCAAAGGCGCGGATCTGGAACTTGTTGTCGGTCATCTCGGCGACCCGCTTGGCGAGGTATTCGGCGCCGCCGTAGATCGTGTCGAGGCTTTTCGGCCAGCTCGTCGCCATGCGCCATTTGATCTCGGGCTGGGATTGCGCGATCGCCGGTGCCGCCAGGGCCGCCCCGACCAGCCCGACACCCCCGCCTGCAAGCAAGCTCCGCCGCCGCATCGCGATCCTCCCTCGGTGTCCGGCCAGCGCCGCCGGTTGCCCAATTTATAACCGATGCGGTCTAGAGATAGCGCCACCAAAGGTAAAGGGTGCTGATGCCGACGCTGATCAGCATCAGGCCGAAGGCGTGCTTCGTATAAGTCAGAAACCCGAACGGGACGCCGTTGCGTTCGGCGATCCCGGCGACGGTCAGATTGGCCGAGGCGCCGATCAGCGTACCGTTTCCGCCGAGGCAGGCACCCAATGAGAGGGCCCACCACAGCGGCATCAGCTCCTCGGGGCCGCCGAGATGCGGCGCCAGCTCGCGGATCAGCGGGATCATCGCGGCAACAAACGGGATGTTGTCGACGATCGCCGAGAGGATGGCCGATCCCCAGAGGATCGCCATGGCGGTCGCGGTCGGATCGTGTCCGGTCAGGGCGATCAGCTGCTGCGCCGCAAGGCTCAAGAGGCCGGCGGCGTCGACGCCGTGCACGATGACGAACAGGCCGAGAAAAAAGAAGATCGTGATCCAATCGACCTCGGCAAAAGTCTCGGTCACCCTGAGCGTCTGCTTTTCCTTCTCGCGGTGGTGCTCGAAATTGTGGAACAGCATCAGGACCGCCGCGCCGAACAGCGCGATCGTGCCGGGCTGCAGTCCGAGGGGCCCAGCCGCGACGAAAGCGGCGATGACGCCGCCAATGACGAAGAGCGAGGTGCGCATCAGCGGCAGGTCGGTGATCATGCCGCGCTCATCGAGCGCCATGACCCGCGCCCGCGCTTCCGGGGTCGCCCGCATGTCGCGCCCCCAGATCAGATGCGTGGCGATCAATTGCGCCGCCATGACGACAATGATGACCGGCGTCAGGGCGACCACGAAATCGTTAAAGCTGAGATGCGCCGCCGAGCCGATGATGATGTTGGGCGGATCGCCGATCAGGGTTGCCGTGCCGCCGATGTTCGAGGCGAACACTTCGGCGAAGAGGAACGGGTAGGGCGGCGCTTCGAGCAAGCGGGTGACGGACAGTGTTACCGGCGCGATCAACAACACCGTCGTGACATTGTCGAGAAAGGCCGAAACAACGGCGGTCACCAGCGACAGCATCGCCAGCATCGCCCAGGGCTGGGCGCGCCCCTTTTTGGCCGACCACACCGCGAGGTATTCGAACATGCCGCAGCGCCGCGCGATCGCAACCAGCACCATCATCCCGGTCAAGAGGGCAATCGTGTTGAAATCGATGCCGCGGATCGCCTCGTCCTGGCTCAAGACACCCGACACGACCATCGCGCCCGCTCCCAGCATCGCGATGATCGAGCGGTTGATGCGGTCGGTGACGATGAGGACATAGGTGAGCACGAACAGAATCGTCACCACCCACATCGTCTCGGCTCCCGGGAGCGCCGCTGCGGCGGCGATCTGTTGCATGCACGGTCCTTTCTTCTGCCTATAGTGCCGCTCGATCGTAACCGGATAAGGCATCCCCGGTGGAGCAGCGCAATCTCGGTCGTTCCGGGCTGATCGTCTCGGCGGTTGGGCTCGGCTGCAACAATTTCGGCGGGCGCATCGATTATGCGGCGACGCGCGCCGTCGTGCACAAGGCTCTCGATCTCGGCATCACCTTTTTCGACACCTCCGACACCTATGGCGAGAGCGGCGGGTCGGAGGAACAGCTGGGCCGTGCCCTCGCCGGACGGCGGCACGAGATCGTGCTCGCCAGCAAATTTGCCCGGCCGATGGACAGGGAAGGGCGACGGCAGGGCGCCTCCCGGCGCTACATCATGTCTGCCGTCGAGGCGAGCCTGAAGCGGCTCAACACCGATTACATCGACCTCTACCAGCAGCATATCGCCGATCCCAGGACGCCGATCGAAGAGACACTGCGCGCCCTCGACGACCTCGTGCAGCAGGGCAAGGTGCGCTATATCGGCTGCTCGACCTTGTCGGCCTGGCAGGTCGTCGAGGCGCAATGGGTTTCGATCCATCTCGGCCTCGAACGCTACGTCTCGTGCCAGGAGCGCTACAGCCTCATCGACCGCGATCTCGATCGCGACCTGATGCCGGTGATCGAGAGCTACGGGCTCGGGCTGATCCCGTTTTCGCCGTTGGCGGATGGACTGCTGACCGGCAAATACCGCCGCAATGCGCCGATGCCCGCCGACGCCCGGTTGACGACCACGCCGCGTGCCGCCGAGCGCCGGCTGACTGAACGGAACTGGGCCGTCGTCGAGCGCCTTTCCGATTTCTGCGAGGCGCGCGGCCACGATCTGTTGGAACTGGCCTTGAGCTGGCTGTTGCACCGGCCGAGGGTCGCCAGCGTCATCGCCGGCGCGACGAGCGCCGCTCAGGTCGAGGCCAATGTCCGGGCCGCTTCCTGGGCCTTGTCGCGCGAGGACATGGACGAAATCGACCGGCTCACGGCAGACTAGGCACGCGCCGGCGATCCCGCCGGCCCGCCATTCCCTCGGGCGTCACCAAAGGAGCTGGGTTATGGAAGTTCGGCTGAACGGAAGAAGCGCGATCGTCACCGGCGGCAGCAAGGGCCTCGGCCTGGCAATCGCCGAGGAATACTACGCCTCGGGCGCCGATGTCGCGATCCTGGCGCGCGACGCCGGCGCGCTCGCCGAAGCGAAGCAGAAGATCCTGGGTCGCGGCGGCAAGGGCAAGGTGCTGGCGATCAGCTGCGACGTCTCGAAGGCGGGGCCGGTCGAGGCCGCCTGCAAGCAGGCCAATTCGGAATTCGGCAAGGTCGACATCTTTGTCAACAATGCCGGCCAGTCGATACGCGGCCCGTCGGAAACGATCACCGACGAACAGTGGCAGAGCGATCTCGACCTCAAATTATTCGCGCAGATCCGCTTCTGCCGCATCCTGATGCCGCAGATGAAAGAGCGGAAATGGGGCCGCATCATCAGCGTCCTCAACATCGGCGCCAAGGCGCCCGGCGCCGACAGCGCGCCGACCTCGGTCAGCCGCGCCGCCCAGATGGCGTTGACCAAGGCGATGTCTCAGGAGGGCGCGCCGCACAACGTGTTGTGCAATTCGCTGCATGTCGGCGTCATCGTCAGCGATCAGATCAAGCGGCGCTACGACCGCGAGCGGCCGAATGTCAGCTTCGAGGAGTATGTCGCGCAGGCCGGGCGCGCCGTGCCGATGGGACGCATGGGTCGCGCCGAGGAGTTCGCCGCTGTCGCGACGTTTCTCGCCTCTGATGCCGCGTCCTATGTGACGGGCTGCGCGATCAATGTCGATGGCGGCCGCTCGCCGGTCGTGTAAGGTCGGTTAAAGCGGGGGCGGGGCACATACGGGGCCCGCCTCCGCTTCGCCCTCCCTCCTCCTGGGAAGGGCTTAAAGCAGCGTCAACCAGTGCTCTAAAGCACTGATAATAAATAACTTTTAACGCGGGTGGGGTGGCCAGGCGAATGTTCAGCGAAGAACGAACCTTATTCATTTCCCGCAAAGCCGGTGTGAGCGATCTGTCATCGCTGATCGGCTGTGTAAAAGAGTGCGGTTTCGACGAGACTTCGTATCTGACCGCAAACGCCGACCTGCAGACAGCGGGATTGGATCCGGCGTCGGCCCTTTTTCATTTCCTGGCCTACGGTGTCGACGAGCACCGCGACGTGCCCGGCGGCACCCTGGCCGATGGGCTGGCGGGGCTGACGGCGCTTCCGATGGCCGATCAGGCATATGCCATCCGGCTGTTCCGCAACCTGTTCTTCGGCCAATTGGAAAATCCGTGCACTGCAGAACGGCTGTGGCACGCCGTCGATGGCGGCTTGATCGAGAGCATCCGCGCGATGGGCGGAGTCCCCTATTTCATTATCGGCGACAGCCATACCACTTCCTACCGGCGGCAATCGTCGAACGGGACGGAATGGCTGGCCCCTTTGCCTCTCCTGTGTCACGGCGGGTCCGCGATCCGGCTCGCCGGCGACGATGCTCGATCGATGCACGGCCGTGAAATATTGCGATGGGCCCGGACGACCGAGAGTTTGCCATTCAAGTTCGATGTGCCGGTCTTTCTCAAGTTCGGCGGGATCGATGCGGAATTCTTGTGGGTTCGGCGGCGAATCCGGAAAGGCGCGTACCGGTTTTCGCTCGACGAATTCGATGCGTTCGCTCGAGAGTCGGTCAGCCGATATGGGCTGTTCCTCGATGCACTCGGCAGTATTGTCGATCCCAAATTGTTGAGAGTGTGTTCGGTGTTTCCGTCGGCATTGGTGGAGGCCCGTTGGGCCGAGCGGTTCCTCGCCGCGCATCGCGGCACTCCGGAAAATGATCGCCACCTGGTCGCCGAATTGCTGAAGACGGAGATCCCCGACCTGACGACGCGGAACCGATTGCGCGCCCTCTACAACTCTCACCTGCGCTGCCTGTGCGAGAACAGGGGCTTGGTATTTGTTGACGACTTCCCACCGTTTCTGGACAGCGGCGGTAGAACCGGTCATCGCTTCCTCGCGTCCGCGGGTGACCACCACCTGAATTACGACGCGTGCGAGGCCTCGCTCGTGAAGATCATTTGGCGGCAC
>Ga0209059_1000673_pt1 | contig 15669 bp, 18 predicted proteins | sample GraSoiAngelo_151_FD_186165 | JGI IMG/M metagenome (GOLD analysis project Ga0209059, IMG submission 186165) | Grasslands soil microbial communities from the Angelo Coastal Reserve, California, USA - 14_1009_12_20cm (SPAdes) (version 2) | ecosystem: Environmental > Terrestrial > Soil > Grasslands ...
CTCCGCAAATTAGCGCTTCCCGGGCGCCCGTAGCTCAACTGGATAGAGCATCTGACTACGGATCAGAAGGTTTGAGGTTCGAATCCCCACGGGCGCGCACTTACTGCTGAGATACTTACGTTCTATTTCCACTCTATGTGCAAACCGTGCTTAGCCACTTCTTAGCCACTTTAGACTTTCAAAGTCCCCCCGGGGGCGGGGGTCTCCGCAATCGCGGATTTAAGAACGTGAAATCGGTTTTGTCCCCCGGAATTTTTTTTACAAATAGGCGGTGCGCTTTCCTTCGTCTAGGAAGCGCACTGCCTGCCCTGAGCGAAAGTCGAACGGGCGACTCGCTACTTAGTTGCTGTCGAGGGTGCCGACGACCTCGGCACATCGAAAATCGACGCGATGGCGGAAGCAGAAATCGCCACAAATGTCTCGGCGGATCGCGAGTAATGGGCAAAACCGCCGACCTTGTTCTGGTCGAGGGCGATGCATCGGAGCGCCTCTCCGATTTGCGGCAGACACGCGTCGTAATACTCGATGGCAAATTGATGGACGCGGACGCGTTACGCACCGCTGCTGGATTTTCCGGCCTTCCGAAGTAGCATTACAATTAATACTCGCTGATCAGCGTCTCAGCGCTGATTCCCAGCCGTCTCGCTCAGGGCCATTCATTGCCGCTTGGAGGGCGGCATCGAGTTTCTCCATCGTCACTGGTTTAATCAAGTGTTGGGAAAATCCTGCTTCCAGACTGCGTCTCGCATCTGCGTCCGTCCCGAATCCGCTCATCGCGATTCCGACAAGCCGGTTTTTTGATTTCGATATCAGTTCCGTGCCACTCCCATCGGGCAAGCCCACGTCGCTGATGACCACGTCAAATCCGCCAGCTTCAATTCTCTCGAGCGCTGACTTCATGTCGTGCGCCACAGTTACTCTGTGTCCCCGGGCTGCCAGTAGCTTTCCCATCACGGTGCAGGTGTCGATGTGATCGTCGACCAACAAAATCCGCAGCACCCATCGGACCCTCGCTTGGACGGGCAAAGATATCGTACCATCGTGAGCAATCAGCGCAGAAGTTTTGATTGTCAGCCTGAATGTCGCTCCTCGATTTAAACCCTCGCTCATAGCGGTCAGTGTCGCGGCATGGGCTTCGGCCAGCGATTTCGAAATGGCCAGGCCAAGTCCGAGTCCGCCAAAACGCCGTTTCAAGGAGCGCTCGCCCTGCTCAAAAGGGTTGAAGATTCTATTCATCGCTTCCGGTTCAATTCCGATGCCGTGATCTTGCACAATTATCGTTAGCTCTCCGGGCGATTCGTTCGCAGTCGAAATCCTGATCTCACCCTCGTCCCGGCTAAACTTGATCGCGTTCTGAACCAGATTCCAAACAATCTGCTGAAACCTCGCCTCATCCGCTAGGACGGAACTATCGCGTGCCGTGAGATCCAACTGCATTCGGATCTTCTTTCCCGCCCATTCACTCCGGCATGTCTCCACCACGTTCCGGATTTGCCCGTGAGCGTTCACGCTCGTCAGGTTTAACACCAGTTTCCCTTTGCTAATCCGCGTCACGTCCAGCAAATCGTCGATCAGATGTCGCTCCACCCGAATGTTACGCCGGATGATTTCCAATGCCGCAGCGGCCTCGTCGTTTTTTAACCACTGCTTCTGCAAGTTCTCCACCGCCAGGAATACTGGGAAAAGCGGCGTTCGCAGTTCGTGCGAGAGCATGGCCAAAAAATTGTCTTTCGTCCGGTTCGCCGCTTCCACCAGCGCCTTTTGCGCTTCCAGCGCTGCCTCTGCACGACGCCGCTCAGCAATCGCCGTCGCCAATGCCATTGCTGTCAACGTCAACACCGCCGTGAGCAGCAGAACGGTACCTGCAAGGAAGTAGAGCGCCGTCAGAGCAACGAGACCAAAAATCGGTGAGAAATGTGGAAGAAACATCAGCTGTTTTTCGGGAGAGGGCGCCCGACCGAATAAAGACGGGGACTCGGTTGTTCCGGCCAGAAAAGATGGTCGGACGGCTGAGGTACAGGGATATCGTGTGACAGTGTAGGAGAAGCGCTCATAAGAGATGGTTGCAGCATCTCGCGAGCCATGTCGCGCATGTAAACGCACCATGCTGCGAGCGCTCACACAGGAGAACCGAGTAGTCCCCGCATCCGCAGAATGGCACTCTTACGGCGCCTACGCCGCTGTAGTGATCGGCGATAGTGGCTTACGGTAAAAAGGCGTAGATATTTTTGTATGACCTACGACGTAATTGGCGATATTCACGGTCACTCTGAGATGATAGTGATTCGCTCGGGGTTACCAATAAACGTTCTGCTCGCAGTCCAAATCCGCGGCAGCATCGTTGCATAAAAGAGCTGCCGTGAAATACCCGTTCGCGAATGTGTCGAGTTTGCGGATGACCGCCAAACACACAGTTTGCAGAGTAGCGATGGCGAAGGCGAAGCACGGCTCTATCTTTAAGCATGCGGTTCGTCCTCGTCTTGATCGGCACCATGGTGGCTCTCGATCTCCTCTGGTGGGCGGCGTCGACACGGATCGCCAGACCGTCTTTTGCGCGCATCGCGGTTGCCATTTTCGCTCTGGCCCAATTAACGGGCCTGATCTGGTTGCTGGCCCAGCGTTTTGCGCGCGCCGAGTCGACCGCCCTGTTCTCGAAGTTCGCACTCACAAACGTATTCATCTGGCACATGATTCTCCTGCCACTGCTCTTGTTGCTGGCAATTGCGCTTCTGCCGATCCTCGCGATGCTCGCTCTCGTCCGGAGCGCCCGGCGCCTCGGTAATCCGGCTCCCGCGGATGCAAGCGGAGCATTAAGTCGGCGGCAATTTCTCGGAGTCGCCCTCGCCGCGGCGCCACCGCTCTTCAACCTTAGTCTGGCCACGATTGCCATGCGCCAACTCGAGCAATTTCGGGTTCGCCGCTTCGTTTTGCCGATCGCTGGTTTGCCGAGCGATCTTCACGGGCTGACCATTACCCAGATCAGCGACCTGCATGTCGGCCGGTTCACCTCTGGCCGCGTCTTGCGCGATGTGGTCCGGGTCGTTAACGAGTTACGCGTCGATCTCGTTCTCCTGACCGGCGACCTGATTAACGACGCTCTCATTGATCTTGATCACGGTCTCGATCTCGTTAGATCCATGCAAGCCCGCTACGGCGTTTATCTGATAGAAGGTAATCACGATTTGATCGAGAATGGCCCCGAGTTCGAACGTCGGGTAAAAAATTCGGGGATTCCATTTCTCCTCGACGAATCAATCGTGATAAAAATTCGCGACGTGCCGTTGCAACTGTTTGGACTTAGTTGGACACGAGCGCGAGAAAATAGGGATGCCGCGATTGCCGCGGCGGTCAACCATCTCCTTAACCAGCGTCAGCCCGAGAGTTTTCCCATTCTTCTGGCGCATCATCCGCATGCCTTCGACGCCGCCGCGGCCGCATCGGTTCCTCTTACCCTCGCCGGCCATACTCACGGCGGACAGCTTATGTTAAACGACCAATACGGGTTCGGGCCGGCACTGTTTCGCTACTGGTCCGGGCTTTATAGCAAAGGCGCGAGCAAACTGGTCGTTTCAAATGGCGTAGGCAATTGGTTTCCCTTGCGAGTACGCGCGCCCGCGGAACTGCTACATCTCACGCTTCTACGCTCTGGAAACGGATAACCCGACAAAGTCGTACACCAAACGCGCCGAGATTGCTCTCGGCGCGAAGTTTTAATCTAACTTGCCGACTTAGCGGCTTAACGATTTAACTTAAGTCTGAGTCTTATCTTTGTCGCTCTTCTTGCACTCGGCTTCGAACTTCGCGTACTGCTCCTTGGTCAGGATTGTTTTTGCCTCCTGCATGTATTTGGCCTCGCTCGCTTCGTTACAGCCCTCTTTCTCATGCTGGGCCATCACCGCATCCATCTTTGTCTGCTGCTCGGGAGTCAGGTTGAGGCTGGCCAATGAAGCCTGACAAGCCATCTTCCCTTGTTTGTTTCCAACTTGCTTTGTGCAATCGCCGTGTTCGCCCGCGAACATAGTGCCCGTCACAAAGAGTCCTGCCGCTACCAACGCAATGAGTTTAGTCATAATGGGAACCTAGACGCCCCGGATGAGATTGTCGTTCAAAAATTTGAGGCCGCGTGATTTGCTGGCAACCGAGGCGCACCCAATCTATTTTCCTCCGACAATCCAAGGTGCGCATCTTTCCTAAATGAAGCCGAACATCGATAACAAAGGCCGTGTCGCCCGCGGTGGGATGGCGGTCGTTTTCCTTCTTTTCGGTGCTTATCTGATCCCGGAAGCACCTGTGTTCGCAGGAATTTTCAGTTTGATAGGGCTATTCTGTGCCTTTGAAGCGTGGATTGGTTGGTGCGCCGTCCGGGCCTGCGGCGTTAAGACGCCGCTATAAATCTCGTCGTGATCCAGACAAAATCGATCCCCTGCGGCGTCTGATTACTGAGATCAGCGCCCGGCCGTAAATTTATCGAAAATCTTGAATCCGAACGGCTGGGTTGCGGCATCTCACAGACAAATAGCCATGAAAACAACCTCTACTAATTCGGAAATATTTGAATCCACTTATGCGCTTCTCCTACGCTCGGAGGAAAAACAACGCAGCCGATTCGAAACCCTCATCTACACTATTCTTGCCGTCAGCACCATCTTTGCGGTCCTGCAATTTGGGCGTGAGGCAGCAATGATGCCCTCGAGCATCGCGCATGTGTCGACGACCGTATCTGCCCCCGCGCAACACGGCGCCTGAATCCCGAAGCCTTCAAACTTAGAGTTTAAAGCTTAGCACCTCGGCACCGCCTCCGAGGTTGACTTTCGTTGGCTCTCGAGAAGAGAAAGGGATCATGGTATCGACGAAAGGCTACGCTGCTCAGGGCGCGCATGAGCCATTAAAACCATTCTCCTTCGACCGCCGCGATCCGCAGCCGCGCGATGTGCAGATCGAGATTCTTTTCTGCGGGGTCTGTCATTCCGATCTGCATATTGTCCGTAACGAATGGGGTCGGACGATCTACCCATGCGTTCCGGGTCATGAAATCGTAGGACGCGTTGTCAAAGTCGGGCGCGAAGTGCGGAAATTTAAGGAAGGCGATCTGGCCGCAGTCGGGTGCATGGTTGACTCCGATCGCGTTTGCCCAAACTGCCGCGCCGGTCTCGAGCAGTTTTGTGACCAGGGGGCGACGTTAACTTACAATAGCGAAGACAAGCACACGGGCGGGGTTACCTACGGCGGTTATTCTAAAAGTATCGTGGTCGATCAGGATTTTGTGCTGCGCGTTCCGGATAGACTGGACCCGGCAGCTGCAGCCCCGCTCCTGTGTGCCGGCATCACCACTTATTCTCCGCTGCGGAAGTGGAAAGTAGGCCAGGGGCAGAAAGTCGGAGTGGTTGGATTAGGCGGCCTTGGGCATATGGCCCTGAAATTTGCCAACGCCTTTGGAGCCAATGTCACCCTCTTCACTACTTCGGCAGGAAAGGTCGCCGATGCAAAACGGTTAGGCGCCGATGACGTCGTGATCTCTAAGGACGCAGCATCGATGGAGACACAACAAAAGCGGTTTGATTTCATCATCGACACTGTCTCAGCGGCTCACGATTTGAGCGCTTATCTCGGCTTGCTCAAACGCGATGGCGCGCTCGTGCTCGTCGGGATCCCACCGGAGGCGGTGCCTGTAAACGTGTTTCATTTGGTTTTCCCGCGCCGGCAGTTGGCCGGATCCTTGATTGGTGGGATCGCAGAAACTCAGGAGATGCTCGACTTCTGCGCCGAACGCGGAATCGCCTGCGATATCGAGATGATAACAATCGACAAAATCAACGAAGCCTATGAACGCATGCTAAAGAGCGATGTGAAATATCGATTCGTCATCGATATGGCGTCGCTGGCCTAACGAAGTCGAGTGATTGGTGATTTACTGATCTGTAAACGAATTTTTAAACCTTAAAACAACTTAACACTTACAGCTCTCGTTCACGTGAGAGCTACTCGTAGCGGAGGGCAACCATCGGATCCACTTTCATTGCCCGGCGGGCCGGAACATAACAGGCGACCCAAGCCACGCCGATGAAAAGGAGGGCGACACCGGCAAAGGTCAACGGATCTGTGGGCCGAACTCCATAAAGCAAGCTGGCCATTAACTGCGAAACGATCAGCGCACAAATAAGTCCAACTGCAGCACCCGCAATCGCGAGGCCCAGTCCATGACGCAAAACAATGTGCAGAATATTCCGCCGTTGCGCACCAAGCGCGAGACGGATCCCGATTTCGTGCGTCCGTTCGCTTACCACGTACGAAATCACTCCATAAATCCCCAATCCCGCGAGAAGCAGTGCTGTCAATGCGAAGAGACCGACCAGTTCCATTGAGAATCGTCTTTGAGAGAGAGAAGCGGAAACCGTTTCGTCGAGCGTCTGCGCGCCGTAAACGGGAAGCGTCGGATCAAGCGCTTGCACCTGCTGGCGGACTTCATCCGCAATCGCAGCAGTATGAAAACGTCCGCGGAGAAGGATCGCCAGGCGCTTTGCCCCGGTCTGATATAAGTTCAAATAGGCCTGCGGCACTTCCGCTTGCGCGAGCGATTGTGTCCTCGCGTTCGCGATCACTCCGATAACCGTAATCCACGGAGACCCTGCTTTGACTGCCTTGAACCGCTTGCCCAGCGCATCCTCGTTAGGCCAGTAGGTCTGCGCCATTGCCTGATTGATGACGGCGACTGGCGGAGTGTCGTCGTAATCTGATTCATTGAACAAACGGCCACGCATTAACGGGATTCCCAGCAGGTGAAAATAGTCTGGCGAAACGCTTGACCGTTCGACCACGGTGGAGTGATCGCCCTGGACATCGTGTCCCTCGACCGTCAACAGGAACTGGCCCTCGGAGATTAGCTTTAGATCGCGCAGACTCTCATCTAACGGAATAGACGCCGTGTCTCCGATCGCTACTTCTTCGACACCTGACAACATTTTGCATCGGCGGATCAATTCGCGAACGAACGTTGCTTCCTGCGAAGCCGTCCCGTATTTGTCGGTGTTCGGATCGTTTGGGGAGGGCAATCTTGTGCGAACGCTCATCACACTCTGCGGACTGAATCCCAACTGCACATTCAGCAAATCCCAGAAACTGCGCAGCAGAAGGCCAGCAGCGATCATCAGGACCAAAGACAGTGCGAATTCAGTAATCACCAGTACGCGCCGCGTTCGCGCGCGTCCGCGGGAGCCGGTTGAGCACCCTTCCTGTTTGAGTGCATGATTCAAGTCCAATCGGCTGGCTTGCAACGCCGGGGCCAGGCCGAAGAGCACGCCGGAAACGACGGAAGCGACGAGAGCAAAAAGTAAAATGCTCCAGCTGATCGATATTTCATTCAGGTGCGGCAAATTCTCGGGTACCAGTCGCAACAGAAAATCCTTCAGTAAAAACAAGATCGCCACGCCGGCGGTTCCGCCGAATAAAGAAAGCAGCAGGCTTTCGGTCAGCAATTGCCGCGTCAATCGCCCTTGCGCCGCTCCGAGCGCGCGTCGAATCGCCATTTCGCGTCCTCGAACGCTGGCACGGGCAAGTAAAAGATTGGCAACGTTGACGCAAGCAATTAAGAGAACCAATCCGACCGCGCCGAGCAGCAGAACCAGCGACTGGCGAACGTTGCCAACCACTCTCTCTTTCAGCGGCATCAATCGAACTGTCCACGAGTTTTGCGCCGGATAATCCGCAGCGAATTGCTTCTGCAAGGACGCGACCAACGCATCCAGTCGACTCTGCGCGGCCGCAATCGTCACTCCAGGTTTGAGCCGGGCGATTGCAGTCGGAAGATTTCGCCGATTCCGTGCCGGGTGATCAGACAAAGGCGCGCCATAGAAACTGGTTGCCGCCCAGACTTCAATATTCCTTTCTTCGGCCGTTCGTCCCGGCGCGTCGAAACCCGCCGGCATCACGCCGACGATCCGATACAAGTCGGTGTCCATTCGCACACTCTTGCTCAGAATATTCGGATCGTTCCCGAACGCGCGCTTCCACAAACCGTCACTAATAACAACTTCAGGAATGAACCCGGGTGAGTGATCCTGCGGATCGAAAGCTCGTCCCAATTGCGGTTGCGCACCCAGCAGCGCAAAATAATTCGGCGCGACAATAAGCAATCGCACCCGCGTAGGCTGAGATGAGCCGGTCAGGTTATTTTCATCGAACCAAGTGGGGGAAACGTATTCGAAAATTCCAGAACGCTGAAGGTCCTGCCATTCGGGTTCGGATAGTCCTACATCCTGCGCGCCGACGCCTGGAAAATTATCCTGAATGCTTACAAGCTGCTCCGACTTCGGGTAGGGCAATGGCCTCAACAGCGTTGCATCTACCACACTAAAAATCGCAGTTGTCGCTCCAATGCCGAGAGCAATTGTCAGGATCACAACCGCGGCGAATCCGGGAGATTTCCTAAGCATGCGCGAACTGAAGCGGAGATCTTGAAAGAGAACGTCGATAAAATTGCCGGCGATCGCTTCGCGACATTCCTCCTTGAAACGTTCCGGGCTCCCAAACTCGAGACGCGCGCGGCGTTCGGCTTCGGCCCGCGCTAAGCCGGAGCGTTCGAGAGCCTCAACGCGCAGCTGGATGTGTGAGTGCAGCTCCTCTTCCAAATCATTCTCGGTTTCAGAACGATGAAAAAATCTGCCGGCGAGCGAACGAAAGTAGGCTGTCATATTTCCTGCGGTTGCGCGGCGAGGGCGGAGGCAATGGCCGCGACCAGGCGGTTCCATCCATCGGTTTCCTCGCGCAGACGCTTGCGGCCCTTCGACGTGAGTTCGTAAAACTTGGCGCGCCGATTGTTCTCTGATTTATCCCAGCTCGTTTTCAAAAGCCCCTGCCGCACCAAGCGGAACAGCGCCGGATAAAGGGCTCCCTGCTGAATGAGCAATGCGCGCCCGGAAATTTGCCCGATCCGCAAGAGCACTCCGTAGCCATGAAGCGGACCGAGGGAAACTGCTTTGAGAATGAGGAGATCGAGGGTGCCGGGAAGAAGTTCGGCTTCGTAATCCATGTATCCTCCTAAGTTAATTAGGAGACTAGCACAGTCTCTCCTAAGCTGTCAAGGAGAGAAGATTGCTCGGATTCGGCGAGATCGCCCCCACAGCTGGTTCTAAAAATAGTTTGAACAAGGGCATCCGGCTTTTTGTCCAACCGGATGTGTTCGGCGGCACTGCTACTCCGGCCAATCCACCTGGCAGGTCTTGCCTGATCGATACTGTCGCCGCGCTCCAACGTCAGATCCACAACGACCTTCGCGCCCAACACCCGGAGTGGGTTGAGCCCAATGGAGAAAGTCCGATGTGCGATTTTTATGAGGCCCGCCTCGCGCAGCTCCTGGACAGCTATGCGCACACCGAATCTGATGAGTCCGTCGCGGCGGTCCACCGCGCCCTCAAGGAGCAAACGTTCATTAACGACCTCGCGGTCAGCCCGAGTTAGGTGAACGCTTCCCTGTTCACTACATAGGGCATCCTCGCCGGATCACCGCCGTAGTTCCCTTCCAACACGTCGATCAATCCCTGCACCGTGCGCCCGGCCATGCCTTTGTCCGGATCGACATCGAGTCGCGTGATCTGCGCGCCACTGGCGAAGTGATGAAAAACGCGGCAGCGATCAGCGATTTCGGGATCAAGCAGCGGCGAATCCGGCGGCAGCGGTTCTTTTTCAAACACGTCCAGCGCCGCGCCGGCGATGACTTTCTCTTTCAACGCTTTGGCCAACGCCTTCTCGTCCACGACCGGGCCGCGTGAGCTATTCACCAGATATGCCGTCGGCTTCATCAGTTTGAGCGTCTTCTCATTGATCAAATGATACGTCGGTTTGTCGGTCTCGCCTTCGCGCAAGAGCGGCACGTGAATGCTCACGTAATCGGCGCAGCGCAGCGCCTCCTCGAACTCAACGTACTTAATATATGTCTTTTCCTTTTGGATCCCATTGGCGTGGCGCAGGTCCATCACCTGTTGGATGGAGGTGATGTACTTGTCATTGTGATACGCCGGGTCGTAGCACAGTATGTTCATGTCGAACCCCGAACATTTCTTAATCATCGCCAGCCCAATCCTTCCGGTGCCGATGATCGCGATTGTCTTGCCGGTGACTTCGTCGCCGAGAAACGGCAGAAACGGATGCCACGACGGCCACTTCTGTTCCCGCACCAGGCGTTCGCTCTGCCACATCTTGCGAGCGAGCATCCCCGTCATGAAAAACGCGAACTCGGCGGTCGCTTCGGTGAGTACGTCGGCCGTGTTGGTGAATGGAATTTTGTATTTGTTCGCGTCGGTGCGGTTAATGTTGTCGAAGCCGACCGCGATCTGCGCCACGACTTTTAATGTCCCCTTCCCCACTTCGAAAACTTCAGCGTCGATCGGATCGCGCAGCGTGGTGATCAAACCGTCGATGCCTCTCTTCACTTTCTCGATGATTAACTTCTTCGGGGGCGCCTCCGGGCCCTGAAAAACTTCGAGGTCGTAACCGCGCTCGCGCAGACGGTTCTCGGCCGGATCGCCGATGCGCGACGTCGCGAACACCCGAAACTTTTTCCTTTCGGCCATGAAGCAGGAAACTAGACAGGATTTACAAAATTAACAGGATTCAATCCGCCACTCCGCTCTCATTTTTGTCACGCGGCGCACAGCTTCCTCTCCCTTGTTCGGGAGAGGATCGAGGTGAGGGTGATCCCTTAGTAAACGCTCAGTCCCTCAAACGCCGCCGGACATGAAGGACAATAACTGATCTCAGTCGGAACGGTGCATTCTTTAGTGCGAGTCCGAGAAAAACCAACGAAGGCAATGGCATTGGGATTTTGCTCTTCGCGTTTTCGATCGCTCTCTAACAAAGGGGTCGCCTCAAGTAGAGTAGGGTCTCGAAAACCTTTGATCGTAATTAGCGGCACATGATGAACAACACATGCTTGTTGGCCCGATTGCAATTTAATGACCGTTGGACGGTCGCTTGCCGGTGCGTTGACCACTGCATTCGCGCACCCATTCAAGGCGACTGCCGCAAATCCAAACAAAAAGAAACGCTACAGCATACTGTTAAACCGACTACAAATTTTTCTCTGCCCAAGCATTCACTCGCTCAAGTGCCTTTTCGATATTTTCGATGGAGTTGGCCACGCTGAAGCGCAAGTAGCCTTCGCCGAAATCGCCGAAGGCGGTCCCTGACAATGCGGCGACGCCGGCGTCGTCGAGCAGTGCGTCTGCCAATTTCTTCGACGGCCAACCGGTCTCTTTGATATTCGGAAAAACGTAGAAAGCCCCTTTGGGTAAACGACACGAGAAACCTTTGATTTTATTCAGGCCGGCGACCATAACGTCGCGCCGTTTCTTGAACTCGCCGCACATCTTTTCCACTGATTCTTGCGGACCCTGGAGCGCTTCAACGCCGGCGACTTGCGTGAAGCTGGCAGTGCAGGAGGCGGAGTTGGTCATCAGGCGGGCGACATGCGCCGCCAAATCGGCGCGCATCACGCCATAACCCATTCGCCAGCCGGTCATCGCGTAAGTTTTGGAGAAACCATCCAGCAAAATGCAGCGCTCCTTCATGCCGTCGACCGACATGATGGAATGATGTTCGCCCTCGAAGATGAGGCGGCTGTAGATCTCGTCGCTTAAGACCATTATGTTGCGATCGCCAATCGCGGCCGCGATGCCGTCGATGTCGACTTTTGTCAGCACCCCGCCGGTCGGATTCTGCGGCGAATTCAGAATGATCAATTTCGTGCGGTCGTTGATCAGCCCAGCGAGTTCGCCGACATCGAGCCGGAAATCCATTTCCTCGCGTAACTGAATCGGCACGGCTTTCGCGCCGACGTAATCGATCATCGACTCGTAAATCGGAAATCCGGGATTGGGATAAATGACCTCGTCGGCTTCTTCAACCAGCGCGAGGATACTGAAAAAGATGATCGGCTTGCCGCCGGGGACAACGACCACTTCTTCGGGAGTCGCGTTTACGCGACGTGTCTCACTCACGTAGTGCGCGATCGTCTCGCGCAATTGCGGCAAGCCGGCCGATGGTCCGTAATGCGTGAAACCTTTGTGAAGCGCGTCACATCCCGCGTCGATGATGTTGCGTGGCGTATCGAAATCAGGTTCTCCGATTTCGAGATGAACGATGTCGCGTCCCTTTGCTTCCAGCGCTCGCGCTTTCACCAGGACTTCGAATGCGGTCTCAGTGCCGAGACGCGCCATGCGTTTGGCGAGACGAAGTTGGTTAGCCTTAGTCATGACGACGAACCGTCATCATAAACAAACTCGAAACGGACGCCAGTCGCTTCGGCTTTTGGACACTATTTTTGCAACAAGCTTTCGTGGTCCTGCACCATTTTCCATTGTCCCCCACGACGAACATAGACAATCGTCACCGCTGTGGTTTCAGAAGCGGTTATCCCTTTGTTATCGATGAATGAATCGGTAATGAGCGCGGTGTAAATGGCAGCGTCACCGAAAACACGAACCTTCTCGTCGGCCACTTCGGTTTTGGTTTCCTTGTTGTTCGCGACGTGCTTGAGCAGATCGGCCCTGCCTCTGCGTTGACTTTTGAAACTCCAGGACTCGAAATCGTCGGCCACAATCTGACTGATCGTCGCGACATCGTGCTTCAACCAAGCGTCGTTGATCACCTTCTCCAATCGAAGAATTTCCTTTTCGTCATCGGACGCCACTGTGCCTGTCTGCTGCGTATCGGCGAAGAGCGCGACTGCGCTGGCGAAAAGCAACCCACACAGAAAGGCCGTACGCACACGCGACCATCCAGCGAGGTCGTGCCACCAACAACTCCGAAATCTATCCTTCAGCGCTATTTCGCAGCTGCAGTTCTTTGGAATGAATTGCTTCCGCTGGAACGCGGCGGAGACCGGTGGTCAAACCGAGCTTGGATAAAGTCCAGATCAACCATTTGGTCGGGTCCCACTGCCACGGTTTCACGCCGTTGCGGTAATCGTGCTGAAATTCGTGATGATAATTGTGATAGCCTTCGCCGAAAGTGAATATCGCCATCAAAAAAGAATCGCGCGCGCTGCATCTTGTCGAATACGGCTGGCGCCCGATTGTATGGCAGGCAGAGTTAATCAGGAACGTGCAGTGTTGGAGCACGACGACCTTGGCTACGCCGCCAATGAGGAAACCTCCGAGCGCGCCGACCCATCCGTTCCACCACGCGCCGAGCAACGTGGGCAAAGCAAAACTCATCAGCACCGCGAGCAAGTTAATATGTCGATGTTGCCACATCACCAGCGGATCTTTCTTCAGATCGGGCACGTTATCGAACGGCGGTTGGGGCCAGAGCTTGAACAGCAGCCAGCCGATGTGCGCGTGGAAAAAGCCTTTCGTTATGTCGTACGGATCTTCGTCGTGATCGACATGTTTATGATGGCGCCGATGCTCGCTCGTCCACATCAAAACTGAATTTTCGAAAGCGGCCGCGCCAAAAATCAGGACGAAGAGGCGGACCGGCAGCTTTGCCCGGAAAGTCGCATGCGCGAAGAGTCGATGATAACCGAGTGTAATGCTAAAGCCGGTTACCGTTAGCAGCGCTGCGGCGATTGCGAAGTGGAACCAATCAATACCGAAGGACCACAGGTACCACGGCACCGCCGTTAGGGTAAGAACAAAGGTGCCGATCAGGAACGAGCTTGTTATCCAATTAATGCGGTCGGTCGGGATTCGAAAAATCACGGGAAAGTGGGATTTGTCAGGTCATTGCGAGTGCAGCTCGCATCGAAGTGCCAGTGCGGCTCGCACCTTATTGAAGGGGCCGACCGAGGACCACGTCTTCTTTGGTCCAGATATGAACACTGCCGCAATGCGCACAGGTGAACTTTTGCGCTTTCACTTTGGCCGTCGGCCAGAGCTTTTCTTTTATGGTGCGTCCGGTATCGGTCAGTCTTGACGTCGAAGGACAGCGCACGAGCAAGCTCTTGAGACCGGTGCCGATTTTTGGTTTCGGCCGCCGCGGCGGATCAAACAGAAATCGAGTTGCCATAAAATTAGAGTCGATAAACGATCCGCGCCTTGGCGGTATCGTAAGGAGACATCTCCATCTTTACTCGATCTCCGATGGTTAGGCGAATAAAACGTTTGCGCATTTTTCCCGAGATATGCGCGAGAACGAGGTGATCGTTCGCCAGCGCGACGCGAAACATCGTCCCGGGCAGCACACTCATGATGGTGCCCTCCAGGGTGATGGCTTTTGTCGCATTCATGATGTCGATCTTGCGATCAGCGCGGCGCTCATCTGAGCGCCGGCTGTGCAATCAATTCCGGATCTACCGGCGATTGCCCGCAAAACGGTTCCCGCCGCCGTAAGGACGCGGACGCTCTTCGCGTGGACGAGCTTGGTTCACGTTCAGCGCGCGGCCATTAAGCTCTTTGCCATTGAGCGCGCTCATCGCGGCATTGGCTTGGGTGTCGTCGTTCATTGTGATGAACGCGAACCCGCGTGATTTACCGGTCATTTTGTCCATCATCAGATGGACTTCGTTGATGGTGCCGTGTGGTTCGAACAAATCCTGAAGATCGTTCTCGGTGGTCTCAAAAGAGAGATTACCTACGTACAGTTTCATTGTGTTTTGAATATGGAAAAACTAGGAGCTACAGAGCCGTTCCCGTGAATCGGGTTTCAAACCACCAATGAGCGAGGCTCACCTGACGATCTTCCGTGCAGTGAAGTTAAACAGAGTGTTCCAATAAGGCCGCATTATCGCCCGGATTGGGTGAAACGCAAACGATTATTTCACAGCAAAGCACGGTTCCCGCATGGTGCTGATTACTGCCTGACAAACCGCGAAGGCGCGCCCTTCCGGTCTAAATCAAACGAGCCACTTCGTCAGAGAGAGATTCCCACCTCCGGTCGTCACGATAACGAGGTTCATGACGACAAGCATCGTGTCGTAGCTCCATCCATTTGTTCCTGACTTACCCCAGAAACCGGTTTGCCAAACGAAAATCTTTTTCCAAATCGCGCCGAGCATGATCAGAATCAAGCCGATCGCAGCGAGCTGAGCGAGGAAGCCAAAGATCAGCCCCAGACCTCCCGCGATCTCAGCCGCGCCCAGAAAAATCGTGAAGCCTTTGCTCATGCCAATGTCTTTACTTCGCGCCTCAGGATCCTGGAAGTGCTTCCATCCACTGGTGATGAACACAATCCCAATCATGACGCGCAAAAGAAGAAGCGCGACATCAGTGAATTGGGCTAATTGTGGAAACATCATGCGCTGATTATACCGGTGTCATGATTGAAATGAAGAAATGGGTGACAGACTGCGCTAAAGAATTCTTTTCGTGTCAATTCGCGTGTTTCGCGGGATAACTCGGATTTAGGCTAACGGTTCGGCCAGGCGCGCAATGCGATTTGCGCGACGCGACGAAGTTGATCGCGACTGGCGCCGCCCGCTGACTGCACTGCCATTCCGCGCACGACAGTCATTACATAACAAGCCAGATCTGCAGGGTCAGCGTTTTTCGGAAGATCCCCTTCCCGCTTTGCTCGTTGAAGACGATGATGCAACGCCGCTTCGCTGGCGGCGCGCCGCGCAGCTGCTTCTTTCCGAACGGAGGCATCTCCGCACGCCAACGCGCCTTGAACCATCAGGCAGCCTGCTGGAACCGTCGGATCATCCGCCATCCTGGCCGTGCCGAGGAATATTTCTTT
>Ga0209059_1000674_pt1 | contig 15662 bp, 17 predicted proteins | sample GraSoiAngelo_151_FD_186165 | JGI IMG/M metagenome (GOLD analysis project Ga0209059, IMG submission 186165) | Grasslands soil microbial communities from the Angelo Coastal Reserve, California, USA - 14_1009_12_20cm (SPAdes) (version 2) | ecosystem: Environmental > Terrestrial > Soil > Grasslands ...
GCCGCCCTTCGGCCTGGAGACGCACGAGCGCGTCCTCCATTCCCCGGCAGCAGCGGAGCTGGGCGTGCAACGGCTTGTTGTGCTCTCGGTAGGCTCGGACGAGCTCCTCCGCGCGCGTGGGCTCGAGCGCGTGCATCACCCGCTCGAGCCCCGGCCCTCCGATGGCCGCGAGGAGGTCCTCGGCCGGGATCTCGCGCGCCAGCACCGTGCGCGTCGCATGGCGCATGGATGCGAGGATGATCTCTCCCGAGTCGACAACCGTGCCGTCGAGATCGAACAGGACGACCGGGAAGCGCATCGCCTGACCTAGCCCACGCTCTCCTCTAACCCGTGCCGCCGACACGACAGAGCTTCGCAGCTCCTCAGCCGATGGCCCGCCGCGGATGGAATATCTGTCCTTACTTCTCATTCCCATGGCGCAATGTACTGCACGCCCGAGATGGAAGAACGCAATGGGAGCGGTGGTACGAGATCACACCCGACGAGGCACATGGTCCGATCCGGCCGTGCGGCCCTGGGAGGGCTCTCGCGTCGTTCTGATCACGGCACCGCAAGCGCTGCCTCCTAGACCTTCGCGCAGGCAGGACCGTCCGGCTTGTCGGTGCGCCGTCGCCGCCGCAGTCGTAGACCGAGTCCATGGAGACGCGTGAGGCGACCTGGGAGGACGCCGTCGCCTCGGCGACCGAGGACTCGGTCGTCCGCTGGCGCTTGATCGTGCTCCTCCGCGCGGGCTATCTCTGGAAGGACGCGGTCGAGCTCGCGATGGACACGAACGTCGACCTCCACCTCGCCGTCGAGCTCGTGGACAGAGGGTGCGCGAGCGAGACAGCACGGAGGATTCTCCTCTAGCCCGTGTCGTCGGCGTCGCTGGTCGTCGCGATCTCGATCGGAAGCGCGTTGATCGCGCTCTGGGTCTTCGCCCGCCATCCGCGGCTCGCGCCGGTGCGGCCCACGGTCAGGATGGTGCACCTCGTCGCGGCGCTCGCCGTCGCCCAGTTCGTCGCGCCGGCGGCGATGGCGTTCGTGATCCACGGGAGCAACGCACTCGGCCCTTCCCTCTTCGCGCTGTTCTTCATCTTCGTGCCGTCGCAGCTCTACGCCTACCTGAGCGGCATCTGGGTGCTGGCGCTCCTGCGGAACGCTCTGATCGCGCGCTGAGCTCAGGCCCGCGGCCTGTACCGCATCGCGTCGCCAAAGGCGTTCCGGCACGTGACGAGCGCGCCGCGCGCGACGCAGCGGAAGACGAAGAACCTGTGGAGGCCTGCCGAGTCGCCGTCGTACGAGTTCACGCTGAAGGACTTTCGGCCGCGCTTCCAGCCGTCGCGTGCGCCGAGCGCGAGGAACGCCCAGTCGAAGGCGGGACTGTTCACCGAGGCCTTTCCAGGTGTGTCGAAGCCGGCCAGCGGCCGGCGCGAATAGCTCGACCAGCGGCGAACCCAGGAGTGATCCCGGGCCCTCGAGATCACGACCCGACCTCCGGAGAGCCTCGCGGTTGCCTCCACGAAGTGCCGTCTGCGCCCGACCCGGACCTCGGCCGAGCAGGACGCGCGGTTGCCGAAGCTCTGGGCAGCGGGACACGTCCAGTACCCCTTCGGGCGGGCGTACCGCTGCTGGAGCCAGTGACCGAACGCCCGAGTCGCCGTGGCCGGAGACGGGGGCCCGGCCGCGACCGCTCCCGAGAGGACGAGAGCGATCAGGGCGTTCCCGCGTGCGACCATCATGCTCGTGGTCTCATCGGCCGAGCGCGACCGGACACTGAATCGGATGCGGAGGATCTGCCTGGCGCTGCCGGAGACGAGCGAGCGGCTGAGCCACGGCGCGCCGACGTTCTTCGTGCGCGGCAAGCGCGCATTCGTGATGGTGCTCACGAACCACCACGGCGACGGGCGCTTCGCGATCTGGTGCGCCGCTCCCGACGGGATGCAGCGCATGCTCGTCGAGGCCGACCCGGAGCGGTTCTTCGTCCCGCCGTACGTCGGCCACCGCGGGTGGCTCGGCGTGCGGCTCGACCGCGGCCTCGACTGGAACGAGCTCGCCGGGATCTGTGAAGACGCCTGGGCCGAGGTGGCTCCGCCGAAGCTCGTCGCGTCGGCGAGAGACAGCGAATGAGCTTTCCTTCGGATTTGACGCTGGTTGGGCTAGCGCCGGGTCCAGGCCTCGCGCGGGTTCGGGAGCGGGGTGAGCACCGGCTCGAGGCGCTCGCGCAGGTGCTCGAAAGCGGGCGGGAGCGAGAGGCGCTCGCCGAGATGCTCGGCCGGTTCGTCGGTCGCGAAGCCGGGGCCGAGTGTGGCGATCTCGAAGAGGACGCCGCTCGGCTCGCGGAAGTAGATCGAGCGGAAGTAGAAGCGGTCGATGACGGGCGTCGGCGTCGCGCCAGCCTCCAGCGCCCTCGCCCGCCATGCCTCGTGGTCGTCCATCGGCGAGGCCCAGGCGACGTGGTGGACGGTGCCCGCGCCCCCGAGCCCGCTCTCGGCCGGCGCCGGGTCGTAGAGGTAGCGGCCACCCCGCTGCTCGCCGCGCGCCTCCCACTCGTTCCCGCCGCTCGGTTCGAAGCTCAGCCCGTCCTCGAGGAACGTGCGGCTCCCCTCGGGCGAGCGCGCGTAGGCGCGCACGCTGTCGAAGCCCTGGAGCGCGAGCTCGGACGGGATCTCGGGGTGCTCCGCAACGAGCGGCTCGTCGTCCGTCTCGACCACCGCCAGCTCGAGTCCCATCCCCTCCCGGTCCTCGAAGCGCAGCCGGTCGCCGTCCCGCTCGAGGGCGGCGACACCTTCCGCGCGCAGCCGCTCGTCCCAGAAGTCGAGCGCCTCGGTCGAGCCGATGCGCCACGTGATGCGGTGCACCATCCCCGCGCCTGCCCGCCCGCGCCGTGCGTTCGGATACTCGAAGAACGTGATGTCCGCGCCTGCGCTTCCCTTCTCGTCCGCGTAGAAGAGGTGGTAGACGGTCGGGTCGTCCTGGTTGACGGTCTTCTTGACGAGTCGCAGGCCGAGGACACGCGTGTAGAAGTCGACGTTCCGCGGCGCGTCGCCCGTGATCAGCGTGATGTGGTGGATCCCCTCGAGCTTCATCTATCTCCTTTCGCTTGCGGCCAACCGTAGCGCCAGACGGCGGGCAAGCGGCGCCGGGCTGTCGCGAGCGCCTCCTCGAGCGCGGGCGCGGCCTCGTCGCCGTGGACGCCTGCGCCGTGTCCGCAGAGGACGTGACGCGGCGCGAAGCGCGAGAGCGCCTTCGGCGGCGTGAGGCGCAGGAGCGGATGGACGCCGAGGAGCTCGCCGGGCGCGACGAAGTAGCCGAGGGTCCCGAGCGCGTCGCCGCAGAGGAGCACCTGCTCTTCCGGCCACCACAGTGCCACCTCGCGCCAGAAGCGGTGCCGGACGATGGGTATCGGGTCGAACGGCGCGCCCGGAACGCCGTCGAACGGCGTCTGGTGCCGCGGGACGCCGAGCCGCGCGGCGACCGCAGCCGAGTCGCGCCCGTGCCGGTCGAGGAGCTGGATCACTCCGGCCGGCTCGCCGAGCCCACGAATCCGCTCCTCCACTCCAGGCGAGTCCACCGGGTCGAAGATCCAGACCCGGCCCTCTGCGCGGAGCGCGTGCGAACAGCGCGCGAGCCGCTCGTCTTGGATCCAGCCGAAGCCCCATCCCGTCTCGTCGCAGAACCGCGCGGTCACCGGCCGGCTCAGTGCACCCACGAAGCGCAGGCGGCGAGCTCGAGGCGGCCCGTGGCCGCATCGGAGAACGGCAACGGATCCACGACGCCTTGCCGCAACCCCATCCAGCAACCGGCTATCTGCTCGCCGGCGATGCGGTACCTGACGCGATACGGCGAAGCCGGAAATGCCGGGTCCACGTACGTCACCAGGCAGGTGGTGAGCGACGGGCAGCGCGAGGAGCGCGGCACCGCCCGGAGCACCGGCGGCGTCAGCTCGTCCGCGAGCGCGTAGCGAAGCGTCGCCTCGAGCGAGGGGCGGTCGAGCGCGTGGATCGGGAGCACCGGCTGCGGCATCGGGAACGTGTGCAGCCCCGGGCGGTAGCCGGGCAGACAGCCGGCCCGCGGGCAGGTGAGCGCCCGGTCGACCTCGCGCCCTCGGAGCCCGGTGATCGTCTCGGAGGCGACGATGATCCGGTACGGCGCCCGTCCGCCCCACGGAAGGTCGACGACGACGCGTCCGCGCGGCCCGCGGATCCAGTACCGCTCGACCCAGTTCTTGAACGACGAGCTGGCCTTCCGCCCGCTGTAGGTCACCACCGTCAGCTGCCACGGGCGGCAGGCGGGCGATTGCGGCAGCCGCCGGAAGCCGAAGACGACCTCGACGTGGTGTCCGAGCACCTTCGGGCGAACGACCTGCGGCGCCGGCGGACCGACTCCGTTCGGAGCGCCGGCGATGCCGGATCGTTCGCACCCACGCGCAATCGTCGGCTGGATCCGCGCGGCCGCCCTGACTCGGCGCGAAAGCTTTCGCAGTTCCCGCTCCAAGCGCGCGCGAGCGGCCGGCGGCAGATCACGGTCGATGCTCAGCTCGGGTGCCGGCGCGAGCAACGGCAGCGGGGCGCCCTCCGAGCGGAGCGGGCCCGCGCTGCCGAGTCCCACTCCTGCCACGAGGAAGGTCAAGGCGGCGAGAACCACCTTCACGGGTCGAGCATAGGACGCCTAGGAGACGCCGGCCGTCGTGAGGACCTCGCCGCTCGCGAGGACGACGCCGTCCTCGCAGCGGGCCTCGACGAGGCCGCCCTGGAACTGCTGCACGTACAGCTCCGCGTACAGGCCGCCCTGTCGGAGGAGCTCGTCGTGCGTCCCCTGCTCGCGCAGGCGCCCGCGGTCGACGACGAAGATCATGTCCGCGGCGAGGATCGTCGAGAGCCGGTGCGCGATCGCGATCGTCGTCCGCTCCTCCATCAAGGGCTCGAGCGCGTGCTGGACGAGCCGCTCGCTCGTCGTGTCCAGTGCGGACGTGGCCTCGTCGAGGATGAGGATGCGCGGGTCCTTCAGGATCACGCGCGCGATGGCGAGCCGCTGCTTTTCGCCGCCCGACATGCGGTAGCCACGCTCGCCGACGAGCGTGTCGTAACCCTCGGAGAGCTCGGTGATGCGCTCGTGGATCGCGGCCGCGCGGGTCGCCGCCCCGATCTCCTCCTGGCTGGCGTCGGGCTTCGCGTACAGGAGGTTCTCGCGCACCGACGAGTGGAAGAGGTACGTCTCCTGCGTCACCATCCCGACGATCTCGGCGAGCGACGCGAGCCTGATGTCGCGCACGTCGATGCCGTCGATCCGGACGTGGCCGCGAGTGACGTCGTAGAGCCGCGGCACGAGGTAGGAGATCGTCGTCTTCCCGGCGCCGCTCGGGCCGACGATCGCGGCGAGCTGCCCGGGCTCGATCTCCAGGGTGATGTCCTCGAGCGTCCACTCGCGCGGAGCGACCGGGCGTGAACCGTCGCCGTCGACCTCGACGGCCTGCGCCTCGAGGGCGGCCGGCCGGACCGGCTCCTCGTAGCGGAAGTAGACCTCGTCGAGCTCCACCCGGCCGCGAACCCGATCCTTCGGCAGCTCGCGCGCGCCGGGCGCGTCGACGATGTCCTGCGGCAGGTCGAGGTAGGCGAAGATCCGCTCGAAGAGCGCGAGCGACGACTGCACCTCGACCGAGGTCTGGAGCATGTTCCCGATCGGGAAGAGGAGGCGCGTCTGGAGCGTCGTGAACGCGACGATCGTGCCGAGGGAGAGGTGCGAGTAGCCCGCGACGAGGAAGATCAGCGCCGGCGAGGCCGAGAAGAAGACCTGGACGAGCGCGAAGAACGAGCGGCCGACCATCTGCTGGCGCACCTGGAGCCACGCGAGCCGGCGGTTGCCCTCGCGGTAGCGCGCGATCGCGTCGCGCTGCCGGTCGAAGGTCTTCGCGAGCAGGACGCCGGAGACCGAAAGCGTCTCCTCGGTCAGCGTCGAGAGCTCCGCGAGCGACTCCTGCGTCTCCTTCGAGATCTGCCGGCGCGCCCGCCCGACGCGCCAGGTGAGGAAGACGAAGACCGGCACGACGGCGAAGGAGAGCGCGGTCAGCTGCCACGAGAGGAGGAGCATCGCGACGACGGTCGAGAGCACGGTGACGACGTTCGAGAGCACCGAGGAGGCGGTGTTCGTGACGACGCTCTGCACGCCGCCGACGTCGTTCTGGAGCCGCGACTGGAGGTCGCCGGTGCGGGCGCCGGTGAAGAAGCGGAGCGACATCGCCTGGAGGTGCTCGTAGAGGCGGTTGCGGAGGTCCTGCATCACGCGCTGGCCGACGACGGTCGTGAGGTAGGTCTGGCCGACGCCGATCACGCCAGAGACGAGCGGGATCGCGATCATGAGCACCACGAGCCGCCACAGCAGGTGCAGGTCGTGCGGGAGCAGCGCTTGGTTGATGATCGCCTTCGTCAAGAACGCCGGCGCGACGCCGAGGGCGCCCGTCACGAGGATCGAGAGGAAGACGAGGCCGACCTGCCCGCGGTAGGGCTTGAAGAGCCGGGCGACGCGTCTGACCATGCCGTCCAGCTTACGTTTGCGGTCGACCCTTCCGCTCGCGGTCGAGCTCCTGCTCGGCCTGGGCGTACTCGGCCCGCAGCTCGGCGATCGTCGGGAGCACGGCGACCGCGGGCACCATCGGCAGCCAGAAGTTGAAGATCCGGTACGTGACGACGCCGAGCAGCGCCGGGACGAACGGCAGCCCGACCCAGTGCAGCGCGAACGTGAGCGCGATCTCGACCACGCCGGCCCCGCCCGCGGGCAGCGACCGGCGGGTCAGCACGTAGCCGGTCGCGTAGCCGAGGATCAGCGCCGGCAGGCTGATGCGGTGGCCGCTGTAGACCTGGAGCGCCGCCCACAGGCACGCGATGTCGCCGACCCAGTAGAGCGTCGCGCCGAGCAGTCCGAGACCGTGCTCCCGCGGAGGCGCCAAGAGCAGGGAGCGAAGGATGGAGAGCCCGGCGACGGTGTGCGCGAAGCCGCGGCGGATGGAGCCGCCGTCACCGGGGTCGGCATATCGGCGCGCCCGCTTCGGCGAGGTCAGCCACACGGCCACGAGGGCACCGGGGATGACGGCGAGCCACGGCAGGGTCAGCGCGTCGGAGATCTGCTCGTGCAGCGTCAGGAAGATCGCCGAGACGAGCGCCGCCGGCGCGAGCACGGCGTACTCGAGGGCGCTCAGCGCGAGGACGCGCGCGATCGCGCCGTCCCGATCCTCGCCGGCTCGGCGCAGGATCCAGTAGTCGACCGCGAAGCCTCCGCTCGAGCGCGTGGCGGCGAAGACGCCGAAGCCCGCGACGACGCTCTGCGTCGACGCCGACGCGCCGAGCTCCGGGCCTCCGTCCACGCGCGCCGTGTCTCGGACTGCGAGGACGTACCCGAGGTACGCGACCAGCTCGCCGCCGAAGCACGCGACGAGCCAGATCGGGTCGAGCCGGCCGAGCTCGTGGCGGACGCGGTGGTAGCCGGCGAGGTCGCCGAGCCCGAAGGCGGCCGCGACGGCGAGCGCCGCGGCGCCGAGGATGACCGCGACCGGCCGCCGCTCGAGCGCCGCGAGCACCTCCCGGAGACGATCGAAGGCGCGGCGCGCCACGTTCTTGTTCTACCCGGTGGCGGCGACAGCCGAAGCGCCACCCCCTCAGACCTTGCAACAGACTGCTGCAATCGGGAGCCTAGAATCGCCCGGTGGAGCGGCGCCGGCTCGGCGGGAGCGACATCGACGTCTCCCGCATCATCCTCGGCTGCGGGAACTTCGGCGGCATCGGCTCCGCGCCCGCGTTCTTCGGCCAGGGCGAGTCGCGCGAGGAGGCCGCCGCGATCATGGACGCCGCGGTCGGGCTCGGGATCACGACCTTCGACACCGCCGACGCCTACGGCGGCGGGCGGAGCGAGACCTTCATCGGCGAGTGGCTCCGGACGAAGCCGCCGGAGATCCGCGAGCGGATCGTCCTCTCGACGAAGACGTTCAACCCGATGGAGGAGGGCGCCGACCGGGGCCTGCGTCCCGAGCGGATCCGCAGGCAGCTCGAGAGCAGCCTCACCCGCCTGGGCGTGGAGCGGGTCGACATGTACCTGACGCACGACCAGGATCCGGACACGCCGATCGAGGACACCCTCGGCGCGCTCGACGAGCTCGTCCGCGCGGGAAAGGTCGGCGCGATCGGCGCGAGCAACGTCGACGGAGTCGGCCTCGCGGAGGCGCTCGAGACGAGCGCTCGCTGCGGCCTCGCCCGCTTCGAATGCGTGCAGAACTCGTACTCGCTGCTCGACCGAGACGCCGAGCGGGACGTCCTTCCGCTGTGCGCCGAGCACGGCCCCGGCTTCACGCCGTTCAGCCCGCTGGCGGGCGGCTGGCTCACGGGGAAGTACCGCGCGGGGCAGCCGCCGCCGCCCGGGTCGCGGATGACGCAGCGACCGGAGCCGTACCGCCACCTCGAGTCCCCCGCGATCTACCGCGGCCTCGAGCGCCTCGACGAGCACGCGCGGGCGCGCGGCGTCGACACGGCGACTCTCGCGCTCGCCTGGCTCCTGGCGCATCCGCTCGTCACCGCGGTCGTGGTCGGGCCGCGGCGGCCCGAGCACCTCGAGCCGGCCAGCCGCGCGCTCGAGCTCCACCTCGGCGAGGACGAGCGCGCCGAGCTCGCCCGCCTCTTCGACCCGTAGCCTTCGCAGCGTGATCGTCGCGCATCTCGACCTCGACGCGTTCTTCGCCGCCGTCGAGGAGCTCGAGGACCCGGAGCTCCGGCGGCAGCCGCTCGTCGTCGGCGGGGATCCGCACGGGCGCGGCGTGGTCGCGACCGCGAACTACGCCGCGCGCCGCTTCGGCATCCACTCGGCGATGAGCGCCGCCGAGGCCCTGCGCCGCTGCCCCCACGCCGTCTTCGTGCGGCCGCGCCACCACCTCTACCGGGAGTACTCGAAGACGGTCTGGGAGACGGTGCGCGGCGTCGTTCCGACGGTGGAGCGAACCGGGATCGACGAGGGCTATCTCGACATGAGCGAGGTCGCCGACGGCTTCCTCCGGGCGCGTGCGGTCGCCGAGGCCGTCCAGGCGGCGGTGCGGGCGGCCACGGAGCTGACGTGCTCGCTCGGCGTCGCGGGCTCGAAGGTGGTCGCGAAGATCGCGAGCGACCGGCGCAAGCCCGGCGGCCTGACCGTCGTCCCGGCGGGGCGAGAGCGCGCCTTCCTCGCGCCCTTCGACGTGCGGCTCCTCCCCGGTGTCGGTCCCCGGTCGGAGGAGCGTCTCCGCGCAGCCGGGGTGACGACGATCGGCGCCCTCGCCGCGCTCCCCGACGCCGACCTCCGCAGGCTCCTCCCCGGCAAGCTCGGCTCGCTCCTGCGCGACCGCGCGCGCGGCATCGACCCGCGCGGGCTCGAGCTCTCGACGGAGCGGGTCTCGTACAGCCACGAGGAGACGTTCGAGCAGGACATCGCCGACAGCGAGCGTCTGCACGGCGAGCTGCGCACGATGGCCGAGCGGCTCGCCGAGCTCCTGCGCCGCGACCGGATGAACGCCCGCACGGTGACGACAAAGCTCCGCTACGGCGACTTCTCCATTCGCAGCCGCTCGACGACGCTCGCGGCCGGGACGGACGACGCGGCGACGATCGGCGACCTCGCGTGCGCGCTCCTCGACCGCGCGCTCCGCGACCGGCCCGGGGCGCTGCGCCTGGTCGGGGTCGGCGTGTCCAGCCTCGAGCCGTTCCGCCAGCTCACCCTGGTCTGAGACGTGGACCCGCGCGAGCACCCTCTCGACGAGACCGACGTCGACCCGGATCCGCTGCGCCAGTTCGCCGCCTGGTTCGAGGAGGCCGGCGCGGCGGGAGTGCGCGCGCCGGAGGCGATGGCCGTCGCGACCGCGACGAGCGACGGGCGGCCGTCCGTCCGCATGGTGCTGCTGAAGGGCTTCGACGAGCAGGGCTTCGTCTTCTTCACCGGCTACGAGAGCCGCAAGGGCGGCGAGCTGGCGACGAACCCGCGCGCGGCGCTCCTCTTCTACTGGGACCCGCTCGGCCGGCAGGTGCGGATCGAGGGGCCGGTCGAGCGCGTGGCGGAGGCGGAGTCGGACGCGTACTTCCGCTCGCGCCCCCGTGGCGCGCAGATCAGCGCAAGCGTCTCGCCGCAGAGCCGTGTTGTCGAGAGTCGCGCGGGCCTCGAGGCGCTCGCCGCCGAGCTCGAGGTTCGAGGAGACGAGATCCCGCGGCCGCCGGCCTGGGGCGGCTTCCGCCTCGCGCCCCAGACGTACGAGTTCTGGCAGCACCGCGCGAACCGCCTCCACGATCGGCTTCGCTACCGCCGGGAGGACGGCGACTGGGTCCTCGAGCGGCTGGCTCCTTAAGGCGCCGACTCGGCGGCGCCGACAATCAGGACGTGCGGGCTCGCCCGCGCGTCCGTCTGCAATGACCGGTCGAACCGCTCGAGTTCATCCGAAACCGTTTTAGGGTGGCGGCCGGCCGAGCGCGGAGTGGCCGGCCGCCGGAGCGCAGGTCGGGTTAGGTGGCGCGCCCCCGACGTGCCACCTGCGGCAGCGACACGGGGGAGCGATTCCGTCCCTGGCCTTGACTTTTTGTATATCGGACGCCTGCCGCTCGTGCCGTCCCTCGATCGGGTGAAACCGCGACTCAGCGGAAGAGGTCGCGCTCGGCGGGCATCACGAGCTCTCGCGCGCTGCCCTCCCCGGCAACCTCGAGCCCGCGCACGATCGCGGCCGGCACGTCGCTCGTCTTGCCCATGACGAGCTCCGCCGCCCCGGCGATCTCGTCGGCGACGGCGATCGTCGTCGCGTGCAGCTCGTAGCCGGCCGCGTCGCGCACCCCGCGTAGGTCGAGGAGCGGTCGGAGGCCCGCGACCCCGATAGCGACGTCGGTCGTCCCCTGCCGCCACGGCCGGCCGAAGGAGTCGCTCACCAGGACGCCGACGTCGCGGCCGGTGCGCTCGAGCAAGCCGAGGCGTATGCGGGTCGCCGAGGCGTCGGGGTCGAGCGGCAGGAGGACGAGCGTTCCGCGCTCCGGCGCGTTCGACGCGTCGACCCCCGCGGAGGCGCAGACGAACCCGTGCCGGGTCTCGGCGATCACGAGCGGCGGGCGCGAGCGCACGATCCGCGCCGCTTCGCGGAGGATCACCTCGAGGCGCCGCGGGTCCTCGTCGCCCGCGAGCTCGCGCGCCGCCTCGGAGGGCTCGACGCTGTCCAGTCGCATCACCCGCCCTTCCGCCTTCGACACGACCTTCTGTGCCACGACCACGACGTCCGCGTCCTCGAACGCCGTCGCGCGGGCGAGGAGCGCGGCCAGGTCGTCGCCCTCGCGGACCTCCGGGATCCCCTCGACGGGGATCACCCGCAACTCGGTCACTCGATGCCGGTGAGCCGGAGGCCGGCGACCGCGCGGTAGCGCCGGTTCACGTGGATGATCACGGCGGTCATGTCCTCGAGGGCGCGCGCGTTCGCGAGCGGGCCGGCGTCGAGAGCGCGGCCGGCCACGAGGTGGTCGGCCAGCTCGAGCACCAGCTCCTTCGCCTCCGGGTCGTCCCCGCACACGAGCGCGTCCTGGTCGGGCGGGTCCGGAAGGGCCAGGTGCGTGGCCGGGATGGCCTGGAGGCCGGAGACGACCGGGCCGTGGACGAGCGCCGCGACGTCCTCCGCAACCGAGCCCGAGGAGCGCGCCGGCACGACCCCGGCGTCGGTGAAGCGCAGGTCGCTCGCGACGCACAGGACCGGCGTCTCGCCGATCGCGTCCGCGAGCTCGCGCGCCGTGTCGATCGCCGCCGAGGACTGGACCGCGAGGACGACGAGGTCGGCGTCGCGCACGACCGACTCGTTCGTCCCGCCGGACACACCGAGCACCGCGGCCCGCTCCTGGGCGCGGCTCTCGTCGCGGGAGCCGATCGCGATGTCGTGGCCGAGGTCCCGCAGCCGGGCGGCGAGCGCGCGGCCGAACGTCCCGGTGCCGCCGGCGATCGCGACCTTCACGCGAAGGCCCCCGCCGCCTCGAGCACCGACTCCATCAACCGGCGGCGCGCGTCCTCGTCGCGCATGAGCGTCCTCGTCACCACCGGACGCACCCCGAGCTCGGCGACTGCGTCGGCGCCGCCCTCGTCGGCCTCGTCGAACACGAGCGTGTCGACCAGACCGCGGTAGCACCCGGCGACGTGCGCCGGGCTCGTCCCTCCCGCGAGGCGGGCGAGCATCCCGTCGGCCGGCCCCTTCACGGCGCGACCGCCGATCAGCGGGCTGACGGCGACGGCGGGCACGCGTCGCCGCTCGAGTGCGGCGCGGATCTCGGCGACGGCGAGGATCGGCCCGATGCTGACGAACGGGTTGCTCGGCGCGACGAGCAGCAGCTCCACGGCGGCGATCGCCTCCAGCACGCCCGGCGCCGGTCGCGCTGCCTGGGCGCCCTCGAAGCGGACGGCGTCGACCTCGTCGCGGTGGCCGCGCGCGACGAACCACTCCTCGAGCGAGAAGGTGCCCGCCTCGGTGTCGATCCAGGTTCGGAGGACGTCGTCGGTCGCGGGCAGGATCGCCGACTCGACGCCGAGCGCGCGCGCGAGCTCCGCCGTCACATCCGAGAGCGCGCGGCCCGCCCGCAGCGCCTCCGTGCGGACGAGGTGGAGACCGATGTCGCGGTCGCCGAGCCGGAACCAGGTCTCCCCGCCGAGCGCACTGACGGTGTCGAGCGCGTTCCAGGTCTCGTCCGCTCGACCCCAGCCGCGCTCCTCGTCGTTCAGGCCCGCGAGCGCGTACAGGACGCTGTCGAGGTCGGGCGAGACATGCAGGCCGAGCACCTCGAGGTCGTCGCCGACGTTTCCGACCACGGTGACGTCCGCCGGCGGGACGCTCTCGACGACGGCGCGCGCGAACCGGCTGCCGCCGACGCCTCCCGCGAGGACGACCGTCCTCACGCGACGCACGCCAGGCCGGCCATCGCGAGCGCCATCTGCGTCCGCGGGCCGGTTCGGAGCTCGTAGCGGCGCAGGTCCCCGAGCGTGTCCACGTCGTGGGCGAGGTTGGGATGCTCGACCGTGACCGCCTGACCCGCGAGCGCGAGGAAGCGCTCCGCGCTCCCCGGCCCGTAGAGCGGCTGGAAGAGACCCGCGTCGGCGAGCGCGAGCGCGTTGGTCGTACCGTCGGCGGCCGGCGCGACGGCGATCCCGGCGGGCGGCACGGCGTCGAGGAGCGCGCGCAGGTCGTCCGGCTGGAGGCACGGCAGGTCGGCGTTCACGACCAACACCGGCCCGACGGGCTCGAGCCGGCGCAGCGCGGCCCCGATCGCCGCCCCCTGTCCCATCGGGACCCCGGCGCGGACGTCGACCTCGAGCTCCGCCGCCACGCGCCAGGCCGCCTCGTCGTTCGTGACGACGGTCGTGTCCGCGACCGCGACGGCGGCGGCGAGGACGTCCGCGAGCATCGCCAGACCGAGCGCGACGCGCGCCTCCGGCGTGGCCGGCGCGAGGCGCCGCTTGCCCTCGGCGCCCCGGAAGGGAACCAGGATCGCGGCCATCGGGAGAGACTATCGCCGCCGTGAGCGCCGGTCCAAACCTCGACAACGCCGCGATCGCCGAGCGGCTGGACGCTTTCGCGACGCTGCTCGACCTCGCGGGAGCCGGGTTCTACAGCGCCCGCGCGTACCGCCGCGCGGCCGAGCTGATCCGGACGACGAAGGCGCCGGTGGCCGAGCTCGTCCGCTCGGGACGGATACGCGAGCTGCGCGGCATCGGCGCCGGAATCGAGGCGCGCCTGCGGGAGCTCGTGGAGACGGGCGAGATCGCCGAGCTGCGCGAGCTCGAGCGGGAGGTCGATCCGGAGCTCGTCGGGCTCGGCCGCTTCCTCGGCCTCTCGCCGAAGCGCGCGGTCGAGATCGGGCGGACACTGGGCATCCGCACCGCGGCCGAGTTCCGGGCCGCGGCGATCGAGGGGCGGCTGCGGGACGTGCCTCGGATCGGCGCGGCCACGGAGGCGAAGCTCCTCGAGCGGCTCGCGCGGGAGGAGGCGCCGCGTGCCTCGCGTCCGCTCCTGATCAGCCGTGCCCGTGCGCTGCTCGAGCCTGTCGCGGCGGCGCTCGGCGGGGAGATCGCCGGTGATCCGCGGCGCTGGCGCGACGAGAACGAGCGGCTCGCCGTGGTGGTCGCCGCGGAGCGGGCGGCGCCGGTGCTCGACGCCTTCGCGGAGCTGCCGGCGATCGTCGCGGTCGTGGAGCGGGAGGAGCGGCGCGCCGTCGGCGCGACCGTGGAGGGCGTTCCGGTCGAGCTCGTCGTGGCGGAGCCCGCGCGGGTCGGTACCGTCCTCCTGCAGGCGACCGGCTCGGATGCGTACGTCGCAGCGCTCGGCCCGCTTCCAGAGGGCGCTTCCGAGGAAGAGGTGTACGGCGGGCTCGGACTGCCGTGGGTGCCGCCGGAGCTGCGCGAGGCGCCGTTCCGCGGCGAGCCGCCCGCGCTGGTGGAGGTCGCGGACATCCGCGGCGACCTGCACATGCACACGACGTGGTCGGACGGCCGCGCCTCGGTCGAGGAGATGGGCCGCGCGGCGCGCGAGCTCGGCTACGAGTACGTCGCGATCTGCGACCACACGACGAACGTGCGCGTCGTCCCCGGCCTCGACGCCGACGGGCTGCGCCGCCAGGGCGAGGAGATCGCCGCCGCGAACGAGGCGCTTGCGCCGTTCCGCGTGCTGCGCGGGACCGAGTGCGACATCCGCGCCGACGGCTCGCTCGACCTTCCGGACGACGTCCTCGCGGAGCTGGATTGGGTGCAGCTGAGCCTGCACGCCGGCCAGCGCGCACCGCGCGAGGAGCTGACGCGGAAGGTGACGGAGGCGATGCACCATCCGGCGGTGCGCTGCCTCAGCCATCCGAAGGGCCGGCTCATTGGGCATCGGCCCGAGAACGCGCTCGATCTCGACGCGGTCTTCGAGGTCGCGCTCGAGACAGGGGTCGCCGTGGAGGTGAACGGCCTGCCGGACCGGCTCGACCTGCGCGGCGAGCACGTGCGCCGTGCGGTCGACGCCAGCGTCGCGATCGTCTGCTCCACCGACGCACACTCGCTCGCGGGCCTCCGGAACATGCAGCTCTCGGTGGCGACCGCGCGCCGGGGGTGGGCGCGCGCCGCGGACGTTTTCAACACACGGCCGCTGGACGAGATTCTCGCCGGCCCTCGTCTACGGTGAGTGCATGCGCTTCGTCACGCTGCTCGTGCTTCTCGGAGTCGCCGCGTCACTGACCGGCACCGCCAGCGTCGGGTTCTCGTCCGTGGTGCAGAGGCATGCGATGTCCCGTTGCATGGCGACGCCGCCGGGCTTCCCGCGCAAGTTGAGTCGCGCCGGCACCGAGATCACGGTTGCGTGGAAGGTCTTCCCGTTCAATTACGAGTGCGTCTACGTGATGCGGGATGGAATCGTGAGGCGACCGCCCCCTTAGCTCTGGGCGACGATACGAGCGCCGCGGCCGGCGACTCAGCGGACGGTCATGAGGTTCTACGCGCCGAAGCTCGGGCCGGGCTGGCGGCGCCGAGGACGGCGTGCCTCGTCTCGCGGTCGAGGCCCGTCTCGGCGACCTGCTTGCGCTCGGCTATCCCTAGCCGCAAAAGGCCGTGACCGCGGCCCCGCGAAGCGCCACGTCCGCGGCGGCCGGCAGCGGATACGCATTCGCCATCAGCACGGCTTGTCGGCGGCCGTCGCG
>Ga0209059_1000679_pt1 | contig 15615 bp, 8 predicted proteins | sample GraSoiAngelo_151_FD_186165 | JGI IMG/M metagenome (GOLD analysis project Ga0209059, IMG submission 186165) | Grasslands soil microbial communities from the Angelo Coastal Reserve, California, USA - 14_1009_12_20cm (SPAdes) (version 2) | ecosystem: Environmental > Terrestrial > Soil > Grasslands ...
CGTGGATGTTCTTGCCCGTGCTCAAATCCATGACCGTGTCCGCACCCCACTTGGTGGACCAACGCATCTTTTCGACTTCTTCCTCGATACTGGAGGCGACGGCGCTGTTGCCGATATTGGCGTTGATCTTCACCAGAAAATTGCGGCCGATGATCATCGGCTCGGACTCAGGATGATTGATGTTACACGGAATTATCGCTCGCCCTCGCGCCACTTCACTACGAACAAATTCAGGAGTTATTTCGGCCCGGATGTCTGCCCCAAACGCGTTACCGGCATGCGCGAAGCCAAGTGAATTCCGTGAAAATTCGAATATCGAATATCGAATATCGAAGGAATCTTTAGAATTTCGAATTTCCGAATTGGAATTTGTTTCGGATTTTGGATTTCGGGTTTCGGATTTGTCCGAGCCGGACTGGCGATTCAATTCGCGTCCCATGTTTTCGCGCAGCGCGATGAATTCCATCTCGGGAGTGATGATTCCCTGGCGCGCATACCAAAGCTGCGTGACCGGATGCGATTTCGCTCGAAGAACCTTTCGGCGCGAGGGCGCGCCGTCTCCATTGAAGGTTGGGCGTTGGACAGCCTGCCCGTCCGTAGCTTTATGCGAAGGCGGGTTGAGGGTTGGACGTGTTCTGTTCGCATGCTTAGCATGCGTTTCCGAAAGCCAGCCATCATCGATCGGCTGAATCTTACGTCCTTCGTATTCTTCAACATCGCCGCGGTCACGGACCCACTTCGCGCGCAACGGAGCAAGGCCTTGCGTCACGGCTCCGTGAAAATCTGGATCGCCCCATGGACCGCTCGTGTCGTACACGCGCACCGGCTCGTTCACCTCAATCTCCCCACTCATCGATTTCGTCGGCGCGAGTGCGATTTCGCGAAAAGGCACGCGAATGTCGGGATGAATTTTGCCGCTGCCGTAAACCTTTTGTGAATTCGGAAGCTGCCCGTTAGTTGAGCCCATAAGAAAAAATCTCGAAACCAGGAAGCCACGAAGTAAATCCAACCAGAAACTCTTTTCCTGGTTTCCTGGGTTCCTGATTAATTCTGTTCATAATGCCATGCGCGGAAATCGCATGGCTGAAATTGCCAGTCCGGCATCGGACCCTCGCTCCCTTCGGCGGCATTACCCGCATCAGGTTCAAGGGGTTCGTCTTTGCGACGTCTCAGCCAAGCGGCTCCCCCGCATTTTCTTTGTCGGTCAGAATAAGACTCACGCGAGCGAAGTCAATGGTAGGACATCGTCCGGCGATGTAGCCACACTGCTAACGGGAATCTATCCTCCAGCTGGTGCCTCTTTCAAGTTGGTGTGAAAGATGGCCTGCCATTCTCCCTTCTGTTTCTTCCAGACGGACGCGGCGTTGTAGGTTCCGGATTGATCTTTCGCGTCGTATGTGCCTTCCACTTTCACCTTGTAGGTCGAGATAACCGTGTCCGACCCGTACGACGTAACCTTGTAATCGCTGATCGCGAACGATTTCATGTCCCACTTCTGCATATCCGCCAATTCCTTTTGCATGTCGGACATGCCTTCAGCGTAAACAGCCACGACGTTTGCGGCGACGAGCTTCTTGAAGTCGTCCGGCTTTTTGTCCTTAAACGCCTGCCAGGCTGCTTTCTCTTTTTCCTGCAGTGCATTGTCGTTTGTCGCGGCGGTCGAAATGGCAACCGTCGCCAATAACGCGATGATCGTAGAGCTGATATATTTTTTCATTGTGTCCTTTCGTTGAAGTTGAGTAATTCGGTCATCCTGATGTATTCGAGGCGCAAGGTAAAGGCCAAACGCTATCTGCAGCCGATATCGCTGCTTGAGATTTTAATCGGCAGGCAAGATGCCGGCCGGCCCCACAGCCAAGATGGCTGTGCTCCGTCACGGAACGATCGGCGCAGATTCGAGTGATGATCGTTTCGAAGGAGTCGATGTCTGCCGCGGGGAAGCAAACGCGGATTTCCCAACCAAGTTGATTAAACTTGCATCCGCTTCCTTCATCTGCCCTTCCTGATTAATGGGTTCAATGGGTACCGATTTGCTTTGCTTGCGATAATCCGCCACGAGCATTGGCGGCTGCTTCTTCACGGCCAACATCCGGTAATTTTCGATTCCCATGCCGATGGCTCCCGCCAGCTTGCCGCGCCAATCTTTGTTCGCAATTAATTTGCATTCGCCGCGCTCAGTCAGGAAGCCTCCTTCAATCAGCACAGCCGGCACCTTTGTCAGACGCAGGACAGCGAAGCGGGCGCGTTTGATGCCGCGGTCGTACTCGGGAATATGACCGAGGACGGAATGATAAATGCAAGCCGAGAGCGCCATGCTTTGCGCATCGACCGCACTACCGGGTTGCATACCATATGAGGTTGAAGTCAGCGCAGTATCAGATGTGGACGGCGCGCCGCGCGGAGTGAATGAGAAAATTTCAAAACCGGTAGCGTTTGGATTGTCGCTGGTCGCATTGAAATGGATGCTGACGAAAATCGAATTAGGCGCGGCGTTGGCAATCTTTGCGCGCACTTCGAGCGGCACAAAATAATCCCCCTCGCGGGTCATGATCACCCGCAAGCCTTTCGCCTGCAAAAGCGGGCGCAGCTTTCGCGCCACGTCGAGCGCGAAATCTTTTTCGTTTCCGTAACGGCTCACCTGGCCTTTGTCGTACCCACCATGACCGGGATCCAAAACGACTGTTTGGACGTTACCAACGTTTGAAACACGCTGCGGGCGCACCAACGGCTCGATGGTTTTGGCGACGTCTGTGCGCGAGACCAGATATTTTCCCTCCTGCTCGATTAATGGAAAACACAACCAACTGCGCGCGCCGTTAATCATCGCCTCGCGGCTGCCACTGACAAATTCGAGCGGATTTTTGACTGTCTCAAATCGCATTTTCTCACCCTGAGCAACGACGCCTGCCGGCAAACCGTAAAACCTCGAAATATTTTCAACTGTCAGATAATCGTGACCGCTTAGTTTGATGATATGCCAGTCGTCACCAGCAAATGTCGTTGTTTGCGCCAGGGCGATCCCGCCCGTGAGTAATGCCAGATTCAACCAACGTCGCACCGTTCCAATCATCTCCGCGCTAGGGTATCAAAAGACTCCTCCAATCTCAAATCGCGTGGACATGCAGCCGCGTGTGTGCCGGCTCGCGCCGTAATAAATTGAAGTTTACTTCAAAGTTAATTTGACTCGGCGTATTTTTTTGGTAAAACCCCGGAAATGTTTTTACCTGCTCGACGTGTTTTCGGTGTCTGGATTGCATTAGCCATGGTCGGCATCGCGCCTTTATCTGCCATCGCAGTTTCCCCCGCTCACAAAAAATTTCCAAAATCGTGCGTCTGGCGCGTGACCAACGCCAAAGCACCATTTTACCTGGTGGGTTCAATTCATGCGCTCAGCAAAAGTGATTATCCGCTCCCCGTGCCATACGAAATCGCGCTAAGAAATAGCAAGCGCTTCGTTTTCGAATTCGATCCGAATCGTGGCGCCGAGTTCGAAAGGAGATTTGAAGCTGCCGCCAAGTATCCGTCGGGTACCGACATCCGCTCCAAGATTGATCCACAACTTCTGGCTTGGCTTCGCAAAAACATTTTCACTGTTAAAGCCGACTCCCGCCGCGGAAAGCGCGCAGGAGTTGCAGGTTTCGACACCGAATTCTGTTACAAGCCGTGGTGGATTGCACAGCACCTCGCCGCGCCGGCCAGCTACAGCAAGAGTTCCGCCTCGCATGGCTTGGACAATTATTTCGTGGACCATGCGAAAATGACGAGAAAAGAGATAGGAGGCCTCGAGTCCGTTGATGAACATGTGGCGGTTCTCGGCGGATTGTCAGATCGCGACAGCGAATTCATGCTACGGGACGCGCTTACTCAGCCGCCGGACGGCCAAAAGGACTTCAGCAGGATGTACAAAGCATGGCGCAGAGGCGATATCGATACGCTTTGGGCCGGTGACGCGCGATTGCGCAACGAGGCGCCCAGGATTGCGGCCCGGCTTGTTGAAAATCGTAACGTGAAATGGGTTCCGCGCATCGAGGCCGAACTGAAAACTGGCAAACCGACAGCGATTGTTGCCGGCGCGCTTCATTTCGCCGGTCCCCGCGGTGTCATCGCGCTGTTACAGGCGCGCGGCTACCAAATCGAGCAACTGTAACCTTATTTCTGAGTAGCGGTCGCCGCGGCGACCTGGTTTCGGCGTCGCGCCGAAACAATCTTCCCCTCTTTCGTGATTTTCGAGGGGTCGAAATGCCAAATCCCAGAAAAAGGTCGCCATCGCGGGACGCGTGCGCTACCCGGAAACGCTTCTGCCGCTTCAACGGAAGCGCGTTTGAAAGGTCTAATTCGCATTATACAATCCGGAGCCACATTGCCTGTTCACAAACTATGAAGCTATTCATCCCGATCATCATTTCGATTTTTTGTGTATTCAACGTGCGCGCTGCGACGCAGCCGCAGACCGAGCAAAATCCGCCGCCAATTGATCCAAAGAACATGGATACGTCGGTCAAACCCGGCGACGATTTCTTCCGCTACGCCAACGGCGCGTGGGTCAAGCGCACCGAGATCCCGCCGGAGTATTCCCGATGGGGAGCGTTTAATGAGTTGATCGAGCACAACAACGACGCGCTGCACGCGATCGCCGAGCAGGCTTCGACAACGTCAGTCGATCCCAAGCTCGCGCCGGAAACACAAAAAGTGGGCGACTACTACGCCAGCGGCATGGACGAGAAAACAATCGAAGCCCAGCGAACGCAACCGCTCGAAGAAGAGTTCAAGCGCATTGACGGCATCAAGGACCGCGCTGATCTGCTTGCGGAAATCGCGCATCTGCACACGATCGGCATCGAGGCATTTTTCGGATTTGGTGCAGGTCAGGATTCAAAGGACAGCTCGCGCGACATCGCGCAGGCGGTGCAAGGCGGGCTCGGCATGCCCGACCGCGATTACTACACCAAGCAGGACGCTGACATGAAAGAGAAGCGCCAGAAGTACGTCGCGCACGTGACTAAGATGCTGACGCTGTTAGGCGAGCCGGCGGAGAAGGCGGCCGAAGACGCGAAGAAGATCATGGCCCTGGAAACAAAACTGGCCGAAGCGTCCCGCACCCGCGTGCAATTACGCGACCCGATCAAAAACTATAACAAGATGGGCGCGCAGCAGCTGCAGGATCTGACGCCCGACTGGAACTGGAGCGATTACTTCAAGACGATCGACCTGGTCGCGCCGGGCGATATCAACGTGCGTCAGCCAGAGTTTTTCAAAGCGGCCAACGACTTGTTTAAAGCGACATCGATGGAGGATTGGAAAGCATACCTGCGCTGGCACCTGATCGATGCGACCGCGCCGCATCTTTCGAAGGATTTCGTGGATGAAAATTTCAATTTCAACGAGCGAGTCTTGCGCGGCACAGAGCAGATCAAGCCGCGTTGGAAACGGGTGATCATGTCCGAGGACGGCGACATAGGCGAAGCGCTCGGAAAATTGTATGTCGCGTTTTATTTTCCGCCGGAGGCAAAAGCGCGCGCTCTCGAGCTCGTGAACAATCTGAAGGAGGCGCTGGCCGATCGAATCAAAACACTGGAGTGGATGGACGAGCCGACCAAACAAGAGGCGCTTAAGAAACTCGCTGCGTTTACAGTCAAGATCGGTTACCCCGACAAATGGCTCGATTATTCATTACTTCAGATCGACCGCGGCCCGTTCGTCTTGAACGCGATGCGTGCTGCACAGTTCGAGGCTGATCGTGACATTAAGAAGATCGGCAAACCGGTCGATCGCACCGACTGGGGAATGACGCCGCCAACGGTGAATGCGTATTACAACTCGAACATGAACGAGATCGTCTTTCCGGCGGGAATTTTGCAGCCGCCGTTCTTCTACGCGAACGCCGACGACGCGGTGAACTACGGAGCGATCGGCGCCGTCATCGGTCACGAAATGACGCACGGCTTTGATGATCAGGGACGCCAGTTCGACGCCAAAGGTAATTTGCGCGACTGGTGGACACCGAAATCCGCCGCAGAATTTAAGAAGCGCTCGGGTGCGATCGTGCAGCAATACAACGAATACCAACCGTTGCCCGGCTTGCATGTAAACGGCGAACTCACGCAGGGCGAAAACATCGCGGACATCGGCGGAGTGAAACTCGCTTACGCTGCGTTGCAAAAAGCGCTCGACAAACATCCCGAGGAGCGGAACAAAAAAATCGACGGCTTCACGCCTGAGCAACGTTTCTTTCTGTCCTTCGCCGCGATCTGGCGACAAAAAGTTCGGGATGAAGACCAGAAACTCCGCCTGACCACCGATCCGCATTCGCCTGGGCAGTTTCGGGTGAACGGCCCGCTCTCCGATCTGCCGGAGTTTCAGAAAGCGTTTAACGTTCCGGACGGCTCGCCGATGGTTCGGGCGGCTGACAAGCGTGTGAACATTTGGTGATCCGTGATCTGACTGATCACAGTTCACTGTTCATTGATCACTCTTTTGCAATCTTGCCACCCCAGCTAAGTATCTTCGCCTTCGCCCCGGCGGCTTCGGCTTCCTTGATGTTACCGGCGCGATTGTAAAACAGCGAGAGACTTGTCCAGCCGATCTGGTCGTTAGGCCGAAGCTCTACGGCTTTTTGGCCAGCTTCGATCGCTTCTGCAAAGCGGCCGAGTTTCATCAGCGCCATGCCAAGCGCGTGCCAGCCGTCAAAAAAACCCGGAGCGATCTCGACACAGCGCCGGTACTTCTCCACCGCACTTTCGAGATCACCCACCGCGAGGTCGCCGCTCGCGTCATCAAAGATTTGATCTGGCGTTTGCTGTGGCATTCGTTCTCGTCTTCCTCCTTGTCCTCGGTTCCCTGCATTTTCAATTACGAGGACGACGACGAAAACGAGGACGATTTGATCGCCGCGTCACGGCTCGATGTCAATTCGTCAGCCTTTAGTAGATTTAAGGCCAGCCGCTTCCTGCCGGTCGTGCAACCATTCGTAGACAACGATGCGCTCCTTGTTATCGAGAAGTCTTTTCTCAAACGCTGCCTTCTTCTCACCTGCATCACTATCCGCGAATGGCTCTCGCCTCTCCAAAATAGCGATAAATCCATCATCACCCGAAGGAGAAAAATCGCTGATCTGGCCAGGACTCAGGAATGCCACAGCTTCCTTGATCGCGGGAAGACCAGGAGGTTCGTTCTTCGGTTCCTTGCTTTGGGAAGGCGGCGCATTGTTTGGTTCCTTGCCTTGGGAAGGCTGCTCGCTCTTTGCTTCTGCGCTTTGATTCGTTTCCTCGTCTTGGGGTTTGGTTGTTTCCTCCTCAAACAACGAAAATGGCGGGAGCTTCTCGGCCTTTGCCCCTGCCTTCTGAATAGCCGCTTCAAGTGGCTGGCCCGACTTCGTTGCTTCGCGCAACTGCTGCACCAGCTCCCCGCTTTTTGTAGACAGTAACTCGCGTGCCCGCGACTTCTTCAGCGCATCCACGATTTTCGGTTTCGCCTCTTCGAGTGTGAGAGGATGCGCCTCGGTAATCCCTACGAGATGCAAGATATAAAATCCATTCGCCACCTGAATCGGATCACTGTTCGGCTCCTGCGCCGAGAGTTTAAAAGCAGCGGCGCCGAGCTGCGCATCGACTTTCAACTGCGGATCGGGCGTTGCTGCAGTAAATTCACCGGTCTCATGCACTTCCAACTGAAATTTCTGAGCGGCCTGCTTGAAATCTGTGCCTTTCTCCAATAGCGCCTGCGTGAAATCGGTCGCGCTATCGGCCAGCTTTTGCAATCCCTCGATCCGTTCTGTCCCAGTCAACGTCTTTTGCTCATTCAGCCCTGGCGCTGTCATGTCGCTTCCAGGGGAAAGCGGGGTGACGCCGTAACCACCGATCAGGCTTTGGATGAACCGATCTATGAAAACGGAGGAATATGCGGGTTGCGAGAGCGGCCCCGGAAGGTTGGTGTTTTCTTGCGGCTCCTCCGTTAGCCCCAGATGGACAAATTCCACCTTGCGTTTCTCATCGGTCTTGAGCTCAGACTTGTGCGCGTCGTAATACTTCTGCACGTCTTCATCGTTGACTTTGATATCCTTATCAAAATCGCTGGAGTGAAATCGAATGACGTTCACGTAAAATTTGTCGTAGCCGCGCTGAAAATTTTCGTCGAGCTCGCCTTTGGATATTGAAATGCCCGCGGCCAGGAGCTTCTTGATTTCATTCATGCAAAGCTCATCGCGAACCACCTGTTCGATATGCTCTTCGCCGAGCCCCATCGGCGGCAAGTAATTCCGCACAAAATCGGTGAACTTGTTCATGTCGAAACCCGATTCGCTTTGAAAAGCCGGCAACTTCCGCACGACATCGGCGACCTCAGAAGCGTCCGGACGAAGACCGAGCCGCTCCGCTTCGTGTCGCAGGACAATCAATTTGATGGCAAACTCCGAATAACCAGCATTGCCCGGTTGGTTGAGCGATAACGTGCTCCAAAACTCGGACATCCCAAGAAGCCGCGCGAGGTTGCCAAGACGCGCATTCCTATCAATCTCAAGTTGGGTAAGCTTGCGGCCATAGATCTCGGCAACGTCGCCTCGCCCCATCGCGCCGTAATCCGGTGTCTTGACGAAGTAGAAAATGAACGGGATCGTCAGAATGGCGATCACGATCATCAACCAGTCTTTGTGCCTGCGCAGTGCCTTCATCATAACGAAAACGATTGTAATGGCGGCCTAGCTCAGTCGCAAATCTGTAGCCGCCGCTCTGCGGACGGCAAGGCGCCGGACAAAGATGTTTCATCAGCGCGGCGCTTCGCACAGCGAAGCGGCTACAGTGCGCCTGCTGTTTCCCGAATCAGATCCCACGCCGTGCGGAGATGATCTTCTGTCGTGAGCACGTTACCGAAGCCAATTCGCATCACCGTTCGGCCGTACAATTTGGTTTGCGTGAGATAGGCGCGGCCTGAAGCATTGATTCGCTCCACGAGCTCGCTGTTGATTCTATCGATGCGATCGATGGAGCCGGCCCGCTCTCGCGCCGTTGGGCCCGGGCGCGGCGACGGCGCCGCGGCTCCAACAAACCGAAAACAAACCACCCCCATCCTGACGGGCGCAGTGAGCTCGAATCGATGGTCGCTCTTAATCCAGTTGGCGAGCAGCTTTGCAAGGCGGATTTGTTCGCGCAGACGCGCCACGATTCCATCGCGGCCTAACGAGCGCCAGATCACCCACGCCTTGAGTGCGCGAAATCTCCGGCCCAGCTGGATCCCGTAGTCCATGTAGTTCTTTTCCCCTTCGATGGTGTCGCCGCGCAGAACTTCCGGCACGAGGGTGAAAACGCGGCGCAAACGTTCGAGGTCGCGTACGTAAAGCACACTGAAATCGAGCGGCACAAAAAGCGTCTTGTGCGGATTGATCACGATGGAATCCGCCAGCTCCCAACCTTCGCTCACCCATTTGTATTCCGGCAGCATCGCGAACGCGCCGCCGTAAGCGCCGTCGATGTGCAGCCACATTTTTTCTTCCTGGCAAATCTTTGCGATCTCAGGAATGGGATCAACGTCTGCGGTGGACGTTGTGCCCACGGTGGCAACGACGGCAAGCGGGTGAAAACTGTCTTGCCGGTCTTGCGCGATCGTCTCGCGCAACAACGCGACGTTCATGCGAAACTCGGCATCGCTTGAAACGCGGATCACATTTTCTTCCCCGATCCCAAGGGTGATTGCCGCTTTTTCGGCTGCGCTGTGCGCTTGATCGGAAGTGTAAATGCGAAAGCGCGGCAGATCGCGATTGGTCAGGCCAAGTTTTCTGGTGGATGGCGCGGTTTGTTCGCGCGCAACCGCGAGCGCATGCATGATTCCCACCGACGCCGTGTCGTAAACCACGCCGCCGAACTCGTTAGGCAAACCGAGCCATTGCCGCAGCCAATCGATAACGACGGTTTCCAATTCAGTCGCAGCCGGACAGGTGCGCCACGTCATTGCGTTCACGCTTAACGGAGCGCTGAGAATCTCGCCGAGAATTCCCGGCGCGGTGGTTGTCCAGCCGAAATAGCCGAGAAACATCGGATGACTCCAGTGCACCATGCCGGGAACGATCAGGCGATCGACGTCGCTGAGGATTTTCTCGAACGGCTCGCCGTCTTCGGGCGGTTGCGCCGGAAGCTGCGCACGAACTGCGCCGGGTCCCGCCACTGCGGGATTAGGCGCGACGCGCAACGACTCGATATTTTCGCGAAAATCCGCGATCCAGTCTGCGAGCTTATGCAACTGTTTGCGGAATTCCTCCGGCGGAGTGTCACCGAGCGATTGTGGATCTTTCATCGTCTTTGTAGCCGCCGCTCTGTGGGCGGTACCGACCAGGACATGATTAACACATCAGCGCCACGCTTCCCACAGGGAAGCGGCTACAGTTAAAAAGCAAAGCCGAAACTGAAATGGAAGGCGCCGAAATCTTCGCCTGCGCGCGGATCGGGATTGACGCCGTAATCGAGGCGAATCGGGCCCACAGGCAGCTTGTAGCGCAAGCCCGCGCCTATGGCGTAGCGCATATTGTTGAGACCAACATCTTCCGACGTCGGCAAAAGATTACCCGCATCAGTAAATATGGCGCCCTGAAGTTCTCCAAAAATCGGAAAGGTGTATTCGACATTAAACACGGTAAAGAATTCTCCGCCGACAGGATGACCATGATTATCGTGCGGTCCAAGATCGCGTTCGCCGAAACTGCGCACGGTTGTAGCGCCGCCATTGAAAAAACGTTCGTCGATCGGGATGGCCGTCGCTTCGCCGGGACCGCTAGTTGTAAGCGAATGGATCACCCCAACGCGCGCGCCGAACGCGATTGAGGACTGCCTGAACCACCGCTGGAACAGCGTGCCCGTCGCTTCGTCTACCACTACACCCGGCGTCAGCGGCTTCGGTCCAAAGGGAAGATAGTAACCAACGCGCATAGTTCCGCGAATGTATTCGATGTCACTTCCTAATGCGCTCGACGCCACATCCAAGGTATTACCAATGAGGAACCCACGCGGATTGACATACGGACTCTCACGCAGATCAAGCGTGTTAGTGAGTCCGATGGTGTCCACCTGATACTCCTTTGGCCCAAGAAGAAAACTCGGCCTGATCTCTGAGTCGGTTATCTTCACGTGGCGCGCCGAGAAATTCAGCGTCGCCTCGTCATACTTTGAAATTTTGCGGCTTAGCTCCAACTTTCCGCCCAGTTCAAATTTTGTGTATCCATCGTAATCGAAAGTGAAGGCGAACGCTCGCGCGGTGAAAACAAAGTCTGTGTCGAGAAAGAACGGATCCTGATAAAGAAGTTCACCTCTGTAGCTGCGCTGCGAGACCTCGATCGTGGCAGAACCCGCACGGCCAGTGCCGAACAAATCGCGATCGCCGGCCTGCACACCGGCAAGCGCGCCCTCGTAGGTGTCGAATCCAACCCAAAAACCGAATTCCTTGCTCTTGGCTTCCTCGGCTGAAATGTCGAGCCGCAAAAGATTACCATCGATCGGCACCGGCTTGATTTGCAGCAAATTGAAGAGGCCGGTCTTCATCAGAGTGCGAAATCGCTCATCGAGAACATCGGGGCTATAGGTCTTTCCGCTAAGCCTGGTAAAGCGTTTCCTCACAAAACTCGGATGCAAACGCTGCAATCCATTCACGGTCACCCCATCAAAGTGATAAACCGGTCCAGGAGAAACTACGATTTGAACCGGTACGCGACCGTTCACCGCCTCTTCAGGCGCGCCAGCGGCTTCTACTTTCACGTCGTAATACCCGCGCGCTTTGTAATATGCCTGGAGACGGCGCGGAATATCCTCTACGCGTACGTCGGTGTAAGGTCGCTGCAGCAGATCAACGATCTGTCCGCGGAGCGCCTCCGCACCGTAAACAGTTTGCCCGGTAAATGCGATGTGACCGAAAAAATATTGGCGTCCTTCGCGAATCGGAACGACGACGTCGACCTCGGGGCTTTGTCCCTCGAATTTGGAACGCGGCGGATCGACTACCACATCCAGAAATCCTTCCGCGACATAAAAGCGCTGTACCAGCTTCGCTCCCTCGTCCATGTCGGCCGCCACGAAAGGTAATGTTTTCTCCAACCGCGAGTAGCGCTCGCGCGTCGGCCCCACCAGGTACTCAAATAGTTTGTCCGCAGGCTCTCGCGTATTTCCGTCAAACACGACCTTGTTCAGCATGAATCGCGGCCCTTCGATTATGTCCAAACGCAAACGGTTACCCGACTCGATGACGTAACGCACGCTCACCTTCGCATAGCCGTGCTTTCGGTAAAAGACTGCCAGGAAAAACGCGAGGTCGTCCGCTCGAGCCGGGGTTAATCCAAAATCTTCCACCGTGGTGATCTCTTCTTTCAGCGCCGAGCGCAACTGTTTGTCGTCGAAAGCCTGCTGACCGCGAAATTCGATGATGCTAGCGTGCTTTGCGCGTTTCTCCTGCTCTTTTACGACTGCTCGACGCTCTCTCTGTTGCTCCTCCGGTCGAACGACATCGACCGCACTCTGCGCTGTCACTTCAAATGCGAGGGCCACGCTTCCAACAGAGAAAAAGACCCTATATCGCATCTTAGGACCTATCGAAAACGAATCAGATATTTAACTTTCCCCCGGAAACTGCCATGAACACCGACATCGCCAGTAAGTACAAGGTTGTCATTGATCTTGAATCGCACGGTGGCTTGCTGTTGACCGGTTCGCGGATCGACCGTGCCCAAGTCCAGATCCAGCTTGTTAAACACCGTGTTGCTCTCGGTTGGCTCGCCTTTTTTGACAATTTTGCGGTAAAGCTGTTGCACCAGTAACATGGCCGCCCGGCCAGCCAGAACGTTGCCAGTTGAAAGCTCCCGTCGCGTCGCGCCAGTCGCGATCAATGAAATGATCTCCTCCTGGGCGAGCGGCGGTTCACTCGTGAAAATCGCTTCCGGCGAAAGTAAAGTTCCGTACACGTAAACGCGCACCGTATAATCGCGGATGACCGATGTGCCTTGCAGCTCGATCCGCGGATTCATTGGATCGTCCTGGGTAAAAGTGAGCAAACCGCGCATGACATTCAACCGGCTGAAAGGCAACGTCGCTTCCACATCTTCCATCTGCACCACGCCTTGCAGGGCCGGACGGAACCCCGTCCCTGTCAATTTCAGATCAGTAGTCGCTTCGCCGGTCGCCAGGTTCCCGCGAATCAGCACAGGATCTTTCGTTTTGATTGCCACGTTAAATTTCCAGTCACGCAATGGAGGGACTGGCAGAGAAAACAATTCAGGGCGTTCCGCCGGTGCTTGGGGTGCGGGTCTGCCCGGCAGCCCGATGGGTATGAGATCGATGTTTTTCAGGAACTTGCTGTTTGTCAGTGCGACGTTGCCGCTAACTGTCGCCGCCGCGAACGGCCCAGTTATGGCAACGTCCGCGTCAGCGCGAACGGTGAGTGTATCGTTTCGCGCGAGTAGCACGCTTTGAGCTCTGAACCGTAAGTCCAGAGTCGGTGTAATGAGTTTGGGAAAGGTCATCCGGCCGCTCATTGTGAATGGTCCACCTGCCACATCGCCTCCGAACCGATCGAGCGTGACCTCGTTATCCCTGAAAGTTATCCGCGCGTTGAAACCTCCGACCGAGGGAATGGTGGCATTGGTGAAACGCGCGACATTCACCGTCATATCCCCCGCCCCACTTAGCACGGGGTGACCAATTGTACCAGTTACATCAACATCCATTCCAAGCTCGCCATCCAGTTGCGCAAGGTCGGGAACAAATTGACGAACAAAATTTACGGACGTGCGAGGAACGTGAGCTTTTGCAGTGATCGGTGTGTCGTCCGGCAATTTCCCGGCACGCGCAATTTTTGGAATGTCGAGAGGCATGCTTCCAGTTATTTCCGCCGGCTGAATTCTCGGCTGTTGCAGTTTCCCCGAAATGGTCAGCCGGTTCTGCGCGGCGTGCGCGCTCAACTCGAAGGTCGCCGGCTCCATTTTCGGCCAATATTCATTCCGTAAATCCCGCATCTGCATGTCGAGCCGCGCGCTCAGATCGGCGACGGTTCCGTTCGCCTCGAGCCTCGCATTTATGATGCCGGAGGTCATCGCTTTGATTCCGAGGTCATCGAACAACCTTTTCAGATCGAGGTCCTGAGCCTGAAATGTCGCAGACACTTTGCCAGACGCCGGAATCACAGCAGCCTTGGTCCCAAGATTCCTCCACACAAACGGCATGGAGACATATCCGGATGCGAATTTCGCCTGGCCCTGATCAAGTTGAATCTTGTCTATCTCGAGCGTGTCGCCTTTCGCCCGGGCAATCGCTTGAAAATCCATGTTGCCGGTGGCGAAAGACATGATCGGCACATCAAAACCATCCGGCGAATAGGACCCATCGACGTTTGCCTGCAACGATTGCAAATTCCCATAGCGCCCCTTTTGCAATGCCAGGTTCAGCTTCCCTGAATTTTTGAACGTTTGCACATTGCCGCTTCCTTCCCAGCGCAGGTTGATCGAGCCCGCCAATTCATTCTGATTGCCGGACGCGCGAAGCAGCGGCTCAAGCGTGGCCAAGTTCGCTACGTTTGCAGAAATCTTGCCGGAATAATGATAAGGTCGCCGCAGATTCAGCGTCCCAGTCGCGTTAACGAAATCGGTATCGTTCAACGCCGCGCTGAAATCATTGAGGTAAATCGCGCTGTTCGAAATCGCACATTGACTGCTGAGTTGCCGGAAAACCAAATCCCGCATCCTCAGATTTGCCCCGGATACCCACATCTGTCCGGTGGCCGTCTCTTGTTTCCATTGAATCTGCGCCGCTAGTTGCAACGGCCCGCTCAATCTATTTGGAGAATCAGCAACCCAGAAGTCCCCCGCTTCAGGCGCATTCAAGGCAACATCCGCCTCCGCGGGCTGCGAAGAAAATTTGCTGACCTCTGCCGGCAACAGATAGCGACCGTGAGCATTCACTTCATTTTGTTTTCGCCGCAGATTTAATCGGTCGAGGCCGAGAACATCATCGCTCGAGTTGAGCGAGCCTTCTGCTGAATCGACGACGTAGTCCCGGTAACGTATTCCCGCTAAATTGAACTCCATTGCGGTGCGAAGATCTGCGAACCATGGTCTTTTAGTATCGCCGCGCGCAACGCCCTTGGACGCGCGCAGTGTACAGTTCAGCCTGTCAACGATTCCATCTTCGAATCCAACCGAGTCTGCGTTTACGCCCAGGGTTGCCTGTATAGTGGCGTTGACAATATCTATCCTGCCGTTGAACTGGGCCGAGCCGGACAACCCCACAGGAGTTCCCACTGTCAATCGCTCCAGATCCGGCGCCGAGCCGGAAATTTTGAGATTAGCCGGTGTGCGGCCAAAGTCTTCGATTTTGGAAGGCAGTTCGATTGCTCCGCGCAGATGCAGTTCGTTCGTGTCCTGAAGAATGTCGGCCGATCGCAGAATTCCCCTGCCTTGTTCCGCTGAAATTTCTACGACAGCGCGACCAAGATTGAGTTCCGGACGATGCACATCGCTCATCCGCAGCGACAGCGTTCCGCTCCAGGTGCGCGGCTGATCGATTATGCCCGAGCCATCCACGGCGAGGCGCTCAATTTCGCCTGAAATATAATTCTCCGGAAAGACAAGGAATTTGTTTAGCGATTCCCAGGAGA
>Ga0209059_1000688_pt1 | contig 15533 bp, 14 predicted proteins | sample GraSoiAngelo_151_FD_186165 | JGI IMG/M metagenome (GOLD analysis project Ga0209059, IMG submission 186165) | Grasslands soil microbial communities from the Angelo Coastal Reserve, California, USA - 14_1009_12_20cm (SPAdes) (version 2) | ecosystem: Environmental > Terrestrial > Soil > Grasslands ...
TCGTGCAGGAACCGCTCGAACAGCAGGTTGTGCTCGATCGGGTCCACCCGGGTGATGCCCAACAAATAGGCGACGATGCTGTCGGCCGCGGACCCCCGTCCCTGCCCGGGGATGCCGCGGGTTTGCGCGAACCGCATCAGGTCCCAGTTGATCAAGAAGAATTCCGCAAAACCGGTCTTATTGATGACATCCAGCTCCTTCTGCAGCCGGGCCGCCACCTCGGAGGTGACCGGCTTGTATTTCTCGCGGACCGCGTCCTGGCACAACCGATAGAGAACGGAGAATGGCGTCTCGCCGGCCGGAACCGGGAAGCCCGGGAAACGGGCGCTGACCAGGTCGAACGTAAACCGGCAACGTTGCGCGATTGCGGCGGCATTCGCCATTCCCTCGTCGACCACGCGGGTTGGATATCGACGAAAAACCTCGCGCAGCTCAGCGCCCGACTTGAGGTAATACTCGGCATTCGGATGCAGGTACGGCTGGGCTCCGTCGAGGCTGGTGCGATGACGAATCGCCGTCAGCACGTCATGCAGCCGGTGTCGGTCCGGGGTGGCATAGAAGACCTCGTTGGTGATAACCAGCGGGGCCTGGTGCCGCTCGGCAAGGTCGAGCAAGGCCTGGTTGCGCGAACGATCATCCGGTGCCAGGTGGTCGTGTAGCTCGATGAAGACCCGGTCACGACCAAACACCTCCTGGTAGAACGGCAGCCGCTCTTTCGGGTCGGCGACCAGCGCGATCAGGTGATCGCTGGCCGGTGTGAGCTGGTCGGCGCGCAGCCTGGTCAGTTCATCGGCAGCCAGCCGGGCCATTCCCTTGGCGTTTGGCATCTGCGCCATGCTGATCAGACGGCAGAGGCTCATGTAGCCGATCTTGTCCTCGGCCAGCAGCAGCAGCCTGTCCCCCCACCGGTCGTAATCCACCCGGTCCTTGGGCGGTTTGGTGCCGTCGTCGATGGTCAGCTCGGTGCCGATGATCGGCTGGATGCCGGCCCGCTGCGCAGCCCCGAAGAACTTGACCGCGCCGTAGAACCCGTTGCGATCGGTGATCGCGAGCGCCGGCATCTCCAGGTCACGGGCGCGGGCCACGAGCTCCTCCGGATGCGAGGCGCCCTCGAGAAAGGAGTAGTTCGAGTGACAGTGCAGCTCGGCAAAGGCGCTCGTCATCGCCGGTCAGTCATAGACGCGTTCCACGAACCATTCCGCGCGGGCTCGATCGCAGTAGCACTCGAGCGCCAGCTCGTCGTCGATCAGCAACCGCCAGTATTCACGTGAGACCGGGCTGCGCCACCAGTCGCAATCGATTCGCCAGCGATTGAGCACGCGGGTCACGGCCTGCCAGCCCGCGGCCGACTCGAGATGCGTCGGAACGCCGTCCGCATCGAGGCGTACCCGCACCGGTCGAGGCGGTGCCAGCAGCTCCGTCATGCCGGTTTCCAGAGGATTCGGTGGTCGGGGAGCGGCGCGGCATCCGAGCGGACCTCGGCACGCTGGACAACCGGTGCGCCGTATTCCTCCTGCAACCGCGCGACGGCGTCGGCGATGGATTCCTGGAAGCCATCGCGTCGGATCAGCAATCCCGGCTGCCGGATATAGGCGGGCTCCAGCCGGCCGGCGCGCAGCGTGATCCGCTCCAGCGGCGCGATGATCGAGGCGCGTAGCAGTCGCGGCCTGATGCCATCGAAGAGTTCGGTCGCGGTCGTCACCGGGTACGCGTAGCGGACCTCAACGGCAAGCACCGGCGCGGCTTCCTGGTTGAGCACGATGCGGACCGCGCGCGTGCCGAGACCCTGGGCCAGCAGTGACGTGCTGACCTGCTCCGCCAGCGCCCGGGCGATGAATTGCAGCGCTTGCGTGTTGTCGACCGGCGGCTCCAGTGGCTCGCTCGCCTCGATCCGAACCGGGGGTCGCCAGGGCTGCAGCCGGCGGCGATCAATCCCTATGGCCAGGTCGTAGACGTCCAGCGCCTTGAGGCCGAACTGGCGGCGAAACGCCTGACGCGAAATCGTCTGCAACCGGCCGATGGTCCGCACCCCGAGCAGCTCGAGATACTCGCGTAGGTCGTCATCGAGCGGCAGCGTGTCGATTGGGAAGCGGGCCAGATAGGCGCGCGTCTGATCAGGCTCCACCACCACCGGCCTACCGGGCGTCGCGTGACTGGCCGCGACGGTGCTGACGAACATCGAGGACGCCACGCCCAGCGCGGGGGCGCTGCCGATCACCTCCTCGATGGTTCGGGTGATGGCCGCCAGCAACCGCGCCCGGTCCGGCCAGCGCAGCGTGAGTCGATCGAGCCGGAGAAAGGCACAGCCAGGCTCTGGAGCGGCGGCAAGATCCGGGGTGAGGCGATGCAGGGTTGCGAGGAACGATTGGCGGACCCTGGCCGTGGCCTCCTGGTCAACCGGTTCGATCATGGCGTCAGGCGCGAACTGTTGAGCCCGGTTGAGACTCATGCCTTCGACGACTCCCTGGGCTCGCGCCTCGGCCGAAACCGCCACCACATCACTGCGCTCGTGCACGTGTCCGCCGAGTATCAGCGGACGGCCGCGCCACGCCGGCGTCTTGAGCCAGGCGGCCAGCAGTGACGGATGGGGAGTGCGGATACAGCAGATGTCAGGGTCACGGGATTTCCCGTGTGTCATGGAATGTCAGGGTCACGGGATTTCCCGTGTGGATAGGGAACGACCCACCGCTCGGTTCGACCCGGCGGCGCCAATCGGTTTTTGACGACGGCGGCGTCGACCTCCAGCCCCTCCAGATCGCCGCCGCGGCTGAAGACCCAGGCGCGCCGTTGAAAGCTCAGGATCAGGCTGGCGTAATAGCGGATCGCGTCGTCAGCGTCGGCGTCGTGGATCAATAGCAGCGTGCAATCGGCTTCGGCGATGCGGTGCAGCAAATGCGGCAGCTCGGCGTCGAGACCGGCCGCTCGCGCCCGCGGCAGGTCGATGCCGATCAGGTCGACACCGGCGCGCGCCAGTACGCGGATGCTCGCCATTCCCTCTCGAAGGGATTTTGGCCGCACCACGAGCAGCCGATCGAGCCGGGCATCGATGCGACTGAGGAATTCCGGATCGAGCCGGCTCGGAAAGTCGACGTAGGCGACCGGACCTTCCCGGCTGGCGGCGGCAAGGCTGCGCTGAGCCAGTGTCCGTTTACCGGATCCCCTGGGCCCGGCCAGCAGGCTTAACCGCCCGACCGGCCAGCCACCGATTCCGGTTAGGGCATCGATCTCCGCGATCCCAGAGGGCCGCGCGGCACATGGCGGTGCCGCCGGGCGTGGCGCGGCGCTCCCGAAGCGGGTCTGGAGCACCGTGATGGCTTGTTGGAGACGATCCGGCATCTGACACGCCCCAAAGGAGAGATGACGAAAAATCGCGGCGACATCAGCCTCCCCGGGGACGCAGGAGCAGATCGCTGAGGCTGATCAGATGTTATCGAACAAATGTTCGTTCGTCAAGGCAGCGTCATGCGCTGGCCGGGCGGCGCTAGGTTATCGGGCTTCCTGGAGGCCGACGCTGAACATCGCCTCGAGGTCGTGCTTGGAGTAGACCTTGAAGGCGACATGGGTTCGGGTCTTGAGGATGCCGGGAATCTGTGAGAGTCGCGAGGTCACGATCTCCGCAATCTCTTCATGGTCTTTCACCCGAAGGATGGCCACGAAGTCGAACTCCCCGGTAACCGAGTAGGCCTCGGCAACGCCAGGCACGTCCGCGAGCGCTGGACCCAGCCGCGCGATGGCCGAACGCTCGGCCTCGATCAGCACGATGGCCGTTACCACGAGGGCATTGTCTCACCTCGCTGGTGAATACAAAATCCTTGACGAATCGAACATATGTTCGTATAATTGGGGTAGATGGCTACGCCGGTGACAGGCGATCCCACGTTGGACCTTCTGAAGGTTGCAGAAACCATCCTGAGCGACGTAAGGACCCGCCGCCGCCGTAACCTGGCGACCCGGGCCGATCTTGCTGCCGAGCGCATCGCGATCGACGCGGTACGGACCGTGGCCGACGATCTTCAAGCTCGTATGGGTGGTGACACATCAGGCGCGGACGCTTCCTTCCACAAGGGGATATGCCGCGACCTCCACCGTTTTGAGCTGCTCCGCTGGCGAACCGCGCCAGAGTTTCTGCGGGTGCGATGACGGCCGAGAACCCCCAACCCTCCCTAATCCCCGAAGACCGACTGACCGTCCTGGCCGCGATGTCCGCTGATATCGACCGATATCACGCCATGGACAAGGCCAGTTTGCTGCCTGAGCAGCATGCCAGCTCGCTGATAACGCTCGCCCTGGCTCGTGACCGGTTGGCCATCGAAATGGCCGAACACGTCGCCGAGCTGAGCAAGTCACGCGCCTGTGTCGACGAGTGGGGGTCTGTGTCGACCCAGGATTGGGTGCGGCACCAGTGCAACATGCCCTCCGGAGTCGCGGGGGATCTCCTTCACGTCGCTGAGCAGCTGCCGAACCTAACAAAGACAGTGGAGGCCGTCGGGGATGGGAAGATCGGATTTGCTCATGCCGCCATCATTGCAAGGCACGCCCAGGCGATCACGCACTCCGAAAGTGCCGAACCTTTCGACGAGAGACCGTTTCTGAAAGCTGCCGAGGAGAGTAGCGTCAGCCGGCTCTGGTACTACTCGATGCACGCCTGGCATCGTGCCGACCCTCAGGGCGTGACCGACGCTCAGCGTCAGGCGGTCGAGGAACGGTACCTGCGATTTACCGATGGAGCCGATGGCACGGTCTACGTCAAGGGAGCGTTCGATTCGGCCGCCGGTGCAACCATCAAAACCGCCATGGAGCCGATGGCGCAGCCCCTTGGCGACGGCGACCTCCGCAGCCGCGAGCGTCGTTACGGTGACGCGTGGGTTGAGATGGCTGCTCACTCGCTCGACACCGGCATCGTCCCACAACACGGAAGCGTGCGACCGCATGTTCAAGTGACCACGACTCTGGAGACGCTCCAGGGCCTGATCGGTGCGCCCGCTGGTGAGATGGCATTGTCTCTACCGATCTCAGCCAAGACGGTACAGCGATTCGCGTGCGACAGCTCCATCACACGGGTCCTCCTGGGTGCTGATTCGGCCGTGATCGAGGCCGGTCGGGCGAAAAGGGTCGTCGCCGGCGGAACCCGGCGCCTGCTCGACGCCCGGGACAAGCATTGCCGGTGGCCTGGCTGCGAGCGACCGGCTTCGTGGAGTGCAGCCCATCACATCCTCCATTGGGCTCAGGGCGGCAAGACGGATCTTTCGAACATGATCCTGCTCTGCCAGCATCATCACTGGATGGTGCACGAGGGTGGCTGGCGCTTGTCGCTGGCGGCGGATGGACGCGTTCTCGCCATCCCACCGGAAACGGACTTCTATCCGCCAGAGTTCTACCCCTCCGCGCGAGCGCCCGACGAATTCGACGTCGCCTGAACGCCCCCACATGACCGGCGGCGATAGCCTCCACCCGACGAGGCGCCAGTAGAGTCAAGATGAGATGGCAGCCCAGGTCAGGATTGGCTGTTCAGGTTGGTCGTACCCACACTGGCGGAAGCGCTTCTACCCGGACAAGCTACCGGCGCGCGAGCACTTCGCCTACTATGCGCGGCACTTCGACACCGTCGAGCTGAACAACTCCTTCTACCGGCAGCCGCCACCCGAACGTTTTGCCGCGTGGCGCGAACAGGCGCCGTCCGGTTTCCTGTTCGCCGTCAAAGGCAGCCGTTACGTCACCCACGTCAAGCGCCTGGCCGTCGAACAAAACTCGATCGACCTCGTCGTCGATTCGGCGCGTGAACTCGGCGATAAGCTGGGCCCGATCCTCTTCCAGCTCCAGGCGAATTTCCGCCTGGATCTGGAGCGGCTCAGGCGGTTTATCGCCATGCTGCCGGCCGATCTGCGCGTCACACTGGAATTCCGGCATGAATCGTGGCTGGTGGGCCCGGTCTTTGACCTGCTCAGGTCGTCGCACCTCGCCTTGTGCATCCCCGACCACCCGAAAATGCCGAAGTCAGACGAGATCACCGGCGACTTCACATATGTAAGGATGCACCTCCCACCGCGCGGCCTCGGTTATGGCAAGCAAGCTCTGCAGCCGTGGGCCGAACGGGTCGCCGGCTGGAGCCGTCAGGGCCTCGACGTCTTCGTCTACTTCAACAACGACATGGAGGGCCACGCCGTCAAGGACGCGCAGACGCTCATCGCGCTCCTCGACGCTAAAGTAGGCACGGCGTGATCACCACATCCCAGAGCGTCGCACCCTATTACGACGGATGGCGATTGAGTCAAGAGCGGCTCGTCGAACGTGTCAGTGAACTATCGCCCGAGCAGCTGGGGCTCCGGGCCGCTCCGCATCTCTGGCCGATCTGGGCCATCACCGCGCACGTCGCCGGCGTCCGTCCCTACTGGCTGTGCCATATTTGCAAGGAGCCGGGCGCCGAACGCACGCCGTTTGCCGGTTTGATCGACCAGGGGTGGGAAGACGATCTTGACCACCCGCGTCACGCGGGCGAGCTCGTCTCCGCGCTCCAGTCAACCTGGGTCATCGTCGAGGAGTGCCTCGAACGGTGGACGCCCGAGATGCTTCAAGACAAGTTCCCCCGGGAGATCAACAGCAGGATTCAGCTGCATACGCGCCAGTCCGTCCTGATCCGGCTGATCACGCATGACGCTTATCACTGCGGGGAGATCGCCCAGGCACTCGGAATGCACGGGCTGAAAGAAGTCGATATCTGGACCGGCCGCGTGCCGGAGCCGACCTGACAGCCGAGGAGTACGGGAAGGCCGGGATTCGAACCCGGGGAGCGGAAACACCCGCTCAAGCGCTTAGCAGGCGCTCGCATTCGACCACTCTGCCACCTCCCCGCGGAGGCGGATGCCAGTTTACCCTGTTTGCATGGAAATTTCGGTCGATGAGCGATGGGCGCGCTACGGGCGAGCGCTGATCGGTTCGATGAATGAAGTGCTGACCGAAACGGCCGATGAGATGCACGCCAATTTGCTGGAAACCGCCGACTACTGGCTTTCCCTGGGTCTGGTGCTCGGATTACGCCAACCGGCGCAGGCCCGGAAATTGCTGCATCTGATCGAGGCGCACGAAGCGGAGCGGGGCGAGCTTGAGCGCGACGCAGCCGGCCTGATCGGCGAGGTCTTTCCCTGAGGCGTCGCGGCCTGGTCTCCCAGATGTATGCCGCGGCGCGCCTGGCGAATGACGTCTCGACGCTCGCCTCGGGCGACCCACGCCGGATCGCGCGGCGGGCGCGCAACAAGATTGTGGGCCGGGCGCTGGGTCGCGCCGGACTGTGGCGCCTGCTCTGGCGATGAGCGCGGTCGTCCGCCTCAGCGTTCGAGCCGCTGTGCCAGCCGTCGCAGGTCCGCGACGAAGGCCTGCATCTCGAGATCACGGCTCTCGTCATCGGGGGCCCGCAGGATCGATGACGGATGCACGGTCGCCATCATCAATGGCAGCCCTGGCCGTTCGATGAACTGACCTCGCTGTACGCTGACCCGGAAATCTCGGCCGAGGAGCGCCTGGGCGGCGGTGGCGCCCAGGCAGACCAGGATGTGCGGCTTGACCACCGCGATCTCGGCATCGAGCCAGGGCCGGCAGGCGCCGATTTCGGCCGCGTTCGGTTTCTGGTGAAGCCGGCGCTTGCCCTGCGGCTTCCACTTGAAATGCTTGACCGCGTTCGTGATGTAGACCTGGGTCCGATCGATTCCCGCGGCGCGCAACGCTTCATCCAGCAGCCGCCCCGCCGGACCCACAAAGGGTTTGCCTTCGATGTCTTCCCGGTCGCCCGGTTGCTCGCCGACGAACATCACTCTCGCATGTCCGGCACCCTCGCCAAAGACCGTCTGGGTGCCGGTCTTGTACAGGTCGCATGCCTGGCATCCAGCGGCGGCTGCCTTCAGACCGGGCAGGGTGGGCTGCTCCGGAATTAGCACCTGGGCCGGAGCCAGCTCCGTTGCGGCGATGCCCGGCAGCTTGGGGCTATTCCGTGCTGGACTCAAGCGGCAAGCTCAGCGTGAACACGCTTCCTTCCCCGGGCGTCGATACCGCGACAATGTCGCCGCCGTGAAGGCGAGCCAGCTCCCGGGCGAGGTAGAGGCCCAGCCCGGTTCCCGGCACGTCGGGTCCTTGCTCGAGTCGGCTGAAGCGGACGAACAGGCGCTCCATGTCCGCCGGCGCGATTCCGATCCCGAGGTCTCTCACGCTCACCAACGCCAGCTCGCCCGCGATCGCGAGCTGCACGGTGACATCGCCTCCGGCCGGCGAGTACTTGATCGCGTTGTCGATCAGGTTCCCGATGATGATGTCCAGCCGCATCGAATCCGCGAGCACCGGCAGCTTGCGACGGACCCGGTCATCGAAGCGGAGTCGGTGCCTGGACGTGGCAGCGGCCTCGGCCGTCTTCAGACCGCGGCGCACGACCTCACGCAGATCGAGACTCCTCCGCCTGAGCTGCAAGCGCTCGTCTTCCAGCCGTGCCGCCTCCACCATTTCGTTGGCGAGCATGTGGATCTGCGCCGCCTTTGCCCTCAAGAGCGGCAGCACCGGTCTCATCCGCTTTGGGATCGGCCCCAGCGACTCGTCTTCCATCAGGGACAGATATCCGCCCAGCATTGCCGCCGGTCCGCGTAATTCGTGCGATGCCAGCCGCAAGAACTCCGATTTCGCCTTCTCGAGCTCGGCCAGCTGGTTGGCTTTCTGCCGTAACCGATCTGCTTCGACCTGCTGCCGCTGCCTGGCCTGAAACTTGTCGTCGGTTTGCTCAGCGAGCACCATGACGTGGGTCAGCCGGCCGGCGGTGAATACGGGGTAGGCGTCGATGTTCCAGATGTGGTTCGCCGTCTGCTTGGTCCCCCGCTGCGCAACGAAATAGCTCTGTGGGTCTCGGCCATGCCGGACTCGCGCAAACAGGTCGAGGACCGCACCATGCTCGGCCGGATCGAAGACCTCGCGAACGGTTCGGCCCGGGCTGGGACTCCGCTCCAGCCCAAGCACGCGGGCGAACTCGCGGTTTCCACAGGAAAACCTGACCTCGTCATCCCCAAGCTCAAAGAGGCCGATTCCAACCGGCAATGCCTCGAGGACGGCCGGCAGGAGTTCAGCCGTCCGCGCCGAACGCGGACGGTTGGGATCGGATCGCTCCGCTGGAGACGCCGGTCCAGAATGAATCATCATTCAAGTCTTATAGCGTTACGGTACGATTCCATTATAGTCCCATCGCTAGATGGCCGGTCGATCCAGCCGAGCTGCCAGGGCCGGTCGCGGAATTCAGAGAGATGTGATAGCCATGTTATAAGAGTCCATTTCAGGTTGGACCGGCGGCGCAATTGAGACGCCGGTACACTGACGTGTCATGACGGACGCCTCGGCGCCGCAGCGTCTCGCTCCCACCACCGATGGCGGTCCGGTGGGCCCGGTAATGGTGATCGGAGGGGCCGAGGACAAGCTTGGAGAGCGGGTCATCCTGTCGCGCTTCGTCGAGCTCGCCGGCGGCGGGCGGGGGCACATCGCCGTGATCAGCACCGCCTCCTCGCTCGGCGACGCGGCGACCGACCTCTACCGCCACATCTTCGGCCGCGTCGGCGGGGGCACCGTCACGGGCCTTCGGCCGGAGACCCGAGAGGAGGCCAACGATCCGCAGACTGTTGCGGCGCTCGCCGGCGCGACCGGCATCTTCATGACGGGTGGGAACCAGCTGCGCCTGTCCTCGGTCATTGGCGGCACCAAGCTTGGCGCCGCGATCCTCGATGCGCACGGCCAGGGGGCTGTGGTGGCCGGCACGTCGGCGGGTGCCAGCGCCGTCGCCACTCACATGATGGCCTTCGGCAGTTCGGGCGCGACGCCGAAGCACCGGATGGCTCATGTCTCGGTCGGCCTCGGGCTGCTGGTGAATGTCGTCGTCGACCAGCACTTCGAGCAGCGCACTCGCCTGGGCCGCCTCCTCGCGGTGGTGGCCCAATCGCCGTCACTGATCGGCCTCGGCCTCGACGAGGACACGGCCGCCATCATCGACGCTAACGATGTCCTCGAGGTCATCGGCCGCGGATCGGTGACGATCGTCGACGGTTCAGAGGTCATCACCGACGCGTTCCACACGACCGGCCACAAGCCGATGATGGTCTCGAACGCGCGGCTTCACTCGCTCCCCTCCGGTTATCGGTTCGACCTTCGCGCCCGGCGGGTCTTGCCACTCGACGCGACCCCGAACGCCCGCATCGCCCAGCTCGCGCAGGGCCGGATCGCGAAGATGGTTCGCCAGGCCGCCGCCGAGGGGCGGAACGACCGGGCCATCGAGCGGCGGCGCCTGCGGCACGAGGATCGCAAGGCGTCAGAGTGAACGATTCGCGCATGGAAACGCGAGTCGAGCGGGACGAGGACGCCAAGCACGAGCCGGTCGCGAAGAAGCCCCCGTTAAGCGCGGACCTCAAAATTCTCGAGAGCCAGGTGCTCCGCGGCCCGAATTACTGGTCGTATGACCCCGCCATCCGCCTGCTCGTCGACCTCGGCTCCCTCGAGCACTGGCCGTCCAACACCATCCCGGCGTTCAACGATGCGCTGATCGACCTGCTGCCTGGGCTCAAGGATCATGGCTGCTCACTGCATCGGCCAGGGGGATTCATCGAGCGAATGCGCGACGGAACCTGGCTCGGGCACGTCGCCGAGCACGTCGCGCTCGAGCTGCAGCGCGAGACTGGCGGGAGCACGACCCGCGGCAAGACCCGCCGCGCCGGAACTCCCGGCCAGTACAACGTCGTCTACGGCTACCTCGAGGAACAGGTTGGCCTCGCCGCCGGAAAGCTGGCGGTGCGGCTGCTCAATCATCTCGTGCAGGCGAACCCCACCTTCGATTTCGCGGCCGAGCTCGAGAGCCTGGTCCTGCTCGCCGACCGGGCCGCCTTCGGACCATCGACGCAGGCCATCCTCGACGAGGCGGCCCGCCGGGACATTCCGTACATCCGGCTGAACGACCAATCATTCGTGCAGCTGGGCCAGGGCAAATATCAGCAACGCATTCGGGCCACCATGACGTCTCGGACCTCGGCGCTGGGGGTCGATATCGCCGGCGACAAGAAGCTGACCACCTCGCTGCTGGCCTCCGCCGGCCTGCCGGTGCCTCGCAGCGAGATGGTGCGCTCCGCCGACGAGGCCGCCGCCATGGCCGTCCGGATTGGCTACCCGGTGGTGACCAAGCCACTCGATGGCAACCATGGCCGCGGCGTCAGCCTCGACCTGCGAAGCGAGGACGACGTCCGGCGCGGCTTCGAGCGGGCCATCCGGCAGACTCGCAGCGGCATCGTGGTGGTCGAGAGCTTCATCCAGGGCAATGATTACCGCGTGCTGGTCATCGACGGCCACATGGTTGCCGTCGCCGAGCGGGTGCCGGCCCATGTGATTGGCGATGGCGAGCACACCGTGCGCCAGCTGGTGGACCTGACCAACCGCGATCCACGCCGTGGGATCGGCCACGAAAAAGTTCTCACGCGCATCAAGCTCGACGAGGCCGCCGCCGAGTTGGTGCAACGCCAGGGGTTCGATCTCGACACCATCCCACCCAGGGAGGCGCTCGTCAAATTGGTGGCGACCGGGAACATGTCCACCGGCGGCAGCTCGATCGACCGAACCTTCGAAGCCGATCACGACAATATCGAAATCGCCGAGGAGGCCGCCCGGGTCGTCGGTCTCGACGTGGCCGGGATCGACTTCCTGACCCCCGACATCTGTCAGCCGGTACGAGAAACGGGCGGCGCGATTGTCGAGGTCAACGCCGCCCCGGGCTTCCGGATGCACACCCATCCGACCGAGGGCGAGCCCCAGTACGTCGCCAAGGCCGTCATCGACATGCTGTTTCCGCAGGGAACTCCGGCACGGATTCCGATCGTCGCCGTCACCGGCTCCAACGGGAAAACCACCACCGCCCGCATGATCTCCCACATCGTCCGCGGCCTCGGCTACCGGGTCGGCATGACCACCACCGATGGCATCTACATCGACGGCCGCCTGGTCAAGCAGGCCGATGCCAGTGGCCCGCGATCGGCGCGGATGGTGCTGCAAAACCCGCGCGTCGACTTCGCCGTCTTCGAGGTGGCCCGCGGCGGCATCCTGCGCGAAGGCCTTGGCTACAGCCTCAACGACGTGGCCGTTGTCCTCAACGTCACCGGAGACCATCTCGGTCTGAAAGAGGTCCATTCCCTGCGCCAGCTGGCAGCGATCAAGCGCGTCATCGTCGAGGCAGTCCCGCGGACCGGCACCGCGGTGCTCAACGCCGATGACGAGCTGGTTGCCGAGATGCGGACCCATTGCAGCGGCTCCGTCATCCTGTTCTCGATGCGCGACGACAACGAGCTGGTGGAGCGCTGGGTGCGGCGGGGCCGCAAGGCGTTTACGATCCAGCGGCAGTCCGGTGGTGGCGAGATGATGGTGCTCCGCGAGGGCCGGCGCACTACCCAGATCGGTTGGGTTCACCTGCTGCCCGCCACCTTCGAGGGTCGGGCGCGCGCCAACGTGCAGAACGTCCTGGCGGCCGCCGCGGCAGCGCACGCGGCCGGCGCGCACCTGCACGATATCCGGCAGGGGCTGCGCAGCTTCCATCCATCGTTCCACGAAGCACCCGGACGGCTGAACATGTTCGAGCTCCATGGCGTCAAGGTCATCGTGGATTACGCGCACAATCCGCACGGTCTGGCAATGGCGGGTGATTTCGTGGAGCGGCTCACGGGACCCGGGGTCAACGGCCCGCAGCCCGGCCGGAGGATCGCGGTGATCGCGACCCCCGGCGATCGCCGCGACGAGGACATGCGCGAGCTGGGTCGGGTGGCGGCCAGCTTCTTCGACATCCTGATCGTTCGCGAGGATGCCAATCCCCGCGGACGCCGGCGTGGCGAGATCGCTGACCACGTCATGGAAGGCATCAGCCAGGCCGTCCAGAGCCGGGTGAAGAGCGCCGAGGTCATCGTCGAGGAGGGCTCCGCGATCGACGCCGCGCTCGACCGCGCCACAGCCGGCGACGTCGTCCTGCTCTGCGTCGACAAGCCCGCCGCGGCGTGGCGGCATCTCGAGGCGCGGCGGGCCCTGCCGGTTTCACCGGCGACCTGAGTCACGGTTCCGTAGCCGCGGCCGGTCAGTCGCGAGCTCGCGTGACCAGGGCGCGCACCCGCTCCGGACCGGCGCTCGTGCCACCCCGATCGCGCAGGTAGCTGAAAATCTCCGGCCGCTGCGCGAGGGCCGTGATCGCGATCACGTCATTCGGGGCCGACTCGGAAACCATCCACTCGAGGGCGTCGAGCTCGTTCACAAACACCGGGGCCGCGGGCTTCCCGCCGTCGACCACGCCGGCCTGGAGCCGGTGGATCAGGTCCTGCGGGTCGCGGCCGCGAAGGTAACGGTGGAGCTCGGCGATCGCCACGCGATCGGGGCCGCGCGCCGCCGTGTAGCCGAGTCGATGGAGAATGGCGTTCGTGCGGTCGCCGGCGGCGCCGAAGGTGAGAAACACCCGGCCGCCCCGTGGTCGAAGACCCTGGCAGATTTCGACCAGGCCGCGGAGGCCGTCCTCGTTGTGGGCGTAGTCGATGACGACCACGCGGCCATCCAGCTCGAAGACATTCGCGCGCCCCGGGTTGCGCTCGGGATCGAGCACAAACGTCCGCAGCCCTTCGATCACGGCGTCCTCGGGAACCTCGACGCCGAGCGCGGCCGCCGCCGCCGCCATCGCGTTACTGAGATTGTGGCGGGAAATCCCCGCGAGTGTCACCGGGACCTCCTCCACCGGCAGCAACCGGTGCACCTGGCGACGCGATGACATGACGACCAGGGCCCCATCGAGGATCGATATCCCGCGACCCCCCTCCGCCAGGGCGGTCCGAAGCGCGGGATGATCAGGGTCGAGCGAGAATAGCCATGGCCGGCCGGCGGCTTGCCGCCGCATGGCGAGCACTCGAGCATCGTCGGCGTTGAGCACATCCCAGCCGTCGGGCCGCGTGATCCGGGTAATCGTGGCCTTGACCTCGGCCAGCTGGTCCAGCGTGCGGATCCCATGCTGGTCCAGGTGGTCGGCGGTCACGTTGGTGACGACCGCCACGTCGTTGGACGCGGTGCCGATACCCCGCAGCAGGATTCCGCCGCGCGCGGTTTCGAGCACCGCCAGGTCGATGCTCGTCTGGGCGAGAGCCATGGCAGCGCCGCCAAATCCTGAGTAATCGCCGGCTTCCACCAGATGCTCGTCCCGATACACACCGTCCGTCGTCGTGTAGGCGACCGATCGTCCGGCGGTCCGGGCCAGGTGCGCGACCAGCCTGACGGTGGTCGTCTTCCCGTTGGTTCCGGTCACCGAAATGACGGGGATCGTAGGGTGGAGCACGCTCGGCGCGGGTCCGGGGTCGATGCGGTCCAGCCGGCGCGCGATGTCAGCCGTCGCTCGGACCAGGGATCGACGCCCGTCGAGGAACAGGTCGAGCAGTGGGGCCAGCTCGCCGGCGAACGCTTCGGCCGCGCCCTGCCGCCGCCACGGAAAGGCGACCACCACCTGGTCCGGCTCCGGTCCCGGCCGGCCCCGAGTCGCCAGATGCGTGCCGGTGGCCGCGGCCAGCGCGCGAGTCAGGTGGATCGCAAAGCGCGCGACATAACGGCGCCGTTGCTCGCTGCGCGCGAGGCCCGGATGGTTCACCGTCGGAAAGCCGGCCCGCTGGGTCAATTGCTGGGCGCGCGCTTCGGCCAGCTCCAGCCAGGGGGTCACCGCAAGCGTCAGCTTGATCGCCGGACGCGTGAAGTAAAGGTTGGGTCCGTCGAGCACCCGCAGCTCGAGGGTTTTGACGGGGTGAGCTTCGCCCTTCACCATCGTCCAGTCTCGCAGGAGCGATCCTTACCTAGGCGACGTGGTGACGAGCCTGTAACCATTCCCGAAAGGAGCGGGGCATGAGGCACCGTCCGCGCAATCTCCTGCGATTCGGCAGGTCTCACGCTCGTAGAGGCATGGCCGTAACCTCGCTCCGCCTGTTGGTCCTCGAGGACGTCCCCGATGATGCCGAGCTCGTCATCCGCCAGGTCCAGGCGGCGGGCTTCGATCCGACCTGGCGGCGGGTGGACACCGAAGCCGACTTCATCGACGCCCTGACTGAGGATCTCGAGCTGATCCTGGCCGACTACCACCTGCCCGGGTTCGACGCCCGGCGGGCGCTGGAGCATCTGGTCGAGCGAAAGCTCGATGTGCCGTTCATCATCGTTTCCGGCGCCGTCGGAGAAACCGCCGCAGTGGCCGCGATGAAAGCGGGGGCCAGCGATTACGTGAAAAAGGACGAGCTCGGCCGGCTGGGCGCCAGCATTGAGCGCGAGCTGCGGGCGGCGGCCGAGCGGCGGATGGCGCGCCGCGAGCGTGAGGCAGCGCAGGCCGCGCTGCAACGACTGGCCGCCATCGTCGACACCTCGACCGACGCGATCTTCGGCATCGATCTCGACTGGCTCATTACCAGCTGGAACAAGGGGGCCGAGACCATCTACGGTTACGCCGCGGCCGAAACGATCGGCCACCACGTTCGCATGCTGGTGCC
>Ga0209059_1000691_pt1 | contig 15515 bp, 10 predicted proteins | sample GraSoiAngelo_151_FD_186165 | JGI IMG/M metagenome (GOLD analysis project Ga0209059, IMG submission 186165) | Grasslands soil microbial communities from the Angelo Coastal Reserve, California, USA - 14_1009_12_20cm (SPAdes) (version 2) | ecosystem: Environmental > Terrestrial > Soil > Grasslands ...
GTTCGCGCAGATGCCCGGGGCGAGCCCCGATACGATGGCGACAACCGTCGCGACGCCGCTCGAACGCCATCTCGGGGTTATCGCCGACGTCACCGAGATGACCTCGCAGAGCACGGTCGGCTCGACCCGCATCACGCTGCAATTTGCGCTCGGCCGCAACATCGACGGCGCGGCGCGCGATGTTCAGGCCGCGATCGTCGCCTCCCGCGTCGATCTGCCGACGAGCCTGCGCTCGAACCCGACCTATCGCAAGGTCAACCCGGCCGACGCGCCGATTCTTGTCCTGTCGCTGACCTCCGATACCCGCACGCGCGGTCAGGTGTATGACGCGGCGTCGACGATCCTGCTGCCGGCCTTGTCGCAGATCGACGGCGTTGGTCAGGTGACGATCGGCGGCGCCGCGGCGCCGGCCGTGCGCGTCGAGCTGAACCCGCTGGCGCTGTTCAAATACGGCATCGGCCTCGAAGACGTGCGCGCCGCGCTTGCCTCGGCCAATGCGCACAGCCCAAAGGGTGCGGTGGACGAGGGCGAGCGTCACTTCCAGATCTACACAAACGACCAGGCGACTAAGCCCGACGATTACAAGCCGCTGGTTGTCGCTTATCGCAACGGTGCGGCGGTGCGCCTCACCGATGTCGCGGAGGTGGAGGAGGGCCAGGAAAACGTCCGCAATGTCGGCCTCGCCAACGGCAAACCCGCGGTGCTCGTCATCATCAATCAGCAGCCCGGCGGCAACATCATCAACACGATCGACCGCATCTCCGGCGTGCTGCCGCAATTGCGCGCGTCTCTCCCGAGCGACATCGATCTCGCCGTCGCGGTCGACCGCTCGACGACGATCCGCGCTTCCCTTCACGATGTCGAGATCACGCTGGTCATCGCGATCGCTCTCGTGATCCTCGTCGTGTTCCTGTTCCTGCGCAACGGGCGCGCGACACTGATCCCGAGCGTCGCCGTACCGGTATCGCTGATTGGGACTTTCGGGGCGATGTACCTGTTGGGCTACAGCCTCGATAACTTGTCGCTGATGGCGCTGACGATCTCGACCGGCTTTGTCGTCGACGATGCGATCGTCGTTCTGGAAAACATCACTCGTCATGTCGAGGCCGGCATGCCGCGCCGCCAGGCCGCGCTGCTCGGCGCGCGCGAGGTCGGCTTCACCGTCCTTTCGATGAGCCTCTCTTTGATCGCGGTGTTCGTGCCGATCCTGCTGATGGGCGGTCTCGTCGGGCGCATCTTCCGCGAATTCGCGATGACCCTGTCGATCGCGATCCTGATCTCGCTGGTCGTCTCACTGACGACGACGCCGATGATGTGCGCCTATATCGCGATGCACCGCCCGCAGCACCGGCGGTCTCGCTGGTATGTCGCGAGCGAGCGGGTCTTCGACTGGATGCTGCGCTCCTACGACCGCACCTTGCAACGCGCCCTGCGCCGCCCCGCGCTTGTCATGCTGGTCCTGTTGCTGACGATCGTCCTCAACATTTACCTCTTTATCATCGTGCCCAAGGGGCTGTTCCCGCAGCAGGATACCGGGCGCATGGTCGGCGGCCTCCAGGCCGACCAGAGCATCTCGTTCCAGATGATGCGCCAGAAGCTGCGCCAGTTTGTCAGGATCGTCGGAGAAGACCCGGCGGTCGCCAGTGTTGTCGGCTTCACCGGTGGCGGTCAGACCAATTCCGGCTTTATGTTTGTCGCGCTGAAGCCGCTCGCCGAGCGCGATGCATCGGTTAGTCAGGTGATCGGCCGGCTCCGCCCCAAGCTGGGCCAGGTTGCCGGCGCCCGGCTGTTTTTACAGCCGGTGCAGGATATTCGCGTCGGCGGGCGGCAGAGCAACGCGCTCTACCAGTACACGCTGCAGAGCGACGATCTGAACGAATTGTACAACTGGTCCCCCAAGGTCACCGACGCGCTCGAGCGGGTTCCCGAGCTGACCGAAGTCAATTCCGACCAGCAGCAGAAGGGGCTCGAAAGCGATCTGGTCATCGATCGCCCGACCGCGGCTCGCCTCGGCCTCACGGTGTCGCAGATCGATAACACGCTCTACGACGCCTTTGGCCAGCGGCAGGTCTCGACGATCTACGCTCCGCGCAACCAGTACCATGTCGTCATGGAGGTCGCGCCGGAGTTCTGGCAGAACCCCGACACGCTCGACCGCATCTTTATCAGCACCGCCGGCGGCACCGTTAAAGGCACCCAGGCCACCAACGCACTCCCCGGCACCGTCTCGTCTAATAACCGTCCCGCCACGAACGGCACGGCCGCAAATTCGGCCAGCACGGCCGCGGCTCAGCTCAACGCCCAGGCAGTGCGCAACCAGGCGACGAATGCGATCGCCAATAGTGGCCGCAGCGCGACCTCAACGGGCGCCGCCGTCAGTACCGCACATGAGACGATGGTGCCGCTCTCCGCTGTCGCACATTACGAGACCGGCAATACCCCGCTGGCGGTCAATCACCAGGGGCTCTTTGTCGCCAGCACGATCTCGTTCAACCTGAAGCCCGGCGTCTCGCTCGGCGAAGCGACGCAGGCGATCAACGCGGCCGTGGCGCAGCTGCACATGCCGGCGAATGTGCGCGGCAATTTCGCCGGGACCGCACAATTGTTTGAGAAATCATTGGCTAATGAGCCGATCCTCGTCGCCGCCGCATTGGTCGCCGTCTATATCGTGCTCGGCGTCCTCTATGAGAGCTACATCCACCCGATCACGATTCTCTCGACGCTGCCTTCCGCGGGGGTCGGCGCGGTCCTCGCGCTGATGCTGTTCAACATCGATTTCAGCATCATCGCGCTGATCGGCGTCATCCTCCTGATTGGCATCGTCAAAAAGAACGCGATCATGATGATCGACTTTGCGCTCGCCGCGGAGCGCAATGAGGGGCTCAGCTCGCGCCAGGCGATCTACAAGGCTTCGCTCTTGCGCTTCCGCCCGATCATGATGACGACGATGGCGGCGGCGCTTGGCGCGGTGCCTCTCGCGATCGGCTTTGGCGAAGGCTCCGAGCTGCGCCGTCCGCTCGGCATCTCGATCGTCGGCGGGCTCCTCGTCAGCCAGGTTCTGACGCTCTACACGACGCCGGTCATCTATCTCTATCTCGACCGTTATCGCCTGTGGGCCCAACAGCGCTGGGGAGCGCGCCGCCGCCTCTCCTGGCGCGGCCGGGCGCCCGAACCCGGCGAATGACAACCTACAATCTGTCGTCCCGGCGAAAACCGGCCCGCGCGCTGCTGCAGCTCGGGACATTGCTGGTCGGAGCCTGCACGGTTGGGCCGAATTATCAGCGGGCGCCCGCACCGGTGCCGGTCGCCTACAAGGAAGCCGCGCCTGAGAGCGGCGGGCAGACCGGCTGGCGAGTGGCGCGGCCGGCCGACGCGCTCGACCGCGGTGCCTGGTGGTCGCTCTATCACGATCCGGCGCTCGACGGTCTCGAACGGCAGATCGACATCTCGAACCAGAATTTGAAGGCAGCGGCGGCCGCCTTCCGCCAGGCCGAGGCGATCGTCGCACAGGCCCGCGCCGGCTTCTTTCCGACGGCGAGCTTCACGGAAACGGCGACGCGCCAGCGAACCAGCGGCGGGCGGGTGGGAGCGACAGGCGTTTCCGGCGGCAATACCGGGAGCATCTCCAACTTCTTCAGCCTTACGACCTCGGCGAGCTGGGTTCCCGATCTGTGGGGCAAGGTCGAGCGGACGGTCGAGAGCGATGTCGCCAGTGCGCAGGCGAGCGCAGGCGATGTGGCCAGCGCCCGACTCGCCGCGCAAGGCCAGCTCGCCAGCGACTATATGCAGCTCCGCATTGCCGACGAGTTGAAGCGGCTGCTGGAAGCCTCGGTCCAGGCTTTTAGCGAATCGCTGCGCATCACTCGCAACCAGTACCGCGCCGGCACCGCCGATCAGTCGGCGGTGTCGCAGGCCGAAGCGCAGCTTGAGAACACGCGGGCGCAACTGATCGCGCTTGGTGTGACCCGCGCCCAGCTCGAACATGCCATCGCGGTGCTGATCGGCAAGGCGCCGGCGGAATTCTCGATCGCGGCGACGACGGAGAAGCTTGCCATTCCGGACGTCCCGCCCGAGTTGCCGGCGGCATTGCTGGAACGTCGTCCGGACATCGCTGCGGCGGAGCGGCGCATGGCCGCCGCCAACGCGCTGATCGGCGCCGCAGAGGCGGCGTTCTTCCCGACTGTCACGCTGTCGGCCGATTACGGCGTTTCGGCTTCGATGATCAAGCGCCTGTTCAACACGGCCAGCCGGATGTGGTCGGTCGGAGACACGCTGACCCAGACGCTCTTCGATGCCGGGTTGCGCCATGCGGCGGTCGAGCAGGACCGCGCAGCTTTCGACGCCGCCATCGCCAATTATCGGCAGACCGTGCTGACCGGATTCCAGCAGGTCGAGGACGAGCTGGCTGCGCTGCGCATCCTCGCCAACCAGGCGGTGGCCGAAGATGCGGCGGTTGCCGCTGCGCGCGAGGCGGAGCGCATCATAACCAACCAGTACAAGGCCGGGACCGTCGCCTATACCAGTGTCGTCGTCGCCCAGACCACGGCGCTCAACAACGCGATAACCGCGGCCAATGTGCGGCAAAGCCGGCTCGTCGCCAGCGTCGCGTTGATCCAGGCATTGGGCGGGGGCTGGGATGCCTCGCAGCTGCCCAGCCGCGACCGCATCGAGGCGGACAGCCCGCTCAATTTCAACCCGTTGCCTCCCGCTGACACGCTGCCCGGTTTCTGGGACTCTCTGCCGCGGCTCTGGTAGGGCAGGAAGGGCCAAGCGCGGGGACGCGCCCATTGACAGGGCAGCGGCGCGCCCGGAACACTCCGGGCCTTTCCGAGGGACGGGGCAGCGGTGGCGGCGGGGTGGAAAGCGACGGGACGGCTCGGGGTCGATATCGGCGGTACCTTTACCGATGTCGCCCTGGAGGTGGCTGATGCCGCTGGCGCGCGGCGCTACAGCGCCAAGATCCTGACGACCCCCGAGGCGCCCGAGCGCGCTGTCATCGCGGCGATCCGAGAGGTGTTGCTCGAGGCGGCGCTCGCCCCGCGCGATCTTTCGATCATCATCCACGGCACGACCTTGGCGACGAACGCGATCATCGAGCGCAAGGGCGCCAAGACCGCCCTCGTCACGACCGAGGGCTTTCGTGACACGATCGAGATCCGGCACGAAAACCGCTTCGAGCAATACGACGTCAACATCGACCTGCCACCGCCCCTGGTGCCGCGCCGGCTGCGCTTTGTCGCGCCGGAGCGGGTCAACGCCCAGGGCAAGATCATCCTGCCGCTCGACGAAGATGCGCTCGAGCGCCTCGCCGACCGCCTCGCTGAGGAGCAGGTCGACAGCGTCGCGATCGGCTTTTTGCACAGCTACACGAACCCGGCGCATGAGGAGCGCACCCGCGAGATCTTGACCGCGCGCCTTACCGGGGTGACCTACACGCTGTCCTGCGAGGTGTCGCCCGAGATGCGCGAATACGAGCGCTTCTCGACCGCCTGCGCCAACGCCTATGTGCAGCCGATGATGGGGCGCTACCTCGTCAATCTCGAAGAGAAGCTGCAGCAGGAGGGCCTGCGCTGTCCGCTGTTCCTGATGTTGTCAGGAGGCGGGTTGACGACGGTCGAAACCGCAATCCGGTTTCCGGTGCGTCTTGTCGAAAGCGGCCCCGCCGGGGGTGCCATCTTTGCCAGCCAGATCGCGCGGCAATGCGGGCTCGACACCGTTTTGTCTTACGATATGGGCGGCACGACCGCGAAGATCTGCCTGATCGACGATTTTCAGCCGCAGACCAGCCGCGCTTTCGAGGTCGCGCGCATCTACCGCTTCAAAAAGGGCAGCGGCCTGCCATTGCGCATCCCGGTCATCGAGATGGTCGAGATCGGGGCCGGCGGCGGCTCGATCGCGCGCGTCGACCAGCTGAAACGCATCACCGTCGGCCCCGACAGCGCCGGCGCCGATCCGGGCCCCGCCTGCTACGGCCGCGGCGGCAAGGCGCCGACCGTGACCGACGCCGATCTCTTGCTCGGCCGTATCGACCCGCTCGGCCTTTCCGGCGGCCGCATGGCGCTCGATAAGGACGCCGCCGAAGGCGCGGTGCAGCAGACCATCGCGGGGCCGCTTGATCTTACGCTGCCGCTCGCCGCCTTCGGAATCGCCGAGATCGTCGACGAGAACATGGCCAACGCTGCCCGCGTGCACGCGATCGAAAGCGGCAAGGATGCGCGCGGCCGCACGCTTGTCGCGTTCGGCGGGGCGGCGCCCTTGCATGCCGCGCGCCTGGCCGACAAGCTCGGCCTCGATCGGGTGCTCGTTCCGTCGAACGCCGGGGTCGGCTCGGCAGTCGGGTTTCTGCGCGCGCCGATCGCCTACGAGATCGTGCGTTCGCAATTGCAGCGGCTCGACGCGTTCGATGCGGCGAGCGCCAATGCGCTGCTCGCAGCGATGCGCGCCGAGGCCGAGGCGATCGTGCGGCGCGGCGAGCCCAAGGCCCCGCTGACCGAAACCCGTTCGGCTTTCATGCGCTATCGCGGCCAGGGACACGAGATCGCGGTGCCGGTGCCGGCGCGCGACTACCGCGACGAGGATGCGGGCGAATTGCTCGCCGCCTTCGAGACCGCCTATCGCCGACTCTACAGCCGCATTATTCCCGGGGTCGAAGTCGAGGTGCTGAGCTGGGTCGTGCTGCTGAGCGGGCCGGTGCCGGCCGATGCGGCGGACCCCCCGCCGGAGCCGCCGCGCTACACGCCGCAGCCGGCCCGCCGCCGCGCCGTATTCGATGCCGACACCGCCGATTTTATCGACGTCCCGATTTACGAGCGCGCCGCGCTTGTTCCGGGCGCCTTCATCGCCGGTCCGGCGGTCATCGTCGAGGACGAAACCTCGACGCTTGTCAGCCCCGCTTTCGACGCCCGCATCGACGTTCACGGCTATATCGAGCTCACCCGCCGCACCGCTTCACAATGACACCGAGCGCAGTCGTAGCGCGTTCGTCACGACCGTCACCGAGCTCAGGCTCATCGCCGCGCTGGCGATCATCGGGTTCAGCAACAAGCCGGTAAAGGGATACAGCACCCCGGCCGCGATCGGCACCGCGAGCGCGTTGAACACGAACGCAAAGAACAAATTCTGGCGGATGTTGCGCATCACCGCGCGGCTCAGATGCCGGGCGCGCACGATGCCCTGCAGATCGCCTTTGACCAGCGTCACCGCAGCGCTTTCCATCGCGACATCGGTGCCGGTGCCCATCGCAATTCCGACCTGAGCCTGCGCCAAGGCCGGCGCGTCGTTGATGCCGTCCCCGGCCATCGCGACAAAGCGGCCCTCATCCTGCAATTGCTTGATGGCGGCGGCCTTCTGGTCCGGCAACACCTCGGCGAACACCTCGTCGATGTCGAGTTGTCGCGCCACCGCATCGGCCGTCGTGCGGCTGTCGCCGGTCAGCATGACGATGCGGATACCGTCTCTGCGCAACGCCGCGAGCGCGCCGCGCGCATTCTTCTTGATCGGATCGGCGACCGCGACGAGCCCGGCGGCACTGCCGTCAACCGCGATCATCATGACGCCCTGGGCGCCCTGCCGCAGCGCCTCGGCGCGCTCGGGCAGCCCGTCCGGCTCGATGCGCAGCGCGGCGAACAGCGCGGAGTTGCCGACCGCCACGCGCCTGCCCTCGACCGTTCCGGTCACGCCGCGGCCGGTCTGGGAAGCAAAATCAATGGGTGCAGTGAGCGCCAGCCCGCGCTCTTCCGCGCCCTTCACGATCGCCGCCGCCAGCGGATGCTCGCTCGCCTGCTCCAGACTCGCCGCCAACCGCAGCAGCGCATTCTCGTCCTGATCGCCGACCGGCATGACGCCGAGGAGGCGGGGCCTCCCTTCCGTCAATGTGCCGGTTTTGTCGACGACCAGCGTGTCGACCTTCTCCATCGCTTCGAGCGCTTCGGCATTGCGCACCAAAACGCCGGCATGCGCGCCGCGGCCGGTGCCGACCATGATCGACATCGGCGTCGCGAGCCCCAGCGCGCAGGGGCAGGCGATGATCAGCACGGCGACGGCGTTGAGGAGCCCAAACCCCATCGCCGGCGGCGGCCCGAAAATCGACCACGCCGCAAACGAAGCGATCGCGACGAGCACGACGCCCGGCACGAACCAGCCCGACACCTTGTCCGCGAGCTTCTGGATCGGCGCGCGCGAGCGCTGCGCCTCGGCCACCATATGCACGATCCGGGCGAGCACCGTGTCGCTGCCGACCCGCTCGGCGCGCATGACAAAGCTGCCGGTCGCGTTGACCGTTGCGCCCGTCACCTTGTCGCCCGTGGATTTCTCGACCGGCAGCGGCTCGCCGCTGATCATCGACTCGTCAACGTTGCTGTGTCCTTCGATCACCACACCATCGACCGGCACCTTCTCGCCGGGACGCACGCGCAGCCGGTCGCCCGGCTTGACCACGTCGAGCGGGATGTCCGCCTCCGACCCGTCCTCGCGCACCAGCCGCGCCTGCTTTGGCGCGAGATCGAGCAGCGCGCGGATCGCGCCGCCGGTCTGCGATCGCGCGCGCAATTCGAGCACCTGCCCGAGGAGAACCAGCGCGGTGATGACTGACGCCGCTTCGAAATAGAGCGGGACCCCGCCATCGGCACCGCGAAACGATGCCGGGAAAATTCCGGGGATTACCGCCGCAACGACGCTGTAAAGATACGCGACGCCGGTGCCGAGCGCGATCAGCGTGAACATGTTGAGGCTGCGGTTGCGCAGGGAGGCCCAGCCGCGTTGAAAAAACGGCCAGCCGCCCCACAAGACCGCGGGAGTGGCGAGCGCCAGCTGCAGCCACGCCAGGGCGCGCGGCGACAATATCGCAACGGCATGCCCGCCCATCGCGATTATCAACAGCGGGACGGAGAGCGCCGCGGTGACCCATAAGCGGTGCGTCATGTGGCGCAGCTCTGGGTTCTCTGGCTCCTCGCCGGCAACCGGGGTCAGGGGTTCCAGCGCCATGCCGCAGATCGGGCACGCTCCGGGCGCATCGCGGATGATCTCCGGGTGCATCGGGCAGGTCCATTGCGTCCCGGCCGTCGCCTGCTCTTGCATGGGCTTCTCGGAAACATAGCGGGCCGGCTCCGCGATAAACCGTTCCCGGCACCGCGTCCCGCAAAAGAAATAGCTCTGGTCATCGTGCTCGGCGCGGTGCGGCGTCCTCGCCGGATCGACGCTCATGCCGCAGACCGGGTCGCGCGCACTCTCTGCCGCCCCGCCATTCCCGCAATCTGCGAGGCGGTTCTGTAAAGGTGCGGTGCTCAATGAGGAGGGTTCCGAGGCAGACATTCCCGCTAGATGGTCATTCGAGGCGCGCCTCCACCCTGGCCCCGCGGCTGGCGATTTGGCGTTCCCGCTGCTCGGCTATAGCATATCCCGACGCACGCGAATGCGCGGGGGGAACGGCCCGATGAAAAGACGAGCCGCCGATCGATGACGGCGGAAGCGCGGCCCGTCCTGAACAACCCGGTCCCGCTCTACGTGGTCGGGCTGTTCAGCATGGGGTATGTCGATTTCTACATTTTTCTGATGCCGCTCTATTGCCTGTCGCTCGGCATGAGCGCCGGCGAAATCGGCGTCATCGTCGGGGCCCGTTCGGCGCTTGCGGTGTTTCTGTCGATCCATATCGGCGTCCTGATGGACCGCTTCGGGACCCGCCGCGTCACGCTGTTCTTCGTGTGGACCGGGATCTGCCTCGCGCCGGTCTTTCCGCTGGTGCCGTGGTTCTGGCCCCTGTTGCTGCTGCAAATCGTCAATGGCGGTGCCTTGTCCTTTGCCTGGTCGGGCTCGCAGACCTTGATCGCGCAACTGGCCGAGGGCGACGCCGGCTACATCGGCCGCTTCAGCTTTTTTGCGCGGATCGGCACGGCTGTCGCGCCGATCATCGTCGGCGCCGCTTGGGATCTGGGCGGCGTCTGGCCGGCCTATCTGATCGGCGCGGTCTGGGGGGTCGTTCTGACGATTGCGCTGTTGCGCGCGCCCGAAGCGGAGGTGGCGCCGCGCGAGGCCCATTCGGCGCGCGCATCACCGGCGTTCCGCCTGCGCGACACGCTGCCCCGCTTGTCGGATTACATCAATTGCTTCGCGCTGATGGCGATCCCGGCGATTGCCGCGACGATGGCGATCATGTTTCTGCGCACCGCGACCTCGGGCGTGCAGTTCTCGCTGTATATCGTCTATCTCGACAGCATCGGGTTGACCGGCACCTCGATCGGCATCCTGTTCGCTGCGATCGAGACGGCGAGCGGCTTCGGCTCGCTGTTTGCCGGGCGGGCGATGCGGTTCGGCGACCCGCAGAAGACGATGCTGAGCGGCACGGTCTTGTCGATCCTGTTCATCTGCGCGACGCCGTTTCTCGGCGGCATTTTCGCCTTGCTGTTCCTGGCCCAGGCGGCGCGGGGCTGGCTGCAAGGGGTCGTGCAGCCGATGATGTTCTCCGTCCAGGCGAAGGCGGTTGGGCGCTATCGCCAGGGCTCGGTTGTCGGCCTGCGCCAGACGATGAACCGGCTCGCCGCGATCGTCATTCCGCCGATCATGGGGGTGATTGCCGATTGGTGGGGCGCGACGGAGAGCTTTGTCGTGCTCGCTGTCTTTCTGCTGCTCGCCTGTGTGCCGATCCTCCGTATCACCCGCCGCGCTGCCGAGACCGCGACTCCCGCCGAAGAGGCGCCCGAACCGACTTGAGGAGAGCCGAATGAGCAATCGCGATTTTGTCGGCTACGGGGCGGAGCCGCCTGACCCGCGCTGGCCGGGCGAGGCGCGCGTCGCGGTCAACTTCGTCATCAATTTCGAGGAAGGCTCGGAGCTGTCCCACCCGGCCGGCGACGGCATCTCGGAAACCGGGCTCATCGAGAGCGCCAGCACGGATGCGGGCAACCGCCGCGACCTCGCCGCCGAGAGCATGTTCGAATACGGCGCCCGGGTCGGCTGGTGGCGGCTCCATCGGATCTTCACGCGGTTCGGAGTGCCGGTGACCCTGTTCGCCTGCGCCCGCGCGCTGGAGGCGAACCCGCCGGCGGCCGCCGCGATCGCCGCAACCGATTGGGACATCTGCGGCCACGGCTATCGCTGGATCAAGCATTACGAACTCGGCGAGGCCGAGGAGCGCGACCAGATCGCCCGGGCCGTCGCGCTGATCCGCGAGACGACCGGCAAACCGACCCTCGGCTGGTACTGCCGCTATGCGCCCTCCGAAAACACCCGCCGCCTGATCGCCGAGAATGGCGGGTTTCTCTATGACAGCGACGCCTACAACGACGAACTACCCTATTGGGCGAGGGTTGCCGAGAAGCCGCACCTCGTCATTCCCTATTCGCTCGCGACGAACGACGTGAAATTCGGCCGCGGCGTATTCGGGCCGGGCGAGGATTTCTTCGCCTATCTCCGCGATAGCTTCGACCTCTTATACGAGGAGGGCGCCGAGCACCCCAGGATGATGTCGATTGGGTTGCACATGCGCATTTGCGGTCATCCCGGCCGCGCCAAGGCGCTGATCCGATTTATCGAGCATCTCCGCGCGCACGACCGCGTCTGGATCTGCCGGCGGGAGGACATCGCGCGGCACTGGATGGCGCAGTTCCCCCCGGGTTGAGCGCTGCCGCCGGATGGCGGCGCACGACAAAGCTCGCCATCTCGAAACCGCGCCCCGCCATGAACTCGGCCAAAGCCTGACGCCGCACCGACATCGTGCCGTCCGATGCGTGAATGACCTCGCCGTTGCCGGCATAGATCAGCACATGGCCCCCGGGGTACAGGAGATCGCCGCGCCGCAGCTCCGCTGCGCTGTTGATCGTCACCCGCTCCCCGAGCGTGTCGCGCTGCATGTCGGTGTCGCGCAATACAATGATGCCGAGATCGCGGAACGCGTTCTGCACCAGCCCAGAGCAGTCGAGCCCGAAAAAGTTCGTGCCGCCCCACAAATACGGGCAGCCGAGATAGCGTTCGGCAGCGGCGACGAGATCGGGGGAGCGAGGCGGCTCCTCAGACAGGCAGCCGAACGGCACGAATTCCCCGGTGTCGAGCCGCGCATACTCGCTGCCACGGGTCACGATCCCGCGCTCGGCGACGACGACTGCGCTGTGCCGCGGCAAAAAATCGGCCGGCGGCGATTTCATATCGGGCTCGGCGTAAACATAGGTGCCCATCGTCGCGACAACATGCGTCGGTTCTGCCGGCTTGCCGATCGCCCCTTGGCTTTCGTCGATATAGCCGACATAGCCGTCTTCGAGCGACTGGCACCAGGCCCAGCCGCCGGCTTTCTCGAAGACAAGAACCGGCTCGCCATAATGGTAATAGGTGTCGAGCGGCGCCTCGGCAGCCGGCGCGCGACGGACCGGGATGCGTCCGGCGATAACCCGCGCCGGCCGGCCCTCGACAAAGCGCGACGCGGCCACGCGCCCGCGCAACCGCGCATCGGCCAGATCCTCGCGATAGGCATTGAGCCGCGGGTCGAGCGCCATTAGGGCATGTTGGTCGGCGGCGGCGGTATCAGCTCGAGGACTCTCCCGGCAATCAGCTCGTACCCCGGCGCTGTGAAATGGATCCCGTCATCGGCGCGCATCCGCTGGGTGACCCCGTCGCGGTCCTTGCCAAAGGCGGCGTAATGGCCGTCGCGATCCGCGACCGCATTCCACAATGGCATGAATTGCGCCCCGAATTTTGCCGCCTCGGCCGCGTAGATGTCGTTGATATAGCTCATGTCGGTCGAATAGGTGTCGCTGCGGGCAATCGGGTTGCCGCACCAGATGACCTTGAGACCAGCATCGGTCATCGCTTTCAGCAGCTGGTCGATGCGGGCGGCATAGGCCGCGCGCCATTCCTCGGTGCGGAACCGCAATGTGGTCCCCGATTCATCCTTGAAATCGAGGCGGTCATTGGCGCCGAACATCGCGACCGCGACATCGGCTTTCTCATGCGTAACAAAATTCTGGATCGCTCCGAACCACTCGCTTTCGGCATGAACCAGCGCGGCGCCGGCATGCGTGCGGTTGAGGACGCGGAAGCGCTGGTCCTCGATCAGGATTCGCTGTAAGCCGCGGGCAAGACCGGCCCCTTGGCTGTCACCAAACACCACGATCGTCGTGCGATTCGCGATTTCTTCGGCCGACGAAATATCGGCCAGGGCGCCGATGCAGCACAACAGGAGGGCGACACGCCCGACCAGCCGCACAGCGCCGCAGAACCAACCGGACCCCCGCACCGCACTGCGCCCCACAATCCACCCCTCTCTCAAGATTTTTAGCCGTTCTCGATGCCGATGCAAATTCAATCGGCGGCGCATTCCGAGCCTCGGAAGGGGCGGTGCATGGTATCCCGCCGATCCTCCCCTTGCCCTGGCTCGCGCCCAACGGTAGAAGCGAATCGGAAGATTTCGCCGGATGTGTAAAGAATTCGCTTTGCCTAAAATTATCGCTTCTTTCCTGCGGCTCGCGGCCCTCTGAACCCCAATGCTGTTCCCGACCCTCGGGTTCTTGCTGTTCTTTCTGATTGTCGCGGCGGCGATGGCGGTGCTCGGCACGCGCTTCGCCGCAAAAAAGACGGTGCTGGTCGTCGCCAGCTATTATTTCTACGCCCAGTGGGATTGGCGCTTCTGCTTGCTGCTCGCCGGCAGCTCGGCGCTCAGCTACATCGCCGGGCAGCTGATCGACCGGGCATCGGACGAACGGCGCGCCCGGACGATCCTCGGGATCGCGGTCGCGCTGCACCTCGGGCTCCTCGGCATCTTCAAATATTTCGATTTCTTTATTTCCTCAGCGAACCAGCTGGCGCGCCTTCTCGGCCTCGAGCACGAGGTGCCGTTTATCGAGATCCTGCTGCCGGTGGGCATCTCGTTCTTCACATTTCACGGCATCTCCTACATCACCGATGTCTACCGACGCGACGTCGCGGTGTGCCGCAACCCGCTCGACATGCTGCTCTACATGTCGTTCTTCCCGCAGCTCGTCGCCGGCCCGATCGTGCGCGCCGCCTACTTCCTGCCGCAGCTCGTCAGACCTTCGACCGAGCCGATCCCGATCGGCCCGGCCCTGCTCTTGATCCTCAGCGGGCTCTTCAAAAAGGTCGTTATCGCCAATTACCTCGCAACCGGCCTCGTCGATCCGGTGTTCAGCGCCCCCACGAGCTATGGCGGCCCGGACCTGTTGCTCGCGACCTACGGCTATGCGGTGCAGATCTTTTGCGATTTCAGCGCCTATAGCGACATGGCGATCGCGCTGGCGGCGCTCCTCGGCTTCCGCTTCCCGGCCAATTTCAACCAGCCCTACCGGGCGCAGCGGCTGCGCGAATTCTGGCAGCGTTGGCACATCTCGCTGTCGACCTGGCTGCGCGACTATCTTTACAAGCCGCTCGGCGGCAACCGCCACGGCCGGTGGAAGACCTACCGCAACCTCTTCTTGACGATGCTGCTCGGTGGATTGTGGCACGGCGCGGCGTGGAAATTCATCGCCTGGGGGGCCCTGCACGGCGGCGGGCTCGCGGTCGAGCGCGTGCTGGAGCCGTGGATCGGCCGGCGCGCCTTGTCACCGGCCGCGAAAATCGTCGCGACGCTGATCGTCTTCCATTTCGTCTGTCTCGCCTGGATTTTCTTTCGCGCCGAGGATTTCGCGGTTGCCTCGCTTTTCATCGGCGGGCTCGCCTCCGGCTGGGGCGACGGCGTTCAGCAAGCCGGTCCCTTTGTCGTGGCGCTCATCGTCTTGGGGCTCGCCGGCCAGTTCACCCCGGATGCGCTGTTCGACCGCGCCGCTCTGGCCTTCGCACGTGTGCCGAGCTGGGGTCTCGGCGCGATGGCTGGCGTTGTCGTCGCGCTGATCAATGCGCTCGGCCCCGAGGGGGTCGCCCCGTTCATCTATTTCCGCTTCTGAGCCATGGTCGCTCTCGAACGCGAACTCCGCGAACCCATATCGCCGCCGCCGTCCACGATAACGGCCGATGCGATCCCGCTCGCCCTGCGCCGCCGCGGCGCCTCGGCGCGTCAGGTGCTTGCGCTGACCTTTGTCGGCGTGCTCACCCTGGCGCTCTTCGCCTCGCGCGATCTCCCGTCCTGGGTCGGCGGCCTCGGCAGCGGGCCCGTCGTCGACCGTGCGCAAGCTCTCGCGACGCAATGGGACGATAGGATGGCCTCGCTCGGCCTCACCCGCCCGCACGACGCCCTACGCGCGCTGATCCGCCGCCTCCTCGACGCCCAGTGGTAGCGGCATCGTGAGCGATTACGCTCACTCAATTATTTCGTCTGCGCGCGCCAGGATCGTCGGATTGGCGGTCACCCCGCGGATCCCGCGGGCGACGAAACGCTCCAACGAGCCGTCACGCAGGTAACTGCGCGTCAGGTTGTCCAGCCACGGACTCTGGCCGTAGCCCTCGTACAGGCGCTGGAGCTTGGTAGGCAGTTGGAACACCTCCCTGGTGGTATGCCGCTGCTAGTCGGAATCGTGGTGATGGTGCGCGACTTCGTGGTGGACGTCGTCGATGATGCCTTCGCTGAGGGTGTCGGCCATGTG
>Ga0209059_1000693_pt1 | contig 15489 bp, 12 predicted proteins | sample GraSoiAngelo_151_FD_186165 | JGI IMG/M metagenome (GOLD analysis project Ga0209059, IMG submission 186165) | Grasslands soil microbial communities from the Angelo Coastal Reserve, California, USA - 14_1009_12_20cm (SPAdes) (version 2) | ecosystem: Environmental > Terrestrial > Soil > Grasslands ...
CCTGACCGATTTTGCGAAACAAAACAAAGTCACGTCGGCAAGCTTCACCGCGATCGGAGCATTCAGCCGCGCCACTGTAGCCTGGTTCGACGACAGCAGAAAGGAGTTCAAGCTGGTTCCAATTGAACAACAGGTGGAGCTGGTCTCGATGATCGGAAACATAGCGCTGCCCGGTGATCAACCTGTCGTTCACGCCCACGTGTCTGTAGCATCGTCTGACGGAGCGGTGCGCGGTGGTCACCTGATTAACGCATTCGTCTTTCCGACCCTTGAGTTATTTATGACCGTCTACCCTACACCTTTACACAAACAATTGGATGCGGCGACCGGACTGAAATTGATCGACCCATCGGTGAACTAGAAACCAACACAAATGAAAATTGGATTCATAGGCTTAGGCATTATGGGCAGCCGCATGGCTGCTGACCTGCAAAAGAACCGGCATCCGCTGGTCCTCTTCAACCGCACGCCTGCAAAAGCGCAGCCCCTGGTCGGCCCATGCGGAACGCTGGCCGATTCCCCGGCGACACTCGCCGAACAAGTGCATATCTTATTCACGATGCTGGCCAATCCGGCTGCGGTCCAAGAATCCGCTCTCGGCGACAATGGATTTTTAGATCACCTCCGCTCAAACGCAATTTGGGTGGATTGCAGCTCGGTGAATCCCTCCTTTTCGAAGAGAATGGCCGCTGAAGCAGCGCGCCGCAGCGTACGCTTCGTTGACGCTCCAGTAACCGGCTCCGCTGGACCGGCTGCCGAAGCGAAGCTGGTCTTTTGGGTAGGAGCTGAACCGGCCGATTTGGAAACGATTCGCTCGCTGTTGCTCTGCATGGGCAACAGGATTGTCCACGTGGGCGGTCACGGCACGGGGACTGCCATGAAAATGGTCGTCAATGTTTTGCTGGGCAACGCCATGGCGGCGTTTGCCGAAGCGATGGCGTTGGGCCAGGGGCTCGGAATCTCGCGGGGCGTGTTATTCGATTCATTACTGGGCACGCCCGCGGTCGCGCCCTTTCTTGCATCGAAGCGGGAGAAAATTGAGAGCGGAAAGTATGAAGCGGAATTTCCGTTGCGCTGGCAGCAAAAGGATTTGCATCTTGCGTCAGTAAGTGCGTTCGAATCCGGAGTAGCGATGCCCGTCACTAATACCGCCAAAGAACTGTATCGCCTCGCAATGATGAAGGGACACGCCCTCGAAGATTTTTCAGCTATCTACGAGTATCTTGCCGCCGATGATGATTTCTCGACGGTCAATCAAAACTCGTCGACTCCCCTAGACACACCGGCTTGATCAAATCATCCGCAAAATCAGCGGACACATAACTCGAGAGTGCTTCCAGGTTTGAATTTCGGCTTCTACGAAGATAGGCGGGAGAATTACACTGCGTTTTCAAGTGAAACGCGTTTCGATTCTTGCTGTAATCGTAGGTGGGTTTGCATCACTAATTTCCTGCTGTGAGCGGACGCCCAATAGGAGCTCAAAATCACTGCCAACTCCGGAAACGGACCCCTTAGCGCAGCCGAAGTCGCTCCAACAAGTTGGCCTGCCGCTCGAGCTGACTCGGGCGACGATCCCAGCGGATAATCCACAGACGCCGGAGAAGATTTCCCTGGGCCAGAAACTTTTCTTCGAACGGCAGCTTTCAGCTGACGGCACCGTCTCGTGCAGCACTTGTCACGATCCAAAACTAGCCTTCACCGACAGGAAGACGACGTCGGTTGGCATTGAGGGCCGCGTTGGTCAACGTAATGCGCCGACCGTTCTCAATGCCACGTACAATAAAACGCAGTTTTGGGACGGCCGGGCAAACACGCTCGAGGAGCAGGCGGAGTTTCCAATTGTTAACCCGAGTGAGATGGGCTGCGCAAGCCTGGATGCGGCTGTGGCGCAGATCGCGCGTGTAAAGGGATACCAGGAGGCGTTTCAGCATGTTTTTGGTCATCCGCCGAACGCTTCCGATCTTCTTCGAGCTATCGCATCTTATGAACGCACACAAATCTTGTTTGATTCACCCTTTGATCATTTCGTCGGCGGCGACAAGAACGCGATTGACGCATCCGCCAAGCGCGGGTGGGAGCTCTTCAACACGCAGGCCCGCTGCAACAAATGTCACGCGTTAACTGAGACCGAGAGGGACACAACGCTCTTTATGGACAACGATTTTCATAACATCGGCATTGGCATCATCCGGCACAACGTTGTCGCGCTGGCAGGCCAGGCTGAAAAGCTCGTCAACTCGAGCGACAAGACAGCCATCGATCGCTTAGCTATTCAGCATGATATGTCTGTGTTGGGCCGCTTTCTCATCACGAAACAGGAGAAGGACACTGCCTCGTTTAAAACACCGGGCCTGAGAAACGTGCTGGTAACGGCGCCCTACTTTCACGACGGCTCGCAAGAGACGCTTTGGGACGTGATGGATCATTACAACAAAGGTGACGGGGTGCACAATCCGTGGCTGGACGAAGATATCCAGCCGCTCGCCCTGACTGAGAACGACATCGATGATCTGGTTGCGTTTCTCGCATCGCTGACGAGCGCCCCATATAAACAACAAGGCGTCGCCGAGCTGGCACGCCAGCGCGCAATCTCCCGAACTAGTCGGCCCCAGCGGGACACAGCTCGCGCGTTTGGACCCAAAGCACAGCAGCCCGAACCACCGAAATAGCTTATATGGCTAAGAACTTTAATGACCTATCAGAAGCGGAGATCGTTACCTTGGCGATTTCCAACGAAGAAACCGACGCGCGCATCTACGCCGACTTTGCGGCCCGGCTCGGACTCGAGGTCACTCAAAGGAGGGAATCGCATTCATCTCTTCAGTAGCATTGCAAAATCCGACGCACGCGCAGTGGCTATCGGAGGCGGCGCAAGGTACGGTCGGGGGGTATGAAAACAAACGGTTCAGCCATTATAGCCCTCCTGCTTTGGTTGTTGTTCGTCGCCTCGAACGCGTTCGCGATGCTTAAGCCACCCTACCCGCAAAAGGCAGAGCCACGGGGTCAGATCATCGTTAGTGACAGCGGTGTTGATTCGATTGCCGGTACGGCAACTAAACCAAAGTGAACAATCCCAGGAGTGATCAAAAATGATAAAGAAAATCTCTTACCTTGGTCTCGGGACGATGGGCGCTGGTATGGCGTCCAATCTTCTCAAAGGCGGCTACCAACTTACCGTTTGGGATCGAACAGCCGCAAAATGCGAGCCATTCGCCAGGAAAGAAGCGCACGTCGCACAAACGCCGGCCGATGCCGTCCGCGATGCCGATCTTGTGATGTATAGCTTGAGCGATGTTGACGCTGTCGAGAAGGTCGTCTTCGGCGAGCAAGGTATTCTGAGCGCAATCAGGGCACAACAGATCGCTGTGGACATGAGCACTGTCCTTCCTGCGACCAGCTTGCGAGAACAGGAAGCTTACGAAAAGCGCGGTGTGGATTTCCTCGATGCACCGGTCTTCGGCAGCAAGAACGAATCGGCCAAAGCCAGGCTTTGGGTTTTGGCGGCTGGAAAAAAGGAGGTCTTCGAAAAAGTGAAGCCGGTCCTGGAGAAGTTAGGCCAAACCGTTCACTACCTTGGCAAGAACGGCAACGCCACAGCCATGAAGCTGGTGGGCAATCTAATGGTTGCTTTGGAGTTGGAGGCCCTCGCGGAGGGCCTCGTCCTTGCGCGCAAAGCTGGGCTCGATCTGAAAACTGTTATGGAAGTTGTGAAAGTAGCTGACTTTCGATCACCTCTCCTTGTGGCCAATGGCGACAACATTTTGAAGCGCGATTTCTCCACCTCCTTCGCACTGCAGCTCATGCTTAAGGACGCGAACCTCATTCAGCAGTTTAGTGATGCTCTCAGTTCGCCAATTCCGGCGCTGCGCGTTGTCCAAAAAAATCTCGACGACGCCGTTGGGCTTGGCTTTGGAAAGGAAAACGCCTCGGCCCTAATCAAGGCGTTGGAAAAGGAAGCTGGTGTTGAAGTCAAAGCAAAGGCATAGCAAGCCACGTCCTACAACATATCGACCTTAATGACCCGCAATCTTCAAGACGTCTTCGGTGAAAATGATCCCGCACGTCGACACGCGGCCATCGACGAGATCTAAGATGGCGTGTTCTACGATCCCAAAAGGAGCGTCCAGCGGGGCCGTGCCGAGATCGATGTGTCGAGGGCGCGCTGATGTTTTCCGATTCAACCTCCGTTTCTATGAAGAAAACAATGGACGATTTTGAAAAATAAAATGAGCCAGGAATCGTTCGCATTCTTCAAAATATAGGCGCATGAAAAGGCTGTTCACGGTCGCGGCGTTTGCTGCGGTATCTCTGATTGTTATCGATTGCAGCAAGTCGCCTGCAAACAAGGGTGCTCCGCCGTTGCCGGTCAACGTCGTCACCGTTGTCGAGAAGGAAGTAAAAGAGTGGGACGAATTTACCGGGCGACTTGACCCAGTTGAATCGGTAGAGATTCGACCACGCGTCTCCGGCTATATCACGGAGATTCATTTTGAAGCCGGTGCGATCGTTAAGAAAGGCGACCTGCTTTACGTGATCGATCCGCGTCCGTATCAGGCGGACTTCGATCGTGCGAAAGCCGAAGTCGATCGAATGGATGCGCAGCTCAAGCTTGCCCAAATTGAACTGAACCGGGCGAAGGAGCTGCGGGAGAAGAACACGATCTCGGCGAGCGAATTCGACCAAAGAGCTGCTACCTACCAGGGCGCCGCTGCAGCCAAGAGTTCAGCCGAAGCAGCCAAAAATTCCGCCGCGCTGAATTTGGAATTTACCCAAATCAAATCGCCCGTTGATGGGCGGGTGAGCGACCAGCGCATTACCGTTGGTAACCTGGTCCAGCCAGGCGCGGGTCCGGAAAGCGTTCTCACCACCGTGATGTCAGTTGATCCGATTTATGCGAAGGTCGACGCCGACGAGAACGCGATTTTAAAATACGTAAAGCTGAGCGAGCAGGGAAAACGTGTGAGCGCACGCACCGCCAAGATTCCGGCCTGGGTGGAGCTTGGGAACGAGGCTGACTTCCCGCACGAAGGCTACGTCGACTTTGTTGACAACCGGCTTGACCCCGGAACGGGAACAATTCGCGCGCGCATAGTCTTAAAGAATTGGAACCCTAATTTCATCACGCCTGGTTTCTTTGTTCGCGTGCGCGTGTCCGGTGCAACTCCATATCGGGCCGCATTGGTTGCGGACAGAGTGATCAGTTCGCAACAAGGATTGAAATCCGCATTCGTCGTGAAACCTGATGGGAGCATCGAACGCCGCAACCTCGAGACCGGAAGCATCTTCGAGGGAAAACGGATTGTAAAAAGCGGGCTGAAGGACGGCGAGAAAGTCGTTTCGACGCGGCTGCAATTGTTGCAAGCCGGGATGAAAGTTACGCCGATACCCGAAGAGACGCCCGCCGGCGGGCCAGACGCCACGGCTAGCACCACTCCATCCCCAGCGGGAAAATGATCGTGGCTAGAGGGGAATAGCGGCCGGGATGAATTTCCCACATTTTTTCATCGACCGGCCAATTTTTGCCGGCGTGATCAGCATTGTCATCACGCTGGTCGGCGTCATCGCTCTCTCGACGCTGCCAATCGCGCAATATCCGGACATCGCGCCGCCAACGATCCAAGTCACAACCAATTATCCCGGCGCAAACGCAAAGGTGGTTTCGGAGACTGTCGCGACTCCGATCGAGCAACAAGTCAACGGCGTCGAGAACATGCTCTACATGTCTTCCCAAAGCACGAGCGATGGCAACATGACGTTGAGCATCACGTTTAAGCTCGGCACCAATCTCGATACCGCCCAGGTGTTGGTCCAAAATCGCGTGGCCATCGCCATTCCCACCCTTCCGCCCGACGTCCAGCGCATTGGCGTGACCACAAAAAAACAATCGCCTGACATCACCATGGTCGTGCATCTTGTCTCGCCCGACGGATCACTCGATTCACTTTTCACCAGCAATTACGCGCTGCTTCAAATTCGCGACGAACTCGCGCGGCTTGACGGCGTAGGTGACATCAATGTTTTTGGTGCACGCGAATATTCGATGCGCATATGGCTCGACCCGAACAAGACGGCGGCACGGGATCTGACGGCGCAGGACGTCGTGACCGCACTCCAGGAGCAGAATGTGCAGGTCGCTGCGGGAATTATCGGTGCGCCGCCGGTTCCAACAGACGCGACCGCATTTCAATATACAGTTAGCACGTTGGGGCGGCTCACGGACGAAAAGCAGTTCGGCGATATTATCGTCAAAACGGGCGCGAACGGCCAAGTCACGCGCGTGCGAGATATCGCGCGGGTTGAACTTGCGGCCCGCGATTACACAGTCAACAGCGGGCTCGGCGGCAAACCGGCGACCGCGATCGCGATTTTCCAGCTGCCGGGCTCAAACGCGCTCGCCACCTCCGATGCTGTGCGAAAGAAAATGGCTGAGCTCAAGCAGCGCTTCCCGACCGGCCTCGATTACACGATCGTTTACGATCCCACGGTTTCTGTCCGCGAGTCGATCCACGAAGTGCAGAAGACGCTTTTCGAAGCGATCGCGCTGGTGGTTCTGGTCGTCCTGATCTTTCTCCAAACCTGGCGCGCCGCAATCATTCCTCTGATCGCGATTCCGGTTTCATTGATCGGCACGTTCGCAGCGATGAAAGGCTTCGGTTTCTCGATTAACAACCTCTCGCTGTTCGGCATCGTGCTTGCCATCGGCATCGTCGTCGATGACGCGATTGTCGTAGTGGAAGCAATCGAGCATCACATTGAAGATGGTCTGAGCCCGCGCGACGCCGCGCGCAAAGCCATGACCGAAGTCGGCGGAGCGCTCGTCGCAATCGCGCTTGTGCTTTGCTCCGTTTTTATTCCGACCGCGTTCATCAGCGGGATCACTGGCACATTTTTTCGCCAGTTCGCACTAACCATCGCAGTCTCGACCGCGATCTCTGCGCTGAACTCGCTCACGCTGTCTCCAGCCCTCGCTGCCCTTCTCCTCAAACCGCGGGGCGCGGAGAAGGATTCGTTCCAGCGAATTATCGATGGATTACTGGGTTGGTTCTTCAAAGGATTCAACAAGGCGTTTTCGTGGGCCTCAAATGCCTACGGCAACACCGTGGCGCGTTTCGTCCGATTGGCCGTCATCATTCTATTTATCTACGCAGGTTTACTTGCCCTGACCGGTCTCGGTTTCAAAATCGTGCCCGGCGGCTTTCTTCCAACCCAAGACCGCGGCTACGCTGTCGTTTTTGCGCAGTTGCCAGATGCGGCTTCCCTCGATCGCACCCAGGCGGTCGTCGACAAGATTTCGAAGATTGCGCAGGAAACTCCCGGCATACTGAACACGGTCGAGTTCGCCGGATTCAATCTCTTCGGCGGTAATCAGACCAACACGGCCGCAGTCTTTCTCCCTTTCAAGGAATTCTCCGAGCGAAAAACGCGTGAGCAGGGGTTGCCCGCCATTTTGGCGAAAGTGAACACGCGCGTTCGCGCCGAAATTCCAGAAGCTCTCGTCATTGCCTTTCCCCCACCGCCGGTGTCCGGCATCGGTAACGCCGGCGGCTACAAGCTTTTCATTCAGGATCGCGGCAACGCCGGACTCGATGAACTGCAAACGCAAGCCTTCGCCATGATGGTAAAGGCCAATCAGACTCCCGGCCTGGCGAACAACCTGACGACCTTTCGCTCAAACGTCCCGCAGCTCTGGCTCGATGTCGACCGCGTCAAAGCGAAGAGCATGAACGTCCCGCTCAGTAATATTTTCGGCACACTCCAGACTTATCTTGGATCGACATATGTGAACGATCTCACCCTTTTCGGGCGCACCTATCGCGTCACGGCTCAGGCTGATTCGCAATTTCGTCTGAGCGCCGATGACATCCGCTTGCTGAAAACGCGAAATAATTCGGGCGGCATTGTTCCACTCGGTTCCTTGGCGACCGTGAAGGAAGTAAGCGGTGCCGACTTGATTACTCGCTACAACATGTTCACCGCCGCCGACCTCAGCGGGCAGCCGGCACCGGGCGCGAGCACCGGCGATGCGCTCTCCGCGGTCGAGCGTCTCGCCAAACAAATTCTGCCGACAAGCTTCACCACCGAATGGACTGAGATCGCGCTGCAACAAAAGCTCGCCGGGAACAGCGCAATCTACATTTTCCCGCTCTGCGTTCTCTTCGTCTTTCTTCTGCTCTCGGCTCTCTACGAGAGTTGGTCGTTGCCGCTCGCGATCATTTTGATTGTCCCGATGTGCCTGTTCAGCTCGATCTACGGTGTCTGGTTGCGCTCGATGGAGAATAATATTTTTACTCAAATTGGGTTCATTGTGCTCGTTGGGCTCGCCTGCAAGAATGCGATCCTGATCGTCGAATTCGCGAAACAGATTCAGGATCGCGACAAGAAAGACCGTTTCACTGCCGCAGTCGAAGCGTGCCGTCTTCGGTTGCGTCCGATTCTGATGACGTCGTTCGCGTTTATCTTCGGCGTTCTCCCACTGGTCGTTAGTTCAGGAGCAGGCGCGGAGATGCGGCAAGCGCTTGGAACGGCGGTCTTTTTCGGCATGCTTGGCGTCACCGGATTCGGACTGTTCCTCACTCCCGTTTTTTACGTCGTCATCATGTGGTTCAAAGAGCGCCGCGACAAAAGGCGGACGGTGGTGTTAACGCAATCCGCATCGTCATTAAAGCCGAGACCAGCCGTGAGTTAAGCTCACCAGCGGCGCAGATTAATTTCTATCTACTTATGAAACGTTACGCCAAACACGCCACATGTTGCGTTGCACTTGGACTTCTACAACAGACCAGAACTCAGGCCGGGCGAACTGATTGAACTCGTCGAGCAAAACCTGCCATGTCGGGCCGAGCGCCGAGTTTTTCAGCAGGTGATCATTTCTGCGAGGCCGCTTCTTTCGCGCACTGCCAGAATTTTTTGGCGGCTGGGCTGAGCTGCCCCTTTGGCCCAGCGATGCCGACCGAGATTGCTTTGGGTTCGGGAGTGAGGTGCAAAAATTTCACGCGGTTTCCGAAACTGTAACCAAAGTCGACAACGACGGCGACGCCGGTCCCTGCTTCGACGGCCGACATGATGCCGAACATGCTGTCATGTTCCTCGATAACGCACGGTTTTTGTTTCACCTTCGAAAAGGTGATCGAGAGTAAATCATAGTAATTCGGATAGTCTTCGCGGGTGAGGCCAACTAACGGTTCGGCCGCGACCTCAGTAAGGGGTATGGCGCGGCGTCGGGCAAAGGGATGCTGCGGGGCGACCGCTACGCAAACGCGTTCGTGAAACAACTCTTCATATCGCAGATCGTGCAGTGAACTAGCTTTCGTGGGAGGAACGATCAATCCGAGTTGAAGCCGGCCATCGCGCACGCCGTCGAGAATGGTTTTGTTGTTCCAATCGTGCAATCTGACGTGCACGTTTGGCATCGCCCGCTGAAACGCGCGTAAGATTTTCGGCAGGACTTCGGCAAACGGCGTCGGCGAGTAGCCGATGTGAAGTTCGGTCGGTTCCTCGCTCGCAATCGCGCGCGCTTTCTTGACGGCTTCGTCGGCCTGTCGCAACAATTCGCGGGCATCGTTCAGGAATGCACGACCGGCTTCAGTGAGCCGAACCGACTTGGCGGTTCGTTCGAGCAAACAAAATCCAATCTCGTCCTCGAGATCGCGAATCTGCCGGCTTAGCGCCGGCTGCGAAACATGCAGCTTCAGCGCCGCGCGCGAGACGTTTTCCATCTCGGCCACTGCCACGAAGTAGCGCAAGTGCCTTAGTTCCACGCCGAGAAGCAGTATGCCTGTTAGTTATGCTGAGACAAGAAACATAGTCTTTCCCAAGTGGGCGGTGCGCAGCCGATCGTTCTTCACAGAAAGAAAGGAACATATGAGCAGAACTATCAAAGCAATTGAGCGTCACATGATCCCGAAGCCGAGCCGCCTTCAGTCCGAGCCGGACAGTAACAGGGCTACGGCACGCCAGGCAACGCAATCTATGCGGAATGGCGAGCGGAACCTCAGCATGGAATGGCAACGTGGCGCGGAAATTCTCGGGCACGGCCAACGAAAACTGCCTTTGGCTTTCGCGCCTGCGCAATCGCCCGCACTCGCAACCCTCGGCCATTAACTCGTTATGACCAGAACAGTTGAAGCGATCACCAAACACATGGGCGTTCCGCCCCATACAAACTCGCAAACCATGAAAGCGGTTCGAATTCATAACTACGGCGGGCCGGAGGTCCTCAAGTACGAGGACGCGCCGCGTCCACAACCAGGAAAGGGTGAAGTCCTGATCCGAGTCCATGCGACTAGCGTGAATCCGATTGATTGGAGAGTTCGCGCCGGTTACATGAAAGATTTCCTGTCGCACTCGTTCCCGCTCATCCTCGGTTGGGACGTGTCGGGCCTGGTTGAGGAAGTTGGGTCGAATCCCGCCACCGCGGGACGGTTTAAAAAAGGCGATGAGGTTTACAGCCTGCCTGATCACACACGCAACGGCGCGTATGCCGAATATATGGTCGTGCGCGAATCCGAAGTCGCGCTGAAACCGAACGCACTTCACCACATTCGGGCGGCGGCGGTGCCGTTGGCGGCGCTCACCGCGTGGCAAGCGTTATTCGATACGGCGCAGCTTCAGCCCGAACAACGTGTCTTGATCCATGGTGCAGCCGGAGGAGTCGGTCATTTTGCAGTGCAGTTGGCGAAGTGGAAAGGCGCGTACATCATCGGCACGGCCTCGGTGAAAAATCATGAGATGCTCTATGAGCTCGCCGCGGATGAACTGATCGATTACACGACGCAGCGTTTCGAGCATGTCGCGCGGAACATCGACGTCGTGCTCGACACCATCGGCGGCGAGACCCAGGAGCGTTCCTGGCAGGTCTTGAACAAAGGCGGCACTCTGGTGTCGCTCGTTCAGGCGCCCTCCGAAAACAAAGCAAAAGAACACAGCGTTCGCGGGATCAGACTGAGTGCTGGACCTAACGGTCAGGAACTCGCCGAGATCGCAAAGATCATCGATGCGGGGAAACTCGCACCCGTCATCGATCGGATTCTTCCGCTCAGCGAAGCACGGCGGGCGCACCAGCTCAGTGAATCCGGTCACACTCACGGGAAAATCGTCCTGCGAGTTCGCAACGGAAACGGAACCACAGAAAGCACCGCACGATGAAAACGAATCGCGACAGGATCGCCCAAGGGGACTTCTCACTCTGGTTTGCAGTGCTCAGTCCGATGATCGGCGTCTTGCTAGGCCTCTTCGGAATATTCCTCTTTCACTATTGAAAAGAAACAGGCGCCGCTACAATAGCCGTTGAGATGGTGAACGCCGATCCTAACAGTGCGTTTGGCGCTCCGGGGATCGAGCCGGGTTGGACCTCTAGTGCGAAGGAGGGCGTCGGCACTTCGTACCACACCAGTTGCCGTCTCTGGTTCACACTTAGTCATGGCATCGTCAACGAGATTTACTACCCGCACGTCGATCAACCGAACACGCGCGACTTTCAGTTTCTCATCACAGATGGCGAAAGGTTTTGTCACGAAGAGAAACGCGACCTGACTCATACAATTGAATATCCAGAGCGTGATTCGCTTTTCTATCGCCTGACGAATTCAGATCCGGGCGGCCGTTATCGCATCGTCAAACATGTCCTGACCGATCCGCATCGTTCGGTCCTGCTCGTGCAGACGAAGCTCGAAGTGCTGGATGAATCTTTGCGCGGCAAATTGCGGCTTTATGCCCTGCTCGCGCCGCATATCGGCGGCTACGGCGCGGGCAATTTCGGCGCGTGCGCTGAAATCGGTCACCTGAAATTGGTGCGCGCTCAGCGCGGTAACACGCACCTGATCATGGGGTGTGGCAGCGGCTTCGTGCGGCGTTCGGTCGGTTATGTCGGTTTCAGTGATGGCTGGCAAGACCTGATGAATAATTTCAAAATGGATTGGGAATTTCGCAAAGCTGACAATGGCAACATCGCGTTGACTGGCGAAATCAATCTTCCCGAAAGCGGTGAATTCATGATCGCGGTGGCGTTTGGTCGCAGTTATCAGACGACGGCGATCAAATTATTCCAGTCGTTAGCCGAGCCATTCGCAAGGCATGCTCAGCGATACGTCAGCCAGTGGCAACGCTCGGTGGTCGATCCGAAATTCGATTTTAGTAGAGACACGTCCGATGGCGGCGGAATGTACCGGCTGAGCCGATGCGTGTTGCTCGCGCATGAGGATAAAGTTTTTCAAGGCGCGCTCGTCGCATCAATGAGCATTCCCTGGGGCGAAACGAAAGGTGACCAGGATTTGGGAGGTTATCATCTCGTCTGGACACGCGATCTCGTGCATAGCGCGACGGCGCTGCTCGCCACCGGCCAAACCGGTACGCCGCTGCGCGCATTGATCTGGCTCGCGGCAATTCAACGAACCAACGGAAGTTTTCCGCAAAACAGTTGGATCGATGGCCGGGCGTATTGGTCAGGATTGCAGCTCGACCAAGTCGCCCTGCCGATGCTGCTGGCGCGGCGCTTGCACGAATACAACGCGCTTGGCTTGTTCGATCCGCGCGCGATGATTGTGCGCGCGGCGGCGTTTTTGATTTTGCGCGGACCGGTGACCAGTCAGGATCGTTGGGAGGAAAACGCCGGCTACTCGCCTTCCACGCTAGCAGTAGTGATTGCGGCACTCGCTTCCACGGCGCAATGGGCAAAAGAATTTGGTCTAGGGAGCGTCGCTGATTTCATCTTTGCCTACGCCGATTGGTTGACCGCGCACATCGAAGAATGGACGGTGACGACGCGCGGGGAATTGGTCGAAGGTGTGCCGCGTCATTACATCCGCATCAATCCCACCGACGCGAATGCGCCCGATCCGCACGCCGATCCTAACACAACGAAGATTCAACTTGCGAACGGCGGAGGCCTGCATCCGGCGCGGGATGTCGTCGGCGGCGACTTCCTTCATCTTGTGCGTTTCGGCATTCGGGATGCAAATGAGCCGATCATCCGCGATTCTATCAAAGTGATCGACCGAGTGTTGAAACATGATTTGCCGCAAGGTCCGGGCTGGCGCCGTTACAATTACGATGGCTACGGTCAAAAGGACGATGGCGGCGCCTATGACGGAACAGGTGTGGGTCGTTGCTGGCCGATATTAACTGGCGAGCGCGGCCACTACGAACTCGCAGCCGGCCGCGATCCCAAACCATTCATTACCGCGATGGAACATTTTGCCAATGAGGGTGGAATGATCACCGAACAACTTTGGGACGCGGACGATCTGCCCAACATGAAACGCGGCCGGCCGACCGGGGCAGCCATGCCGCTGTGTTGGTCGCATGCCGAATATGTATCTCTCGTCCGCAGCCGTCGCGACGATGTTTGTTTCGATCGTGTCGATGTTGCATACCAGCGTTACGTTAAGGATCCGGTAAAAAGCCGGCACGAGATCTGGATTTTGCGCCATCCATTGCGCCACATACCATACGGAAAAACTTTGCGAATTATTCTTGCTGACGAAGCGACCATTGTCTGGTCAACGAATGGCTGGGGCCGAACTAACGAATCGCAGACGACTCACGTAAGCGACCTGGATCTGTGGTTTGTCGATCTTCGGACCGCAGAACTGGCTGGTAAGTCACGGGTTGAATTCACCTTCTTTTGGAAGCGCGAGAAGCGATGGGAAGGGCGCAACTTTCGCGTTGAAGTCGTCGAGAACGCAGCGGGCGAGCTATCTACTCCAGCGCATTCGACTGAAAGCGTTCCGTTGCAAGGAAGTTTCAAATCGCTCGCCGCAAAGTCCCACTCCAGACACTAAAACTCGAATTGAATGAAGACGAATAATTCAAACGTAATCACCCAAGACCCGCAGATCGACCGCCGCTTCAAACGAAGCGGCGCTGAAGAGCCGTCGTCGCAAACTTCGGATGGTGCACCGCTGGCGCCGCCGTGTGTCATGGTCATTTTCGGCGCCGCCGGTGATCTAACGAAACGCCTCGTCGTCCCCGCTCTCTACAACCTGATAGGCGCGGGTCGGCTACCTGGCGAATTTCGGATTGTCGGCGTGGACCTCGCCTCGAAAACGACCGAGCAATGGCGCACCGGTCTCACCGAGACAATGCGGGGGTTTGTTGGCAGCGATGCCGAGTTCGCAGTGGATCATATTGACGAGAACGCCTGGCAATGCCTGACCGATCGCATGAGTTATTTGCAAGGCGACCTGACAGATGCCGAAATGTACCGCCGGCTTGACGCGCATCTCGTCGGACTCGACAAGACGGCAGGAACTGCGGGCAATCGCCTCTTCTATCTCGCGATTGCGGACCGCTTCTTCAGTGTGGCGGTTGCGGGCCTCGGAGCGGCGGGCCTGGTCACGGAAAAGGAGGGACAATGGCGCCGAGTCGTGATCGAGAAGCCTTTTGGCCATGACTTGAATTCGGCCAAGGCACTGAATTCCGAAATCCTAAAACATCTGCAAGAACATCAGATTTACCGCATCGATCATTTTCTAGGCAAAGAAACCGTGCAGAACATCATGGCGTTACGGTTTGCCAACGGTCTCTTCGAGCCGATCTGGAACCGAGAACACATCGATCACGTTCAGATTACCGCTGCGGAGACTGTCGGGGTTGAGCAGCGGGGAAAATTTTATGAGAAGACCGGCGCATTGCGTGACATGGTCCCCAATCACGTCTTTCAACTACTAGCAATGACCGCGATGGAGCCGCCGATCTCCTTCGAGGCCGATGCGGTTCGGGCGAAAAAGGCGGAAGTGATTGAGGCGGTACGTCCACTCGATCCTGCACAAGCGCTGGAGAACGCAGTGCGTGGCCAATACGATGCCGGCACTGTGCTGCGCAAGGCCGTCCCGGGGTATCGGCAGGAGCCTGACGTAGCGCCGGATTCGAGTGTCGAGACCTACATCGCCTGCAGGTTGCAAATAGATAACTGGCGTTGGGCGGGTGTCCCGTTCTATCTGCGTACCGGCAAATATCTGAAGCGGCGCGTTACGGAGATAGCAATCCGTTTCCACCAAGCGCCGTTTACTCTTTTCCGCGACACAGACGTCGAGAGAATGCATCCCAATTGGATGATCCTGCGCATTCAGCCGTGCGAAGGTATCGGGCTGGAGTTTGCGGCTAAGCGCCCGGGCCCAACGGTGAAACTGAGCAACGTCACCATGGACTTCGCCTACGAGGACTATTTCAAGACCGCGCCGAACACCGGCTATGAGACGCTCATCTACGATTGCATGATCGGCGATGCGACCTTGTTCCAGCGCGCCGACAATATTGAGGCGGGCTGGGCCGCTGTTCAGCCGATCCTGGATGTTTGGGCAGATAATCCGCCGTCCTTTTTTCCAAACTATACCGCTGGGAGTAACGGTCCGTCCGCGGCTGACGAGCTACTCGCACACGACCGTCGCGTCTGGCGGCCTCTCGATCAACAAGCAGCCTAAGTTATGCGAAAAAAGAGAACATCACTTAAACGGTTACCGGCGTGGAAAGCCCTCGCCGATCATAGCAAGG
>Ga0209059_1000696_pt1 | contig 15463 bp, 14 predicted proteins | sample GraSoiAngelo_151_FD_186165 | JGI IMG/M metagenome (GOLD analysis project Ga0209059, IMG submission 186165) | Grasslands soil microbial communities from the Angelo Coastal Reserve, California, USA - 14_1009_12_20cm (SPAdes) (version 2) | ecosystem: Environmental > Terrestrial > Soil > Grasslands ...
GGCAACCGCCGGACCCGTTGCCGCCTCGACGAAGGCGTACAGGCCCCCGGACGACGCGATCGATTCCGAGTAGCGATACCAAACGGCCAGCGGAAAGAGGAAGACAAGCGTGGCCATCAGCGTGCTGAGGCCGGCTGACGATCCGGCGCCATCCAGGGCCTGCGGAATGTAGAGCGCGATCAGGGCCAGTGGACCGCCGATCGAGGTGACGGTCAGTCCGAGAAAGAGCCCAACGGAGACCGGCCTGGCGCCGCCCATGCTTGCCTTGATTTCGCCCTCAGGTTACGTAACTCCTCGCCCACCTGATCCAGAACGCCGCTCCCTGCGTAACAGCCGGTATCAACCGAGGAGGGGAGCCTATGGAGTGATTGCGGCGCTCGATCGATCGTGACTTCATGAGAAGGAGCAGGAACCATGCGAAACCGTCTCTTGCTGGCGGTCGCGGCCGCCGCAGCGGTGAGTCTGTCGATCACCCCGCTGACGGCCAGCGCCTCCAGCCATCGGGAAGCTCCGCTGATCGCGGAGGACCCGCTGGCCGACAACACCGATCTTTACGCCTTCGTGGCTCCGGACGATGCGGGCCGGACCGTCATCGTTGCCAACTATGTACCGTTCGAAAACCCAGCCGGCGGCCCCAACTTCTATCGCTTTGGGGACGACGTCGCCTATCAGATTCACATCGATAACCGGGGTGACGCCAAAGACCACCTGGTCTTCACGTTCCAGTTCCACACAAGTACCGGTGACGCCTCGACCTTCCTGTACAACACCGGTCCGATCGGCTTCAACCGCGAGACGAAGACCTACACCAACTGGAACCGCCCGCAGACCTACAGCGTGACCATGACCAACCTCGACACCGGCAGCAGTGCCGTGATCGGGAGCAATCTCCTCACGCCACCCGACGTGGTGGGGAACCGGTCCACCGGCAGCGCGCAGAACTATCACATGCTGGCCAAGAAGGCGGAGTACACCCTTCCCGGTGGCTTCAAGGTCTTCGCCGGCCAGCGCGACGACCCGTTCTTCGCCAACCTGGGCGGGGTCTTCGACCTGCTCAACTTCTCGGGCGCGACGACCGGCGCCGAGGACTACCTGGCCGGCATGAACGTGCACAGCATCGTGCTGTCCGTGCCGAGTGGCATGCTGACCGCCAACGGCGACCCCGTCATCGGGGTCTGGGCGACGGCCGGCCGCAATGCCATCACGGTGCTGAACGGCAATGGCACCAAGACCGAGTCGGGTAATTCGGTGCAGGTGTCGAGGCTGGGGAATCCCCTGGTCAATGAGGTGGTGATCGGCCTCAACCAGAAGGATCTCTTCAACGCGTCCGCACCGTCGGGCGACGGCCAGTTCTTGAGCCGGGTCACGGACCCGATTCTCGCCACCTATCTCAACGCGTTCTTCCCCGGCCTGGGCGGCGGCTCGGCACCCGAGCACAACCGCAATGACCTGGTCAGCGTCTTTCTGACGGGAATCCAGGGACTCAACCAACCGGCGCACCTGAGCGCACCGGGTGAGGAACTTCGGCTCAACACGTCGATCGCGCCGAGTAGCGCAAACCCAAACGCGGTCAACCCGCTTGGCGTGCTCGGTGGCCAGCTGGATGGCTTCCCCAATGGGCGGCGACTCGCTGACGACGTCGTGGACATCGAGGTCCAGGCGGTGCTGGGAATTCTGTGTCAGGCGGGTGGCCCACTCGCGGGTCCCACCCCCTGCCGGACGGGATCGGTACCGGACGTTGGCGACGGCGTGCGTGCCAACGACGTTCCGTTCCAGGCCAGCTTTCCCTACGTGGCTGACCCGCACTCGCCGTAACGATCGCTGAGACGGGGCTCCCCGCGGAGCCCCGTCACTCAAGCCAAGGAGGACCGATGCGAAGCTCGATGCGACTGGCGGCGGTGGTTCTGACGACTAGCTTGCTCGCAGCATGTGGTAGCCAATCCGCATCACCGATCACGAGTCGAGTTCACCACGCCATCGGGATGGGGACCAATGATGTCATTGCCCAGGCGCAGGCAAAACTCAAGACTCAGCCGAACGATTGGCAAGCGGTTGACCTGCTGGCCGGGGCCTACCTCCAGAAGGTCCGCGAGGTGGGCGATCCATCCTACTACCCCAAGGTCGAGGTGCTCTTGAACCGTTCGCTCGCCCACGATGCCTCGAATGCCGAGGCGACGACGTTAATGGGAACCCTGGCGCTCGCCAGGCATCAGTTCGTGGCCGCGCTCGAATGGGGCCGCATGGCGCACGGCCTGGCTGCTGCCTCCTCCCGAGCGCTGGGCGTTATGGGCGACGCCGAGATCGAGCTGGGCCGGTATCCAGAAGCGCTGCGCAGCTTCCAACAAATGGTTGATCTGCGCCCCGACCTCAGCTCCTACGCGCGGGTGTCGTACGCGCGAGAACTGTTCGGCGACGTCCCGGGCGCGATCGACGCGATGCAGCAGGCGGTCGAAGCCGGCGGTCCGGTTCCCGAGAACAGCGCCTACACGAGAGTGCTGCTCGCCAACCTCTACTTCACTAGTGGCCGGCTCGCCTCGGCGCAGGCGCAGGACCAGCAGGCGCTCTTCGAGGATCCGAACTATCCCTATGCCCTCGCCGGGCTGGCGAAGGTCGACGCCGCCCGCGGCCGGTATGCCGCCGCCGTCACCGAATATCGTCGCGCGGTTGACGTCTACCCCCTGCCGGACTTCGTGATCGGGCTCGGCGACGTGTACGCGGCTTCTGGCCAGGCGCGCCAGGCACGAGAAACCTACGACCTCGCGGCAGCCGAGCAGCAGCTCTACCAGGCCAACGGCGTCGACCTCGACGCCGAGCTCGCCCTATTCGATGCCGATCACCAGCGAGATCTCCCAACCGCGCTGGCCGCGGCCCGCCGCGCGATGACCGATCGCCCCAGCGTGCGCAGCGCCGACATCCTCGCCTGGACCCTCTACCAGGCCGGTGACGATCGCGCCGCACTGGCCGCCTCGGCCCAGGCGGTGCGGCTGGGCACGCTGGACGCCGCCACCTTCTTCCATCGAGGGATGATCGAGGCCCGCCTCGGCCAAACCGTCGCCGCCATCGCGGACTTGCGCCACGCCCTGGGCATCAACCCCTATTTCTCATTGCGCTGGGTCCCGGTCGCCCGCCAGACCCTGGCCGCGCTCGGAGCGCAGGCGTGAATCCCCGCCGCGCGCTGCTGGCGTTGCTTGGAGCATTGGGCCTATCCCTCGCCGCCGCCGTGCCGGCCTTCGCCCACCCACTGGGCAACTTCACGATCAACCGCTTCAGCCAGGTCCAGCTCAACGGCGACCGGATCGACATCCTCTATGTCATCGACTATGCCGAGATCCCGGCCTTCCAGGAGAAGCAGCGGATCGCCGACGATGCCGGCTACATCGACCACCAGGTGCGCGACCTCAGCAGGGGTTTGATCCTGCAGGCCGCTGGCCACCCCTTGCCCCTGATGGTCACCGACCATTCCGTCGCCTTCCCGCCGGGCCAGGGTGGACTGCAAACCATGCGTCTGCAAATCGAGTTGCGGACGCCAGCCCTCGACGGCACACGCCGGTCGGCCAGCTATCGCGACCGCAACTACCCCGGCCGCCTCGGCTGGAAAGAGATCGTGGTGCAGCCGGTGGCGGGCGCCGCCCTGCTGACATCGAGCGCCCCGAGCCGAAGCGTCAGCAACGCCCTGCGTCATTACCCGCAGGACATGCTGACCAGCCCGCTGAACGTGACCGAGGCACGTTTCACCTTCATCCCCGGGCGGGTCGACCGGCAAGTCCCCTCCCCCCTAGCGGGAGCGGGTCAAGGCGGGGGGTTCATCGCGGACCGCTTCGCGGCCTTGATCGCACGGTCCCAGCTTTCCCTGTCGTTATTGCTGGTCTCGCTCCTGACGGCGATCGCGCTGGGAGCGCTGCACGCGTTGTCGCCCGGACACGGCAAGGCGGTGATGGCCGCCTACCTGGTCGGCGCCCGCGGAACGCCCAGGCACGCGGTCGGGCTCGGGGTGACGATCACGGCGACGCACACCGCCGGTGTCTTTCTGCTCGGCTTCGTTACCCTGTACGCCGCGTCGCTGGTCACGCCCGAGCGACTCTATCCCTGGGTGACGCTGTTGTCGGGGCTGCTGATCGTCGCCATCGGTGGCGCCCTCATCGTGTCCCGGGCGCGGGCCGCGGTCGATCGCCAGGCCCACGACCATGAACACAACGGCCAGCACCATCGGCTGCCGGCCCTGGGCCGCAGGAGCCTGCTCGCCCTCGGCGTCTCGAGCGGCATCATCCCCTGCCCGTCGGCCCTCGTCGTGCTGCTGGCCGCGATGTCCCTGCACCGCATGGTCTTCGGCATCCTGCTGATCGTCGCGTTCAGCGCCGGCCTGGCCACGACCCTGACCGGGATCGGGCTGGCCCTCGCCGGCGGCTTGCCGCTGGTGCTGCGCCTTCGGGGCGCCGGTCGCCACCGCATGGTGAGCCGGGCCATGCGGCTCGTTCCCATTGCCAGCGCGCTCGTTGTCGTCATCGCCGGCCTCGGACTGACCGTCCAGGCCATCCCCGGAGTGAGGTGAGAATCATGTCGATCTCGAGGTTCGCCATCGTTGCCACCATGACGCTCGCGCTTTCGGCCTGTAGCACGTCCGGGTCCGCCAGCGCCCAACTGACCGTCAATGGCCATTCGGCGTCCATCGCCCTCTACACCTCGCTCGTCGCCGCCGAACGGCAAAAGCTCGAACGGACCGGGGCTTCGATCGGCCCCACATCGGCGACCGCCAAGCAGCGCGAGGCGAGCATCGAGTCGTCCGTCATCCGCGAATTGGTTCGGGACGCGGTCGTCGAACAACTGGCGGCCGCCCGGGGGATCACGATCGCGACCGCCGATCTCAAGACGCGCCTTTCCGCGGCTGAGCAAGCGTTCGGCGGACCACTCGCCTTCGAGCAGGCGCTCGAACAGGCCGGGCTCTCACGAACCGATTTCGGCGCGGTCTTGCGCTATCGCCTCCTGGAAGCGCAGCTGATGCAGGCCGGCGCCGATTCACGCGCCATCGACGCCGCTGTGGCTAAGGCCCGCGTCGTCATCACGATCGGCCCCTGCTCGAAAGCGCGTAGCTATCCGGCCTGCGTTTCCACATCGACATAAGCGGTCAATCGCTCGATCCGGTCCTCCGTCGAACGCGGCAGGCGAAGCAGCGGGTAGGCCAACGCTAGCAGCACGACGTCGATCAAGCTGATATCGGTGAGCATGATGAAGGGATTCGACCCCAGCAGCACCGGCGAGACGGCCAGGATCACGACCCACGGGCCGAAGGCGGCGATCCAGGGTACGAGCTTAAATCGCGGATGCAACCCCAGCCGGAGGATAGCCGGCAGCACGAAGATCGCGCTGTAGAGGCCCGACAGCGGCGTAATCGGCAGCGTCAGTGCCATCCCGAGCGCCGACCGGCCGGCGTCCAGCGGCCGGCCGCGGTCGCGCCACACGAGTAAGGCCGCCACCAGCGACGCGCCAAGGGCGAGCAGCGCCAATCCCCAGTAGCCGAGGTGTCCGCTGGCGACCTTGGGCGCGCCGCTCGACGGATAGAGCGCAATGCCGTTGAAGTACTGCGCCGGCCACTGCGGATCCCAGGCAAAGCTGATCAGCACCAGCGGCAGAAACACGGCGACGGTCGAGCCGATCGCAATCGCCAATTGTCGCGGCTTTCCCCAACCCCCGATGAGAAGGATGGCGAGAATCGGCAGCGCGTTCGCGGTTCGGATCAGGCCCAGCGCCGCAGCCGGGCCGACCAGCCACCAGTAGTTTCGCCGCTGCGCCCAGAGCGCGAGGCTGAGCGCCGCCAGCCCGAAGGCTGCCTGGAACTGATCGATCACGACCACCGCGAACACGGGGGCCGACAGCAGGGTGGGCCAGGCGCCCGAGGTCAGGTTCAGCCCGCCCCGATCGCCGGGGCGCGCCCACAGCCATACGACGAAGACCATCAACACCGCCGACCCCACGATGCTGACCGCCTGGGCGGCATCCCGCGGCAGGTAGCTGAAGGGCGCCATCAGCACCTCGTGCGGCGGCGGATACGCGTTCGCGGCTTTGCCGTACCAATCGGCCAGGCCGTGGCCGAGGGTAAAGAAGCGATCCCAGTACCAGAACGGGAAGAAGTCGAAGCCGAAGGTGAAAATGCTGCGCGCCTTGCCCTCCCCGAGCGAAATGGTGGTGGCCGCCTGGTTGAGCACCAGCTGGCCGGCGACCGCCATCACGGCCAGGATGCCGAGCGCCAGCATGATCCGCTGTCGGCTCGAGATTCGAGGCATACCCGACCTCAGGAGACGAGCTTGGGCCGAAACTCCGCCTGGCTGGAGCGCTTGGTTCGCCGCTCGCCCCAGCGTTTCCAGGGCGCCTGGCCGGATGCCCACTGCTCGTTGAGCAGGACCATGTCGCGGTAGGTGTCCATGCACTGCCAGAAACCTTCGTGCTTGTAGACGGCCAGCTCGCCGTCCGCGGCCATCCGTTCCAGTGGCCCGCGTTCCAGGATGGTGGCGTCGCCATCGAGGTAGCGAAAGATCTTGGGCGTCATCACGAAATAGCCGCCGTTGACCCAACCCGCCTCTGCTGCCGGCTTCTCGATGAACTGCACCACGCGGTCGCCCTCGGCCATCAACTCGCCAAAGCGCGCGAGCGGTCGGACCCCGGTCAGCGCTGCGGCGCAACCGGTTTTCTGGTGAAAGCGGATCAGCGCGGCGAGATCGAGGTCGGTGACGCCGTCCCCATAGGTCAGCAGGAACCGCGGTGTGTCACGGAGGAAAGGCTCCAACCGCTTGAGACGGCCACCGGTCTGGGTGGCGTCACCGGTATCGATGAACGTGATCCGCCAGTCGGCTTCGGCGTGGGACCCATTCAGCGGCGTGATCGACTGCGAGCCGAGCTCGAGCGTGAAGTCGCTGACGAGGGCCTCGTAGTTGAGGAAGAAGTCCTTGATCATCTCGCCCTTGTAGCCGAGGGCGAGGATGAAATCCGTAAACCCGAAGCACGCGTAGGTCTTCATGATGTGCCACAGGATCGGATGCGTGCCGATGGGGACGAGCGGCTTGGGCCGGTACTCCGTCTCTTCGCGAAGCCGGGTGCCAAGCCCTCCGCAGAGGATGACGACCGGCATCCGCCGCGACGGGGAACTCGGGGCAACCTTCATGTAACAGCGGTGTAACCCTCTAGGCGGCGGAATCCTTTCGAGGGCGGGCGACCGGCTCGCCGTGGCGGAGCTCAAAGAGAGTCCGGTATTCGCCGTCGAACCGCTCCTGGATCGTCCGCATCCGGCGGCGGCCTGGCCAGCGAGCGGCCTGCGCCAGCCTTGCCAGGAGGAATTTGAGCGGGGGCAGCCACGTAACCAGCCAGGCGACGGTCCAGACGAGCGCGGCCTCGGGAATCCGGTGGTAGCGCCCGGCGAGCAGAGCGGCGGATCGCCGAGCCTCGCCGGTCAGTCCCCGGCTGCAGGCGAAGAGGCCGATCAGCGCCAGCTTGCCCGCGAGCCGTCGCTCGAGCTGATCTCCGACGCTGACGCCGACCCGTGGGTCCAGCGCGGCATCGATCCGCAGTTTGTCCGCGACCTGCTTCCAGGCGGGCCAGAACTGGTCGATCCCGGGCAGACTGCTCGTGGAGGACGGATGCCAGCCGAATACGGCGGCCGGTTCGACAATCGTCAGGAAGTTGCCTCGGGCGGCAACTCGAAACAGAAAGTCCATGTCCGACACGGCTCCGGCGGAAGGATCGAGATTGCCGGCGAGCTCGAGGGCACGGCGCCGGAAGGTCGTGCCGATCCACATGAAGTGGCCGCGTGCCGCCATCTCGACGATGCCGCGGGGTTTTTCGTACAGGCCTGGCGGCCAGCGGCCTTCGACCTTCAGGACTCGTCCACCTGGGTCGACGAGCAGGACCGGGCTGGCGACGAAGAGCGCGTCGGGGTGACCGGCGAGCGCAGCCATTCCGCGCTCCAGTGATCCAGGCAGGAGGAAATCGTCATCCGAAAGGATCACGAAGTATTCGCTCTCGATGCGGTCCAGCGCATAGATGAAATTCGGGTTCGCTCCGATGTTTCGGCCATGGGCGTGGTACCGAACCTGCGCTCCACCGGCGGCGAATTCGGTGGTCACCGCCTCGGTCGCCGGATCACCCGCGTTGTCGTAGACGGCGACCAGGGTCCGCGGGTAGCGCTGCACCGTCACGCTGGCGATCGCTCGGCGCAGCATGTCCGGACGGCGGTAGGTTGGAATCACGACCGTGACCCCGGGAGTCGGCCGTCCGCGCGTCATGCCGCGTCGGCCACGTTGATCTGCCGCCCCGCCGGGCGTAGTTCGCGGCCCATGATCAGGAAGCCGAGTGCCGCGTACGCGGCGGTGGCCAGCGCGAAGCTGACGCTGAGGACCACGATCCCCGAGCCAAGCGCGGCGGCGATGACGAAGGCGGGTCCATAGGTGACGAGCGCGAGCGCCATGATTCGCAGCACGCCGGCGAACCACTGCGAGGTCGGCAGCTCGAGGCACTCGCGGCACATCCGTGGGACGCCGTATCCGTAGGCGAGCACGTGGTGCAGGACCCAGGCGAGGCCGGCGCCGGCAAGGCCGAACCGCCAGACGCTCACCACCGACAGCGGCAGGACCGTGACCAGCGCGATGAGATTCTGGCGCACCGCGATTTCAGGCTTACCGACCGCCAGGGACACCATGTACGGCGCCTGGAGGGTGGCGTTCATATAGGAGCCGAGGCAGAGCAGCGCGGTGGGGAGCATCAACTCCCGCGCGGTGGCGTCATCGAAGACGTACCCGAACAACGGCTTCGCGGCGAAGACGAGTCCCGTGAAACAGGGCACCGCTCCGAACGTGATCAGCGCATGCACCCGGTGATAGCGGCGCATCATCTCGCTTCGGTCCTGCCGCCGCACCATCTCGGCGAAGGCCGGGAAGGCGGCCTGCACAATCGCGGAGAGGAGGCGCAGCACGCTGGCGACCATCGTCGACGCGAAACCGAACGTTCCAAGCAGCCGAACTGGCATCAGCTTGCTGACGAGCAGCTTGTCTTGCTGGCCATAGACGGCCCCCAGGGCGGAGATCGACATCATATGCGTGGCAAAGCGCGCGTTTCTCCGAAGCACGGGCATGGAGAACCCGGGAAGCAGCGCGCGCCAGGGCACGCCCGCCTGAAGCGCGAAACCGAGGTAGGCGACCACGCTCAGGGCGTACGTCGCCGTCAGCCACCAGGCGACGCCGAACACGCCACCGCGCAGCATCAGAATCACGATCGTTCCCAGCAGCTGAAGGGCCATGGCGCCGACTTCGATGGCGTTCGTAACGCCCATTCGCTGGAGTCCGCGGAAAAGACTCGCGTAGAGTGATCGAGGCAGGACGAGCAGGGCGCCAGTCCCCAGCACCTGCAGCAGCTGGCTGGCGCTCGCGGGGTCGATGGCCTTCACGGTCAACCACCTCGTCGCGATCCAGGCCGCCCCCATCATCAGGGCAACGACCAGCGCCAGATAGGCTGCCCAGTAGAGGAGCGCCGCCGTTCGCAGCAGGTCCAGCACGTAGGGACGATCATCTTTGAGATGGGAGGCCACCTCGCGGACCGTCGTCGCCGAGATTCCGAGCTCGAGCATGCTGGCCAGCACCAGGCCGGAGCTCTGGGCGAACAGGATGATGCCGAAGGCATCGGCACCCAGCCGGTGGAAAACCAGCCGCACCGCCCCCAGCCCGAGCAGCAGGAGCAGGCCCTGGCCGGCGACGTTGTAGAGGATGTTGCGGCGGAGCGTCGACACGGCTACGCCGCCTGCCGCTTCTTCAGGACATCGCGGAACGCGTCGCAAACGAACGCGACCTGCTCGTGGGTGAGATTCAGCGCACTCGGGAGGTTGATCCCTCGCGCACTGACGCTGTAGGCGACCCGATTGCGCTCCTGCGCCGCCCTCGCCTGCGGAGTCGCGGCGTAGGCGGGCAGCGAGCTCAGCGGGTAGAAGAAGGGACGGGTGGCGATCCCCTGCGCCCCAAGCGCGTCCATCATCGCCTCCTTTGCGATCCTGTACTCGGGGCCGATCACCGCCGTCACCATCCAGTAGGCGTTCATCACCATCGGTCCGGCGTAATTGAGGGTCACGCCGTTGAGTCCGTCGAAGCCCTCGCGGTACCACCCGAAGATGGTCCGTTTCCGCTCGACCAGCTCCGCGATCCGTTCGAGCTGCGCGAGCCCGAGCGCGGCCTGCAGGCTGGACATCCGGTACTTGAAGCCAACCTCCTGGTTCCAGAACTGCTTGGGCCCAGGCGCTCGCCCGTGGTCCCGCAGGACCAGCGCCCGCTCGTAGAGGGCGTCATCGTCGGTGAGCAGCATGCCGCCTTCGCCGGTGGTGAGGGTCTTCGAGCCATGGAAGCTGAACACGCTGGCATCACCGAAGCTGCCGGCGCGCCGCCGGCGGTACTCGGCCCCGACCGACTCGGCCGCATCCTCGATAACGGCGAGACCTCGCCGCTCGGTGATGGCCAGCACCGTGTCCATGTCCGGCATTCCGCCGTACAGGTTCACCACGATGACAGCGCGTGTCCTCGACGTGGTGCAGGCCTCGAGCGCCGCCGGAGTCAGGCACCAGGAGCGCTCCTCGATGTCGGCGAACACCGGCGTCGCGCCCACGTACGTGATCGGTGCCGAGGTCGCAATCCAGGTCGCATCCGGCACGATCACCTCATCGCCGGGACCGATCCCGAGGCCCGCCAGCGCCAGGTGGATGGCAGAGGTCGCCGAGGGCAGCGCCATCGCATGGCGCCGCGACACATAATTGCCGAAGGCCTCCTCGAACTGCTGCTGGTACGTGTTGGCCTCTCCGTACCAGGCGGTTTTCACCGCGTCGCTGACGTACTCGATCTCCTTCTCGGTGATCCAGGGACCAGCGATCGGGATTTTTGCCGGCCGGCCTGGGGGGGCAGGTTCTGTCATTTACGCGGCCTTCTTGTATTTGGCGATGAACTCATCGACGCGCCGGGCGCCGAGCATGTCGACGTGTGCCAGGATCTCCTCGATCGGCCAGTCCCACCAGGCGATCTCCTCCAGGGCCGCCACCTGGGCATCGCTGAACCGGCGCCGAATCTCGCGGGCCGGGTTACCGACGACGACGGCGTAGGGGCGGACGTCGCTCCCAACCACCGCATTCGCCCCGATGATCGCGCCGTCTCCGATCTCGACCCCTGACAGGATCAAGGCGCCACTCCCGATCCAGACATCGTTCCCAACCCTGATGTCGCCCTTGCTGGCCGCCGCCCCGTCACGGTCGGCATTCGGAAGCTGGAACTTGATGCGAAAGGGGAACGTGCTGACGCAGTCGCCACAGTGATTGCCACCCACCATGAAGGTTGCATCCCAGGCGATCGAGCAGAAGGCCCCGATCGAAACCCGACCGGTGTCCCATGGATGCGCGATGACGCGCATCTTCGCGTAGGAATGCCGGCCCATCCGAAATCGGTCGGGGGTTCGTGCCTCGTCGAAGCGGTGGACTTCGTAGTAGGTCGCCGCCAGTTGCATCAGCCGCACGACGGATCGCGTGAACAGTCGTTTCATGCCGCCGCCTTACTGAGCGGCCGCGCGGGATTCCCCACGACGGTGGTGCGGGCGGGGACGTCCGCGGTGACAACCGCGCCGGCGCCGATCACGGCTGCCGCACCCACTCGAATGCGCGGGAGGACGACCGCGCCCGCGCCGACGAGGACGCAATCGCCGATCTCAACGCAGCCAGCCAGGATCGCGCCCGGAGCCACGTGGACCCCGTTCCCCAGGACACACTCGTGATCGACGCTCGCGTTGGTATTGATGATGCACTGCTTCCCAATCCGCGCCTCGACGCCAACGGTCGAATTCGCCAGCACGTGAGATCCTGGACCGAGGGTCGCGTTGGTGGCGACGAATGCGGTCTGATGGATCGCCTGCATCGGGGTGAGGCCGGCCGCTTCCAACCGATCGTGGATTTCAAGGCGGTCTGTGCCGCGATCGCCGCCGATGGCCACCAGGAACTTCTGCCTGCCTCCGTGAGCCCGGCGCCAGTCTTCAAAGCCTTCCCAGCCCCGGTAGACACGAACGCCCGGCAGCGGCGATCCGAGAATTGGGCGGTTGTCGAAGAGGGCGGCGACCCGATAACCGAGGGGCGCGATGCACTCGGCCAGCACCTTGGCGTGCCCGGACGCGCCCCAGATCACGACTTCCCCAGCTCCGCCCCCGGCTTTCGTCTGCCCTCGGATCATTGGTGGCTCACGTCCCAGCGGTAGGGAATGTTGTTGTCGAATGGATCGAGACGCTCGCTGCGCGCCGGGTCGTGCGGATGGGTGGCGCAGTTCGCGACAATCGCGGCCGGCTCACTCATCCCCTTGAAGCCGTTCCAGACGCACGGCGGAACGATCACCAGCGCGTAGTTGTCCAGCCCGAGAAAGATCTCGGTGAGCTCGCCCTTGGTCGAGGATTCCGGACGATCGTCGTACAGGACCAGCTTGATCCGGCCCGACACGCAAGCGTAATTGAGCGTCATCTCGCGATGCCGGTGCCAGCCCTTGATCACGTCGCGATAGACGGTCGAGAAGTAGATCTCACCGAACCGCGTGAAATGCGGGTCGGTGCTGCGCAGCATGTGCATCACGGTGCCCCGCTCATCGGGAATCCGGCGCAGCGGGATCACCTGCACTCCGTCGATCATCAGGCGACCTTCACCTCCGGCACGGGAATGATGAAGCGGCCGCCCAGCTTGCGGTAGAGCTTTTGCTGTTCCAGGATCTCGTCGGCGAAGTTCCAGGTGAGCAGCAGGACGTAGTCGGGCATCGCCTCGAGCAGCCGCTCGGGCGGATAGATCGGAAGGTGCACGCCGGGCATGAAGCGGCCCTGCTTGTGCGGGCTGCGGTCGACCACGAAATCGACCGTCTCCTTCCCTATCCCGAACGTATTCAAGAGCGTGCTGCCCTTGGCGGCCGCCCCGTAGGCGGCGATGTGGTCGCCTCGCCGCTTCAGCGTGTTGAGCAGCGAGGTCAGCGACGCCCGGAGCCCCTCGACTCGCGCCCCGAACCGGCGGTAGGTCTGCGGATTCCTGATGCCACAAGCGGCCTCCTCGGCCATCAGCCTGGCCACCTTGGGCGACGCCTTAGCCCTGCCCCGGGTCACGGTCAGCCGCAGCGAGCCGCCATGGATGTCGATGCGCTCGACGTCGTGCACCTGCAGACCATGCCGCCGAAAGAGCTTGTCGATGGCAGTGAGGGAGAAATAACAGAGGTGCTCGTGGTAGATGGTGTCGAACTCGCACCCGTCGATCAGGTCCCTGACGTACGGAACCTCGATCACGGCCACTCCGGAATCTTTCAGGACGTCGGCCATGCCGCTGACGACGCCGTTCAGGTCGGCCACGTGCGCGAGGACGTTGTGCGCGTGCAGGACGTCGGCCTGCTGCCCTCGACCACGCAGGCTCTTCCCAAGCTCCGGACCGAAGAACTCGCACAGCGTGGGGACGCCGCGTTCCTCCGCGGCGCGCGCCACGTTGCGCGCCGGCTCGATGCCGAGCACTGGAATCCCCCGGCGCCGGTAGAACTGCAGCAGGTAGCCATCGTTGCTGGCGATCTCGATGACGAGACTCCGCGGGCCCAACCCGCGCTCTGGGATCAGCTGCCCGACCAGGGCCTCGGCGTGTCGAACCATCGTGTCCGAGTACGAGGAGAAGTACAGGTATTCGCCGAACAGCTCCGCCGGCGGCACCGTTTCCGTGATCTGCACCAGCGTGCAGTCGTGGCAGAACGCCAGGTCGAGCGGATAGCGAGGCTCCGGCAGCATCAGCTGCTCCTCCGATAGCAGCGCGTTCGCCAGCGGCGTGGACCCGAGCGAGAGCACCACCTCCAGCTCCCCCGACCCGCACGAGCGGCAGGTGGTGGCGATCATGCGGCGACGTCCTGGCTGAGGCTTTCCCGGTACCAGGCAATGGTGCGACGCAACCCCTCGTCGAGGCTGAAGATCGGTGCCCATCCCAGCATCCGTTTCGCCTTGCCCGCGTCGAGGAACTGCTGGGGGATCTCGTGCTGCGCTTCGGCGCGGATGTCGGGCTGCTGCGAGCTGCCCATCAGGCGAAGGATGCGGTTGACCAGCTCGATCACGGTCACCGGGGTCTCGTTGGAGAAGTTGAAGGCCTGGCCACGCAACCCGGGATCGGCGTGGAGCCGCTCCGCCAGCAGCAGGTAGGCGGCGGCGCCGTCTTCGACGTAGAAGTAGTCGCGAATGAAGTTGCCGTCCGACCGGATCACCGGCCGCTGCTGGCGGAGCAGCGATCGGATCGTGCCCGGCACGATTCGGTTCCAGTTCAGGTCGCCGCCGCCGAAAAAGTTGCCGCAGCGGGTGACCGCCACCGGCAGCTGGTAGGTGGCCGCGTAGCTCTGGGCGATCAGGTCGGCGCAGGCTTTGCTGACGTCGTAGGGATGGCGGCCCTGCAGCTCAACGTCCTCCCGGTAAGGCAGCACCGCCTGCTCGCCATAGGCCTTGTCGGAGGAGGCCAGCACCACCTGGCGGACCAGCGAGCTGCGGCGGCACGCCTCCAGCAATCGCCAGGTGCCGGCGACGTTCGACTCGAAGGTCGAAATCGGGTTTCGGTTCGCGATGCCGACGATGGCCTGGGCCGCCAGGTGAATCACGGTGTCGACTTCGTACTCGCCCAGCACTCGCTCGAGCACGGCCTGGTCCTGGACGTCGCCGCGCACCACCTTGACCCGCTCCAGCATCCCCGAGCGCACCAGCTCGCTCTGCGGCACCCAGTCCCGCACCAGGCAGACGACGTCGGCTCGCAGCTCGAGCAGCCGGCGGACGACCCAGCCGCCCACCAGGCCGGTCGCGCCCGTGACCAGGGTCGGACGATCCTGCCAGAAGGCAGGGGTGAGCTCAGCCGCCATATGACGAACGAGTAACGGCGAGATCAGGCCGAACCTTTCCCGGCGAGCGCTTCGCTTACGCGGGCCGCCGCGCCGAGATGCTCAGGATGCTGATGAAAAAGCTGGCGAACACCGTCTGGACGCCGAGCGCCAGCAACACGAAGGCGGGGATCACCTCGCGCATCGTCACCCGCGGATCAAGGGCGCCAAAGCCGGTCGCACTCCACCCGATTACGGCAAACCCCAGCACGGCGACCCCGGCGATCACCAGGGCCAGGCCGATCAGGAGCCCCACCTCGAGCGTGATGCGCTTGCCCACGCCGGTCAGGAAGGCGTTGGGCGTGTTGAAGCCCTGGTGGATCGCGAAAAACTTGGTGAACACGCCAAAGATCAGCGTCTGGTAGCCCAGCAGGCAGAGGAAGCCCGCCGCCAGCAGCGTGTGAATGTCCAGTCCGAACCGGCCGATCTCTTTAGGCCCGGTGATCAACCAGCCTGAGCCGAGCACCCCGAGGAGGAACAGCGCCGCCCCCGGCGCCACGAAGAGCCAGCGCGGGCTGAACAGCAGCATGAAACGCAGGTGACGCCAGCCA
>Ga0209059_1000697_pt1 | contig 15458 bp, 13 predicted proteins | sample GraSoiAngelo_151_FD_186165 | JGI IMG/M metagenome (GOLD analysis project Ga0209059, IMG submission 186165) | Grasslands soil microbial communities from the Angelo Coastal Reserve, California, USA - 14_1009_12_20cm (SPAdes) (version 2) | ecosystem: Environmental > Terrestrial > Soil > Grasslands ...
TATCACCAGGACTACGCGGCTCGCAATCCGTTGAATCCCTACATCGCGATCAACGCGCAACCGAAGGTCCGAAAGCTTCGAGCCTACCAAGCAGCCAGGGAAAAGGTCCGTAACCCCTGAGCTGGAACGCCACCGGCCCCAGCGCCGGGATGCAGAGGACCAGCGCGACGAGCGCCGCCAGATAGTTGTCCGCGAAGTAGCGAGCGAAGAACAGAATCGCGAACAGCGCCAGGCAATAGCTGGCCAGGAACTGCGCCATCGTCGGCCGGCGGGCAAGGGCGCGCAGCCCGAACCAGTAAGCCGGTAGCAGGGCCGCCAGCTCCAGGGGGGCGAAGGAAAATCGCGCGTCGCTCGGGACGAGGTGCAGGGCGACCAGGAGACCACCCAGGCCGAAGCCGCCGATCGGCAGGCCGGCCGTGAAGTAGATGACGATGTCATGGATGAAGGCCGGCGCGTTGACGATGAGGAACGGTCCCACGCTGAGGAGCATCGGCAGGCCGAACGCGATGGCACTGATCGCGGTGTCGCGGCCGCGTTCCCTGGCGGATCGCCCGGATCGCTTCCAGATGATGACCAGCAGCAGGGGGAAGACGACCAGCACGAAGGGCTTCAGCGCGGCGGCGATGCCGAACGCCACGGTGGCCAACAGCAGGCGCCGGCGCCCGAGCAGCGAGAGCCCGATCAGGAACATCGCCAGGTAGCAGATATCGTCGTGCCCGGTCCAGGCGCCAAGGCTCAGCGCCGGGTTGAGAAGGATCGCGATGGCAACCATGAAACGGGCCGGCGGTGGCACCGGCAGCGAGGCGATCGCGCCCATCGCGATCAGCGAAAACAGCAGCACCACCATTCGGTAATCGAAGGGGAGGTGCAGCAGATCGGCGGCGAGCCGCACCGGCACCGCCGAGAGCGGCATCAGGGGAAGGTGCCCATAGAGGTGGAGGTCGACCCCGCCCCAGACTGAGGCGTATCCCGCGACCTGCGTGCCGGACCAGTCGACGCCATAGATCGCGTGGCCGTGAATGAGCCGGTCGACGGCGACCTCGTCAATGGCCAGCCCGTCGTATTCGAAGGTGAGGCCGGTGTGATGACGGGCGGCCATGGCGACGACACTCGGGCCGAAGGTCGTGATGGCGATCAGGCCCGCCAGCAGCCCGAGCTTCAGGGACCACGCGCCGGATGCGCGTGCCAGCAGGGCAAGCAAGGCGACCAGCAGGACCAGTCCCAGTATCGGAAGGATCACGCCGAAGCGCTCCCGAAAGACCCAGAGGAAGACCAGTTGGAGGCTGCCGAAGACCGCGAGGTACAGCGTGGCGTTCCGCCGCGGAATGTTGACCCCCATCTCCACAGATAAAACGGGCCACTCTTCGTGATCCGGCGGGAAGGGCCGTCGGCTCTCGTTGCACCCGCTGGAGGCAGCACCCCTGGCAAAACTGGTACGCGCCGAGATTGGCTGGCTTGGTGAGCTGGCGGTAGACGAGGCCAACGTCGTGGATAGTGGTGGCCGGCTGATCCCCTGGATCCCGCTCGTCGATGCTCACGGGGTCGACCGCGCTTACACCTGGGACGGGGTCGACGCTCCCTGGTTCGTCCAGGTGAAGACCAGCGGCTTTACCGATGCCGAGGGGCGTCACCGTTGGGACCTGCGGGTCGGCTCCTTCGCCGCATACGATCGGTTCGTGGTCGTTCTGGCTCTTTTCGATCCCACGTCGAACCGGATTGGAGACGTCTTCTGGCGACTGGATTCCAGCCTCATCAGAAAACTCGCACGCCGCGAGTACGATTCCGCGCTGCGGACCGACATCTACCGCCTTGACGCGTCACCGACGCACCAGGACCGGCTCGCGCCCTATCGCCATACGCGCAACGAGCTATGGAAGGGATTTGCTCCGCTGGGCGCGCTTACTACCCCAGGAAAACGGTCGCTGCCGGTCCTGCGGCTTGACCTGGGTGGCATGTTCGAGTTCGCGCTGTTCACCGAGCTCCTGCGTGGGAACCATAAGGACCTGCTGCTCTTTCGTCCGGCGTTCGACATCAAAGGTCGGGATCTGCTGGTACAGCTCGTTGGCTCCTCACGTGCTCACTTCGCGCAAATCAAGGGAACGGCCACCCGCTTGGGGAACGACCGAATCCGCTTCCATGTCCGTCGCAATACGTTCGTGCCGGCAGACGACTTCATGTGCGCGTTCGAGCACTGGGATCGCCGGCGCGACGCGCGCTTCGAGGAGTGCTGGCTGGTCCCGTCGATCGAGCTGGCTCGGCGGACGGCGAACCAGCGGGATGCGGGCTACCTCACCGTGGACGCGCACCTGGACCGATCCCGCGATCATTGGGCCGAATTCCGGCACCCCGTCGAGGATCAGGCCGACGTCCTTCGCCGAGCCCTCCATGACCAACATGCCGCGGCGTGACCTACGGTCGAAGCGGGAGTCCGGGGTACGGCACACCCATAACGGAGAGCTTCGAGTTCGCGCCGGCAGTGTCGAGCGAAAGATTCGTGATGTAGAGGGCGCGCTCGTGGAAGACGAGGCTGGCGGGAAAGTCGAGATCGTTTTGGCCGACACCGTCGTAGCGGGCGATCAGCTTGCCGCCAGGCGAGAGCACCTGGATCTCACCGGGCAGTCCTGGAGCGGGGTGCTGGGCGGAATTGGCGCAGACGTACAGGTTGCCATGGGTGTCGAACATGATCCCATCCGCGCCGTGCAATGCCTCCGTCGTCTGCTGGCTGGCGTCGATGGCCGCCCCCGAGGCAAACAGCTGCAGCGGACCGGCACTGCCGTCCTTCTCTACCGGAATCCGATAGATCTTGCTGTCCGACGTCGTGGCCACATAAAGAAAGCCCTGATTGCGATCGAACGCCAGGCCGTTGGCGCCGAACGGTGGTGAGCCGCCAGGTTGCGGGGCCAGGCGCGGGTCCTGGATCCATGCCGTGTTGCTCGATCCGTCCGGCGCCACTTTGAAGATGGCGCCCAGGAAGGAGTCCGACACGAAAAGGTTGCGATGGCGGTCCTGTGCGATCGCGTTCGGCGCGGAGTAGCCGGTCGCCAGCACCTTCACGGCATGGGTCTGCACATTGACGCGAAGCAGCCGCCCGTTCGTGGGGGCGCCGTCGGCGAAGTCGACCACGTACAGGCCCTGGCTGGGCTCGAACAGCTCTCCCAGCAAGGAAGCGATCCCAGCTTTTCCGGACGGGACCGGGATGACGTCGACGACCTTTCCAGACCGGTTTTCGACGCAGATGTTGGCGGTCGGCTGGAACGCAAACGAGGCGGCGTACAGGTTGCCGCTCGGGTCGATCGTGATACCTTCCGGCATGTGACAGACAGCGGCGAGATTCGGCCCGAAATTCGTCACGACTCCGACCGCTGGCTGTCCGGCGAACACCGGCTGGGGCAGTAAGAGCGCGGCCAGGGTGACGAGTGACACGATGAGACGGCGCATGGTGTTCCCTCCCTTTGTCAAGCCGCGCGTCGACGCTGGACCCTAGGCTTCCTTCCGCCGCGCGTCGGGTTTACTGCTCCGTATGCCGTGCACGATCTCGTTGGTCTCCCGGACCAGATGCGCATATTCGCTGGCTTCGACCGCGGGGTGGGTTCGCGCGACGTATCCGAGCGTCTTGCAGAGGGCGTCAATGCGATGGAGCGTTCTCGGATCCTCGGTTTGCCCAATGATCAACAGATCGTATTCATTGCCGAGGACGTTAAAAACCGTGCTCACTTGCCCGCCGAGCCGCTGGATGCCCTGGGTCAGGTTTTCCCACAGCGTCTCATAGAGGCCGGCGTGTCCTTCGCCGCCCATGCCGCGGGATCCAGGCCGAAGTTGAACGAGCGTGATAAAACCAACCATGTGTAAGCGCCAGTATCACGATTTTACTAAAAAAGTCAGGGGTTGGCGAGGAGCCGCAGGGGATGGAGTTCGCGAGCCCGGCGGCGCCAGAACTCGAGCCGATCGCGGTAGCGCGCCTGCTGGCCCTCCAGCGTCGCGAGGTCGAGCTCGCGGATCTCGATACTGGCCGGATTCGACATCAGCGCCAGGCTGTCGGAGAGCGTCTCCAGCAACCCCGACTCGAACTGGATGAGCTCGCGGTAGACATCCTGCCAGAGTTCGGCCTGCTCGGGAGACTGGGAGTCCAGGTCTTCTCCCTCCATGTGGCGCGCCGGATCCAGAGCCTCCTGGGCCAATCGAGCGGTGCGATCGGAAAGTCGGTTTGCGAAGCGGCGCCGGCCGATCGGCAATTGGGTCACCCTCTTGAGCGCGTCCCGCAGCATACGCCGAGCGGGGTCGGCGATGGCTTCTGGAGTCTACGCCTTTGGCGAAGCGGGTAGCCTAAGCGCCGTGATAGCCCCCGCCGACTCGCCTGTCCCACGTCGCCAGGACCTCCGAAACGTGGCGATCATTGCGCATGTCGACCACGGTAAGACCACGCTGGTCGACGCCTTGCTCAAGCAATCGCACGTTTTTGCGGCGCACGAGCAGGTGGGCGAACTGATCATGGACTCCAACGTGCTGGAGCGGGAAAAGGGCATCACCATCCTGGCCAAGAACACCTCCATTCGATACCACGGGGTCAAGATCAACATCATCGATACGCCCGGTCATGCCGACTTTGGTGGAGAGGTCGAGCGGGTGCTGGGCATGGCGGAGGGCTGCCTGCTGCTGGTCGACGCGCTCGAGGGGCCCATGCCACAAACCCGTGTCGTGCTCCGGCAGGCGCTCGAGCTCGGCCTGATGCCGATCATCGTCGTGAACAAGATCGACCGGGTCAACGCTCGGCCTGCTGAGACCGTCGAAGCGACGCACGACCTTCTCCTCGAGCTGGCCAGGAACGCCGATCAGCTCAGCGCACCGGTCATCTACACCAACGCTCGAACGGGGACAGCGACGGTCGATCTGCGCCATCCGGGCACGACGCTGGAGCCGCTGCTCGACGCCCTGCTGACATACATCCCACCGCCGCTAGGCGATGCCGAGGGTCCGCTGCAACTGCTGGTGAGTAACCTGGACCACGACAATCACATCGGCCGGCTGGCGATCGGCCGGATCACCCGCGGCACGGTGCGGCCGGGCCAGGATGTGGTCCGTTGCAGCGAGGCCGGCATCGGTCCGCGCCAGCGGATCACGACGCTGCTGACGGTCGAGGCGTTGCAACGGCGACCCGCCGAATCCGCGTCGGCGGGGGAGATCGTGTACATCGCGGGGCTCCCGGACATCGCGGTCGGCGATACGGTGGCGGATGCAGACGATCCGGAGCCGCTGCCCCGGCTGGAGGTCAGCGAGCCCACCCTGCGGATGCAATTCTCGGTCAACCAGTCGCCCTTCGCCGGCCGCGAGGCGACCACCAGCAGCACGTCGCGCCAGCTCCGGGCCCGGCTGGAACGCGAACTGCAGACCAACGTGGCGCTCCGAGTCGCCGACGGGGCGACCGCCGACATCTTCGAGGTCAGCGGCCGTGGCGAGTTGCACCTGGCGATCCTGATCGAGACCATGCGGCGCGAGGGTTACGAGTTCGAGGTCTCCCGACCGGCGGTCATTACGCGGCTGGTCGACGGCGAGCGGCTGGAGCCGGTCGAGGAGTGCATCGTCGACTGCAGCCTCGATGCCGTGGGCGCCATCACCGAGGCGCTCGGCTCCCGCGGTGCCCAGCTGCAGACGATGCGGACCGATGCCGGGAGCGGAGCCCGGCTCACCTACCTCGCCCCGACCCGGGCGCTGATTGGCCTGCGCAGCCTGATCCTCACCCTCACCCGGGGCACCGGCGTGATGTCGACTCGGTTGGTTCGCTGGGAACGCTGGCGGCAGCTCCCACCTCGAACCCGCAATGGAGTGCTGACGGCGAGCCAGACGGGGATGGCCGTCGCCTACGGCTTACAGGGCGTGCAGGAACGCGGCCAACCCTTCATCGGGCCGGGGACGCAAGTCTACGAGGGCATGATCATCGGGCTCAACCGTCGCGGCGGCGACATCGACGTCAATGCCACCAAGCAAAAGCAGAAGACGAACATGCGGGCATCGACCGAGGACGCCACCGTCAAGCTGGTTCCGCCTCGACAGATGTCGCTCGAGGAGTGCCTCGACTTCATCGAAGACGATGAGCTGGTCGAGGTGACGCCGAAGACGATTCGCATGCGCAAACGGGTGCTCGACGCCGGCGAACGGATCAAACAGCGTAAACGTGAGGGGCAATCCCAGGAGGTGATGACGTGATCGACTCCGCCGCCTTGAAGAGTGAGCGCTGGGTTCCGGCCTGGTGGGGGGTCCTCCTCATCGGCCTGGCGCTGTGGATTGCGACCATCGGCGTCGCCGCGATCACCCACAACGTGATCCTGCTGCCCACGATCGTGATGCTCGGGAGTTTCATGATCCCGGTAACGGCAGTGGTCTGGTATCTCGATCACGACCCCAGTCCCGCGCTGTCGCCTCGCCGGATCCTGTCGGCGTTCATCATCGGGGGCGTTGTCGGCATCCTGGCCGCCTCCATCCTCGAGTACTGGCTGGTCGGCATCGGCGTGCTGGGGGCGCTGGAAGTCGGGCTGATCGAGGAGTTCGTGAAGGGCGTCTTCGTGGTGCTGGTGGCCCTCGGGCTACGCACCTTTCATGTTCGCGACGGCATCGTGCTGGGGGCAACGGTTGGCTTTGGCTTTGCCGCCCTCGAGAGCAGTGGCTACGCGCTGGCCTCCCTTTTCGTGGTGCAGGGCCACGTGCTCTACCTGTCGCTGACGTCGGTCGTCGTCACCGAGCTGATCCGTGGGGTGCTGGCACCGTTCGGACACGGCATGTGGTCCGCCATCCTGGGTGCGGCGATCTTCGCCGCCTCCGCGCGTCACGGCCGGCTGCGCCTCGGCTGGGGCGTGCTCGGCGCCTACCTGGTGGTCGCGGTGCTGCACGGCGCGTTCGACGCGATCAGCGGCATCCTCGGCTACATCGTGGTGTCGGTGATCGGCCTGATCCCGCTGGTCTGGATCTGGCTGCACTCGGACGGTGGCGGTGTGCTTCCGAAACGCCGTCAGCCGTCACCCGTCGCCTGAGTCATGCCGGCATCGAAGGAGGAGATCGTCGAGGTTGCGGGCCGTCAGGTCACCATCAGCAATCCCGACAAAGTCTTCTTTCCGAAGACTGGACACACCAAGCTCGACCTGGTTCGCTACTACCTGGCGGTGGCGGAGGGCGCGCTGCGCGGCGTGGCCGGCCGGCCCATGGCCCTCAAGCGTTTTGTCAACGGCGCGGAGGGTCAGGCCTTCTTTCAGAAGCGCGCGCCGGCATCGCGGCCGGAGTGGATCGAGACGGTCGAGCTGTCCTTCCCATCGGGGCGAACGGCGGAGGAGATCGTCGTCCGGGATGCGGCGCAGCTCGCCTGGATCATCAACCTCGGTTGCATCGACCTGAATCCGCATCCGGTCCGGGCCACTGATCTGGAGCATCCCGACGAGCTGCGGGTCGACCTGGATCCGGTGCCCGGCGTCCCCTGGTCTCAGATCCGCGAGGTGGCCATGGTCACGCGCGACGTCCTCAAGGACTTCGGCCTGACGGGGTGGCCGAAGACTTCCGGGTCGCGGGGCTTCCACGTCTACTGCCGGATCGAGCCGCGCTGGAGCTTTCCCGAAGTCCGTCGGGCCGCGGTCGCCCTGGCGCGCGAAGTCGAACGCCGGGCCCCGGAAATTGCAACCAGCCGGTGGTGGAAGGAGGAGCGCCATGGCGTCTTCCTCGACTACAACCAGAACGCGAAAGATCGAACGGTCGCCTCGGCGTACTCCATCCGCCCGATGGCCGATGCCCGGGTGTCAACGCCGCTGAACTGGGATGAAGTCCCAACCTGCGAGGCCGAGGCCTTCACGATCGACACCGTGCCGAACCGTTTCGCCGGCGTCGGCGACCCCTCGCGGGGGATCGACGAGGCGGTGGGATCCCTGGATGCGCTGCTCGAACTCTCCGCACAGCACGAGGCGGCCGGCTTCGGCGACGCGCCCTGGCCGCCGCATTTCGTGAAGCAGGAGGGCGAGCCGGCCCGGGTGCAGCTGTCCCGCCGCCGGCGTGACGACCGGCAGGGCTTAGGACAGGTGCCGCCACCGGCGCCGGGCAAGACGGTTGGGCCGACCGGCCGCCGGCGCACGACCATGCCCCTGATCGAGATCGCGCGTGCCGGCACGGAAGCCGAGGCGCGGGCCGGGCTGCAGCGGTGGCGGGCGCGTCACTCGGACGTCTGGTCACACCTGGCCCCCTCCGACATCCTGGTCGACTCGATGCGAGGCCGCAACAGCACCTGGACCCGGATTCGGATCAACCTGCGCAACGTCCCCGAATCCGAGCGTCCAGCCCAGGAAGCGCTCGAGGTCGACTATGACCCATGGGCCGGCTTTAGCGGGCCGGACCGGTCCGGCCAGCTCGAGCGCCCGAAGCGAAAGCCATAATCGTCAGCCGGTAATCAGCGGCGCCAGCCGGCGCAGGTCGTCGAGCGGCGCCCGGTCGGGCGTCGGGGTGAGGACCTGGACGGCGACGTGGTCGGCGCCGGCCTCGTGGTGGAGTCGCACCTTTTGGGCGATCTCGTCTTCCGGGCCCCAGCCGACCACGGCATCGAAGAGCCGATCGCTACCCGGTGGGGTCAGCTCATCGTTCGACCAGCCCAGGCGCGCCAGGTTTCGCCGGTAGTTTTCCAGGTTGAGATAGGTCTGCAGGTAACGGTCGCCGGTCGCTCGCGCGGCCTCCCGCTTCCGGGCGAAGACGACGGCGAATTCGGGTGCGAGCACGCGGTCCTCGCCGAGAATCCCACGGGCCTCCAGCGTGTGCTCCACCGGAACAAAGTAAGGATGGGCACCGGCCGTTCGCTCGCGGGCCAGCTGCAGCATCTTGGGGCCCAGCGCTGCCAGCAGGATCGGCGGCGGGCGCTCCGGCATCGCGGCCCGATAGGGCGCCTTCTCCATGGCTTCGAGGTAGGCACCCATCGCGGCTACCGGCCGCTCGTACTGGTGCCCGCGGGCCGTCACCAGCGGCACGTGGCTGACGCCGACGCCCAGCACGAACCGGTTCGGCCAGGCTTCCGTAAGGGTCCGAGCCCCGTTCATCATCGCCGTCGCGTCGCGCGCGTAGATGTTCGCGATACCGGTGGCCACCGTGACCCGGTCCGTTGCGGCGAGGATGATTGCCACCCCGGCGAAGGGCTCGCGGGCCGATGCCTCTCCAAGCCAGATGGTGGTAAAGCCCATCTGCTCGATCTCGGCGACCGCACGGCGGAGGTCGGCGGCCGGCAGGTTCGCCATCGAGCCGAGCCAGACGCCGGCCCGGCCCAGATTCAGGCCCGCGCGGGTTGTCGTGTGTGCTCCTTGATGAACGCCAGCATCTGCCGCCAGGCATCATCCGAGGCCGCCTTGTGCTCGTCGAAGCGGCGGTCGAAGAACGAGTGCGGCGCGCCCTCATAGACGACTTTCTTGTGGGCGACCCCGGCGTCGGTGAGCTCCTGGTCGAACTTCGCGAAATCCTCTGGCGTCGTGGCCTGGTCGTCGCCGGCCAGCAGCAGCAGGAGCGGAGCCCGCATCTGCGGGATCACATCGCGGACGCGGGCCGGAATCCCGTAGAAGCCGATCGCGCCCACGAGTCCGGGCTGCGCCGCGGACTGTCGCCATGACTGGGCACCGCCAAAACAGAAGCCTACGGTGAACACCGAGCCGATCGACCCGCCGGCGGATGAGCGCAAATAGGCAATGCCGGCAGCGACGTCGGCCGCGATCGCGTCGGGCTTCGTCTGGCCGATCGCGGCGCGAAGGTCGAAGTTCTCCGGCCGTTCGGACATGCCCGCGGTTCGGTCGAGGTAATCGACGACCACAGCGTCCACGCCGGCCTGCGCGAACCGGCGTACCAGGTCTTTGTAAAACGGATGGACGCCGCGGGGGTCGGGGATGACGACCACGCCGGCGCCACTGGGCGTCGCCGCTCGGGCCGCGTAAGCCCGGAGACGGTTGCCGTCGGCAGCCGTCAGCACCAGGTCGCCTTCGTCAGTTGATCCCCCCACGATCGTCGGTAGCGGCGGTCGGGCGTCATTGGAGTAGCACATGGAACCCATTTTGGCTGTTGCGCCTTTTGTCGGCTGCTTATGATGGAGGCACGGATCAGTCCGGGAGGGGGTACCAGCTCTGACGACGGCCATCAAGGCGCCACCGACAACGACCACACGCGACAGCCGGTCGGCCGTGCTGGTGGCGATGGCCGATACGTTCATCGGCGGTATGGGGCACGCCGGTTCCCCGATTCGGGTGGCGGCGTCGATGGCGGAGACCTTCGCCCGTCTGCCATCGGCGGCCGATCGCCGCCAGCTGCGCCTCATCGTCGGTGTGCTTGGCCGCCGCAGCGGCACGTTTTTGCTGACCGGTCGCCCCGTCCCGTTCTACCGCTGGCCGCGGGCGCGACGCGTCAAGGTGATGGCCGCCTGGTCGACCAGCCGGTTGACCTTCCGGCGGCAGCTCTTCCAGGTGTTCAAGCGCCTCTCGCTGCTCGCCTTCCTGGGTGACACGGAGGCCGATGGGAGCAATCCGGTCTGGCCGGAGATCGGCTATCCGGGTCCGGTGTCGGCGCCGCCACCGATGCCCAAAATCATCCGGACGACCACCCTGGACGGCGACACCACCCTGACCTGCGACGCCGTCGTGGTCGGTTCCGGCGCCGGCGGTGGGGTGGTCGCCGCGGAGCTGGCCTCAGCCGGCAAAGACGTCATCGTCCTCGAAGAGGGCGGCTATTACAACGAGGCGGACTTCAACCAGCTGGAGCTCGCGATGATGCGAAAGCTCTACTACCAGGGCGGCTTCGCGGCCACCGCCGATGGCGCCATCGCCCTGCTCGCCGGTGGCTGCCTTGGAGGCGGCACGGTGGTGAACTACACCACGAGCTTTCGCAGTCCCGACTGGCTCCGCCACGAATGGGCGGCGGACCATGGCCTCGCCGCGTTCGCATCGGATGAGTACACGGCCTCGATGGATGCAGTGTACGAACGGCTCGGGGTCAACCTCGATCACAGTCGCGTCAGCGCCCGGGAGCGCGTGCTCGAGCGCGGCCTCCGCCGGCTCGGCTGGCATGCCGGCACCATGCCGCGCAACGTTCAAGGGTGCACCCAGGACGCGCGGTGCGGGTTCTGCGGGTATGGGTGCCAGATCGGCGCCAAGCAGTCGACGCTGAAGACGTATTTGATGGATGCCTACAATCGGCGTGCCCGGATCATCGTCAACTGCAGCGTCGACCGGGTGGTCATCGAGAACGGGCGCGCGGTAGGGGTGCGAGCCACGGTGCGCCAACCGGAGATGCCGGCCTTCACCTTGATCGTTCGAAGTCGCGCGGTGGTCGCCGCCGCTGGCGCGATTGCGACGCCCGCGCTGCTGCAGCGCTCCGGCGTGCGCTCACCGGCGGTCGGGCGTTGGCTCCGATTGCATCCCGCGACGGCGGTCTCCGGCATCTTCGACGAGACCATCCGTCCCTGGGAAGGCACATTGCAGGCCGTCTACTCCGATGAGTTCGTGGATCTCGACGGCCAGCACTTCGGGCCCAAGATCGAATCGGCGCCGTTGCATCCGGCGCTGCTGGCGCTCGTGACTCCCTGGCAAGAGCCGAACCACTACCGCACGCTGATGCGCGAATTGCCGCGTCTTTCGCTGACCGGCATCCTGCTGCGCGACAGCGGGGCGGGACGGGTCACGACCAGGGACGGAGCGGCGCGTGTCGAATACCGGCTCTCGCGCCGGGATCTTGGCCACATGCGCAAGGGGATCGAAGTCGGCGCGCGGATCCTCGAAGCGGCCGGGGCGAAGGAGATCTTCACCAGCCAGGCGGCCTTCGTGGCCTACCGGCCGGGCCAGCGCGGTGGGATCGACGCCTTCATGGACGACGTCGACCGGCACGGGTACGGGCCGGGCCAGATGGGCTATGTCAGCTTCCACCAGATGGGCTCGTGTCGGATGGGGAACGATCCGCAGACCTCGGTGATCGGTCCCGACCACCAGGCGCACGAGGTCAAGGGCCTGTTCGTCGCCGACGGCAGCGCCTTTCCAAGTGCCTCCGGGGTCAACCCGATGATCACCATCATGGCGATGGCTCATCGCGCTTCACGGTTTATCGCTGCCGCGTGCTAAACGTCAATTAGGGCGAGCGGGCGCAGCAGACTCTTCCCTAGACTGTCACCCAATGCAGGCCGCGATTCAGACCAAGCGAAGCCCGTGGATCATCCTGCTCGTCCTCTGCCTGGGCTTCTTCATGATCCTGCTCGACCTCACAATCGTGAACGTCGCGATCCCCAGCATCATCGACGGCCTGCACGCCGGTCTCGACGAGATCCTCTGGGTGCTGAACGCCTACATCCTGGTGTATGCGGTGCTGCTGATCACCGCCGGCCGGCTGGGCGACAAATACGGAGCCAAGCGACTCTTCCTGATCGGGCTGGCCGTTTTCACGCTGGCGTCCATCGGCTGCAGCCTGGCGCAGAGTCCTGGCCAGCTCATTCTCGCCCGCGTGATCCAGGGCATCGGTGGCGCCATTCTCACTCCGCAGACGCTCAGCATCCTGACCAACATCTTTCCCCCCAGCCGCCGCGGCGCGGCGTTTGGGGTCTGGGGTGGGGTCGCTGGTGTCGCGTCCGTCACCGGCCCGACACTGGGCGGCTTCCTCGTGACCAACTTCAGCTGGCAGGCGGTCTTCTGGGTCAACGTCCCGGTGGGGATCGTCGCCTTCGTCCTCGGCGTCTGGCTGCTGCCGGGGATTCGGCTGGGACGGGACCAGGACCTGGATCTCGTCGGCGTCCTGCTCGCCAGCGGGTCGCTCTTCGCGGTAGTCTTCGGCCTCATTGAGGGGCAGCGATATCACTGGGGAACCTTCATGGACGCTCTTTCCTTCGATGTCGTAGGAGGCCACTGGGGTCTCGTCAGCATCCCCAGCCTTTTCGTGGCCAGTGTCATCCTCTTCGTGCTTTTCGTACTCTGGGATCGCGGGCGCGAAGACCCGCTGGTGCCGTTCGCGCTGTTCAAGGACCGCAACTTCGCGATCGGCAACGCGCTGGCGGCCATCGTGTTCTTCGGGATGATGGGCCTGTTCCTGCCGCTCACGATCTTCTTGCAGTCCGTGCTCGGCTTCAGCGCCCTCAAGGCCGGCCTCACGTTTGCGCCGATGTCGCTGGTCTCGATGGTCGTCGCGCCCATCGCCGGTCGCGCCACCGACCGATTCGGTGGGAAGTACATTTTGCTTGCCGGGCTCAGCTGCTTCAGCGTCGGCATGGGCCTGGTCATCTGGGTGTCGTCCCTCAGCGCGGGCCAGTTCACCTTCCTGCCGCCGCTGGTCCTGGCTGGCATCGGGCTCGGTTGCACATTTGCGCCGATGACGACGGTGACGATGCGGCGGATCGATCCGCGGCTGGCCGGCGCGGCGTCCGGGCTCCTCAACAGCAACCGTCAGCTCGGTGGGGCCTTCGGCAGCGCGATCGTGGGAGCCTTCTTGCAAAACCGGCTCGCCACCGAGCTCGTCAGCCAGGCCCAGGTGCAGGCCAGCAACGTCCCCCCGGCATTCCGCCCGGAATTCGTCCAGGGTTTCGCGAAAGCGGCGAACGGCGCGCTCGAGGTCGGCCGAGGCCAGTCCGGGGTCGCCCTCCCATCCAACCTCCCGCCACAGGTCAAGAGTCGCATCCTTCAGTTGGGCCACGATGTCTTTGCCCAGGCCTATCTCAACGCCATGCGTCCCTCACTCGCGGTGGCGATTGCCGTGCTCTTGTTCGGGGCGCTGCTAACGACCGGCATTGTGCGCCGCAAGAAGACGTCGGTTCAGCCGGTTCGGGAGGCCGCCCCGGCCGCCGGATAGACGCGCCGGAAAACGGCCATATACTGGGCTCATGCCCGGTCAGTGGCTTCCGCTGTTTGCGTTGAACGTCGTGCTCTTTCCGCACATGCCGCTGCCGCTGCATGTCTTCGAGCCGCGGTACCGGCAGATGATCGCCGATTGCCTGGAGGAGGGCCATAGCTTTGGGGTGGTGGCGATCCGGGAGGGGAGCGAGACCGGCCCCGCGACGCCGTACGACGTCGGCACGCTGGCCAAAATCGTGCGGATCGATCGGCTGGAGGATGGCCGTATGAACCTGTTGGTGATGGGCGCCTCGCGTTTCGCAATCATGGAGACCAGTGAGGATCGCCCCTACCTGCGCGGCCAGATCCGCATCATCCCCGAAGCCGGCGACGACCTCGATGCGACCGCCCACCTGACGGAGACGACGGCGCTCACGTTTCGTCAGTACTCGAACCTGTTGCGCGAGCTGGTCGGCCAGAAGGCGGACGAGGCCGAACCACCGATGGAGCCCGAGCTGCTCTCCTACCTGATCGCCGCGGCCCTCAACTTGCAGGTGCCGGAAAAGCAATCACTGCTGGCAGAACGGCGAACCGACTCGCGACTGCACCTGGAGCTCCGCATCCTCCGAAAGGAGATCCTGCTACTCAAGCAGATGGTCGCCCACGCCGCGGCCGCCGGCAGCGTCCGTACCTCCCTGAACTAACTCCAGCGCTGGTCTTGCGTCAGTCCGTTCGGCCGGGTGGCGCCACGGGGCGGTTATGACGAGTGCAAATCGACCACGAGCCGCCACGCGTACGATCCCGTGGCCGTGAGCGTGAAGGCGGTGACGCGGACCGGTTGCGCGAGATCAACGGTGATCGTCCCGTCCGACCCCTGCTGGACCGCTGGCTCGATCGCTGCCACCTGGTAGCTCCTGATGCCGCTGACCGGCACGCCCGTGGTCGTGGTGTTCTTGAAAGTCATCGCGACATGCAGGTCATCGGGCCTGGTAATGACCATTGTCGGGAGGCCCCCGCCCCTGATGTCGAAGACCAGCCTGGTGTAGCCGGCGATCGCCGTCCCCGGCCGGATGCGAAAGACCGTGCCGCCGCTGACCGCGTTCCCGAGCGTGAACAGGACGGGCGCGGGCGGCGCCGTCGGGGCGGTGCTGGATGACGCCGAGGCCCGAATGGTGGGCGATGGATGCGCCGCCGACGCCCGAACCGATGCGGTGGCCGCGGTGTTCGTGGCACCGAGTTTGCCGATGCTCTTCGAAAGCCAGCCGCCTTCGTAAAGGACCGCGGCGAGCAGCACGCAGGCCGCCGCGCCCAGGCCGACCGCGATTCGCATGGCGGTGTCCGGTTTCCGTGCCGGCGGGGCTGGCGATGCCACTTCGTCCTGGGCGTAGAGCTCGGCCGGATCCTCGCCGTAGACGACGTTGCTGCTGACCGGCACGGCCGCCTCTGGCGCGACCGGTTCGGGCTGATAGCGCCAGGCCACCGGCTCGGACGCGGAGGCGGCCAGCATCGGCTCCGGTTCCGGCGCCGCCAGGATCGGTTCCGGTTCCGGCGCCGCCAGGATCGGCTCCGGTTCCGGCGCCGCCAGGATCGGTTCCGGCTCCGGCGCCGCCAGGATTGGTTCCGGCTCCGGTGCGGCGAGGAGGGGGTCCGGTTCGGGCGCGGCGG
>Ga0209059_1000699_pt1 | contig 15449 bp, 16 predicted proteins | sample GraSoiAngelo_151_FD_186165 | JGI IMG/M metagenome (GOLD analysis project Ga0209059, IMG submission 186165) | Grasslands soil microbial communities from the Angelo Coastal Reserve, California, USA - 14_1009_12_20cm (SPAdes) (version 2) | ecosystem: Environmental > Terrestrial > Soil > Grasslands ...
CGGCGGGCCGGCCTGGGTGTGCTGGGTGCCCTCGGGTTCGGTGGCCCAGGCCGCGGGCTGGCCCCAGGCGTCGGCGAAGACGATTTCCCCGAGCGGACGGCGTCGAACCGGTCCGTGCCGTCCTTGCGGGTACCCCAGGGGGATCGTGGCCGAGATGGCCACATCGTCGGGGATGTCGAGGAGCGGGCGTAGTTCGGCTTCGACCAGGGCGTGCCACATCGTCATGACGCCGCCGAGACCGCGAGCCCGCGCCGCCAGCAGCAGGTTCTGACACGCGGGGTACACCGAGTTGCCCTCGTACGCGTTGGACGGGCGATAGCGCACGAGGCACGCAAGCACCACGACGGGAACTTCTTCGAAGTGGTCGACGAAGTGTTGCATGGCCCGCTCGAGACGGGCCTTCGGTGCGTTGGGGTCGCCGCCGCCGTAACCGTCGGCCGCCCGCTTGGTGGCCCACGCCTCGCGGAACGCACGGCCGAGGAGGGCCTTGGCGTCGGTCGCCCGCGGCCCATCGCGCAGCACGAGGAAGCGGAAGGGCTGGCGGTTGGACCCCGACGGCGCGCGGCTGGCGGCGAACATGATCGCCGCCAGCTCGGCGTCGGGGACCGGGTCGGGCCGGAAACGGCGGATGGCCCGGGTCGTGGTCAGGCCCTCGAGGAGTCCGACGCTGTCGGGAGGTAGCTGCACCCCCCGACGGTATTTCTCAGAACGCTTCGACGACCTCTTCGGACTGCTCGACCAGGCCGCGGACCTCCGACGAACGGAACCGGCGATGACCGCCCAGCGTTCGGATCGACGTGAGCTTGCCCGAGCGGGCCCAGCGGCTGACGGTCTTGGGGTTGACCCTGAAGAGCACGGCCACCTCGGCCGGCGTCAAGAGGGGATCGGGAGCTTCGCGGTCGGTTGCCATTGGGTTCGCCTTCCTGTCCGGTTGCCTCCTCACTATCGGTGAGCGTGCAATGGAACTGGATAGCCCGTAGTGACCAATTTGCCGTAGGCCCAAGGCGACTAGTCCGAAATGTGTCCAGCAAATGAGCACACTGAGTCATGGTGCCTGCTGCGCTCATCCCGCAGACTCTCCACAAACGGGACAGGCGGTACTCATGGCACAGCCTCCCCGCTGGGGACATCGGTCGCAGGAGGGGCGAATGGCTGGACGGAATGACCGTGGGTGGGCGGCGGCGGCAGACCTCGGGTGCCTGGCGGCCGGGGTGGCGGCCATGTTCTTCGTGGCGGTGCGCTTCGACGTCCCGGGGCATCTGTTCGCGTCGACCTCCGACGCAACGCGCCTGCAGGAGCCCATGCTGCTCTTGAGCCTGATCGCTCTCGCCCTCGTGCTCTTCGGTTTCCGGCGCTGGCGCGAGGTCACCGCCGAGCGCGACGACGCCAGCCGCTGGGCCCACCGCGACGCGCTGACCGGCCTTCCTGATCGCGTGGTCTTCCAGCAGCGCCTCCAAGCCGCCCTCGACTGTCCCGGGCGGGGATGCGTCGGCGTCCTCGTGATCGACGTCGATCGTTTCCGTGCCGTGAACGCGAGCTACGGCCACCGGGCCGGTGACGACGTGCTGGCCTCGATGGCCGAGCGCCTCCATGCCGTGCTCGGGTCAGACGACCTGCTGGTTCGGCTGGCCGGCGATCAATTCGCGGTGCTCTGCCCGAACCTCTACGACGGACGACACGCCGACCAGGTCGCGGAGCGCGTGCGACAGGCGCTGGTTCGTCCCTTCAACGTGGATGGCGAGCACGTGTGGCTCACGGCGTGCATCGGTGTAGCCCTCAACGACGGCGACGGCGACTCGGCCAGCCCGCTTCAGCGCGACGCCGAGGCAGCCCTCATGCGGGCCCAAGCCGCGGGGCCCGGCCATCACGTGCTGCTCGACCGCTCGACCCGGGCCGAACGCGCTGACCGCCACGAGCTCGTACAGCGCCTGCGCGCCGCCCTGCGCCTCGGACAGTTTCGTCTCCGGTACCAGCCGGTGGTGTCGACGACCGACGGCCACATAGTCGGCGTCGAGGCTCTGCTGCGGTGGGAGGACCCGCGACGCGGCCAGGTCCAGCCGGACGACTTCGTTCCCCTGCTCGAGGAGACAGGGTTGATCGTGCCCGTCGGCGCGTGGGTGCTGGAAGAGGCATGTCGCCAGGCCGCGGTGTGGCGGCGGTCGGGCCCGCCCGCCGCCGAGCTCACCATCTCGGTGAACGTGGCCCCCCGTCAGCTGGCCCAGCCCGACTTCGTGGCGACCGTGGCACGCGCCCTGGAGACGACGGGCGCCAACCCCCGGCAGCTGTGCCTGGAGATCACCGAAGCGGCGCTCATCGAGGACTTCGATGTCGTCCGCCGGCAGCTGGCCAAGGTCCGCGAAATGGGTGTGCGCCTCGCTGTCGACGACTTCGGAACGGGCTACTCCTCGGTCGGGTACGTCCGCCAGTTCCCGCTGGACTCGGTGAAGATCGACAAGTCGTTCGTGCAAGGCCTCACCGCCGGCGCCGAGGACGCAGCCATCGCCCAAGCCATCATCAAGATGGCGCACGCCCTCGGCCTGTCGACGGTCGCCGAAGGCGTGGAGAGCGCCGAGGAGCTGGCCCGCCTGCAACAGCTGGGGTGCGACCTGGTGCAGGGCTTCTACTTCGCGAAGCCACTGACCGCCGATGCCATCGACGGTCTCATGCGTGCCGGCCGCGAAGTCGCCATCGCGAGCTAAGCCCTAGATTCAGCCGGTGGACACCGCGCGTTTCGAGCGCGCCATCGCTGCCATCGACGCCGCCAACGCTGAGGACCCATACGACAAGGAGCTGCGTCACAGCGAGCTGGCGACCAAGTGGGTGCGCCGCCTCCGCCCAGACGCCACCGAGGCGCTCCTCCTCGCCGCCCGGGCGCACCACATCCGCCGGTGGGCGGTACCGCGCCCGTCGTATCCCGAGGGCCGGGCCGGCTACCTGCGCTGGCGACGCGATCTGCAGCGAGCCCACGCCGACGATGTCAGCCGCATCCTCGCCGCCGAGGGCTACGACGACGCCACCATCGCTCGCGTGCAGGACATCGTGCGCAAGCGCAACCTGGCCGGCGACCGCGAGGTGCAGGCGTTCGAGGACGCCCTTTGCCTGGTCTTCGTCGAAGACCAACTGGCCGAGTTCTCCACTCGCGTCGACGAGGCGAAGCTGGCTGACATTGTTGACAAGACGCTCGACAAGATGAGCCCCGAGGGCCGCCGTCTGGTCAACGAACTCTTGTCGCGATGAGATGTGCCGTCTCGTTGAGGCTCACGATCGTGCGATGGCCGTCGCGTGACGCCGCCACCCGGCTGATCGAGGTGTAGCCGGGCTCGAACCACAGGTGGCGTTCGGCGCCCAGGATGCGGCCCAGGTACAGGTTGATCACGCCGCCGTGGCAGACGACGGCAACCCGCTGGCCGGGAAAGCGCTCGATCACGCCTTCGATCGTGGTGTGCACGAGGTCGGCGAAGGCCGACGGGTCAACGGTCGAGCCCAGCTCGTCCCAACGTCCTTCGACGAGAGCGAAGAACCGGGGGTCGCGCGTCTGGCGCAGCTCTTCGATGGGGATGTAGCTGTCGGCGTCGGCGTCGAACTCGCTGAGGCCCTGCACGAGCTCGACGCCGAGCCCCAGTCGGTCGCCCACCGGCGCAGCCGTCTGCTGGGCCCGCCGGAGGGTGCTGCTCATGAGATGGTCGATGTGCTCGTGGGCCAGCCACTCGGCCAGCCGCTCGCTCTGGCGCCGACCCTCATCGGTCAATACGGGGTCGGCCGGACCCTCGGCACCTTCCACACGCACGGGCAGACCGTGGCGCACGAGGAGCAGGTCCATGGGGTTGGACCGTAGCCTTCGCCCCGTGAGCGAGCGCAGCGAGGATCGCATCCTCACGATCCCCAACCTGATCACGGTCGTGCGCCTGCTGTGTGTGCCGGTGTTCCTCTGGCTGCTGTTCGACCAGCACGAGCGAGCGGCGGCTGCGTTCCTGCTCGGCGCCTTGGGTGCCACCGACTTCGCCGACGGCTACATCGCCCGTCACCTCCATCAGGTGTCGAACGTGGGCAAGATTCTCGACCCGCTGGCCGACCGCATCCTCCTGATGGTCGGCGCGAGCGCAATCCTCGTCGACGGCTCGGTACCGCCGGTGCTTGCCTGGGCCACGCTCGTCCGGGAGATTCTCGTGGCCGGAGCCTTCCTGGTTCTCGCCACGCTCGGTGCTCGGCGCATCGACGTGCAGTGGGCCGGCAAGGCGGGGACATTCGGCTTGATGTTCGCCTTCCCGCTGTTCCTCATAGGCCATGACCAGGGCTTCTCCGCCCACAAGCTGGCGGAGTTCCTGGGCTGGTGCTGCGCCATTCCCGCCCTGATGTTGGCCTGGTACGCGGCGATCACCTATCTCCCGATGGCCCGCAGAGCGCTCCAAGGGGGACGGGTAGATTCGACGTCAACATGAGGGCTTCAAGATGAAGGCCGTGATCATGGCCGGCGGTGAAGGCACCCGCCTGCGGCCACTGACGTCGAACTCGCCCAAGCCGATGCTGCCCCTGGCCAACCGGCCGATGATGGAGCACATCGTGCGCCTGCTGAAGGAGCACGGGTTCGACGAGATCGTCGTGACGCTGGCGTTCCTGCCCCAGGCCATCCGCACCTATTTCGGCGACGGCTCGGAGTTCGGTGTGCGCATGGTGTACGCCACCGAGGAGACGCCGCTGGGCACCGCCGGCTCGGTGTTCAACGCCCGCCAGGAGCTCACCGAACGCTTCCTCGTGATCTCCGGCGACGTCCTCACGGACTTCGACCTCGGCGAGATCGTCAACTTCCACGACGAGAAGAAGGCCCTCGCCACCATCGCCCTCAAGGCGATGGAGAACCCCCTCGAGTTCGGCATCGTCATCACCCGCGAGGACGGCTCGGTCGAGCGCTTCCTCGAGAAGCCCACGTGGGGCCAGGTCTTCAGCGACACCATCAACACCGGCATCTACGTGCTCGAGCCCGAGATCTTCGACGCCATCCCGGCGGGGGAGTCGGTGGATTTCTCGGGCGAGGTCTTCCCCACGCTGCTCGACGACGGCGCGCCCCTCTACGGGTACGTGGCCGAGGGCTACTGGGAGGACGTCGGCAACCTGGAGGCCTACATCCGGGCCCACCGCGACGTGCTCGACAGCAAGGTCACCGTCGACGTGCCCGGCTTCCGGCTCAGCGAAGGGGTGTGGCTGGGTGAGGGCGCCGAGATCGACCCGGACGCCACCATCGACGGGCCGGCGGTCATCGGCGACTACTGCCGCGTCGAGGCCGGCGCCCACCTGCACGAGTACTGCGTGCTGGGATCCAACGTCATCGTGCGGGACGACACCTTCATCGAGCGCTCGGTCGTGCACGACAACGTCTACCTGAGCAGCGGCGTGCGCCTGCGCGGGTGTGTGATCGGGCGGTCGTCGGACCTGCGCCAGGGAGCTCGTTGCGAAGAGGGCGTCGTGCTCGGCGACGACTGCTTCGTGGGTGAGCACGCCGTGATCAACCCGGGCGTGAAGATCTACCCGTTCAAGACCGTCGAGCCGGGCGCCATCGTCAACTCGTCGATCATCTGGGAGTCGCGCGGTGCGCGCAGTCTCTTCGGGCGCTTGGGTGTGGCGGGCCTGGCCAACGTCGACGTCACCCCCGAGCTGGCGGTGCAGGTGGGCATGGCCTACGCCACCACTCTGAAGAAGGGCTCCACGGTCACCATCTCCCGTGACTCCAGCCGGGCGGCACGGGCCCTCAAGCGGGCGATGATGGCCGGGCTGAACGCCGCCGGCATCAACGTCGACGACCTCGAGGTCGCGCCCGTCCCAGTGACGCGTTTCCAGGTCCGCTCCGAGCGGGCCCAGGGTGGAATCACAGTGCGCCTCGTCCCCGACGACCCGCAGTCGGTGGTGCTTCGCTTCTTCGACGCCGACGGGACCGACATCGACGAGAGCACGCAGCGCAAGATCGAGCGCTACTTCCACCGCCAGGACTTCCGGCGGGCCTTCGCCGCCGACATCGGCGACATCGCCTTTCCGCCCCACGCCATCGAGTACTACACGGCCGCCCTCATGCGCACGGTCGACGCCGACGCCATTCGGGCCGCCGGCCACCAGGTCGTCGTCGACTACGCCTTCGGCACAACCTCGTTCGTCATGCCCAACGTCCTGTCGAAGCTGGGCGCCGACGTCCTGAGCGTCAACCCCTACGCCCAGACGGCGGGCGCGGCCGCCTTCGACGTAGAGGCCCACGCGACGCGCGTGGCCGAGTTCGTGCGGGCCGCCAACGCCCGCTTGGGCATCGTCATCGACCCCGACGGCGAGCGCATCACATTGATCGACGACGAGGGCCATGTCCTGTCGAACGACGAGGCCCTGCTGTCGCTACTGACGCTGGTCACGTCGACCACCGAGAAGGCCCACGTCGCCCTGCCCGTCGCCGTGAGCCAGGAGGCCGAGCGCATCGCTGCGGCGGCGGGCGCGCGCATCACCTGGACCAAGCTCTCGACGCCCCACCTCATGGAGGTCGCCGCCTCGGGCGGTGTCGACCTGGCCGCCAGCCAGGAGGGCGGCTTCATCTTCCCCCGCTTCCTGCCCGCCTATGACGCCACGGCGGCCTTCGTCAACGTGCTCGAGCTGCTGGCCCGTTCCGGGCTGCGGCTGTCCAAGATCGTGGCCGGCCTGCCGAAGGTCTCGATCGTGCACGACAGCGTCGTCACACCGTGGGAGCAGAAGGGCCTGGTCATGCGCACCCTCGTCGAGCGCATCAAGGACCGGGAGATGGTGATGGTCGACGGCGTCAAGGTCCTGTACGAGGACGGGTGGGTGCTCGTGCTGCCCGACCCGGAGGAGCCCATCACCCACATCTGGGCCGAGGCCGGCAGCGACGCCGAGGCCCGCACACTCTCCCAGGAGTACGCCCGCCGCATCCGCCAGATGTTGCGGTGAGCCAGTAGCTTCCTGCCCCGTGAATGTGCCTGACGACCGCCGGTACACGAACGACCATGAGTGGGCCCGGCTGGAGGACGGCAGAGTCCGGATGGGGATCACCGACTTCGCCCAGGACGCCCTGGGCGACGTCGTGTTCGTCCAACTGCCGGACCTGGGCACGTCGCTCGAGGCCGGTGGCGCGCTCGGCGAGGTCGAGTCGACCAAGTCGGTGTCCGACATCTACGCGCCGATCTCGGGCACGGTCGTCGAGATCAACGGCGAGCTCGGCGACGCCCCCCAGCGCCTCAACGAAGATCCCTACGGGGAAGGCTGGATCTGTGTCATCGAGCCCGCCGGCGGCGCGTCGCTCGAGGCCCTGCTCGACGCCGAGGCGTACCGTCAGCTGACCGAGGCGTAGCCCTCCATAGGTAAGGTTTCGCCGTCGTGTACTGCAATCAGTGCGGGCACAGAAACCCACCCGGCGCCAACTTCTGCTCGTCGTGCGGCGCGGCACTGAGTCCGCACGGTGACGAGACCACGATCACGTTCATGCCGGTCGAGGCGGCCGGCGAGGCCGAGGACGAGCTCACCGTCACCCTCGACGAGCTGCCCGAGAGCATCGGGATGCTCGTGGTCAAGCGGGGCCCGAACGCCGGGTCAAAGTTCGTCCTCGACAGCGACGTCACCAAGGCCGGCCGTCACCCCGACAGCGACATCTTCCTGGATGACGTGACCGTGTCCCGACGTCACGCCGAGATCCTGCACGAGAAGGACGGCTATCGCCTCCGCGACGTCGGGTCACTGAACGGCACGTATCTCAACCGCGAACGCATCGAGAGCGAAAGCCAGCTGCAGAACGGTGACGAGCTGCAGATCGGGAAGTTCAAGCTGGTGTTCTTCTCCGGGACGGGCGGGGAGGGCTGAGCCGGCTCATGGCGACGCGGCCGTACCTCTCCATCGGTGAGGTCCTCACCCTGCTCAAGGACGAGTTCCCCGACGTCACCATCTCCAAGATCCGCTTCCTCGAGAGCCAGGGCCTCCTCGACCCCGAGCGGACGCCGTCGGGCTACCGCAAGTTCTACGACAACGACGTGGCCCGCCTGCGGTGGATCCTCCGCCAGCAGCGGGAGCACTTCCTGCCCCTGAAGGTCATCAAGGGCCGCCTGATCGGCGAGTCCGAGACCGACGGCGGGGCAGACGAGGTGACGGGCGGGACGCCGACGGCGGCGGCCCCCACGGCGTCGACCGCTGACCCCGAACCCCTGGCGCCACCGCGGTCAGGCACCAGCCTCACACTGCAGGAGCTGGCCGCCAGCTGTGGGCTCGAGCCGGGCGACCTCAAGGATCTGGAGCGCTTCGGCCTCATCTCCGGCCGCACGGTGGGCGGCACCGCCTACTACGAGGACGACGCCTTGGCCGCTGCCCACGTGGCGGCCGGCTTCATGAAGTTCGGCGTCGAGGCCCGCCACCTGCGGATGTACAAGACGGCCGCCGAGCGGGAGGCGGGGTTCTTCGAGCAGGTGGTGATGCCAATGCTCAAGCAGCGCAACCCCGAGGCCCGCCGCCAGGCCAGCGAGACGCTGGCCGAGCTGGCCCGGCTGGGCCAGCAGCTGCGGAGCGCGATGCTCCGCAACGCCCTCCGCGACTACCTCGAGGAGTAAGGGGACGGAGGCGCCCACGCTCATCACGACAGATGAGTTGAAGGGCGCGGCGCGCCGGCTGGCGGGCGAGATCTCGGCCGCCTACAACGACGGCCTCGTGCTGGTGGCGGTGCTGAAGGGCAGCATCCCGTTCCTCGCCGACATGATCCGGGAGATGACCATCGTCCCCGAGCTCGACTTCATGTCGATCTCCTCGTACGCCCCCGAGACCGGACGTGTCCGCATCATCAAGGACCTCGACCTCGACGTGTCCGGTCGGGACGTGGTGCTGGTCGAGGACATCGTCGATACAGGCCTCACCCTGACCTATCTGTTGGGCGAGTTGCGCCGCCGCCATGCCCGGTCGGTGGCGGCCTGCACCCTGCTCGACAAGACCGTTCGCCGCATCGTCCCGACGCCGGTGCAGTTCGTCGGCTTCGAGATCGAGGATCACTACGTGCTCGGCTACGGCCTCGACTACGCCGAGCGTTACCGCAACCTGGACCGGGTGATCGCAGGCGACCTCGACGTGCTGCAAAGCGACCCGGACGCCTACGTTCAGGCCCTCTACGCGGAGTAGCTTTGCGACGTGGTGGAGATGCACCTGGTGGGCGTGCGGGTGGAGCTGCCGACCAACAATCCGATCGTGCTGTTGCGCGAGGCGGATGGGGACCACCGTGTGCTGCCGATCTTCATCGGTGCCGTCGAGGCCACCGCCATCGCCTTCGCCCTGCAGGGCGTCGTGACCCAGCGGCCGATGACGCACGACCTGATGCGCGACCTGCTGACGGCGCTCGGGATCGGCGTCGAGCGCATCGTGATCACCGAGCTGCGGGATGGCACGTTCTACGCCGAGATCGAGATGGCCTCCAACGGCTCGCGCCACACGGTGTCCAGCCGGCCCTCCGACGCCATTGCCCTGGCCGCCCGGCTCGGGACCCCGATCTTCGCCAACGAGGCGGTCCTCGAGGAGGCGGCCGTAGTCGTGAGCGATGACGAGGACGAGGAAGAGGTCGAAAAGTTCCGGGAGTTCCTCGAAGGCGTGAACCCTGAGGATTTCGCGTCCTAAAACTCCTGGTCAGCGGTGTCGTTGACTGTGGATATCCGGTGGTCATACGCTGTGGGCTCTACACCGATGTAACTACGTGCCTGTCACACAGCCGGCAGGCCGGGGGAGGCTGAAGCATGGCCGAAGAGGGGTTCCGGGGGCCGCACGTCTGCAAGATCGTGGGCATCACCTACCGCCAGCTCGACTACTGGGCGCGCACGGACCTCATCCGCCCGTCGATCGCCGACGCCAAGGGCAGCGGCACCCAGCGTCGGTATTCCTACCGGGACCTGGTCGAGCTCAAGGTGATCAAGAACCTGCTGGACGCGGGCGTCTCCCTCCAGCTGGCCCGCAAGGGCGTCGAGTACATCCGCCAGAACCTCGGCGAGGACATCGCGTCGGCCAGCCTGGTCATGAACGGGCCCAAGTCCGTGCTGGCGCGTAGCGACGGCGAGGTCATCGACCTCATGCGCAAGGGCCAGGGCGTGATGAGCATCGTCGCCCTCGGTCCCGTGGTCGACCAGCTCGAGAGCGCCATCCACGAACTGCGCCCCGCCGGTCCCGCCGAGAAGGAGACGGCTCCGGCGAAGGCGGCGAGCGGCGGAGGGTGATCCTGCCCGAGCTCGAGGACGCCGGTCCGCAGCCGCACGAGCACACGCGCTTCGCGCACAACTCCGAGCGGCAGTTCGCCAAGCTCCTCGACTTCTACGGCATCGCGTGGGAGTACGAACCTCGCACGTTCGTTCTCGAGCGTGACCGGGAAGGGAACCCCGTCCAGGCCTTCAGTCCCGACTTCTACCTTCAGGCCTACGACCTGTTCATCGAGATCACCACGCTCAACCAGAAGCTGGTGACAAAGAAGAACAGGAAGGCGCGGCGGCTGCGCGAGCTGTACCCGGACGTGAAGGTGAAGATCTTCTACCAGCGCGACTACCAGGCCCTGCTGGTGAAGTACGGACTCGAGCCGCCATCGCAGGCCATGCCCGCCGACAAGACCGTCGAGCCCCTGCCCCTGCGCTTCGACGATGTCGAGGCGTCTCCGTCGCCTCAGCCGCGACGTCGCCGCCTGGCCTGACGACCTCTACTCTTTGAGGGCGATGGGGGGAGGACGGCTCTCGTGGGCGGTGCGGCTCTTGGCTGTCCTCATCGCGGCCGAGGTCATCGCCTCGGGCGCCGTACTGGTCCTTCGCCCCACCCCGGCGCGCTCGGCCGCCCTGGTCCGGTCGGTGCCACGGCCGACGACCACGACGACCATCGCCCCCGATCCGACGACGCTGCCCCCTCCGCCGCCGACGCCGCCTCCAGCCGTCGCTTCACCGGCCCCGCCCTCGACCGCCGCGGTCGCCACCGACGCCGCATCCCGCCTCACGGCCCGGTTGGAGGCCGCCCTGGGCGGTGTGCGCAGCTGTCTGGTCGTGCAGGACAAGGGGGTGACGGTGTACGGCCGGGCGACCGACCTCGCCCTCGCTCCCGCGTCGACACAGAAGCTGCTTGTCGCGGTCGCCGCCCTCCAACGGCTGGGGCCGGACTACCGGTTCGAGACCACGGTCGTGGCGCCCTCGGCCCCGGCGCCCGACGGCAGCGTCGATGCCCTGTGGCTCGTGGGTGGCGGTGACCCGCTGCTCGGCACGCCCGACTACGCCGCCTACCTGGCGTCCCAGCCACGCAGCGTCGGCACGCCCGTGACGCCCATGGCCGCCCTCGTCGACCAGCTGGCGGCGGCGGGCGTGCATGCCGTCCACAACGGCGTGCACGGCGACGACAGCCGCTACGACGGACCCCGCTGGCTCCCGGGGTGGAAGCCGATCTACCGCGACGAGGCCGACATCTCGCCGCTCAGCGCCCTCACCGTCAATGGCGGGCTCGACCACTGGGACCCCAGCGAGGTGATCACCGCGGATCCCACGGCCCTGGCCGGGGCCCAGCTGGCGCGGCTGCTGGTGGCGCGGGGGATCGGCGCGGCTGCCGGGCCTAGCTCCCTACGGCCCGCCAACGGCTCTGTCCTCGCCCGCGTGACCTCGGCACCGCTCTCGGACATCGTGGCGTCGATGCTGCGTTCGAGCGACAACCTGGCGGCCGAGCTCCTCGTGAAGGAGATGGACAAGAAGGCGGGTGGCGCCGGCACAACGGCGGGGGGCCTGGCGATCGTGGGCGCGACCGTGGCCGGTCTGGGCATCCCCGTCGCCGGGCTCCACATGGGCGACGGATCCGGCCTCGACCCCGGCGACCGGGCCGCTTGCCCGTCACTTCTCGCCGCCCTCAACCTGGGTGACGATCCACGGTTCTCGTCGTTGGCCGCCGGCCTGGCCGTCGCCGGCCGCTCGGGCACGCTGGTCCATCGCTTCGGCGGCACACCCGTCGTGGGACATCTCTTCGCCAAGACCGGGTGGATCAACTGCGCGGCCGCCATGGTCGGCCGCCTCGACCTCAAGGCGCCTCTCCACTTCGCCCTGATCGTCAACGGCCCCTGCGACTTCAACGCCGCCGAAGCGATCGAGAACCGCGTCGCACTCGCGCTGGCCACATACCCGGCGTAGCCGCGACCCGCAGATAGAGTCCGAGAGGTGGGCCTGCGGCACTCGCCTCTCGATGCGACCCACCGCGGGCTGGGCGCCAAGATGGTGCCGTTCGGGGGCTGGGAGATGCCGCTGGCATACCCGTCGGGCACCCTCGCCGAGCACCGGGCGTGCCGCCAGGACGCCGTCGCATTCGACGTCAGCCACCTGGGCACGGTGCGCGTCGAGGGCGCGCAGGCCTTCGATCACCTCCAGCGCATGCTCGCCAACGACCTGCGCAAGATCGCGCCCGGCAAGGCCCAGTACACACACCTGCTCGACGACGACGGGTCCGTGCTCGACGACATCATCGTCTGGTGGATCGCCGACGAGCGGTTCGACGTGATGCCCAACGCCTCGAACACCGAGCGGGTGGTCGACGCCATCGGAGGCGAGGACGTCACGGCTGGGCGCGCCATCGTCGCCCTGCAGGGACCCGAGGCCCGGCGGCGTCTGAAGCCGGTCGCGGCCGACGCCGCGGCCGTACCCCACTTCGGTGTGGCGTCGTTCTCGTGGAACGGCGTCTCGTGTCTGGTCGCCGGTACCGGCTACACCGGGGAGGACGGGGTCGAGTGCGCGGTCCCCGCCGAGGCCGCGCCTGCGTTCTGGCGGGCGGTCGTAGATGCGGGCTTCGTGCCCGCCGGGCTCGGGGCGCGCGACACGCTGCGCCTCGAAGCGGGCCTGCCGCTGCACGGCCACGAGCTGGGACCCGGCATCACGCCGCTGCAGGCCGGGCTGGGTTGGGTCGTGGGCTGGGACAAGGGCGACTTCCGGGGTCGCACCGCCCTCGAGGCCGAACGGGAACGGGGCGTGCCCCGCCGCCTCCGGGGCATGGTGCTCGACGGCCGCCAACCGCCGCGAGAGGGCTACGCCGTCCGCGTCGACGGCAAACCGGCAGGGGAGGTCACGAGCGGCAACTTCTCGCCCGTGCTCGAGCGCGGCATCGCCCTCGGCTTCCTGCCCCCCGACGTCGGGCCCGGCACGGCCGTGGAAGTCGACCTGCGCGGCAAGCCGGCCTCCGCCGAGATCGTGAAGCTGCCGTTCGTGACGAAGAAGGCGGCATAGGCGGAGCATGGGCCACTACGTCCCCCACACCGACGCCGAGATCGCCGAGATGCTCACGTTCCTCGGTATGTCGTCCCTCGACGAGCTCTTCGCCACCGTCCCCGAGGCCCTGCGCCTGGCCGGCGGACTCGAGCTGGCGCCCGGTCTGTCCGAGCCCGACACGCTGGCCGCCGTGGAGCGGCTCGCCGACGGCAACCGGCGCGCCGGCCGCGAGCTCGTGTGCTTCGCGGGTGGCGGCGCCTACGACCACGAGGTGCCGGCCACCGTCCGCCGCGTCGCCTTCCGCTCCGAGTTCGTCACCGCCTACACGCCGTACCAGCCCGAGGTTGCCCAGGGTGTGCTCCAAGCCCTCTTCGAGTACCAGACCCTGCTGTGCCGGTTGACGGGCATGGAGGTCGCCAACGCGTCCCTCTACGACGGCGCGTCGGCGTGTGTCGAGGCCGCGAACCTGGCGGTCGCCGCCACCGGGCGACAGACGGTGCTGCTTTCCGGCGGCGTCAATCCGCAGTGGCGCGAGGTGTTGCGCACCTACGCGGCCGGGACCGGCCACGAGTACTTGACGTGCCCGGTCGCCGAGGGTGTCACGTCGTGGCCCGAGGTCGATCAACCGGCGGCGCTGCTCGTGCAGTATCCCAACTACCTCGGCGCTCTCGAGGACCTGGCGACCGCCCGCCAGACCGCGGACCGTACGGGCGCCCTCTTGCTGGTCGCCTTTGACCCCGTCGCCGCTGGACTGCTGCGTTCGCCCGGCGCGTACGGCGCTGACGTGGTGGTGGGAGAGGGGCAACCCTTTGGCACGCCGCTCTCGTTCGGCGGTCCCTACCTCGGCCTGTTTGCCGGCAAGCGGGAGCAGGTGCGGCGCCTTCCGGGCCGGTTGGTCGGCGAGAGTGTCGACGTCGACGGGCGCCGGGCCTACGTCACCACGTTGCGCACGCGGGAGCAGGACATCCGTCGCGAGAAGGCGTCGTCGAACGTCTGCACCAACCAAACGCTGATCGCGGTCGCCTGCGCCGTCCAGTTGGCCTGGCTGGGGACGTCGGGACTCGGAGAGCTGGCGCTGCGGTGTGCACGGGGCACTCGTTACGCGCGCGAGGCGCTGCTCGCCATCGACGGCGTCGAGCCGCACAACGACGCGCCGGTCTTCCGAGAGTTCGCGGTCACCACCCCGACACTCGGCGAGGTCGTGGTCGAGCGCATGGCCGAGGAGGGATTCCTGGCCGGCATTCCCCTTGGTGAGGAGTACGGCGAGCGTGGGCTCCTGATCAGCGTCACCGAGCGCCGGACGCGCGATGAGATCGATGCGTTCGTCGCCGCCTTCGAGAAGGTGATCCGGTGATGCCCGCCGCTGGAGGCAAGGCCACCAGCGCCCCGGTCATGGGGCGCGACGCCGAACCGACGATCTTCGAGCTGTCGTCGCCCGGGCGGCGGGCGGCGTCGTTCCGCACCACCGGCGTGCCCGAGTGGAGCGCCGACGAGCTCGTGCCGGGCGACCACCTTCGCGACGAGCCGGCGCCGATCGCCGAGATCTCCGAGCGTGACCTGGTCGCCCACTTCACCCGCTTGAGCCACCGCCAGTACTCGGTCGACCTCGGTGCCTACCCCCTTGGGTCGTGCACGATGAAGTACAACCCCAAGCTCTGCGACGACGCCGCGTCGCTTCCCGGTCTCACGGACGTGCACCCGGCGGCGCCTGCGGCGTTGACACAGGGCTGGATGGAGCTGCTGGCCGACCTCGAACGGATCCTCTGCCAGGTCACCGGAATGCACGCGGCCACGCTCCAGCCCCCGGCCGGTGCGGCCGGGGAGCTCACCGGGCTGCTGCTCATGCGGGCGTGGCACGCCGAGCACGGCGGCCAGCGCCGCAAGGTCGTCATCCCCGACTCCGCCCACGGCACCAATCCTGCGTCGGTCACCCTCGGCGGCTACGAGACCGTGACCGTTCCGTCCGACCAACGCGGCTTGGTGGACGTGGCCGCGTTACGGGAGCGCCTCGACGACGACGTCGCCGGCATCATGCTCACCAACCCCAACACCCTCGGCCTGTTCGAGGAGGACATCGCCGAGATCGCGGCTGCCGTCCACGAGGTCGGCGGTCTCCTCTACTACGACGGCGCCAACCTCAACGCCATCCTGGGCGTGACCCGCCCCGGCGACATGGGCTTCGACATCGTGCACATGAACCTGCACAAGACCTTCGCCGTGCCCCACGGTGGCGGCGGCCCC
>Ga0209059_1000701_pt1 | contig 15435 bp, 12 predicted proteins | sample GraSoiAngelo_151_FD_186165 | JGI IMG/M metagenome (GOLD analysis project Ga0209059, IMG submission 186165) | Grasslands soil microbial communities from the Angelo Coastal Reserve, California, USA - 14_1009_12_20cm (SPAdes) (version 2) | ecosystem: Environmental > Terrestrial > Soil > Grasslands ...
GGACGGCTCGTCGAGCCGTCCGGCACGCCCGGCGGTCGCGTCCTACCATTGTTTTGCACTTCCCTCATCGGTGGCAGGCACTGCAGTTCGTCAGGCGACCGCTGGTGTCGATGTGGTATCGCCCGACAAGTCTGGCGCTTTCGGTCTTTTGATTTGCCGGCGGTTGCCAGGCCATGTCGAAAACTTTGTCCCGGGGCCTAACGAATTTTTGTGGATCGCTGTGACAGTCGAGGCACCATTTCATGTAAAGTGTGTTCACTCGCCAGGTGATCGGCATTTGATCCACCCGTCCGTGGCAAGTGGAGCAACCGATTCCTTTCGCCACGTGGACGCTGTGATCGAAATAGACGTAGTCCGGCAGATCGTGCACCCGGTTCCACTTGAGCGGCGTGTTCGTGGCAAGGCTTTCCCGCACAGGCGCGAGCAACGGCACGTCGCTAAAGATTTGGGAGTGACAATGCATGCAGGTCTCGCTCGTGGGCATGCCGGCGAAACGCGACTTCTCGACTGACGTATGGCAATAGCGGCAATCGATGCCGTCCTCAGCTACGTGGTGCTTGTGGCTGAACGGCACCGGCTGATTGAGCGGCACGCCGACATACGTCGTGTATGGCGACCAGAAGATTTCGTTTGCCGCCCAGCCTGCGCCGCAGATCAAAACGACAACGCCGAAAATTGTGACGCGGGCATGGACGTTCGCGTTTCGCGAGAAGATTTGGGCCATGAAAAAAAAGAAAGTTTCTTCTTCGCAAATAAATCGCGCGTGCAAGCAGGCCGGGACGCCTGCAGTTACTTTCTCGCGTCCAACCTCTTATCGGCTTGGATCGATGAGTGCCAGCGCAGTGTCCGGCTAACCTGCGAATTTGAAGCCTGCCAGCTTCGGCGCCGCGAAATCGACATTTTTTGATAGCGCGAGCACCTGAAACGCGCGACCAAGCATTTCCGGATGGAGCAGCGTTTGCAATTCGCGCTTTATCTTTGCCCCGCTCTCCGGCGTCAGGTCGGGCGATTCAGAGATGATTCCCGTAAGAAAATGATGTTGATCGGTGAATCCAGCTACGTGCAAGCGGTTTGCCTGCGCGCGCTCAACAATGCTCGGCCAACACAAACCCATCGTAATGTCCGCATGCCCGATTTCCTCGAAGGGCGAATCAAGATTTCGATGTTGCGCGCGCACCTGAATCTTTTCGTGAAATTCGCCGCCCGAACGCCAGTAATCGATGGTGATTACATACCCACGTTGCAAGTTCACAGCGACGCTATCGATCCAATCAAGCGCGGCTTGGTTAAAGTTCGCATCGTCATGCCCCGGGCGGTCAACGAAAACAAACTTGTCGCCTTTTAAATCGACAAGCTTTTCCACGTCGCCGCCGATCAAGCGCACGGGCATCGCATCCAGCAGTTCGTTCGAAAAATGGACGCCCACGAATGGTTGCAGCGAATCGCACCATTCTATCTTCTCGCGAAATGAGTCCAGAGTCCGCGCCTGTCGCTCTTGCAAGATTGGAAACGGCTCGACTATTCGGTAGCGCAAGGCTTCGAAGAATTCCGGCGAACGCTTTTGCGAAGATTCCAGAACGTCGCGCGCGAACTGCCCATCATGCGCCCCCTGCTCGACAATCGCGAAATGGTCAGGTCTGCCTAGTCGCTCCCAGATCTCGGTGAACTGCGCGGCCAACAATTGCCCAAACAACGGGCCGACACTCACGTTCGTGAAATAATCGCCTTTCCGTCCAATAACGCAGCGGCCCGAAGAATAATATCCGTGCTGGGGATGGTACAGCGCCTGTTGCATGAACCAGGCGAAGGATTGCGAACCATGTGCACGGATGGTTTGCCGAATCAGCTCTGCCAGCTCCGTATTCAATCAGAAAACGTCCAGTGCCCAACGCCCAACGTCCAATGATCAAATGCAGAGGTCAGCGTCGCGTCTGAAACTCCATTCGGCGTTGGACGTTGAGCGTTCGACGTTTTCCTCCTAAATTGCGCAGCGTCCACTTTGACCATTGAAATCGTCCACCAGATATCTAAGGCCCCCGCCAGGTTACCGATTTCGGCCGCCTTGGTACTTGAGGCCGTGGTTCTACGTTCCAATCGGCATCATTGCCGTCTTGGCCATCATCGTAACTCTTTACGCTTCCAGTCTCGTCACCGATCTCAAAGCGCAAGCCAGAACGTTCGATCTAAGCAAACTCGAACAAATGGAATCAGCGAGCGTGATCTTGGATCGCAAAGGCAAGATCTTTGGCCAAATCTATGTGGAGAACCGAGACACGGTGCCGTACGACCAGTTACCGGCCGACCTCTTCAAGGCAGTTGTCGCCGTGGAAGACGCGAAATTTTATCAACATCACGGCTATGATTTGCTCGGCATCATTCGCGCGGCATTGAAAAATTTTACAGCCGGCCACGTGCGCCAGGGTGCAAGCACCATCACGCAACAACTGGCGCGCAACAGTTTTTCGCTGAAAGAAAAAACCTATCGCCGCAAGCTCGTGGAGATTTTTCTGGCGCAACGAATCGAAGAGCAATTCGGCAAACAAAAGATCATGGAGTTGTATCTGAACCGGATTTATTTCGGCGGCGGCCTATATGGAGCGGAAGCGGCGGCGCGCGGGTACTTTGGCAAGTCCGCGCGTGAAATGTCTTTGGCGGAGTGCGCGACGCTCGCGGGCCTGATCAAGAGCCCAAATAGATTGTCTCCATGGACGGACCGCGACAATTCGCGCGAGGCACGCGATTACGCGCTCGATCGTATGCGCGATCTGGGCTTTATCAGCCACGAACAATGCGCCGCTGCGCGGGCGCAACAGATCGTTGTCGGCAGCCGGCAGAATGCGCAGGGCCAAAGCTACGCCGTCGATTACATCCGGCAGCAGGTGATTGCTGCCGTCGGCTGGGATCGGGCGAAGAACGAAGGCTTTCGCATTCGCACCGCAATCGATGTGGATCTTCAAAAGGTGGCCGAGGATTCTCTCCGGACTCGTCTCGAAGCGGCAGAGCAAAGTCCGGAATACAATCATCAGACTTACGCCAGTTACTCAGCCTCGTTTCGCAAAGCGAAGGCAAACGGCACATCATCTGAGCTTCCCGCGCCCGAGTATCTCCAAGGCGCAGTCATCGGCCTGGACAACGCCACCGGTGACATTCTAGTGCTGCTAGGCGGACGCGATTTCGAGCACAACCAGTACAACCGCGCGCTGCAAGCTCGCCGGCCCGCGGGGACCGCAATGTTGCCGTTCGTTTATGCGGCGGCATTCGAGAAAGGAATGTATCCCGGATCGCTGGTGGAAGATTCGCCGCTGGATAATCGGGCAGTCATGATCGGCGGCACGACCGGAATTCTTGGCGAATGGGGCCCAGAGAACGCCGAGAACCGTTACGAAGGGGCCATGACAGCGAGGCAGGCGTTGGTCAAATCAAAAAATGGCGCAACCGTCCGCATCGGCATGGACGCGGGAGTCGATGAAGTGTTGCACCTTTGCTCTGCGGCGGGTATCCGTTCCCCGCTTCGTCCTTATCCAGCCACATTTCTCGGAAGCAGTGAGGTCACGCTGGCCGAGCTCGCTCTCGGATACACGATCTTTCCAAACGGCGGCTGGCGGCCAAATGCGCCGCACATTTTGGAGCGCATTGAAGAAAAGGACGGCACACTGGTTTGGGATGGGAAGCAGCAGAGCATCCGGAAACTGGTCACCAAACCTGAAACCGCATACGAAGTTCATTCCTGTCTCGTGGATGCCCTTAGAACAGGAACGGGCAAAGCTGCTTTTACAGAATTTGGTCTAAAGAAAATGCCCGCAGCAGGTAAGACCGGTACCGCGTACGATTTCACTGATGCGCTGTTTGCCGGATATGATTCCAATTTCACGTGCGCTGTGTGGGCGGGGTTCGACAAGCCGCAAAAGATTTATCGTGGCGCGTTTGGGCGCGAGCTCGCGCTGCCGATTTGGGTCGATATCATGAACGCTGCTGCCAAGAGTTATCCGCCGCGAGAAATTAAGCAGCCGGAAAATCTAAAACAGATTGAGATATGCTCGAGGTCCGGCTTACTGGCTACGGATAAATGTTATGACGCCATAAGAACCGCGAATAGCGACGCCGTTCAGAAGCGCACCACTTACACGGAGATTGCGACGCCCTCGCAAGCGCCCACTGAACCTTGCAACATCCATGGCGAGCCGCGTGCCCGCCTCGCTCGCGAGTTTCCCGCCAGCGATTTACCGCGCGCCGCGCTGGCTGTGGACCTCAGCGAGGTTATGCCAGTCGCAATAAAAAGTCCCACATTGTTAGCTGACAAAGATCCCTATAATTCTCTCAAATCGACACTGAAGCCTGAGCCGGTTCCACAGCCAGCAACGGAGACAGCCGGAAATCAAAACATCGATAGCGTGGCCGGCGCGACTGGCACAACGCCAGTCAAGGCAGCGGCGATTGACCCCAATCGCCAGCCTGCAACCGGCGTAGCGCACCCAAGCGAACCAGGTGTGCAAGCAGCGGAATCGACGCCCGAGATCCGGAAAGCGATCCCAGTCCAGCCGGAAGAAAACAAACCGGCCGAGATCCGGCGCGCGATCCCGGTCAAACCGCTCGACCAGGAGGATGTGGAGCACACGCTCCTGAAATCCGCGGCGCAGCCGCCGGGCAATCTCGACGAATAAGCGATTTAAGCGGCTCATCCATCCAGCAACCGATGACATCGCAAGGCGCGGAACATTTTCGCCTGACCGTTCTTAATCCTGGTGGACGCGATCCGGAGCAGCAATTTCATGATCTGCCGGCCCCCGGCGAAGGCGCGCATCCACCGATTAATTTTCATGCTTTCGCTGCCTGCACGCTGGGAGCTTTTCATCGCAATGCGCGCCGCGCCATCGCAGAGGAGACACCGGTCCTGCTGCTTTTGCGCAGCGATTTTCGCGCTTCAGAGCGCGCATTACACGACCTTAAGAAGCAAGGCCGCATCGTCGCGGTTTCTCTGAAAGAAACTGGGCTGCATCAAATTGCTCAACAGTTGCGCGACCGCGCGAAGCTATCGCGGTTCATGAAAATTGTGGCAGAAGCAGATGGATGCATCGCCACGACTTCGGAAGCCGCGGAAATCTATCAACGCGTCCTCTCGAAATGCGACCTCATGACGGTAGCCTTTATTCCCACTCCGTATCCAATCGCGGATCAACGATGGGACTTTTCCATCCGGCCAGAAGAGCAATCAGGAATCTTCGTTGGCACACGCGAATGGGATGTGCCGTCGCGCAATCATTTCGCGGCAGTATTGGTTGCGCGCCAGCTTAGCGAAGTAACAGGTGAACCGGTCACTGTCATTAATCTGGACGGACATAAAGGCCGCCGCTTGCTCGACGAGCTAAGATTTCCCAAGGGAAAACTCCGTTTAATTGAGAAATGGAAATCCTACCCGGATTATTTGCGCGATGTCGCTCAGCACAAAATCGTCTTGCAACTTGACCGTAGCCATGTGCCAGGTCAGGTGGGAGGCGACGCTCTGCTCTGTCGGGTCGCCTGCGTAGGCGGCGATGGCGCGATCGAACGAATTGCGTTTCCGGAAACTTGCGGTGAAGGCCGAAGCAATACCGAGATCGTTTCGATGGCGCTGGATCTGTTGAAAAACGCCGATTTACGCGCTGCGATCGTCGCTGAATCCCAGAAGCACGCATCAGAGCGGCTTTCGTTTCAAGCAGTGCGCTGGCAACTGGGAGATTTTTTTGCCAGACTCCAAAGAAAGACTGCTTCCTAGCCGTCGAAGCAGTGCGGCTTTCTGATTAGGAAAAGTTCGCATTCGCGAGGACGCGCTCGCCAGCACGCGGAACGCGTGCGCTACCCAAGCAAAAATCAAAAAAGAATTTCGAAGAGTTTAATGCCTCTCCATTTCCCGGGGTGATCCGGATCGAACTGTGTGCTCTCCACCCAGGTGCCGTAGCGGGGCGGCGCCCACGGATTTAGCATCTGCAGCGGATTACGCGAGTCGCTGAATGCGCGCGGAATCACTCCTTCAACGGGGGGCCGTTGCAACATCGCCGGAGGCGTGGGCATTGCACGCACCGGTTTTTGCGGGCCGATTGGTGCTCTGAATTCTTGGGCGGAAGCGGTGATCGCCATCGCAGCCGCGATTGCAATTAGGAGCGTTTTCATATTTTTCCCTTTCGTTCGAGGCGTGCAAATTCTTGCCCCTCACCACGCCTTGCCCACATTATATACTTGGATGGACTATCTTGAAAAGGCCGGACGCGTACTGGATATAGAAATCTTTGAACTCAAGCGGCTCCGGGAACGCTTGGACGAAAATTTCTCCCGTGCCGTCGAATTGATCAAGGATACGGTGGATGCCCGGGGCAAAGTCGTGGTCGTAGGCGTGGGAAAATCCGGGCACATCGGCGCAAAGATCGCTGCCACCCTCACGAGCACAGGGTCACCCGCCGTGGTGCTCGATTCCTCAAACGCTTTGCACGGCGATCTCGGCGTGATCGCCGACGGCGACATTGTGCTTGCCTTGAGCGCGAGCGGTGAGACCGAGGAATTACTCCGGATTCTGCCGGCGATCGCGCGGTTCCAGGTCAGGATCATCGCCATGTGCAGCGATCCAAAATCGACTCTGGCACAAAACGCGCACCTCTTTCTCGATGTCAATATCGAACAGGAAGCTTGTCCGTTGAATCTCGCCCCCACTTCGAGCACGACGGTGATGATGGCATTGGGCGATGCGCTGGCAATGGTCTTGTTGGAGGCGCGCGGCTTTAACAAGGAAGGTTTCGCCAAGCTTCATCCCGGCGGAATGATTGGCCGGAGCGTGTTGATGCGCGTCCATCAAATCATGCGGCCGCGCCAGGCAATGGCCGTTGTTTCGACAAATGCGTCTGTTCGCGATGTGCTAAGAGCAATGACGAGCGTCCGCGCAGGCGCCGCCGTTGTCATCGGCGAAGACGAGGAATTGCTCGGCATCTTCACACACGGCGACTTCGTGCGGCATTTTCAATCTGATCCCAGGATTGGTGAACGCCTTGTCGCGGACCTGATGACGTTGAATCCCGTCACGGTGCACAAAGACAAACTCGCTGTTGAAGTTCTTAATTTGCTGGAGCGCCATCGCATCGACGATCTCGTCGTGATCGACGACGACAATGTGCCCGTAGGCATTGTCGATTCGCAGGATTTGACGCGGTTGAAACTTTTGTAGGACAACCGCGTCGGTTGCCGGCGGTCGCCAGGCGATGCGCCTGCCCTACAATTGCAAAATCGGCGAGGGTGTGTAAACTCCGCGCTCCCCGCTGACGCTGTAACGTTGTACCTTTTGTAACGAATTACCTCCTTTAGACCATGGCCGCTGCCAACGACCTTCGCCGAGGAATGGCCATTAAATACAATGGCAACCCAGCTATTGTCCTCGAAGTGCACCATCGAACGCCGGGGAATTTGCGCGCATTTGTCCAGGCGATCATTCGCTACATCAACACCGGAAAAAGCGCTGATGTCCGGTTCGGTTCAACTGACAAGGTGGAGCTGGTCGAGATCGAGCGAAAAACGCTCGAGTTCAGCTATCACGACCGCAACGGCTATCAATTCATGGATCCGGAAACCTACGACACCATTACCTTGCAGGAGAACCTGATCGGTGAAGCGAAGGATTACCTGGTGGAAAATCTTTCCATCCAAGTTCTCTATGCCGAGGGCAAACCAGTGCAGGTGGAATTGCCGGCGTCGGTGAGTTTGAAGGTAGTTGAATCGCCGGAGGGCGTGCGTGGCGATACCGCCAGCAACGTCACCAAGCCCGCAAAGCTGGAGACCGGCAAAAGCATCAACGTCCCGTTGTTCATCAAGGAAGGCGAAACCATCAAGATCGACACCCGCACCGGCGGTTATATGGGGCGGGCATAAGAAGCTCCAAATTCCAACATCCAAGCTCCAGAGAAACTTCAATCCTGGAAGCTCCCAAAAGTTTGTGCGGGCATTTGGATATTGAAGCTTGGGATTTCTCTGGATGTTGGAGCTTGGAATTTGGTACGTTGCTGACCCCAGCGATTCCGTCTTGCTTTTCTCCGGGCGATTCTGCGTAATTTGCTGGCAACTTTGGCTGCAACGAAGCGAAGATCGAAAAACAACCGCGGCACGCGTAAATCCGAACGCGCGAGGAAGGTTGTCCGAAGCGTCGCGCGCGCAACATCAAGAAGGTTCGTCGCTGCGTCCGAGCCGTTGCTAGTGCCCACGCGCTGGGTGAAATTTGTCTTTGGGATTTTCCTGCTGCCGGTCTGCGTGATCCTAACTCAGACATTTTTTACCGCTTTTGCGCGCGCGACCGTAGCGCAACGGCTATGGGCCGGCGAGGAATTTTGGTTTTTCTCGGTGGGGGCAGTTCTATTGCTGATCGCCTTCTTCGGCCTTCCGCGTCCGATTGTAATTTATGTTTTCGGGCACGAGCTTACGCACGCGCTCTGGGTTTGGATGATGGGTGGACGTGTTAGCCGATTCCGAGTGAGTCGCGATGGCGGACATGTTGTGACCAGCAAGGCCAACTTCTGGATCGCGCTGGCCCCGTATTTTTTCCCGCTCTACAGCATTCTAGCGATTGCCATTTACGGCGTGCTCAGCCTTTTTCTCAATATGCAGCCGTACGGGCGATTGCTTTACGCCGTGATCGGCGTGACCTGGGCGTTTCATTTCACGTTTACCTGCTGGATGATCCCGAAAAATCAGACCGACTTGAGCGACCAAGGCACATTTTTTTCGCTGGTCGTGATCTATCTGATGAATCTGCTTCTGCTCAGCGTGATGCTGATTCTTGCCTCACCACAAATTACATTTGCAAGCTTCGGCGCGGATTTGTTCGCGAATCTGGGCAATTTTTCAACATGGCTAGTCGATTTCTTCCAGCAATTCGCGCGCGGCACCGCTAAGGATTGGCATTTCAGAGAAACGGCCGCCCTACAATCAGCACCGCAAGTTTTGTAGGGCGTCCGCCGCGCGGCCACCGTGGCCGGTGGCTACAAATTCGTGATTACGCCAAAGGGCAGCACCGACAATGCATCGGTGAGTTTCACCCGCCGATGTTTCAGAGGCATAGGCCGACCCGTGAACAGATCCTGCGCGCTCTTGAACGAGAGCGTCTCTGGCATTTCAACCACGGTGTCTTTCCACAATTCGCCAATTGGCGGAAAGCCAACGCGCGAAGAAAGCCGCGGCGAGATCACAACAATCCATTTGTCAGCGAGGCTCCGCACGAAGCTGACGCAACATTCCGAGAATGTTCCGCTCGCACGAAGCGGCAGATATTCGCCGCGCTGGAAGAGGTCGGCATGCTCCTGGCGAAATCGCAACACTCGCTGGGTCAGAAACAATTTCATTCGGCCATCGGGCCACGTCTGCATCAATTCGTCGGGGGTCGCGCTCGGCAACGCGTCAAGCATTTCACGTCGCAGATTGTAATCGACAGGACGCCGGTTATCGGGATCCACGAGGCTATAATCCCAAATTTCGTTGCCTTGATAGATGTCCGGCACGCCGGGCGCGATCAGTTTCAGCAGCGTTAGCGTCAGCGAATTGATCGCTCCAAGTTGCGCAATCTCTTTGGCAACTGGAAGGAACATTGGCAGAAACTTGTTGCGCGAAGTTCCTTCCAAAATTTTCGTCACGAAATCGCGCATCGCACCGTCCCATTCTTCATTTGGCTGGATCCAACTGGTATTGATCTTCGCCTCGTGAAGTGCCTTAGCCATGTAAGCTTGAATTCTCTCCACGTACTCCTGCGTTGGGACAGATTCTGGTTCGCCATCCATTCGCATCGGCCAGGTCCCCAGCAAAGTTTGATAGAGCAAATATTCCTCATTTGCGTCCGGCGCTTTCAAATCACTGATCATTCGTTTCCAGCGGCGATTCGCCATGCGCCAGCGTTGCAACGAACGGCGCCATAGCTCAGGGATTTCGGAAATGGCCACGACTCGCGCACGCACATCTTCACTGCGTTTTGTGTCGTGCGTGGAGGTGGCGAGCAAGCTCGCCGGCCAATTTCGGTGCCGATCCAGGTTCCACTCGTGAAACGTCTCGACGCTCGACCCAAACTGTTGCGGTTCGCCGCCCACTTCGTTTAGCCCTGTCAACCGGTTGTAAATGTAAAACACGGTATCCTCCAGTCCCTTGGCCATGATCGGCCCTGTGGCCTGCTGAAATTTCAAAACAAAATGCGTGTGCGCGGCACGTTCGGCAGCATTCAAGTTGGGCGGGAAACGTAAGAGCAGCACATCGCACAAATAATTGAAGATCGACTCGTCGATTCCCGGGTTGCGGCGTTTAGCCGCGCTGATCGCGCGCTCGACGATTTGACGATCTTCGTCGCTGACCGGCTGACCAGGCGCAAGATAAGTTCGATAAACCGGGAAGCAGGCGATAGTCTCGCGCACCGCGCGCGAAAGCGCCCCGAGGGTGAAATCGCGGTACCATCGGTTTTGTTCGGAAAGCCGGTCGAGCATGTTCCCCAAAACATCGACATCGTTCGCCAGTGCGAGTTTCATGACCTGCAACTTTTTCGCGTAGAGCAGATGCCCATAGGGAATCGAGTGGCCGATGAAACGATGGAACGTTTTTGTGATCGCCGTTTCGGCCGAGGAATCGACCAGCAACTGAGTCACTTGATTCGCAAAGTCATAGCCTGTGGTTCCGTGCACGGGCCAGTCCTTCCGCAAGGTTTCAGAGCCGGTGAGGATTTTTTCCGCCAGCATGTAGATTGCGCGCTTCTTTGTAGTGACAACCGTGTCGGCTGCATTGCGTGGACTCGCAGGCGGCACGCCTGCCGCTACAGTCCCGAGCGCTTTCGCGCAACGCTGCTGAAGTTTTTCGAAATATTCGCGAGGCGAGTAAAGACCATCCGGATGATCGATGCGGAGGCCGGTCACCGCGCCCTTGCTCACCAAATCGAGGGTTAGCCGATGAACGGCATCAAAGACCTTTGGCAACTCAACCCGGATCGCCGCGAGATCGTTCACGTCAAAAAAACGGCGGTAATTGATTTCTTCAGCCGCGACGCGCCAAAACGCCAACCGATACGACTGCGCATTAAGCAACTCATCCAGCGCGTCGAAACTGCGCGCGTCGCCCGGCTTTCCATTGATCTGGGTCAGCGCCTTTTCGATTGCCTGTTGCACTTGCGGCGCCTCCGCACACCGACGTTCGAGACGTCGTTTGATGATTTCCTTTTCTCGAACGCGCTCCGTTATTCGTTTCGGCTCCGTCTCGGTGCGTTTCGGCAAATATTCGAGCGCGGTCAGAATGCTTTGTAGTTCCGCGTAAAAATCTTCGTCCTTTTGGCTGGCGAGTTTTTTTAACGCAATCTGCAGAATGTAACGATACGTTCCCGGCGCGATGGGCAGTTTGCGCTCGCGGTAGAGCAAATAGAAAGTTCCCTCTTCAAAGCGCACCTGCAATCCGCCGCGCTCGAGCGCGCGTCCGTATTGGTCGCTCAAAATCGGCAGAAGGACTTTGTCGCGCAGATCAAACTTCAGCGGCTGCCAGTCGATGTCGAAATAGGGTGCATATCTGGAACTGGGACCGTTCTCCAACACATCCATCCACCACGCATTCCGCCAGTCGGCAATGCCCACGTGGTTCGGGACAAAATCCAGCACTTGACCCATGCGGTGCGCGCTCAGCTCCGCGATCCACTGATCGTACTCCGCACGTGAGCCGATCGCCGCATTTAGCTTGTTGTGATCAGCAATGTCGTAGCCGTGGAGGCTATCCGGGCTCGCGTGAAAATACGGCGACGCGTAAACATCGCTCACGCCAAGAGCGTGCAGATACGGCACGATCTCGCGTGCTTGGGAAAACGTGAACCAGCGATTGAATTGCAATCGATAGGTGCAGGTTGGAATGCGTGCCATGTCGAGTGAGCTCGACATGCACTTTAAATGACGCATGACAAATGACGAAGGACGAAGGAATGCCAATGACGAAATCCGAAAACCATTACCGGCCACGGCAACGCTTGGTCATTCGGGCTTCGTCATTGATTCGGCATTCGGCATTTTCTTCACATCCGTTCGGGCACTTTGATCCCCAAAAGACCGAGACCGCGCTGCAAAACGCGCGCGCTGAGATCGCACAACGCCAGCCGCGAACTGCGCGCCGGTTCGTCTGATTTCAAGACCGGACAGGCTTCGTAAAAGGTGTGAAAGCTGTTCGCCAGCTCAAACAGATAATTCGTCAGAATATTTGGGCGGAAGTCATTCATTACTTGCGGAACAACTTCCGCGAACTGGCACAAACGTTTGGCGAGATTGATCTCGGCAGGATGCGTTAGCGTGAGCTCTGTAGCCACCGGCCTGTGGCCGGTCTTCTTGCCGACGCCCCCCAGGGACGTGGCGATAGCGGCCTCGCCCGCTTTGCGAAAAATCGAGCGAATTCGAACATAAGCGTTCTGCAAGTAAGGCGCCGTATTCCCGTGGAGCGAGAGCATCTTTTCCCACGAAAAAATGTAATCGGTCATCCGGTACTGGGAGAGATCAGCATATTTCACGGCACCGATGCCGATCTTCTCGGCGATGTCGGTCTTTTCATCCTCGCTCAGTTGCGGATTTTTTTCTTCGATGATTTTCCGTGCGCGCTTGCAGGCTTCCTCGAGAAGGTCGCGCAACGGCACGTTCTCACCGGAGCGCGTCTTCATTAGTTTGCGATCTTCGCCGAGAATGCTGCCAAATACGATGTGGCACAGATCGGTCGCGTAACCTTCGCGCCGAGCAATCTGGAAAATTTGCTTGAAATGCAAAGTCTGCGGCGCGCCAACGACGTACCAGATCGAGTCCGCTTTCAAATCATTGACGCGATAGTCCACTGTGGCCAGGTCCGTGGTGGCGTAATTGAATCCGCCATCACGCTTGCGGATGATCAGAGGTCTGTCGGCTAGTTCCGGATCATCGGGAAAGAAAACGACCACCGCGCCCTCGCTGATCTCGGCAATGCCTGATTGAAGCAGGCGCTCGACCACGCCCGGCAGCCGATCGTGATAAAAACTTTCGCCGCATTGGAGGTCATAATGAACGCCGAGCAATTTGTAAACGTGCTCGAAATCCTGCATTGAGAGTGCCACGCATTCGTTCCAGATGTCGTTGTTTTCCTTGTCGCCCGCCTGCAACCTGACCAATTCCTGACGGCACGCTTCGCGAACAGTTGGATGATCGTTCGCTCGCTGGTTTGTCTCCTTGTAAATGCGCACGATCTCAGCTAGCGGATTCCGCTGCAGGGCTCCTCGATCGAGCAGATTTTTCCAGCCGTAAATCACCATCCCAAATTGTGTGCCCCAGTCGCCGATGTGATTGTCGCGGATCACGTCATGCCCCAGAAATTGCGCGATCCGCGCCAGCGCGTCGCCGAGCACAGTGCTGCGGATGTGACCGACATGCATCGGTTTGGCTACGTTGGGCGAACCAAAATCGATCACAATACGCCGTGGCGACCTTGTCTCGGCAACGCCGAGTCGATCATCTCGCAGCAACTCCATCGTTTTTTGAGCAACTGCATCAGGACGTAGCGTGAAGTTGATAAAGCCTGCGCCCGCGACCACTAGCAGTTCGCAAGCGTCGCCAGCTTCAAACTGCGCGACGATTTGCTCCGCGAGGGCGCGCGGATTTTCACCGCGCTGTTTACCCAGCACGAGAGCGGCGTTGGTCTGATAATCGCCGAAACGCGGATCGGATGCTGGCGTTAATTCGCCGGCGGCGGGTAAACCGGCGTTAGCCAAAGCTTCGGAAAGCTTTTTCGCGAGAAGTGACTGGAAGGTCTCCATCGAGTTAGAGGTAAATTGTAGCCGCCTCGCTCTGCGAGACGCGGCACTAAGGTGTTTTGCATCTACGCGCCGCGTCGCCCACAGGTCGACGGCTACAGTTTACGAGCGATCGCGAAAGATCGACAAAATTTCGTCGGCGGATTTCGCGCTGGCCAGGCTTTCGCGCACAGAGCGATCGTTCAGAAACTTGGCGATCGAGGCCAGCGTGCGCAGGTGCGTTTGGAATTGGTTCTTCGGGACAATAAAAAGAACGACGAACTTCACAGGAGCATTATCCAGAGCATCGAATTCGACACCGGTGGTAGATCTTCCAAAGGCGGCGACGACTTCCTCGAGCCGGTCCGAAGAACAATGCGGAATGGCGATCCCGAATCCGATGCCTGTGCTCATGGTTTCCTCGCGTTGCTTAAGCGCGATAAGAATAGGGTCACGATCTGGTGGCTTAATCTTGCCAAGGCTAACGAGCAAATCGATCAGCTCGACGATGGCCGCCCAGCGCTCCGTTGCTTTCATCTCGGGGATGATTTGCTCAGCAGAAAGTAAGTTGGCCAACGACATGCGGATTCCCCGTGAGATAATGCTTCAGCTGTTTTTTTCAATCGCTGATGCGTTGTATCTCACGGGGGAGGCCAAGCTTAGCGGCAGCGCCTAGCTTGACAAGCGTGTTTTCGGTCAGGGAGAGATCGTTTTGAGTCGAGTCTATTTGAGAAAATAATCGACGGTCGTGACGACGCGAACGATCTTTCGATGCGGCGAACTGGAGTCGCGATCATTAATCTCGAAAGTTCCCTGCGTTGCCCGGCGAATTACGCCCACCTTGCTGTTAGAATCGGCAGCAAATTTTTCTGCCGCTTTACGTGCATTCACCGTGGCTTCCTCAATCATATCAGGTTTGATTTTGTTAACTCCGGTGAATAGAAATTCTGCGCGCCCGGTGTATTCATCCCCACTAAGAGCAACACCGCTCTGCACAAGCTGGTCGCTCTTTTCCATTGCTTTCCGGATTTCATCCACATTGGAACTTCGGAGAAGAACGGTCACAAGCGCCGAATAGCGGAACGCCGGCTTGGTTTGCTCGTTTGATGATGTATTGGTCACCGCCTCGGCGTCAGTAATCTGCGGAGGCGAAGACGAAATCTCATCTTCCTTGAATCCTGCTGCCGTTAAAAATTGGTGGATGGTTTTACGGCCAGTGGCAATTTGGTCCTCCAACGATTTCAAGTCGTTTGCTGCAACCCGAAAACGTACAGGCCAAATCCCCAAGTCGGCTGGAACCTCGCGCTCAGATAAACCTTTGACAGTTACGAAGCACTCAAACCGTTTCGCCGACTCAACTCCACGAGCGAGGAAAATCCCAGCAATCGACAAGCCCAACGCAATGAAAATGCCGAGAATGAGCGCAGCTGCCGGCCTGCTGCGTGATTCGCTCATTAGGAATGATTCTGCCTGAGCCACCCCCGGGGTCAATCGGCATCGCGAATTTTGTAATTTAATCGCCGTGAGAGCAGCCAACGCACGCCGAACATATCGATTGTCGCCCGGACGGCGCGGTTGCCCAGGCCGTATTTGCTTTGACCGAAGCGACGCGGCCGATGGTTCACAGGTACCTCCACCAGCCGGTAGCCTGCGCCTTTGACTAGTGCCGGAATAAAACG
>Ga0209059_1000705_pt1 | contig 15407 bp, 18 predicted proteins | sample GraSoiAngelo_151_FD_186165 | JGI IMG/M metagenome (GOLD analysis project Ga0209059, IMG submission 186165) | Grasslands soil microbial communities from the Angelo Coastal Reserve, California, USA - 14_1009_12_20cm (SPAdes) (version 2) | ecosystem: Environmental > Terrestrial > Soil > Grasslands ...
CTGGATGATCGAGCCGGAGATGGCCTTCTACGACCTGACCGACAACATGGCCCTGGCCGAGGCGTTCCTGAAGCGGATTATTCGCGACGTCTTGGAGAAGTGCCCCGAGGACATGAAGTTCTTCGCCGAGCGGATCGACAAGGACGTGTTTACCCGGTTGGAGAACGTGCTCAACAACCCGTTCAAGCGGGTGCCGTACACCGAGGCGATCGACGTCCTCGAGAAGTCGGGCCGGACGTGGGAATTCCCAATCGCCTGGGGCAAGGACTTGCAGTCCGAGCACGAGCGGTTCCTGACCGAGGAGCACTTCAAACAGCCGGTCATACTCTACGATTATCCGCGGACGATCAAGCCGTTCTACATGCGGGTCAATGACGACGGGAAAACGGTGCGGGCGATGGACGTGCTCGTGCCCGGCGTCGGCGTGCGCATCAACCAGATGGTCTTCGTGCCCGCCATGGCGTTGGCCTTCGCCGCGACACCCATCGCCGATGCCTCCGCGAACGTGAGCTGGTGAGGCTTGGGCACTAGGCTCTTCTCGCTCGCGATCGCATACTCCGCGAAGGTTCCTCGGCCGGTGCCGAAAACCTCGTCGCCGGGGCGGAGACCCGTCACGTCCTTGCCGACCACCTCGACTTCGCCGGCGAGATCCGCCCCGCGGACGGGATCGAATGACTGCCGCATCAAGGTGCCGATCATGCGAACGGCTCGACCGCCATGAACGGTGTGCCAGTCGAGCGCGTTGACGGAGGCCGCGCGAACTCGCACAAGCACGCCGTCGTCGGCTACGACCGGCTTGTCGATCTCTTGAAGTCTCAGTACGTCTGCTGAGCCGTAGCCGTCCTGGACGATTGCCTTCATCGTTTTCTTGGCTGCGATTGCGGTCACCACGATCGTTCCCTCCCTGCGCTGGCAGCAGCATCGGGCTGCGGTATGAAGAAGTTGTGAAGTACTAGCGCCGCGCGGGCTGAAAGAGCTCGATCGGATTTCCGGAGGGATCGTCGAGCACGATCTGCTTGCCACCCGGTCCGGTCACGATCTCGCTACGGAATCGCACCCCGGCGGCGCGAAGGCGCGCGACCTCGGCCTCGATGTCCTCGACTATGAAGTGGATCCGGTTCCAGCCGCCGGGCCCCGGCTTGCGGCCGTCCGGCATAGGGCGTCCTGCCGAGCTCGTCGGCCCGCTCAGCAGGATGCGAAGCGGCCCACGGACGACGTCGGCGAACGCCGGCGCCATGTTCGAACCCAGCGTGAATCCGAAGTGCGCGGTGTAGAAGGCGATCGCTGCCTCGACGTCGTCGACCATGTACCGGACGTTGACCGCGCTCTCTGGCATGACAAAACGCTAGCGGCTCGAACCGTGCCTTGCGTTACTGCCCCTTCAGGAACAAGAACCGCCGGATGCCAAGCGCTCGAAACACCGGCCGTTGCCACCTCGGGAACGGGGACGCCGCCGAGTCCGGATCGATCGCGACCGGATCCGCGAGTTGGTGCTCGGTCCCACCCTTCCGCATCGTCGCACCGCCGCTCGCAACGATGTTGCGATACCAGTCGGCGCCCTCGCCGAAGGCCATCGGAATCGCGAACCCGCCTGGGACGCGCATCCCCACCACGGGCGTCGCATATTCGCGGCCGGAACGCCTGCCCCGGTGCCGTAGAAGAACATAGAGAGGGACGTATCTCTTGCCGGCAATTCGTGTCACCAGGCGGTTCAGGATCGGTGTGAAGAGACCGAAGACCCTTCCAGCGAGCGGCCGCTCGGGCTTTGCGGTGCTCTGTGCGACGAGTGTTCTTGCCATCGTGAGGACCTCCCCCTGAGGCGTTTGATCGTACAGGTACAATTCAATCATCTGATTGATGGAAAGGCAAGAGGCACTCGTCCAAGCGGCTTATGAGCTCCTCGCCGAACGCGGCTTCGAAGGGCTAAGAACGCGCGATGTCGCCGCAAAGGTCGGCGTCAACGTCGCGACGTTGCACTACTACTACCCGACGAAGGAGAAGCTGATCCGGGGCGTCGTCGGCTATGCGATGGGGCGCTTCCGCACGACCCTCCAGCCGGCGGGCTCGCCCGGCGAACAGCTGCGTGCGCACTTCGCGGGTATCCGGCGTCTCGCCCGGACCGACCCGGACCTCTTCGTCGTCATGGGCGAGCTCGCGATGCGTGGTCGCCGCGATCGCGCGATCGCAGCGATCGTCCGTGACGTCGATGCCACCTGGGAGAAGACGCTCGCCGCGCTCCTGCGGCACGCCGCCAAAGAGGGTGCCGTCGCGAACCCGGCGAAGCCTGACGAGCTCGCCGCGCTGATCGTCGCCACGCTAAAGGGACTGTTCATGCTTTCCGGAGATGACCGCGATCCGAAAGGGGTCGACCGTCAGCTGCGCGCGCTGGAACGCCTCATCGCGTACCGTCGAGTGGCTCGAACCGAGCGGTGAAGTGGCGAAGCTGCGGCGGCTCGTCGACGATCCGGTAGCCGCGTAGCGCGGACGCGTTCTTTGCCACGGCCAGCACGACCTCGATGACGTAGTCGATGTGGCTTTGCGTATAGGTGCGCCGCGGGATCGCCATGCGGACCAGATCCATCGCGGCCGCGCTCTCCGTCCCATCCGGGTGGCGGCCGAACATCACCGTGCCGAGCTCGACGCTCCGGATCCCGCCGGCCTCGTACAGGGCCACGGCGAGCGACTGTCCCGGATACGCGAGCGGCGGGATGTGCGGCAGCATCGATCGCGCGTCGACGTAGACCGCGTGGCCGCCGGCCGGTTTCACGATCGGGACTCCGGCGCGGTCGAGCGCGTCGGCGAGATACTCGGTCGAGCGGATGCGATAGCGCAGGTAGTCGGGCTCGATCGCCTCCGCCAGGCCTTGCGCGATCGCTTCAAGGTCGCGGCCGGCGAGCCCGCCGTACGTCGAGAACCCCTCGGTGAGGATGAGCAAGTTGCGGCACTTCTCGGCGAGGGCGTCGTCGTTCATTGCGAGCCACCCGCCGATATTTGCGAGGGGATCTTTCTTCGCGCTCATCGTCATTCCGTCCGCGTACGACGCCATCTCGCGCACGATGTCGCCCACGTCCCGGTCCGCATATCCCTTCTCCCGCAGGCGGATGAACCACGCGTTCTCCGCGAAGCGGCAGGCGTCGAGGAAAAACGGGATCCGATGACGGTCACAGACCGCGCGTACGCCCCGGATGTTCTCCATCGAGACCGGCTGCCCGCCGCCGGAATTATTGGTGACGGTGAGGAAGACGACCGGCACGTCCGGCGCGCGCTTCGCCAGGAGCTCCTCGAGCGCAGCCACGTCCATGTTTCCCTTGAACGGGTGGATGCGCTGCGGCTCGCGTCCCTCAGGGATGACGAGGTCGAGCGCCTCCGCCCCGGTCGCCTCGATGTTCGCGCGCGTTGTGTCGAAATGGGTGTTGTTCGGGATCACCTTGCCGGGTCCGGCGATGACCGAAAAGAGGATCCGTTCGGCGGCGCGACCCTGGTGCGTCGGGATCACGTGCCGGAACGGAAAGAGCCGCTGCACCGCCTCGAGGAAACGGAACCACGACGGCGAACCGGCATAGCTTTCATCGCCGTGCTGGATCGCGGCCCACTGATCCCGCGACATGGCACCTGTGCCCGAGTCGGTCAGCAGATCGATGAGCACGTCTTCGGCGCGCAGGGCGAAGACGTTGTAGCCCGCGTCCCTGATCTTCCGGCGGCGCTCGTCCTCGGTCGTCATGCGGAGCGGTTCGACGGAGTGGATGCGGAAAGGCTCGATGATCGTTTTGAACCGGCCCGGCACTGCGGCGCCGATGCTAGTGCGGAGCTCCCTCTCTGATGAGCCGGACCGCTTCGCCGACGCCGCCGGTCCACGGCTGGCCATGACCGGGAAGCACGTACGCCGCTTCGATGCCTTGGAGGCGCGAGAGCGACTCCGTCGCGCGTGGCAGATCCGAGCCGAACGGCGCGAGCTGCGGCCCGGTCTTCCCCGAGAGCACATTCAGCGTTGCAAAAGCATCGCCGACGAAGAGCACCTTCTGCGCGGGGACATGTAGGGCGGCGCTGCCCTCGCTGTGGCCGGGAAGATGAATGACGCGAGGCGCACCCGGTACGTCGAGCGTGGCACCGTCGCCGAACGTGGTGACCTCGAGGATCGGCGTCGCGCGGAGCATCCCCTTCGCCAGCGCGAAGCGGATGAACCGGACGGCCGCAAACCCGATGCCGAGCATCTTTTGGTTCTGGGGTTTCGCCTCGCCCCGAGCCATCTTCGCGTCGAGCTCGTGCACACTCACCGGTACCCCCTTTTCGCGGCGCAGGCGCTCGGCGAAGCCGACGTGATCGATGTGCGCGTGGGTGAGCACGAGCGCTCGAATGTCGGCGAACGTGCGGCCCATCGCTGCGAGCTCGTTCGGGAGATCGTTCCAATAGCCGGGGGCTCCGGCGTCCACGATCGTGATCTCGCCGCTTTCCTCGAGCAGATACGAGTTGACAAGCCCAGGACCGATGCGATGGACCCCAGGTGCGATTCTCATCGCTTGCGCTTGGGGAGCGCGGTTGCGGCGACCGTCTCGTAGCTCTCGTCGATCCAACTGCGGAGCAAGGCGAGGGGGACCTTATCGCCCTTGCCGAACCGAGCTGCGACCCAGCCGGACTTATCCATTCCGTAGCCCATCTTCGTGACGAACGGTTGCGCACGCGCGAAGAGCACCGAACGTGGCAGCTTCACCCCGACCGAGACCTCCGGGCCTTCGCCGCCGAGGAAGGCGAAGATCTTCTTGCCGACCTTGATCACGTGGTCGCCCGGCCATGGTTCATCCGCCCAGGCTTCGGGATGCTTCAACGCGTGGGCGCGAAGCTGCTTTCGGGCGACACTGGCTGTGGGCATTCGGCGCTTCGGCGAGGAGACTACTCGCGAGCCGATGCAGTTCGCACCAAAGGTAGAGGGCCGCCGTATCGTCTTGCAGGACTTCGGGAGGCCCACGGTGATCGCGAGCTAATGCCGATCATTTCGGTTCGCGACCTCGTCAAAGAATTCCGAACTCCCAAGCGGGCACCCGGGCTGCTTGGCGCCATCCGCACGCTCTTTACGACCGAGCAGGTCGTGACGCGCGCTGTCGACGGGGTGTCGCTCGATGTCGAGGAAGGCGAGCTCGTGGGCTACCTCGGCCGGAACGGGGCAGGGAAGTCGACGACGATCAAGTGCCTCACTGGGATCCTCATGCCGAGCAGTGGCCAGATCGTCGTGGATGGGATCGTGCCCTGGCGCGACCGGCAGCGCAACGCAATGAATATCGGCGTGGTGTTCGGGCAGCGATCGCAGCTCTGGTGGGACATACCTCTCGTGGACTCGCTGGAGCTGATCGGTCGGATGTATCGCCTGGATCGAGCCACCTATCGCCGCAATCTCGAGACGCTCTCGGCGCTGCTCGGGCTCGAGCCGTTTCTCGAAAAGTCGGTTCGCCAATTGAGCCTCGGTCAGAAGATGCGCGGCGACCTCGCGGCGGCGATGCTGTACGAGCCGCGAGTTCTCTATCTTGACGAGCCGACCGTCGGTCTCGACGTGCTGGCCAAAGAGCGCATCCGTTCGTTCATTGTCGAAATGAACCGAACGCGTGGAACTACCGTCCTCCTCACCACGCACGACCTCAAGGACGTCGAGCTTCTCTGCCGCCGGATCGTGCTCATCGAGCTCGGGCGGGTCCTCTACGACGGCACTGTCGCGGATTTGAAGCGCCGGTATGCGCCCTTCCGCGAGCTCGTGATCACGCTCGCCGTGGAGGGGGCCGCCGTGACTCTGCCGGGTGCCGAGCGCGTCCGCCAGGAGGGACCGCAGGCATGGCTACGGTTCGATCCAGAGCAGGTGCCGGTGGCCGACCTCATCGTGGCTGCGACGGAGCGTTATCCGGTCCGCGACATCGCCATCGAGGAGCCCGAGCTCGAGACCGTCGTTCGACAGATATTCGCGGAGCGCGAGGAACAGCGGTGAGTGCGGTCATCGCCGCATTACCGGTCTACCTGCGGCTCGCGGTAATGGTGCCGAAGACCGTGCTCGCCTATCGCTTCAACATCGTCATGTCGCTTGTCTCGGTCCTCCTGCAGATCTACTTGCTTAAAGTGGTGTGGTCCGCGATCTACGCCGATCGAACGGACGTGGGGGCGTTTCCCCTCGCGCAGCTGCTGACGTACCTGACGATCGCCAATTTGCAGATATGGCTCGTCAATCCGCAGCTCGCCTGGGACGTTTCGCAGCGAGTCCGCGAAGGGCAGATCGCCGTGGATCTCGCGAGACCCGTGCCGTTTCCGGGCCAGATGGTCGCACAGCACATAGGTGCAACGATCGGGGTGCTCCCGCTCGTCGCGATCGCGCTGCCGTTCGCCTTCGTCGCCGGTTCGCTGCGCCCTCCGGCATCCGTCGAAAGTGGGGCCCTCTATCTCGTGAGCTTGCTGCTGGCGTATGCGGTCATGGCTCTGATGGGTCTCTTGCTCGGATTCGTCGCCTTCTGGACCCTCGAGACGACCGGGATGGTGGCGATCTTCCGATTCGCGAACTTGTTCTTCGCCGGTGGGCTGGTGCCGCTTGCCTTCTTCCCGCCGCCCCTGCGGACGGTCGCTGAGGCTCTGCCGTTCCAGACGCAAGCGTTCATCCCTGTTTCGCTCTACCTCGGAAGGCTCGTGGGCCTGGATGCGCTTCGAGCTCTTGCAATTCAGGGGTTCTGGGTCGTGCTCCTCGGCGGGATCGCCGCGCTCGTGTGGCGTCGCGCGGTGAGCAAGATCGTCGTGCAGGGCGGATAGAGATGTCCACTCTCTCGCTCTATTTCGCGCTCATGGCCGCCGGGCTCAAGGGAGAGCTGCAGTACCGCCTGAACTTCGTCATCTGGGTCGCCATGGGGGTGATCTATCAGCTAACAGGATTCGTTTTCATATGGGTCCTGTTGAGCCGCTTCCAGCAGCTCGCGGGATGGTCGCTGGGAGAGATCGCGTTCCTCTACGGGCTGCGCCTCATGGGCCATGGCCTCCAGCTCTTCGTCTTCGGATACATACACATGCTCGAGATCTACGTGCGCGAGGGACTGTTCGATCGCTTCCTGGTCCGGCCCGTTCCGGTGCTCCTGCACCTCGTGGTCTCGCGCTTCCCTGTGGGCGCCATCGGGGACTTTGGCAGTGGCATCCTGCTCTTCCTCATCGCGAACAGCCTCGTGAACGTCGACTGGTCGCCCGCCGCGCTGGCGTTCGCCGCGCTCACCGTGGTCGGCGCCGCGCTCCTCGAGGCAGGTCTGAAGTTGATGGTGGCCTCGCTCTCGTTCCGATTCCTCAGCACGCGTTCACTCGTCTTCGTGGTCGACGACGTTTTCAACAACTTCGGGAACTACCCGCTCAAGATCTTCGGCGGCGCCACCCAGTTCTTCTTGACGTTCGGCATCCCCGTTGCATTCATCGCATATTTCCCCGCCACGGTGCTCCTAGGACGGACAGGTGAGCTCGCCGTAAGCCCGGTCCTCGCGTACCTCGCGCCGCTAGCCGGCGCGATCGTGTTCGGTCTTGCGATCCTCGTGTGGAAGCACGAGCTCCCCCAATATCAGAGCGCGGGGCATTAGAGAGCGGTCCCCCGGCAATTGCGAGTACCGTGAGGCCATGAATGTCTCACCCGAACGCTTCCCCGATCCCGCGGTCGACATCGATGCGCCCGGGGAAGGCGAGCAGGCCGCCGTTCTCGCCGGCGGGTGCTTTTGGTGCGTCGAGGCGGTCTACAAGCAGCTGGACGGCGTTACGTCGGTGACTTCGGGCTACGCCGGAGGAACCGCGGAGACCGCCGACTACGACGTGGTCTCATCGGGCCGGACCGGTCACGCGGAGGCGGTCGAGGTCCGCTTCGACCCCGCCAAGGTGAGCTACGGCCAGCTCCTCAAGGTGTTCTTCTCCATCGCACACGATCCGACGACTCGCGACCGCCAGGGGCCCGACGTTGGAAAGCAGTACCGCTCGGTCATCTTCTACGCGAACGACGCGCAGCGGCGTGTGGCGGACGCGTACATCGCTCAGATCGACGAGGCGAAGGTCTTCGACGCGCCCGTCGTCACCGAGGTGGTTCCGCTCGATCGCTTCTACAAGGCCGAGGACTATCACCAGGACTACGCGGAGCGCAATCCGTCACAGCCTTACATCGTCTACAACGCCGCACCCAAGGTGCAGAAGGTCCGCAAGTACTTCGCGGATCGCGTCAAGGTGAGCTAGACCGCGTCGCAATGAAGATCGGCCTCCAAATCCCGTTCTTCACGTGGCCTGGCGGCGCGAAAGAGATCGGTCCGACGCTCACCAAGATCGCGCGCACCGCCGACCAGGGCGGGTTCGACCTCATCGGCGTTATGGATCACTTCTTCCAGATCCAATCGATCGGTCCGCCTGAGCAGGACATGCTCGAGGCCTACACCACCCTCGGCTATCTCGCCGCGAACACCTCGCGTGCGCGGCTCGTGACGATCGTCACGGGCGCCGTCTACAGGTACCCGGGCGTCATCGCGAAGATCGTCACGACACTGGACGTGCTGTCCGGGGGCCGCGGGATGCTCGGCATCGGTGCGGGGTGGAACGAATACGAGGCGAAGAGCCTCGGCATCCCGTTTCAGCCCGTCGCCGAGCGGTTTGATTGGCTCGAGGACACCCTCCGCCTGTGCTTGCAGATCTGGAAGGGCGACGAGTCTCGCCTTGAAGGCAAGAAGTTCACGTTCGAGCGCCCGCTCGGCTCGCCCCAGAGCCTCACGCGGCCGCATCCGCCGATCATGATCGGTGGCATGGGCGAGCAGAAGACTCTTCGCCTCGTCGCCAAATATGCGGATGCGTGCAATCTCTTTCCGACGCCGCAGGTCGCGCACAAGCTGGACGTGCTGAAGCGTCACTGCGAGCGCTACAAGCGGAACTACGACGAGATCGAGAAGACGACGATGTTCGGTTTCGACGTCGGCGACCGCGGTGAGAACGTCGGTCAGATCGTCGAGCGCCTCCGCGGCCTCTCTCGAATGGGCTTTTCCAGCGCGATGGGTGGGGTGAAGGACGTCTGGAAGATCACGCCTCTTGAGATCATGGCGCGCGAGGTCATCCCCGCCGTCGCGGCTTTTTAGCTAGCCGACGCGGTACCCCGCGGGATCGATCCGGGCAGCGATCAGGATGGGACGATCGCGCGGCGTCTGCCGGAACGCGTCGCGACACTCCGCGACTGTGCTCACGGTTCGTGCCTCGATGCCGAACGCTGCGCCGAGCTTCGGGTAATCCATCGGGCCGAAGGTCGTCCCGGTGATCGGGTAGCCCTTTCGCTCCTGCCCCGCTTTGATCTGCGACAGGGCGTCGTCCGCGAGCACGATCACTCTCACCCCTAATCCGAACCTGGTCCCCGTCTCGATCTCGGCCATCGTCATCGCGAAGCCGCCGTCGCCGAGAACGCATGCGACCGGCCTGGTGCGATCGGCCAGCTTGAGCGCAAGCGCCGCCGGTAGGCCGTAGCCCATCGACGACAGCCCGTTGGAGACGAAGAATGTGCGCGGCCGGTGGGCCGGCCAGCACTGCGCGCTGACCGCTTTGTTGTAGCCGACGTCGCACGTGACGAGCGCGTCCTCGGGCAGCGCCACCCGCAGCTCGCTCAACACGTCCTGCGCGGTGAACCCTTTCGCGCTGCCCCGCACGCGCGAGGCGAACGCGTCTCGGAAGGCGTCGATCTCCTCGTGCGCGACCTTCGGGGTGGCCTCGCTCGCTCCGCACAACCGCTCGAGCGCGGTGTCGATCGGACTGACGATCTCGACGTCGCTGCCGTAGTAGCGATCGTCGTTCGGCACCACGCCGATGTGGAGGATGCGCGCCTTGGCGGACCAGTCTCGATCGAATTCGACCGGGTCGAAGCCGACCATGAGCACAAGGTCGCACGTGTCGATGAAGTCGTAGAGATAGGACGTGCCGAGCCCTTCGATCGTGCCGACGAACAGCGGATGATCCTCGCGGAAGATGCCCTTCGCCTTCGGACTCACCATCACCGGCATCTGCCAGGCCTCGGCGAGACGCCGGAGTGGCCCCGCTACGGCATCGTTGTTGGCGTCCATTCCCACGAGGAGGAGCGGGCGCTGGCTGTCGCGAAGTCGAGCCGCCGCGGCTCGGACCGCGTCGTCGTCGATTGCACACACGTGCTCGATCGCAATACGCGGCAGCGCGACGTCGACCGTCACCTGCGTCGGGACATCGCTCGGCACCTCGAGATAGACCGGACCGCGGCGTGCGCGCTGGGCCACCCGCAGCGCGCGCTCGACCACCGCGGCGGTGTTCGCGGCGCTGACGGTGGCCTGCCACTTGGTGATCGGCGCGAAGAGGTCTTTCAGATCGAGACGCTGGTGGGTCGCGACCTCATACCGCTCCGCCGGCAGCTGCCCGCTGAACGCGATCACGGGAGCGCGGTCGAGGTACGCGTGCGCGACCCCGGTCACGAGATTGGTGGCGCCGGGGCCTAGCGTGGCGAGGCAGACGCCGGGTGTGCCGGTGAGGGTAGCGGTCGCCTCAGCCATGAACGCCGCGGCCGTCTCGTGTTTGGTCAGCACGAACTCGAGCCCGGCCTGACGGAATCCCTCGATGAGGTCGACCACCTCTCCGCCGGGATGTCCGAAGACGTGTCGGACGCCTGCCGCATGCAGGCGATCGCCGATCGCGCGCGCGACGGTCGGAGGCACGCGAATAGGATGCCGCCGTGACGGTCGTCCTGCTGGCGTTCGTCGCCGCGTTCGTACCCGCCCTGCTCTGGCTCGTGTTCATCTACCGCCGCGATCGGTACGAGCCGGAGCCGAAGACGCTCATCGCGCGGCTCTTTCTCTGGGGACTCGCGGCGGGTCCATGGGCCTCCGGGATGAACATCCTCATCGCTCATCTCTTCGCCCCGTCGATCGACAGCGCGCAGCGTGAGGGCGCCTTGTTCCTGGCGGCCATCCTCCTCTTTGCACTCGTCGCGCTCTCGGCGTTGAACGAGGAGGTCATGAAGTACGTCGTCGTCTCGAGCCGAGTGCGCGGCGACCCCGCGTTCAACGAGCCGGTCGACGGAATGATCTACATGAGCACGGCCGCGATCGGTTTCTCAGCGGGCGAGAACGTCGTGTACATCTTGAATACGTACTTCGGCCTCATCGCCGATTCGACGCGGCCCGGTGTGCCCCTCGCGCTGATCAACGCGTTCCTCGTGACGGCGCCGCTCCGGGCTCTTCTCAGCACCATCGGGCACATCACCTGGTCGGGGATCACGGGCTGGTTCCTCTCACGTCACTACCTGGAGAAGGGCTCCGGCCGGATGCTCGTCGGCGGCATCCTTCTCGCCGCGAGCTTTCACACGGCGTACAACTTCCCGCTCTTTCTACAGGAGCTGGGTCTCGCCGTCGGATTTATCACCTGGCTCGTCTGGATCGCCGGGATCGAGCGCTACCTCACGCTCCTCGGTCGCGCTCTGCTCGCGTCGCCGTTTCGAAGAGCCGCCCTCCGGGCGAAAGGCGCCGCCGCGGAGCATGACGATGTGCTGCGCGCCTACCGCTCGCTCCGCGCTCGGCAGCTGCCGATCACGATCGTTCTTGTTGTGCTTGGTGTCGCTGCCGCAGGCGCCGCGGCGCTCGCCGGGCTGCCGCAAGAGGTGCCCTACACGCTGGCATTCGCATTCATCCTCGCGGCGATCGCCTTCAGCCGATTTAACTGGCGATGCCCCGTCTGCGGTGCGCACCTCAACGGAATGAACCCAACGGTCTGCACGCACTGTCACGTTAAGTTCACCTAGCGAAGCAGCCCGCGGATCCGGTGCTGGCATCGGGTGTTCAGCGCCGGGGTCTTCTTCGCTCGGCCCCTCGTGGGACCGCGATGGACCGCCGGCCAGGGGCCGCTCGCTCAGAAGACCCCGACGCTGCTCAGCCCGGTCCCCGCGACACCCGCGGGCACCGGACCTACGAGTGTCTTGTCGTTGTCAGCGCCGCGCCCGTCGTTGTGCGCACTCCGCGTCGGAGCGTGAGAGCGGGCGTCGCCGCGGGAGTCGGCGTCGCGCGCGTCGCCGACGTGTTCACGACTGGAGGCTGGAGAGGTGCGGCGACGTCTTTGACGTTCGCGCTTGCGTAGCCGAAGCCGAAGAAGAACACGTTCAGCACCGTCGCGACGGCGGTCAGCTTGAGCATCCAAACGGGGACGGTGCCGGACCTGGTGAGTCCGGCACCGTCTGCGGAAGGAGCTGGCCGGTTGCGGCTAGCGGCCACGCCGCCCAGGGAACGGACCGCTGTTGTCGATGAGCTGCGCCAGGCGCGTCGAGAGGTTCGTCTTTTGCTGGGTCGCCTGATCCGCGGTGATCGTCCCGGCCTTCTGGGCTGCGTCGATCTTCGCGGTGGCGTCGGCGACGAGCGCGTTCAGAAGACCATCACGGCTCTTGCCCGCGGTCGCGTTCGCGATCTGCGCCAACGTCTGACCCGCACGCATCTTGGTTTCGAGGTCGGCGGTGGTGGTACCGAGGTAAGTCGCCGCGGCCGCCTCCGAGTCGCCGATCACGTTTCTGCCGCCGGGTCCGCGGCCGTAGCCTGGCCCGGGGCCGTAACCGTTCGCCGGGTTCGGTCGGGCGCCGATGCCCTTCTGGTCGACGAGCGTCGCGATGTTCCGCTGCTGGGCCGCCGTAAGAGCGGCGATGAGTCCGTCGCGCGTCTTTCCGTGTGCGATCGCCACGTCAGCAAGGCTCTTGTCTGTTCCAAGCTCGGTCCGGAGCTGCGCCTCGGTGATCCCGATGTAGGTCGCCGCCGCCGTGAAGTACGAGCCCTTTTCACCCAATACGTTGCCGAACATCTGTCCAACGGTCTGGTCCCAGATCTGGGAGACCGCGGCGGGAGCATTACCCCCCGGGAGGAAGGCGGCTGCCGCGAACCCGCCCGAGAGGCCAAGCCCGATGACCGCCGCGATGAGAAGTGCCTTCGCTGGTTGTATTGCGTTCACGCGATCCCCTTTCCGAGGTCGTGTACATGACTAGCAAACGGTCGGCGGGCCCTCGTTGCATGAAAGGATTCCAAGAGTTCGCTAAGGACGGTGTTCCTTAGGCCGTTCTTACCGGGTCCGCTCGTAAACTCGACACCAATGCGTGTCCTTTTGGTCGAAGACGAGCCCGCTGTCCGGGATGCCGTCGAACGGGCGCTGCGCGGGGCTGGCCACAAGGCGGACCTCGCCCGGGAGGGCCCCGCCGGCCTGGAGCTCGCGATGACGAACCCGTACGACGCCGTCGTCCTCGATCTCGGTCTGCCCGGTCTCGACGGCGTCGAGGTCTGCCGCCGCCTGCGGGCCTCAGGCAATCAGGTCCCGGTCCTCATGCTGACCGCGCGCGCGGCCGTCCGCGATCGCGTCGAAGGACTCGACGCCGGCGCCGACGACTATCTCGTGAAGCCGTTCGCCCTCGACGAGCTCCTCGCGCGCATCCGAGCGCTGGGCCGTCGCGGCGACGACGGCGCGAAGGCGCGCGGCGTTCTCCGCTTCATGGACATCTCGCTCGATCGCGACGCCATGGAATGCCGCCGCGGCGACCGCCTGATCCCGCTGACGCGCACGGAGTACTCGCTCCTGGAGCTCTTCATCGCCAACCCCCGGAAGGTCCTTCCGCGCGACGTGATCTTCGACCGCGTTTGGGGGTATGACTTCGGCCCCGACTCAAACTCGCTCGACGTGTACGTCGGCTACCTCCGGCGCAAGCTCGAGACGGCGGGCGAACCGCGGGTGATCCAGACGGTGCGCGGTGTCGGCTATGTCATGAAGGAACCGTGAGCTTTCGACTTCGGGTAACCCTTCTCACGGCTGCCGCTGTCGCCGTCGCGGCGATCGGCGCGTCTGTCGCGATGTACTTCGTGGTGCAAGACCAGCTGATGCATCAGGTCGAAGCCAACTTGCAGGTCGCGGCGCAGAACGCGGCCCGCGGCGGCCCGGGCCCTGGTGACGGCAGGCGCGGTTTCGGTCCGCCATCGCAGTTGATGACGGGAAGACCGGACATGTACGCCCAGATCATCTCCGCCAGCGGCGCAATCTTTAGAACCGACTTCGAAACACCGAACACGGGGCTCGTCTTTCAGGAGGTAAAGGACGTCGCCAGCGGCAAGCGCGGCGCGTTCTTTGCCACAGCCGACGCGCAAGACACGCGGCTTGCCGTTTGGGTCGTGCCGATTCAGGGCGGTGGCGCGATCGAAGTCGTCCAGGACCTCGCCCCGACAGGGATCGACGCGGCGCTCGCGCAGACACGTCTCTTGCTGATCGCCTTCGCGGCGGGCGCCATTCTTCTGGCGGCCGGCCTCGGCGCGCTCATCGGGCGCGCCGCGATCGCGCCGGTAAAACGGTTGACGACGACTGTCGAAGAGGTGACGAAGACGCGCGACCTTTCCCGTCGGGTCGCTGCGCGGGGACGCGATGAGCTCAGCCGGCTCGGCACGAGCTTCGACGCGATGCTCGGACAGCTCGAGACCTCGCTGCGCTCGCAGCGCCAGCTCGTGGCCGACGCGTCGCACGAGCTGCGAACCCCGCTCACCAGCCTCCGCACCAACCTCGAGCTCCTCGAGCGCGGTCAACCGACCGATCCCGCCGAACGTCAACAGCTACTCGGCGATCTCGTTAGCCAGATCGAGCGCCTCACGACCCTCGTCGGCGATCTCATCGAGGTCGCGCGCGACGAGGAGACGCCGATGCCGTTCGAAGAGCTGCAGCTCGACGAGGTCGTGCACGAGGTCGTCGACGACGTGTCGTTCCGCTATCCGAAGGTGCGCTTCAACGTGACGGCGTCGCCGTCGTCGATCAAAGGCGTGAAAGTCCGTGTCGCCCGCGCGATCACGAACCTTCTCGATAACGCGGCGAAGTACAGCCCTCCGGGCGCGACCGTCGACGTAACCGTCGCGAACGGCGAGATCTCAGTCCGCGACCGCGGTCCCGGCATCGCCGCCGAGGACGCTCCGCGGGTCTTCGATCGCTTCTGGCGATCCAACGATGCGCGTCATCTACCGGGATCCGGCCTCGGGCTTTCGATCGTGAAGGACGTCGCCGAGTCGCACGGTGGCTCGGTCACGTTCGAGCGGCCCATCGACGGCGGCGGTGGCGCCCGCTTCCGCCTGCGCCTCACCGGCATTTAGACCGATCCGAGCGCGAGTCGCGCTCGTACCATCTGGTCGGTGGACGGCCTCCTCGTCATGGCGGATATCTCGGGATACACGGCATTCGTCGCCGGCACCGAGCAGGACCACTCTCAAGAGATCCTCGCCGAGCTGATGGAGGCCATCTCGCGGAGCTTCGGCGGAAAGCTGACCGTCGACCAGGTCGAGGGTGACGCTCTCTGCTGCACGACGGACCGGACCGACGTCGGCGTGACCGACTGGCTCCGCGAGACCTATCGGGTCTTCCATCGCCGGCTTCGCGACATCCGC
>Ga0209059_1000709_pt1 | contig 15368 bp, 14 predicted proteins | sample GraSoiAngelo_151_FD_186165 | JGI IMG/M metagenome (GOLD analysis project Ga0209059, IMG submission 186165) | Grasslands soil microbial communities from the Angelo Coastal Reserve, California, USA - 14_1009_12_20cm (SPAdes) (version 2) | ecosystem: Environmental > Terrestrial > Soil > Grasslands ...
ATATTGCGAGCTCCGCACATCAATGGAACGATGTACACACCAAATCCCTGAAACATCATGGGCACGGCAAATAAGAAAATCATCGTGCTGCCGTGCATAGTGAAGACCTGGTTGTAGAGATCGGGACCCATCAGAGAGTTCTCTGGCCGGATCAACTGGAGCCGGATCATTGCCGCCAGCACTCCTCCCAATAGAAAGAAGATGAAGGCGGTCACCATGAAACGGATACCGATATCGGTGTGATGGGTGTTGCAAAACCATCCCCAGAGACCCTTCGGTTGAGACCACGTGCGAGCGAGGCGCTGAGCGAGTTCCGACTGCCCAGTGTCTTGATCATTCGCGAGGATGGGTTCTGCAACTGCCAAGTCTCTGTTCCTCAATGAAGCGACTGTAAATACGCGACCACCGCCTGAAGATCGTCTGGGGCCAGTGGATTCGGTGACATTTGAGTCCCCGGCTTAATGCGTTGTGGATCGACGACCCACCCTGCCAGCGCGCCCGCCGTATTGGGCAGCGTCTCGGCAGCAATCATGTTGCGGCTGGCAACGTGGGTAAGGTCCGGACCGACTCGTGAGCCGGCATCCGTGCCGCGAATCGTATGGCACATCAAACAGGCATGAGTGAGAAAAACTTCACGCCCTCGAATGGTTTCGGAGGTCGATGGCTCGCTCGCGGTCTTCAGTTGTTCTTGCTGCCACGCCTGAAACGCATCGCTGGACTCCGCGATGATCGAAAATCCCATGTGCGCATGCTGCAAGCCGCAGAACTCGGCGCACTGGCCGTGATAAATTCCCGCCCTGTCTATCTGGAACCAGAAAGCCGACGAGTACCCGGGCAGCAAGTCGCGTTTGCCGGTAATGTTTGGCGCCCAGAAGCTATGGATTACGTCCTTCGAATTCGTTAGAACGACGACCGGAGTTCCCACCGGGACGTGAATCTCGTTGGCAGTTGTCACCGTCTGGTCCGCCTGTGGGTTTGGATAGGTAATCTCCCACCACCACTGGTGGCCCGTGATCTGGATGGTGACTGGATTTTGGGATGTCAGTCCTTCTACACGCTTGCCGGTGATCACGCTCAGCACCAGAATGACAAACAATGTGATCACGGTGACAGCGAGGGCAGCGCCCACACCCCAACCCGCTCGGCGGTCTGCTTTTTCATCTTTTTCAAGGATGGGAAGCGGATGGATAGCTTCAACATGTGTCTTCGCGCTGGCTCTGACGAAAGCGCCGATCATAAGAACAAAGACCGCGAAGAGAATCCAGAAGGTGATCCAGTACAGCCATTCAATGTGGCCGGCTTGCGGGGCGGCCGCGTGCAACATGTGATGGCGACCCGGATCGAGTGGCATAGCCTGAGCCAGCGAAGCAGCAATCAGACTCCGTGTCGCGTTCATTTCGGCTGCTCCGGGACGCCGGTGATTCCGTTTGGGGTCTGTTCAGGAGTGGAGGACTCTGCCGGCTTAATATTCATCTGGTCGGTGCGGTTCGGCGAGACGCCCTTAGGAAGCAGCCCAGCCATCGATCGTACGTAGGCAGCGATTTCCCAAGCTTGGTATTCGGGAATGCGATTTCGAAAGGATGGCATGCCGTTCGGCCTTCCTTGCATGATCGTCGCGAAGATATTCCCGGGTTCGCTGCCGTAGATCCAGTTGCGGTCCATGAGCGGGGGGCCGATTCCTCCGCCTCCATGTGCGTGACAACCTACGCAGTTATAGGCCTCGTAGAGTTTTTGGCCCTCGGATACTGCGTAGGCGCTCGCCTGGTACATGTTCGAATTTGGTGGGGTTCGGATTAAATTCGCGCCGGGATTGAGGCCGCTGATCTGTACGGTGTTGAGCGTGTCATTTGCGGGCGGCGGTTGACGCAAAATCCGATCTTCACGACTGCATGAAGCGAGCACCGCGATAGCTCCGAGCAGAACGCCGATTTGCGTATAGTGACGCATCACCTCGCGCCTCCTTGGGATTTGGCGAGAGAAGCGATTGGCAACTGCGGAACTCCATACTCATCGAGAATGTTTCGGATGTCGGATCCTCGGTCCAAGAGGATTTTCTCCAATTGATCTCGCAGAGCAAGGTTTCCCTTTCGGACACCCATTGAAATTGCAAAGGTGAACGGTAGACCAGGTGGATCGACTTCAGGTTCAACAGGAGTAACTCTAAGGTCGTGACCAACTTTTCTGGCGAAGTACCCAGCGAGAGGTCCCCAGACGATCGCGAGGTCGACTTTTCGATCTGCAACGGCCTGAACAATTGATTCTGCGCCGTCGCTGATCGTGTCGAAGCCCACGATCTCGCCTTGCAATCCCCGCCGCGCCAGCGCTTCTCCCGGCGGAGTGTATTCTTCATCTAAAACTTGTACTCCTATTTTTAGCCCATGCAGTGCGGGAGACTCGAGTGACGGGATAACAGGGTTGCCTCGCCTGGAGACAAACACATACGTCGAGCGGTAATACGGGCGGGTGGTGAGAAGAGGCCGATAGTTCATGGGGATACCGACTACCAAATCACATTGGGCCTTATCAAGATATTCTCGAACGAATCCGCGCCCCATTCTTTGCCAAACGAAAGTGAGACGAGCGCTTAGATCCTGTGCCACGAGTGCTGCGATGCGGTTTTCAAAGCCGGCTTGATCGCGAGCGGAAAACGGCATGTTGTTGGGATCTGCGCATACACGCAACTCACGGTTCTGGGCATTCACTCCCACTGCTGCAGAAATCAGCAACAAGAAGCCACCTAAGAACTTAAGGCACGGCGAATACATAAAGCATCCCCCCTTTGTTCGTGTAATGCGGAAGATCCTTCGTGGCTGCCGCGAATCCCAAAGCCGCGGACTCATCGCGAGCATCCAACCCCCCCGCCACGATCGCGCCAGCCCAGCCGCCCACACCAGACAGGATGGCGACATATTGTTTCCCATCCGGTCCCCTGTACGTTGTGGGTTGGCCGATAATTCCTGAACCGGTTTTGAATTGCCACAGCAGTGTGCCGCTATGGGCGTCGACGGCTTTGAACCATCCGTCTAAGGTTCCGTAGAAGACGACGTCTCCCGCAGTTGCGAGTGCTCCGCTCCACACGGGGAAATGATCAGGAAGCGTCCACACGACTTTGCCTTCGACCGGATCCCATGCCGTGAATTCTCCCCCGTATCCTCCGGATGCGTCATACATGCGGACGTTCGCTCCCACATAGGGAGTGCCGGCGATATAGTTTGGCGTGAGATCCTCTTCATCCATGCACAGATGGTTGTGAGGGATGTAAATCAATCCGGTTCGCGGAGAAAAAGCCGAGGGCTGCCAGTCCTTAGCACCGGGGGATGCGGGACACAAGCCTCTTACCACTTTTCCCGTGATCGGCTGCTTCTCTTCCACGTATCGAAGTTGACCTGTCTTCAGATCAACGCCGCGGCTAGTCGTGATGGGTGCGAAGACGCTGGCAGACAAGACTTCTCCGGTCGTGCGATCGATGACATACACGTAGCCGTTGCGATCGGGATGGACCAGAACTTTCCGGGTTTGTCCGTGGATCGGAAGATCGAGAAGAATGTTTTCGTTTACCGCGTCATAGTCGTAAAGGTCGTGGGGGCTGAACTGATAGAACCACACCGCTTCGCCCGTGTCCGGATCGCGCGCGAAGATGCCAGATGTAAATTTGTTATCGCCCGGACGAGCCTCAGCGTCCCACGGTCCCGGGTTCGCGGTGCCGTAGTAGATGAGGTTTAATTTTGAATCATAGGAAATCCATCCCCACACCCCGCCACCGCCAATTTTCCATGCGTCCGGCGGCCAACTCTTAACACCCAAATCTTGGCCTCGATCCTGCGGGTAATATGGTTTGAAACGAGGGCCGATCAGAACATCCTTGTCGGGCCCTGCGGTGTAGGCTCTCCAGGCGATTTTCCCAGTCTTCCCGTCAAGCGCCGTCAGCCAGCCACGAACTCCGAATTCACCGCCACTATTTCCTACGAGAACTTTCCCTTTGACGACAAGCGGCGCCATGGTCATGCTCTCGCCCTTGTTGATATCGCCAACGCGCGTCTTCCAGACTTCCCGGCCAGTCTTCGCGTCTACAGCAACGGTTTGATTGTCCAACGTGTTGTAATAAATCTTGCCGTCGTCATAGGCCGCGCCCCGGTTGACAACGTCGCAGCACGCCACTCCTTGCGATGCGGGCGTCGGCAACGGTTCATACACCCACTTCATCGGAGCGCCCGGCTTGGTAAGGTCAAGGGCGTACAGATTGTTCGGGAAGGGGGTGACGACGAACATCGTGTTGCCCACGACCAAGGGCGCAGCCTCATGCCCGTGTGTCATGCCGGTGGAAAATGTGAAAGCGAGCTTCAGATCCTTGGCATTCTTGGCATTGATCTGATCAAGCGAACTATAACGGGTACTCGCATAATCTTTGGCGGGGCGAATCCACTGTCCATCGTCAGGTTCGAGTTGACCTTGATAAGGACGAGGGTGATAGTTTTGTTCGATCGCTGGTTGTTGCATCGCACCGGTTTGAGCGAATGCAAGAGGCAGGTCGCTAGAGCAGACTTGGATGATTAGGGCGACAATGATGAACGAGCGAAACCTCTGGTAGATCGACAACGACAGTCTCTGGGCCCCTTTCATTTCTCGCCGACTAACTGAATCGTTATAACGTCCTTGGGATGCGTTTTCTTCTCCAAGAGTTGGGAAAAAGGCGCTCGTTGTACAACGACCTTGCATGATGATAGCGGTCAAAAGCGAGTTGTCTGCTAATAGCTTTTTTGTCCTGAATGGTTGCCACACGCCCTCAAACCTTCTGGGTAATTGCTTCTGCGGGGCGATGCTCTCCCTTGTGATTATGGTCACTGCGGAAGACCGAATGAGCACAAGCTAGCCGTCGTTCTTCCGCTCTCTGATGTTGGTTTTCGGCGCGGGCAATGAGCTCAGTGAAGTCAATGTCCCGCAATCGCGAATCGAAGGATGCGACCACTTCCATCGCGCGCCAGAGGGCCCGTTTTCCATGAATTCCGATCACGAGGAATTCAAGCGCTTCAAATGTCCCGAGTCCATCGGCAGAGCCGTGCTTTAGTTTCAAGCGGCTAACTTTTTCCGAAAGCCACGCGCCCCACTCTTTCACACCGCCCGCACTGCCGCCCACGCGTTTCGTCAACTTTGCGAGGAGGTCGCGATCGGATTCAATCTCAGCAAGCATTTCAGCCGCAAATGCCCCGAGCGGTTCGCCAGCAAAATGGTCACGCATGGCCTTCAGCAGTTCAATCGCATGTATCGCGCCAGCCAAATGATCCTGTAGGTACGTTGTCAGAGCGTCGCTACTCATTTTCGATCCTTCCGAATACTGAATCTGCCCTGAGTTCGGACGCTTGTCTTCGCGGACATAGTCCCGTGACAAGAGGCGCGCCCTGAGGGTTATTCCTCTACGCGCAGGTTGTTGGTTACTGAGAAGACATTTGGTACGCTCTTTGCTTGCATTTCCGCTACCTGTTTGTCCATCTGTTTCGCCACTACGCCCTCCAAAGTGACGTGTCCCTGATTGACGATGATGTGAATCGGAGGCACGGCGCGGAGCCCATACGGACTTAGAACACTATTGCCATAAATGGCTCGATAAGTTGCAAGACGAATCTGGTCGTCCATCGGAGACGTAGGCAGGACCTGGATCTGATTATCAACTCGTTCAACACCCTCAATACGCTTCACTACGTTTTCCGCGTCCGACTTTAAGGTGGGACGGGCCACTTGGCCGATGAGCGTAACGGTTCCGTCCTGAGACACTCGATAAGCGAGATTGTCGAAAACACCATAGTAAGGAAGAAGAACCAATTCGTGGTGCACTTCCTTCATGATTCTTTCTGAACCTGATTGACTCAGTGCTTGCGCTCGATTTTCTTGCGGACTCCCTGGCGTTGCACCTTGGTTAGTTTGGGCCTGCGTCAGGCCAGCCACCAAAAGGATGACTACTGGTATGAATCGCATGATCGTTCTCCTCACTTTGAATATTTGGAAAGCCATCTCCAGAACTACGCTGCCTGAACATTCGGCTCCGTAACCGCATGCTCCTGACTCCGGAGCCCCTTTCAGTTTCCGGGGCTTCGAGGTGGAGGCGCTGGGCGAGGGAACTGATGTAGATTTCGCAACGCTTCGAGAGCGCGCATGGCACCGGTTAGCGCGTGCTTTTCTCCGGCGTGATCGTCACCTGAATACCACAGCTCGCGATCCCGAAGACTAAGTGCGTACTGCGCCTCGGCAATTCGTTCCGGCAGTTTGGCCGAGTCCGCCAACCGCTGTCCGCTGGTTGCTCCGAATCCGATGGCATCTCTTTGTCCCTAACGACAACGTTATAACGCAATCCGATCGTGGTGGATCAATCCGGTTATTACTGTACGGGCAGTTTGTTGCTGTTCGGGCTCATGCAAGCTTGGAGCAGCGCCGAACTCGGTTTAAGATGCTTTTATTGGTGACGCGCATGACACGTTCATCGCCAAAGCAGCATAAGGGCCCCACCGAATGGTCTCATGCGATCGAAGGCTTACGGCGGTCCTTGAAGCTCAGCCAAGCCGAGCTAGGCAACAGACTGGAAACCTCTGCGATGGCTGTCTCTCGATGGGAGCGGGGGGAGGCTCAACCTCCGGCCGATGCCTATATCAGGTTAGGGAAGTTGGCGGGTGATCCTCTTTGTTGGGTTTTTTGGGGTCGAGCCGGATTGAATACCGCTGACGTGATCCGCGTTTTGCCGAAAGCCCGTCGCCGTTTCCTTGACGATAGAAGCACTCACTTGCAAGTAGTGCATGCTGGCGCGAAAAGAGAACGACCGACTGAGAATGAGGCTTTTGTCGCAATTCCCCTCCTTCCAGTTTCAGCCGCGACTCCCGGGGTTCGAGGAGATCGGGTCTCGGATCTTGACCAGTTGAAGCCGGAGGCTATGTTGGCCGCACCGGCGGGATGGTGCCCCAACCCCGCTTCGACAGTTTCGCTCCGAGTGAAAGGGAACTCGATGTCCCCCTTGATCCTCGATGGATACATTATTGCGGTCGACACTTCCGCTGATGCCGTTGACGACCTAGTGGGCCAGATCGTTGTCGCATCGAATATCGAAAAAGGGCTTCTAGTCTCTCGGTTGATTAGATTCGACCACACGGACGTCTTGGTTTCGGATCATCGGGAATACGAATCGGTCTCATTGATCCAGGCCGCGGGATGGCGGATCGTGGGCAAGGTCTTATGGTGGACAGGATTGGCGAGATAGGTTGGTAAGCTTCGAGCGGGGCGTTCTGTTCCGGGCGGCAGGGACCCAACCTGAATAATAGCGTCTCAGGCGAACCCTTGGCGCATCGGAGAAGTTGTCCCCTGCAGAGGGATTGTTGCCGTGACCCGAGTCCCGCGACCGTTCGAGCCGATTTCCAAAGTGCCGTTTAGCCTTCGCAGTCGTTCCCGCATTCCGCGAATTCCTTTAAGACGATCGAGATCGGTCAACCGTACCCCGGAAATAAAAATGATCGCAGTGTTCTGAAAGCGCGGATGCGCATGGATCATTTTCCCAAGTTCAAAGCCATCGAGTTCTGGCATATTCACGTCCATTAGAACGACGGCAATTTCCGTTTTCAGGAGATGTTCTAGCGCCTCGCTTGCTGAATGAGCTTTGATGAGGTTCTCACCCAATTCCTCGAGGATGGCTTCGTAGCTGACTAGTTTACCGGGGTGGTCGTCCACCATGAGAATGTTGATCTTGTCGTCCATGGCCTGACCGATGCCGAGTGCCTGTCTTTAAGGACATTCCCAAACGTCAAGGACTAACGTTTCCGTTAGACGGAATATTCGCTCTTTAGAAAAGTGAAAATCAAGACGGGAAGAGTTGCTGTCTCTTCAGCGGTTTAGCTGGGGCACAGGAATGCGAAGGTTAACTGACTCCGAGTAGACACGCCTCGCGGCGCCCAGTTAATACCAGTATGAGAGTTTCGAGGGCCTAGAACTTGGAATGTTCCCTTAAGTTGCCCAAGGGTCAATCACGATCTTGGTGACATTCTGTTTCTTATCTCGCCAGACTTTGTACATGTCGGGCGCTTCCTCGAGAGTGATGCGGTGAGAAATGATGTAGCTGGGGTCGATCTGTCGTTTTTCGATACGCTCCAGCAGTGGCTTCATATAGTTGTGCATGTTGGTCTGACCCATTTTCATCGTGATGCCCTTACCGAACGCGGCTCCGAAAGGAACCTTGTCTAGCAGACCTCCATACACCCCGGGTATCGAAACCGTGCCCCCCTTGCGCACCGATTGGATCGCTTGTCGCAGGACGCTTGGTCTGTCCGTTTCGAGCATCAAGGCCGTCTTTACTTTGTCGTAAATGCCCTGGAGTTGTGCGGAATGGGCTTCGAGGCCAACTGCATCGATGCAAGAATCGGGGCCTATTCCTCCGGTTAAGTCCTTCAATGCGGTGAGAACGCTTACGTCTTCGTCGGAATAATCAACCGTTATAGCCCCAATTGAACGCGCCAGTTCGAGGCGTTCGGGGAGTCTATCAATGGCAATGACGCGGGCGGCACCCAACATAAATGCGCTCGCGATCGCAAATTGGCCGACGGGACCGCAACCCCAAACAGCGACCGTATCGTTCCCCTGGATTTGCGCGTTCTCGGCGGCCATATACCCAGTGGGGAAGATGTCGGAAAGGAATAGCACCTTCTCATCGGGAAGGTCGCTTTCGATCTTTAGCGGACCGACATTCGCGAAAGGCACCCGCACATACTGCGCCTGTCCGCCGGCGTATCCCCCCATCATGTTGGAGTAGCCAAACAGGCCCGAGCCGGAATATCCATAGGCGGCTTCCATCAAATGGGCGTTCGGATTGGTATTGTCGCAAGCCGACCAGATCTTCTTCTTACAAAACTCGCAATTCCCGCACGCGATCGTGAACGGCACGACTACTCGATCGCCGCGCTGCAGGTTCGTTACGCTTTTCCTGTATCTTCGACAATCCCCATGAACTCGTGCCCGAGAATGTCGCCTTCTTCCATTGTCGGGATGAAGCCGTCGTACAGATGCAAATCCGATCCGCAAATGGCCGTGCGTGTAATCTTGACGATGGCATCGTGCGGGTTCAAGATCGTCGGGTCGCTGACGTTGTGAACCTCAACCTTGCCACTTCCCATCCAACAGAGCGCTTTCATAATTGAACTCCAATTTAAAAATTAATTACGCGAAACTGCCCTTATCTAACTCGCTTTGCGATGCAGTCCGGGCGGGACCTTGGTCTCCTCGTCGTACATTGATTTCTTGATGCCAGCGATCATTCCTCGTGGCCCGTGAGGCTGGCCTTGGGTCCGCGGGATTTCACCTGTCTCCGCAAGAGCTTTGAAATGACGGAGGTTTTCAATCACAGCCTGCTTCGGATTTCGGCCCACGATCGTTTCCCATGCGCTGGCTAACTTGCCCATTCGAAATTCCTGCAGAACGGTGACCATAGTTCCTCGACCGCCAGGCGCGGGCTCGAAGACAACCTCACCCGCATTGTGCGATTCGCCCCCGATGGATTTCCACGCAATGCGCCGCCCAGGTTCATCTTGCAGAATTGCAGAATCCCATTCGACGGTTTTGTCCTTGTCCTTATCGCTACTATTGCTACAGGTCGCATTACCCAGTGAGAGGTGGTCTCACCCGTTCGAGTGACCTTTTCGATCTGCTCTTGCCACAGAGGTGCCGCTTCGACATCGCGCCACATGTTGTAAAGATCTTCGGCACTGGCATGGATCAAGGCACTCGTCCTTACCCACATCTTCCCGTCTTTATCCTCCGGCGGCGGCAAATAGCGGCCATTCAGAGTGACTCCCGCACTTGCTAAAGTTGGGAGTGGCTCTGCGTTGGGTTTTTCGTTCAATGCTCTCGACATTTCCGACTCCTGAAGAGGTTTCGCTTCTACTGAGAATTGTGATGGGACGGTGGTCAGCTGGCTTTGGGTCTGGCCATCTTCTCGTGCATCGCACCCTTCACGCTGCCGGGCGTGACATTTGCCAACATGGCTTCAACCTTGGTTTTCGCAGATGCTGCGTAGACGTGATCTTTCCCCGATAGGAGCGCCTCGATACCCTGGCGCGCTACATCGTCCGGTTGAGATTCGTTTTTTCCTTCGGATCCAACCTCCGTGTTGTCCATGCCGGCGCGGTGGAAGAAATCCGTGTTCGTGGGGCCTGGCTGGAGAGCGGTCACCGAAACCCCGGTGTCGCGCAATTCGTAACGAAGACTGTGGGCGAAAGACAATCCAAAGGCTTTCGTGGCTGCATACACCGCTTCACGGGGCGCAACCATCTCTCCGGCGATGGAGGACGTGAACAGAATTCTGCCTTCATTGCGCGAGAGCATATCTTGAACCACGTATTTCGCGAGCTGCACTGTGCCCACGCAGTTTAGGTACACCATATTCAGTTCGGCGTCCAAGTCTGTCTTCGCAAACAGCCCACCGACGCCCACGCCTGCGTTGATGCAAGCTACATCAATGTTCCGCCTTAGGGACTGCACCTGATCCCAGAATTGTTTCACGCCGTCGTGGGTCGCTAAGTCCGCCAGGATCTCAGTAACCCGCGCGCCTTGCGAACGCAGTTCTTCTGCAGCCTCCTGCAGTCGCTCGCCAGATGAGCAAATTGCCAAGTCGTAGCCACGTGCCGCAAGTTCTTTTGCCAGTGAAAGTCCAATACCGCTGGATGCTCCCGTCACAATCGCGAACTGCCCTGCCATTTCTATCCTCTCCTCGCCGTCGGACTAGCCGCGGCACCTCTATTTCCCAAATCTCAGCTTTCGAAAACAATGCACTCGAGACGCACCGACCTGGGGAGCACTTATGATGCATCGGGCTTTAATTGCGATGGTTCAGAAAATAGAGATACATCCCCACGTCCCATCTGTAGAAAACTTTCGAGGTAGAACTGGAGAAATGCGACGAGATAGGGTTTGGAGCTCAGGCTGCAGAAAGTGCTTTCCCAAGAGAGGAAGACAGCGCGCGGGGTCGGTACTTGCTCCGGAATCGTCAGCAGCGACTTCGTTGCCGCCGCATCTCCAGGTCGGTTGCCAAATGCGCCGCCATTTGCCAAGTGTGCGAATTATCGGCGACAACGTTTGACAGCCGCCAATTTGGCAATACGATGCAGTACTGCTGGCCAGCGTATATAATTCCGCGCCATGGGGCTAACCTCTGGCATCCGGCTCGGGCCTTATGAAATTCTGTCCCCGTTGGGTGCGGGTGGTATGGGTGAAGTGTATCGCGCCCGCGATTCCCGGCTCAACCGCGACGTCGCCATCAAGATCCTCCCCGAACATCTCTCCCAAAGCCGGGAACTCCGGGAACGTTTTGAGTGCGAGGCGCGCGCGATTTCGCAATTGTCTCATCCTCACATCTGCGTCTTACACGACATCGGCGAGCACGATGGCAAGACCTATCTCGTGCTGGAGTGTCTCGAAGGGGAGACCCTCGGTGAACGCCTCCGGAAGGGACCGCTGCCGCCTGATCAAGTCTTGAAATATGGTGCTCAGATCGCCGATGCGCTGGACAAGGCGCATCGGCGTGGAGTTGTCCACCGCGATCTCAAACCGGATAACATGATGTTGACGAAGTCCGGTATTAAGGTTCTGGACTTCGGCCTGGCCAAGCCGCTGGCAACGCCGGCGAAAGTCTCGTCATCGATCGCTGCCACGATGACGCACGGACCACTGACCGCCGAAGGGATGGTCGTGGGCACGTTCCAGTACATGTCTCCGGAACAACTTGAGGGCAAGGAAGCGGACGCGCGCAGCGATGTGTTTGCGCTCGGGTGCGTGCTCTACGAAATGTCCACCGGGAAGCGCGCCTTCGATGGCAAATCGACGGCGAGCGTAGTGGCGGCCATCATGGGAACTGAGCCGGCGCCAGTGTCAACGATTGCGCCTTTGACGCCGCCTGCCTTGGAATGGGCGATCCGAAAATGCCTGAACAAGGATACTGAGGAACGCTGGCAGAGCGCCGGCGACCTGGCCAGCGAACTTCGATGGATCGCAGAAGGCGGCTCGCGAGCAGGTGTCGCTGTTCCTGCACGCGGATGGTCGCGCAACGCACTCCTCCGCCGTGCCGCGCTGGTTCTTGCGCTGGTCGCCGGAGGAGCGCTCGGGTTCTTTCTCACGCCCAGTCCACCTCAGCCTCTAATGCGCGTCGCATTGAATCTCCCGAGCGGTAATTCGCTCGTTGCAGGAAGTTCTGCAGTCCTTTCTCCCGACGGAAAACAGGTGGTCATGAATCTTGCCGATTCACAAGGCCGGCCCAAGTTCTGGATTCGCCGGCTGGCCAGCAATGGCGCGCAGCCGCTCGAAGGAACCGAGGGCGCAGTCTTGCCCCTCTGGTCTCCCGACAGCCGTTTCATCGCATTCTTCGCAGTGGACGGCAAGCTCCGAAAGATTCCGGCAGGCGGCGGTCCGTCCGAAGCCATCTGCGACATACCCTGGCAGATCTATGGAGGCAGTTGGAGCCCCACAGGAGTGATCGTCGTCTCTACTGGGCGCAGAGGGCTTGTTCGGGTTCCAGCGTCAGGCGGCTCCCCGACCCTCATTCCCGTGTCCGACAAGGACGCCGCAGATTACCGCCGCCCCAGTTTTCTGCCCGACGGCAAACATTTTCTCGTCACTGCGAATGATGGTTCCGGAATCTTTGTGGTCTCGCTGGATACCGGCGCCGTTCAACTCGTTGTGCCAAATGAGAACAGCGGGGCCAACTATGTCGATCCGGGCTATCTTTTGTACCTGCGCGGCGACAACCTGGTGGCTCAACCCTTCGACGCGAAGAAGCTGCGCACTACGGGACCCGCCCAGAATGTAGCTGAATCGGTGTTTGCCGGAGACGTCAGTTTCTCTGCGACGGCCAGCGGTTTGCTCCTGTATCAGCGCGCCTTTCAGAGCCAGCTCACATGGTTGGACAAAGACGGAAATAAGGTCTCCACGGTGGGCTCTCCTGGATTCATCTCGATACCTTTCATTTCACCGGATGGAAAGCGCGCGATGGCACCTGTTCTGGATCCGCGTCAAGGCAAGTTCAAGCTTTGGCTCTACGACTTGAATCAGGATACCGCGTCGCCATTTACCTTTGGAGATAGCAGTGATACTTATCCGGCGTGGTCTCCCGACGGCAAGAGGATAGCTTACGCGTCCAATCGCAAAGGACAGGAAGACATTTATGTGAAATCGGTAGGGGGCGACAGCAGCGAAGAGGCGTTGCTGACCACCCCGGGCGACAAGGAGCCTGATCGCTGGTCTTCCGACGGACGGTATCTTCTCTTTGATTTGTTCGCAAAGGAGACCCACGGCTCCGAGGTCTGGGCCATTCCGCTCTTCGGCGAACGCAAGCCGTTCCGTGTGATGCAGAGTCCGGGCAATGGCTCCTGGGGTATGTTCTCGCCAGATAATAAGTGGATCGCTTACTCGTCGGACGAATCGGGACGCGCTGAAATCTATGTGATTCCTTTTCCGGGCTCCGGAGCCAAGCGGCAGATCTCAACCGTGGGTGGGGTGACTCCGTTCTGGCCCACGCCCAAGGAGCTGTTTTACATCACGCCGGACTTTCGCGTCATGTCGACGGAGCTGCAGATTGACGGATCGAACCTCGTCGTCGGCAAATCGCGCCAGCTTTTCGGAGGCCGTGCCTTCGGCAGTTCTGTCGGCATTTTTCCCACTCCGGATGGAAAGCGCTGGCTCGTTGCCTTCCCAGTCGAGGAGCCGAATGCCTCGCCCCTGGTCCTGACCACCAACTGGACCGCTGCTCTGGCGCACTGAGACTGCGACTGTCTGTAGTATCAACCCTGGTCGGATTCTCTCCTCCCGGTTGGCGAAAAATCGAGGCGCCAACGACTGGGAAAGATGACCAAGGAAGGCAATTCCCTACTGCGCTACCTGTGGACCGAAGCAACGCTGCATGCGGTGAGGAAGGACCCGGAGCTGAAACGCTTCTATCGGCGCAAGCTCATCCAAAAAGGCATGGGCAAAGCGCGGATCGCAGTGGCGCGCAAATTGGGAATCCGGCTATGGATCATGATGCGCGACCAGATTGATTACGAAGAGTTCTGCCGTCGCGGAAAGTTGCGACAGAAAGGGGAAGCCCATGCGGGGATGCCTGATTTCAACAGTGGTCCTGCACGGCAGTGACCGGGTTAACTGAATAGGCCACCCGCCTCCCCGAAGGGAGGGGAGTTTGAATAACACATCATGATCGACCGTGACCGGAGAGATGTCTGGTGGGCAACCCACCACAATGATGAAGACGAACGGGCCGAGCCATGCGGTTGGATATAAATCAACGAAGAAGCAAGGTTGGTTTCTCGAAGGGAAACAGTGCGTTTGCGCTGACGTGATAAGTGTGTACGAAATCATAAAACCAACAGCACCAAGTCCCTTGACACGGGCCGGCGTCGTTAGAGATGTTGAAAAACTCCCGAGTGCAAAAATCACAACCCTTGCGGTCAATTGGTGAAAAATCGCCATTGCACTCACTGACCAAAATGGACCAATTCTCACTGAGCGAAATCTGATTTCATCAGTGAACAGTTTTTGAGGTCTTGGAGATCCACTTCGCGCGGTGCATTCTCCTCAAGATTGAGTTTCTGTTCGTAAATACCTCACCAGAACTCGCCTAGATTTCGAGCCATATCGGGGAAGACGAAATTTCGCTGGCGTTCATTAACGTCTCGCATCCATTCGTTGTGCTTGCGCCCATCGCCCATACGCAGAGATGGTAGCGAAAGTTGAGTGAAACTGCCAACGGAGCTTTTCGCGAACGCAGTCGCTGGTGAAACATCCTCATTTCACTCGTTGACCTCGGTGAGGGGGTTTTGAATGTAAACACTTGATCTCATCAATTTAGGATGCCGCTTGGTCCACATACTCGCGGGCTTCGCGTAGCTTTTCTGCATCGTCGTTGTCATCCCCACCGATTTCAATAGCAGCTGCATACCACTTGAGCGCAGCGTCTTTATAGACGGGTACGCCTACACCACGAGAAAAGATTCGGCCAAGTTCGATCCGCGCAGCAAAAGCATCCGTACTCTTGGAAGGTCTGCCAACCGCCTCAAACAAACGAATTGCCTCCTGAACGTCCTGACTGATTCCCAAACCCTTTGCATACATCCGACCCAGATTGAGGACGGCTCGTGAAGAGCCTTGATTGGCGGCTGCCGACAGAAACCGGAATGCCTCTTTGTAGTCGACCTCGACTTCGTACCCGTATAAGTAGCAGCCGCCCAGCATGGATTGGGCCGCACAACTACCCGCTTCTGCCCTTCGACGCAATTCTGGAACATCGATAGCCATCATTAGCTTGCGAGTATATCTGGACTCGTTGGGAATCGGATTCGAGGGCAACTGTTGATAAATCC